>Ga0154428_1200_pt3 | contig 12926 bp, 8 predicted proteins | sample RifGroC2_FD_115932 | JGI IMG/M metagenome (GOLD analysis project Ga0154428, IMG submission 115932) | Candidatus Riflebacteria bacterium GWC2_50_8 | reverse complement strand
CCGGTAGAAAAAATCAGGTAATCGAAAGGCAGTTCGTAGCCAAGAACTTCACGAGAAGAGTGCATGTTGCGTCCGGTCGCAGCTACTCTGACGACACCCTGTTCGCCGAGCATGTGAAGAACATCCAGATTCTCAGAGCTGATGCTGCAGTCTGAGTTCAGAAAAGTGCCGTCAAGGTCGGTTAGTATCATCGCCGGGCGCATTCGCTTACTCCTGTTCAAGCAGCTCAAAACTGCTTGGCCTGAACGGGGCGCTCAGGTTTGGCAATACTCTTTCCAGAAAGATGCCGGCTCTTGGGTCGTGTGTGTGCCCATAAGTAGCTCTTACTGCCGTTGATATAAATTGTACCGCGCGATCAAGCGCTACCGGCAGACTGTCGCCCTGCATGAGGCAGCCGGTCAGAACACTGGTGAAAGCGTCGCCGGTGCCTGGGTAATGTGCCGGAATATAATCGCACTGTACCTTCCAGGTGCGGCCATCACGCTTATTGTAGGCGTAAACAAAAGTCTGCTTTTTTTTGTCGGATTTATGCACGTTGGTAATGATGACAATCTTCGGGCCGCTGTTGCTAAGGGTCTTAAGCAGATTTTTCAGCTCGCTTTCGGACATTTTTTCGTTGTATCCGGTATCCAGCAGGGCGCAGGCTTCGGTAAGGTTCGGCGTAATTATGTCGGCTTGTGCGATCAGGGTCTTCATTTCGTTGACCATATCAAGGGTCATCGAATCATAAAGGTGACCGTCATCGCCGAGAACCGGGTCGACAATTACCAGCTGTTCAGGGTGCCAGAAATGTTTGATAAAATCTTTTACAATCTCGATCTGGCGGTGCGAGCCGAGAAACCCGCTGTATATGGCGTTGAATTCGAGATTGAGAGATTTCCAGTGTTCGATAAAATCGCGCATGTGGTCGGTCAGATCGACCATTTTAAACCCTGGAATTTCGGTGTTAGATGACAAAACGGCTGTCGGCAAAGGGCAGACCTGAAACCCCATTGACGAAAGTATCGGTATAATGGCGGTCAGCGAAACTTTGCCATAACCAGAGAGGTCGTGAATGGCGGCAATGCGCTTGATCGGGCTGAACATCAGCTTAGCGAGATTGCGCCTACCGGGCAGCCTTTGGCGGCTTCGTCGGCGCCAGCTTCGTTTTCTGGCGCTACCGGCTTTTGTATGACGGTCGCTTTGTCACCGTTCAGCTTGAATACAGCGGGGCAAATCATTTCACATTGTCCGCAGCCGATGCATATATCCTGGTCTACAAATGCTTTCATTGTTTTGTCTCCGTTCGCTTATTTTTACCAGCTTATTTTACCGCAAATCCGCAGAAAAATTAAGGTAGAATTTGCCATTGTTCTGAAAAAAAAGCCGCTGCTCTGGGCAGCGGCCGGTCAGTAGCTTTAAAAACTCGGTCAGTCGAGGGTGTGAACGACCATTCCTGAGCGCAGTTTGGGTTCGAACCAGGTTGATTTGGGTGGCATAACTTCACCGCTGTCAGCTATTTTCATCAGCTGTTCGATCGAGGTCGGGAACATCGAGAAAGAAATCACAAATTTACCGTTGTCGACGATTCTTTCGAGTTCCTTGATTCCTCTGATGCCGCCGATAAAGTCGATGCGCTTATCAGTGCGCGGGTCGCCGATGCCGAGAATCGGGCTGAGCAGATTGTTCTGCATGATCGAAACGTCAAGGCTGGCGACCGGGTCTTTGGCGTCGTAGCTGCCGGGTTTAACGGTAAGCTTATACCAGGTGCCCTTGAGATACATGCCGAAAGTATTTGCTGCGGTTGGCTTTTTATAGGCCTGCTTTTCGACGGTGAACTTTTCGCCGACCTTCTTGAGAAAGTCAGCTTCGCTCAAGCCGTTCAGGTCGTGAACTGCGCGGTTGTAGTCCATGATCATCAGGTGGTTGTGCGGAAAAACAACTGACATGAAGAAATTGTATTCTTCGTTGCCGGTATGTTTTGGATTTTTTTCTGAGCGAACTTTGGCAACTCGGGCAGCGGCCTGGGTGCGATGATGACCGTCAGCAACGTAGAGAGCCGGTATTTTTGCGAATTCAGCAGTGATCTGTTTGCTCCATTCGGCATCTTTAACCACCCATAGAACATGTTGAATACCGTCTTCAGAGGTGAAATCAACTTCTGGAGCGGTTTTTATCACTTTGTCGATTAGGGTGTTGATGCTGTCGCGGGCCGGGTAGGTAAGAAAAACCGGGCCGGCATTGCAATTGGTCAGATCGACGTGTTTCAGTCGGTCTTCTTCTTTGTCTTTGCGCGTAAATTCATGGCGCTTGATCTTGCCGTCCCAGTATTCCTGGGCGCTGCAGCAGCACATCAGGCCGATCTGCGGACGGCCATCCATAACCTGTTTGTAAATGTAAAAACATTCGGTCTGATCACGCACCAGCCAGCCCTTTTCCTGAAACATTTTAAAGTTAGCAACGGCCTGGTCGTAAACTTTCTGATCATAGAGATTGATGCTGGGATCAAGGTCTATTTCGGGTTTGTTGATGTGCAGAAATGAGTGCGGATTGCCTTTTGCCAGTTCACGTGCTTCTTCTGAGTTGATGACGTCGTAAGGAAACGAAGCCAGTTTCGCTGCGATGTTTTTTGGAGGTCTGAGACCCTTGAACGGACGAACTATTGCCATATTCCATCTCCTTGATGCGGTGATATCTGTTGAACGAATGCTAGCAATACCTGCCAGAACTGTCAACCCCGAACAGAATTATGCTGTAATGTTCAGCCTCTGGCGCGATGCTTTTGCAGGGGGCGCAGTTATCGATGCTGCTGTGTAAATTATGAGTGCCCTGCGCTCAATCTGTTTTTCATGGCGGTCAGTTCTGAATTTATAATCTGTTGAATGTCAATTTTTGAGTATCCGAGCTGCATGCCAAGGTTCAAGATGGCATCTTTCTCGTCAGCGCTGAGATTTTCGTCGGCGAGCGCCATCTTTGTGGCTTCCCGAATGAGCTTTTTCGCGCCGAGTGATTTCGATTCTGGCACAGGAACATAGACGTGCCCATTGCGCACGGCATCGAGTATGCTCTGTAGGGAAGCATCGGAAATTGAATATCTGGCCGCAATCGTTTTGATCATCGTCATTTCTTTCGCGTCAATTTTTCCGTCTGCCATGAGTATCTGCGCGGCTGTAGTAATGATATCGTTTGCCGAAGCCACATCTCCGGTAACCTGTGTATAGGAAGAGTCGTCGGCCTTTGCCTTGCCAGCAGTCTTGCCGGCTGTTGACGAGACAAAATTGCTGTATTCGGGTTCATTTTCCTTGATGACCCTGCTCAGAATCCATTCGCTGCCATCGTTTATCAGAGAACCGCAGAATGTACAGGTCGATGCGAAGGAAGAAGACAGCGGTCCGCCGCAATTGGCGCAGTGAATGCTGCTGAGGCTGTTGTTTATTCTGGTAGATGTGCTATGTGGCCGCGACAAAACCAGTATGTCACGCATTGGCCGGCTAGCTGCCGCACCTTTTTTGAGCGCTATAACTGCATTCCAGATAATCAGAACGTAGCAGAAATCAAGTTCTTTACCAATACTGATGCCTTTGAAGGAAGCAGAATCGAAAGCTGCCGCACCGACCGAAGAGAATCGGCCAAAACTGTCGTTTTCGATCTCATAAGCCATATTTTTGCAGAATTCATCTGAAGCAAAGCGTCTTAACCCATCGGTTTTTTTCGATTTGTCAGCATTTCTCAGAAGCCAGAAAATACTTGTACTTCGATCTGCAATCTGCTGTACCGAAAAGTTGGGGTCGGCCTGAATCATTTCCTGCCATCCGGGCAGAGAGTCTGGTTCAGAGTAGACCCACGCGCTGGCCGGAGTGATTTTGGTCAGAACCCAGTCATATTGCCCCGATCTTATAAAAGATGAGCAGTTCGGGCATACGGTTGCCTGGCCAATCATGATCGGGGTCCCACAATTCGGGCACTGGCCCTCCAGCAGGCCGGGACAGTCGCGTGTTTTTGCAGACGGTTTGCGGATGAAGCTCCAGTATTCGCAGATGACCCGCTCTTTCAGGATCTTCCGCTTATCCGCTTTGAGATCTTCTGCTGTAAGACTCTTTTCAGAAGTCCCGGCTTCGTAATCGCGCGAGACAGCGCGGGCAAACAGATGTAGAACATCGAAGTTGCTGTCGAGATTGACCTGGGCGATCTGCAGGTCATTGATCATAAACTCAACAGATATCAGTCTGGTTGCTTTGTCCCTTACCTCGTTCATCTGAGATTTAAACTGCTCATAAAGAGCGTCTGAAACCAGATGCTCGATCTGGTCAATGCTGTTGCTATACAGCGCATGATAAATCTTGCTGAATATGCTGTTTGCACGCTTGAGGAATCTGTCATACGAAAACATGCCGTCGCGGCGCTTGATTTTCGACAACGATTCAGAAAGTACCGCCGGAGACTGCAGTTGTAAAAAAACGGTGTCGCTAAGGCTCTTGTGTTCTGCTTTTTTTATCTTGCGGTTTTCAACACTTTCGAGGTTCATGTCGTAGTTCTCATCGACAAACAGCTTGATGCTCATCAAGAATGACCACCATTTGAGGTGGTTTTCACGCTCTATCTCATCCATCCCTTTTTCTTCGCCGGGGCAGATAAAAGCCATGGCACTTGCGAAGCCATTGTTCATAGTTATTCCCAGTAGCAGCGAGAGTAGATAAGCCGTTGGGGTCACCAGCAGAAGATAAAAAAGTCTGTCCCAGCGAACAACTGCGTTAAAAGAGGCGAGAATAAGAAACACCAGAATATTGTTTCCGCTGAGAACCTTGGAATGCCAGAGAAAAATCATGGCAAAGGCGATGACAAAATTCAGATGGGCATAAACAGGCAGGTTAAAAAAGGAGAAGATAAAATAGGTGAGTGAAAAAAAGTATTCGAGATAAATCGAGCGAACCATCGCTAAACGCTTGTCTGATATCATCCTGACCAATCTGGATATCAGAAAGGCGGCGACAAAATAGCCGATCTCGACCCAGAAAATGTGTGCCTGAGCATTTGCCGTTCTGGTGATTCCCAGATTCAGCCCAGCCGCAGCAATTACAGATATAGCGACAATCAGAGCCAGTTTAATCATTTTTGCAAACATATCTCTCAGCTTTCCTTCCCTTTTTTGCTCATGCTAACACGAAACAATCAGTTTTAAAAACTGATGACTATGAATTCAGCCATTCTCGGTCAAATGAGCAGAAGCTGCGATTACAGAGGATTTTGAGATGTTTGTGCAGACGCCTCGCAAAGTGGATTCCGCGACTTCGCATGACGGCTGCGCGCAGAGTGGTAGAAAGAGTCGCAACCGTCATCCTGCGCGATGTCGCAGGATCTCACAGAATAAGAATTGCTTGTGCGGTCTTATCTCGGGTTGGCAAAGTTTCGACTCCTCACCGGGAATTGCTGTATGAATTTCGATAAGAAGCGGATCTTCTTGTTGTTATGAGTGAAAATCGGGAGCCGACAGGGCTTGTGCCCCTTCGGCTCCCGGATTGGTCATAACAGCGGGTTTTTGCTGAAACAGCAGTATCAGCGGCCCCGGTTAGCAGGAGGGTGCCCGTTCAGGGAGCCCTCGTTCTTGCGATCAGACATGCCATGATTGTTGTGCTCTTTTTCGCTGTCGATAAGCCAACGTTGAAAGAATACCAGTATGCTGAGGTCCATCATAACACTCCTCCTTTCATAAAAATTCGAACAAGCATCACAATGCATTTAATGTGCCATGTTTTTAAATGCTGAACTGGAGCCAATTCTGCGCGATACAGAGTTTCGCGCAATGATAATGCCCGCACTGTCTGTGCAATTATTGAGCAGTCTTGGCTGAAAAGACAAAAGCGACAATACAGCGACACCTGCTCCTCTGTTGCATTTGAACACCGGTTGCGTCTGCTGTGCTTTTTTTGAATTGACGCTGCGAGCTATGGTTCGGTATATTCAAAGGCATTAAAGTTGAAAAAACAGGGAAGGAAAAATTACATGACTCCTCATCTCAAACTCGGCAAAGGCAGCATTTCCCCTTACGTTCTCGTCTGTGGCGACCCGGCCCGCGCTGAAAAAATCGCAAAGCTTTGCGACAGCTACGAAGAACTGGCCTATAATCGCGAATATCGCACCTTTCTCGGCACATACAAGAATCAGAAAATCACCATTACTTCGCATGGTGTTGGCTCGGCCGGCGCTTCGATCTGTTTTGAAGAACTGATTAAAATTGGCGCAAAAGTGATTGTCAGAGTTGGCACCTGTGGTAGCCTGCAGGATACTCTCGGTCAGGGTGATCACATCATCGCTACCGGTGCGGTGCGCGAAGATGGTGTAACTCCGTTGTTGATTCCACAGGGATACCCGGCAATATCAGATGCCGAAGTCTGCCTGGCCATCGAAAAGGTCTGCAAAGATATGGCGGCGCCATATAAGCGTGGCATAATGCTGACCAGCGATGTCTTTTACCCGGCAGTATTGCCGACCTCGCTTGAACTTTACAGCAAGGCCGGCGTTCCCGGCGTCGAAATGGAATGTTCAGCCCTGTTTGTTATCGCTTCATTGCGAGGTGTACGCGCCGGAGCCGTTGCAACTGTCGACGGAAACCCTCTCAAATGGGACGAAGGCAACTACGACCCGCATGGTGAAAAAGTGACTCTTGGCAAGGAACGCATGCTCAAGATTGGTCTGGAAGCGATGTCAGCCATGAGCGCAGCCGGTCTTTGACTCTAACAGTGGCGCTGCCGGCCGTCATTGCATTGCCGGCAGTGCATCTCCGCTCGGTGTTGCAAACTGTTGATTAACTTTTTTTCAGGGGGTATAATACTCTCTGGAACAACAGCCGCAGCAATAGAATATTAATACCAGATGCGGCAAATCGTCTTTTGAGGGATCTTATGCATCTTGATTGGTGGACCAGCCAGCTCGATTACGTATTGCTCTGGTACGGTTTTACTTTTATTTTTCTGGCTGTTGCTGCTCTGCGTATTTCATGGATAGATAAAGGCAGTCACTTCCAGTGGAAGTGGCTGGCTCTGTTTGCTGTCACACAGGGTTTTAACGAATGGCACAAGATGTACGAGAGCTATCATACTGGCAGCATAATCTGTAATACCACCCTGCTTTCTTCATTGTTTCTGTCGTTTGTTTTGTTGCTTGAGTTTGCCCTGCGCCGTTTTTTTCCAGTTTTCAGTAACCCAAAGGGCTTGCTGATACGTATTCTGATCGCTGGCTGTACCGTAGTCGCAGTTGTAACAGAAGCATATTGCCCGCAAACGGCAGTTCGTATATGTCTGGGGTTTCCCGCTGCCATTTTGACTGCCTGGATTTTCTGGCGTGAGTCGCAAACTTTCAGAAAGGCTGGTCGCCATGGTTTGCAGGTCGGGGCCGTCGCCATGCTCTTTTATGCAATATCTTCCGGGTTGATTGGCCCTGAGAGTGCTTGCTGGCCAGCTGTTTCACTAAACGAAGATGTCTGGCTCACTGTGTTTGGCTTTCCGATTCTGATTTTACGTGCGCTGTCTGTGCTTCTGTGCCTGAGCGGGATCTGGTGGTTTGGCCATGATTTGAGCAATAAGACTGAACACGATGTCATATTTCGGCGCCTCATTTTTCCTTTTCTTCTGCCGGTGTTGTTTTTTGGCGGCTGGCTGGCGAGCGAGTGGAACGGTAGTTTTGCCGATCAGCTTTTTCGCCAGAAAATTCTGCGACTTGGCGTGAGTATTGCCCAGACAATTACGCCAGATCGCGTTCGCCTTCTTGATTTTTCGCTTGAAGACAGAAACAAGACTGTCTTTAAGCGATTGACCAGGCAGTTGACGGCGTTCGGTTCGCAGAAACAAGGACTCAGAGGCATTTATACCATGGCTTTGCGCAATGGCAGATTGCTGTTTGGACCGGAAAATTATGCTGAGGATGATCCCCAGGCTTCTCCTCCTGGAACAGCTTACGAAAAGCCAGATCCTTCTGTGTTCAAGGTGTTCTCCGACAGTCGACCGGTCGTTGTCGGGCCTTTTACCGATGAATACGGTTCTTTTGTCTCTGCGTTTGCGCCGGTTGTTGATGTTAAAAGCGGCGAGGTCGCACTGGTAGTTGGTATCGATGTGTCAGCCGAGGATTGGCGAAATCTGGTCGCCAAGTCAAGACTGGAGATAATGTGTGCGGTTTTTGGACTGGTAATGCTTACCCTTATTGGCTTTCTGTTTGTGCAGTGGCGTGAAGATGCCGCAAAAAGTAAGACCCGGGGCTGGTGGTCGCTGCATCTTGAGACGGTTTTAACCGGGTTCTACGGGGTGCTGATCAGCATAATTGTTGTAATCTTAGTTTATGAAGTAGAGACGCAGAAGAACCATCAGGAATTTCAATGGATTGCCGACGTCAAGAATCAGCTGATTGGCGAGACTTTTCGCCAGATAAGAAGAGATATTGAGAGCCTTTCGCGTTTTTCAACCAATGCCGGCGAATACAAATCTTATTCTGAGTTTGATAATTTTGTCGCTCCGTTGACGCGGTCGACGGCGGCACAGGCATGGGTTTGGGCGCCGGAGCTTTCAAACGGACAGATTCCCCAGTTCAAAGAGTTCATGGCCACTCAGGGCTTTGCTGATTTTTCGTTGTTTACTGTTGATGAGACTGGCAAAAGCATTCCTGTCTTCAATCATCAGAAGTGTTTTCCTTTTGCCTACGTTTCGCCATTGGCAACAAATAAAGATCTGATAGGCTTCGATTTTGGGCACAGTGAATTCAGCGGGGGTGGAATTTCAGGGTTTCTCAACGAGCTGGAACTCGTTGGTGCAACTGTTATAAAAAATCTGCCTGCAGCCAGAAAGCATGTTTTGCCGGCGATACTGGTTGCGCATCCGGTTTTCAGGCAGGAAACCGGTGATATTAACGGTTTCGCGGCCTGTATTCTTTGGCCTCAACTGGTTCTTGAGCGCATGGTTCTTGGCAGTTCAATTCACAGCGATGATGTTGTCGTCGAAATGATCGATCTTGACTTTAAAGAAAATACCTTGCACGCAATACACCCGTTATCACTATTGTCAGAAGATTTTACAGTTTATCCAAAACATGCTTTCAGCGTTACTTACCCGTTGTTTATTTTCGGTAGAAGTATCGCAGTCAACATCCATCCCGGCAAACAGTTTCTGACCGCGCGCCGGACCTGGGCAAACTCAGTTGCCGCCGGCCTTATTGGTATAATAATGACTTTCCTGCTGACCCTTTTTATCGGGTTTCTGAAAAGCCGACAACATGATCTGGAGGCCCTGGTTCAGGAAAGGTCCCGCGAGCTTGCTGAGCGTGAAAAAGACCTGTTCATAACTCTCAATTCAATTGGTGATGCGGTAATTGCCGCTGATGAAGACGGAATGATAACGAGAATGAACCCGGTCGCTGAACACTTGACCGGCTGGCCACTGGCAGAGGCCACTGGTTTGCGGGTCAGTGAAATATTCAGAATTTATCAGTACAGCACCCGCGAAACAATTGCCTGTCCAATTGCGGAAGTCTTGAACACGGGCAGGACAATAGAACTCGGCAATGACACAACTCTGTGTGCCAGAGACGGAAGTGAGCGCCAGATAGCCGACAGTGCGGCTCCGATTCGTGATGAAGATGGCATTATTCGCGGTGCGGTGTTGATCTTTCATGATGTTACCGAACAATATCGCATCAAGGAAGTGTTGCGCGAAAGTGAAGAACAGCTCAAAACGCTTATCGCCAACTTGCCGGGAATCACGTATCGTTGTGACTGGGTGGATGACTGGACAATGATTTTTATCAGCGACGAAGTGCATCGTTTAACCGGGTATCCGGCCAGCGATTTTATGAACAATCGGGTTCGCAGTTTTTCCAGCATAATACATCCAGATGATACTCGTCGGGTTGAACAGGCTGTTAAGAACAGTATCAGGCAGAAAACTTTTTATGAAATCTCGTATCGGCTTACTAGGTCTGATTCTGAATATGTGTGGGTTTACGACAAGGGACAGGGTATTTACGACCGAAATGGTCATCTGAAGTGGCTTGATGGGGTAATAATAAATGTTAATGACCGTAAACAGGCTGAGGATACTCTAAAAAGCACCGTGGCTAAGCTTGAAGAAGCCAACGAAGAACTCAAAAGCGTGAGCCGTCAGGCGGCAGAACTGGCCCGGCAAGCTGAGCAGGCTAATGTTGCCAAGAGCGAATTTCTGGCAAATATGAGTCACGAGATTCGCACGCCAATGAACGGCATTATCGGAATGAGCAGTCTTCTGCTGGAGACCAGTCTTTCACCTGAGCAAAAACAGTATGCAGATGTCGTAAGAAGCAGTTGCGAAAACCTTCTGTCACTCGTAAATGACATTCTCGACTTTTCTAAAATAGAGGCAGGGAAGCTAAGCCTCGAGCATATCAATTTTGATTTGCGAACAACTCTTGAAGACGCCTTTGAAATGCTGGCGGTCAAGGCCCATGAAAAGAAGCTTGAAATGGCGTGCATTGTTACGCCTGAGACACCCTCGCTTCTGCACGGCGACCCGGGTCGCCTGCGTCAGATCATTCTGAATCTCGTCGGTAATGCTATCAAGTTTACTGACAAGGGCGAGGTTTCTCTGACAGTAGAAGTCACTGAAGAGCATGAAAGAGAAGTGACGCTGCGCTTTCTGGTTAAGGACACCGGCATTGGCATCGCTCCCGATCATTTAGTTCGCCTGTTTACGGCGTTTACGCAGGTTGACGGATCAACCACCCGAAAGTATGGTGGCACAGGCCTGGGATTGGCTATTTCCAGACAGCTTGCTGAGTTGATGGGCGGTGACATTGGCGTCTCCAGCGAGCCTGGCGTCGGCTCAAAGTTCTGGTTCACCGCAAGGTTCTCGCGTCAGTCTGAAGATAGCATACCAGAGTCACTGCCGATGGCTGATATAACCGGCGTCAGGATTTTGATAGTCGATGATTATGCCGTTAACCGGCTTCTTGTTGTTAATCTGCTCAATTCCTGGGGATGTCGTTATTCCGAAGCTGCCGACGGCAGAGAAGCCCTTGAGATGCTTGAAAAGGCAGAGGCTACCGGCGATCCCTATTATATTGCACTTCTTGACATGTTGATGCCTGCCATGGATGGACGTGCCTTGTGCGAAAAAATCAAGAGCAATCCTAAGCTGGCTGCGACCAGACTGGTTCTACTGACTTCGTTAGGGCAGCGTGGTGATGCTGAATGGATAAAAAAAGCCGGTTTTGCCGGCTATCTGACCAAGCCGCTTCGCCAGTCACAGCTGCATGATTGTCTGGCAATGATTGTCGGCATGACGGAAGGTCATAGCATTCCCCTTAGCAGTGAACTTATTACCAGGCACAAAGTTCTTGAGGCGCACCGCCGGAATGTCAGAATCCTTCTGGTAGAAGACAATCTGACGAACCAGGAAGTCGCATTGATAACTCTTAAAAAGCTGGGTTATCGCGCCGATCTGGCGACAAATGGTGTTGAGGCAATCAGGCTGTTGACGGAGCACAGTTATAATCTGGTTCTTATGGATTGCCAGATGCCGGTAATGGATGGCTTCGAGGCTACCGAGAACATTCGTTCTGGCAGAAGCAAGGTGCAGAATCCGGAAGTGCCAATTATAGCAATGACTGCTAACGCCATGCAGGGTGATCGTGAGCGTTGCATCGCTGCGGGCATGAACGATTATATCGCTAAACCGGTGCAGCCATCAGAACTGCTTGAAAAACTAAGTCTTTGGCTTGCCGGGATGAGCAGGGAGACGCCGGCTGTCGCGCCAGTGGCTCAGCTTGAAGCAACTGAAGTTTTTTGCGAAGCAGAACTCTTCAGGCGTCTTATGGATGACGAAAACCTGTTGCGGCGCATTGTCGCAGCGTTTAACTCTGACACCCCATCGCATATTGGTGAACTGCGAACCGCCGTAGAAACCAGGGATTATGTGGTGGCTCGCCGACTGGCCCACAATATCAAGGGATCGGCCGCCAATATTTCTGCTCCGGCACTCAGGCAGGCTGCTCTTGAGCTTGAAACACTGATCAAGGATGAAAAATACGATCAGCTCGCCGCGCCGCTGCTTGCGGTGGAAAAGCAGATGGAAAAACTTTTGCAGGTAATAAAGGACAAAGGCTATCTCTAATTGCCGGCCTTGGTTCAGTTGTTTTCCCGCCAGAATTGATGACGCAGAAACTGGTTGTCAAGTGCCCTTTTCATGGGCAGGACGCGGTGCTTTGCCTTAAAACAACGCATCTGCTGCATAATGTTGAACCCGGCAGCTGAAAAGACTCTGCCGGCCTGTACAAGTAGTTCATCCGCAGGGTAAATGGCAAAATGCAGCGCTTCAGGCGGTAGAAATTGCGGGCGCGGGCCAGGGCTCACCATGGCGAGCCTGGGCCTGACATTTTCGATGTCTGCGGTTTGCCTGGCAAATAGCCAGAGCTGAAGGAGTTCTTCGTTATTGCCTGAATGCACGACAAGCCAGCAGTTGTCGGGCAGTTGCACTGTTGCTGTTGCGTCCGAGTCATAGCGCAGGGCGAGGTTCTCAATGGGCGCATTCAGGCTGTTGAGAAATCTTTCGTGATCTTCGCCAAGTTTTTCAACACGATAAATCTTTTTGATTCGCGGCAGATTTCCGCACAGCCTTTTCTGGTATGCCGGCAGGTCAAGGATGCGCGCGATATAACTGCATTCGATGTCTTTCAGTTGCTCAAGGCCACAGAGTTCGCCGATTATGCCGCCAGGGAAGGCGTCTATTATCAGCTTGTCCGGTCGACAGCGATCTATTGCGCTGGCAACCCATGCTGCAAAATCTGCTGTGTTGGTTGTTCCCGACGACTCGGGCATTATTACCCGCTCGGCAGGGACTATAATTCTGCCTGATCCGACCAGTTCACAGTTGGTAAGCAGTTTTGGTCTGATATTGAATGTTCTGCAAAAAGCGGCGAACCTGGGGATGTGACCA
>Ga0154428_1205_pt1 | contig 12982 bp, 6 predicted proteins | sample RifGroC2_FD_115932 | JGI IMG/M metagenome (GOLD analysis project Ga0154428, IMG submission 115932) | Candidatus Riflebacteria bacterium GWC2_50_8 | reverse complement strand
CGAGGTGAGTATGTTGCCGCTGTGTTTGGTGTCAATGTAGAGCACTCCGGTGTTCGTAGCGCCTTCTTTCAGCGGAACCACGGCGACCGAAATGATGCCGGTATCTTCGGGATTCTTGCCGCGGCGGCCGGGTTGTTTGAATTTGGCAGTTGCACCGATTAATGACTCGCCATTTTCAAAACACCTGCTGACCAGCATGGCCGTTGCCTGCATGTCACTGGTAATTTCGGCCTGAGCAAAATTCTGCATGGCGACTGTTTCGAGTCGGTTGAGTTCTTCGTTAAACAGCATGATCATCGCGCGTTCGCCACCGGTAACCGCCAGTGCCATTTCGAGCGTAAAATCGAGCAGGCGCGGAAAACTGCTGATCGAGTTAAGCGCGTAGGTAACTTCGAGAACGGCAGACAATTCTTTGATGCGACTGGCCAGTTCGCCTTCGGCGGCAGTGAGAGCGGCATAATACTGCCGCGGGATCTTGCTGCGCATTGTCGTGAAACACTGGCGCACGAAGTTTTCGTTGCTGTTAAGGAAAAAAGGAAATATCCTCTCGCCGCTTACTGGCTGGATCGCTTCGCCTGCTTCGATCTGCAGATGTACGAAAACGTCGTCAGTCAGTTCGATGAACGCACCTGGTTTAACTGTGGTAATTAGGCCCGGTTGCAGCAGGGTCTTGTTGACCATTATGCCGAAGGGGCTTTGCAGGTCCTGCAGGGTCAGATGCCCGTCGCTATTATAGCGCAGCTGCATATGATTGCGGGCGATGCCCATCTTGTTGAGCTGAATATCGCAGTCATTGCCGTTGCCTATTCTGATGCCATTCCCATGAAGGCTGGGGCTGCCTTCGTAAAGTATTTTACCGCTCTTGTCGGTTATAACAATTTTCATTTGCGGATCCTGATAAGATAATCTGTTGCAGTCGCACCAGTATACTGTAAATCACAAGATTTTGCAGCCCGCACTTAAAAATTCAGGCAATTATATGTAGCAGATAACGACAAGGGTGAGGTCATCCTGTGCTTCCTGTCCGGCGATGTGCCGGTAGTATCCAGCGCAGATGCGGTTGTAAACTTCTTCGGGGTCGTTGCCGGCGCTTTCTTCAACCAGCCTGGCAAAGTTCGCATAGCCGAACTCCACGCCATCACGGTTGCGTGTCTCGATTATACCGTCGGTATAGAAAACCAGCAGATCGCCGGACTTAAAAGCAATTTCGCGCTGTTGAAAATTGGCTTTCTTGAAGGCGCCCAATGCGGCGCCTGGCAGCGCAATCTCTTCCGATTTTCCGTTGCTGCAGAAAATTGGTGAGCAGCCGCCGGCGTTGGCGTAAACAGCTTTTCCGCTGCTACAGTCGGCGGTAAGGTATTGAAAAGTCATGATTTTTTTCTGTTTGCGGGTTTTTGAGCCATAGATCAGCTCATGCAGTCGCTCAAGTAGTTTTACCGGAGATTTGAGCTGTTCGCGGCATTTAACGATCCCAGCCTTGGCCATAGCCATAATCAGTGCTGCGCCCACCCCGTGTCCTGCCACATCGCCCAGCAGTGCTGCCAGATTGTTGTCATCGACCGTGAAATAGTCGAAATAGTCACCGCCGAGCTCAGCCATGGCAAGACTTTTGCCGTAGATGCGAAAACCGCCCATATGCAGTGCCTTCTGCGGGAAAAGGCTTTCCTGAACGACTTTCGCTACTGCCAGCTCTTCGAGTCCGATCATTACCTCGTCGAAAATTGCGGCAGTCTCGCCAAATTCGTCTTTGCCAAGATCGCCGATGCGATGTCTGAAATCACGCTTTTCGATGGCAAGAGCCGCGTTCTGCAGGCTGTTTAGAGGATTCAGGAAACTGCGCGCAAGAATCTGCGCGAGCCATGCGGCAAGAATCAGGCAGAATAACGAGACCAGAACCAGGTCGGTTCTTTGCCCGGCAATCATGCGGTCAAGCCGGTCGAGCGGGTACAGTCCCAGAATCTTGAAGCGCGACAGGTGCTTGCCATTGAAGCCGAGAACCATGTATTCTTGCCCATCCAGGTTCATAATCTCGATTTCTTCAGTAGGTTGGTCGGTCAGTCGTCTGAAATATTTCTCGAGTTCTATTGGCACCTGGAATCCTTCCGGGTAATACTTGTTGTTGAACTGATTGCATGCTATGACCTTCAGCCCAAGGGGATTTCGGTTGACCTCATCGATGGTTTTCTGCAGATACGAGAGTTGCACGCTCGGGCTGTTCCAGATCATCAGTGCCATGAAATCTACTTTTTCATCTGCACCTGCCGACAAAAAATTTAATAGTGACAGGTTAAGCGTTGCCCCGAATCCCCATGGACTCAAGCCTCCCATCGCCCTGATAAATGAATGGGTAATTTCATCAAACGACTTTTGCATTACCGACTCAAAAAGCAGTTCGAGCCGGTCGGCTTCTTTGGTGCTGCGTGGCACACCGTTGAGCTCGCTCATTATTCGTTTGCCAATAATGTTGGCGATCTGGGCATTTTGCGTGTCGCTGCTTTTATAGACGGGCTTGCCGTGTTCGTTGAGCTTTTTTTCTTCGCTGCTGCGCTCCTGCTGTTCGAGGCTTTCGCTGAGATGTTCGATTCCATTATAGGAGCCGGCGATTGTTGATGCGCTGGCAATTATGTAAAAGTTTTCGGCTAGCAGCTTGCGGGAAACTATGGCTACCTTTTGATTGTTTTCTTCATCAATCTCGCGACCGCGCATGTCTTTTATCCATTCATCAAGATATTGTTTGGTGCTGTATTCGAGTTTGCTCCACAATGACTGTATGCGCTCGTCATAGTTTTGCAGCAGCACCAGCGCTCGCCGGTGGGTTTCCTTAAGGCTGGCATCGTATTTTTGTGCGTAGTGTTCGCGGGCAAAGATTGAGATCGCCATGAAAGGTATTGCGCAGGCAAAGAAGAAAATGAATGCTATGCGCGGCCTTATCGAAAGCGAGCTTGGTTTACCTGCTATGGTAATGCGCCATGAATAGATGAGGAAAGGCAGCATAAGCCCCGCAAACATGCTGGCAACGGCGAGAGGATAAATTACCCGCTCCTGTGTGCTGTAATGCTTGTCGGTGCCGGCAAAAACACTTAAATCAGGGGTTAGAAAGGCTGTTGCCAGCAGCTGATTGTTTGCGTCGAGAACGCTCGCAGCGCTATGGTTGAGTTGTTTGAGCTTTGTCAGCAAGTTTTCCGGACTGGCAACTGGCCGGGGTGACCAGAGGCCAGAAACATCGGCGTCGGGTTTGAATATGCCAAACAGCTGCGGCCGGTTGCCGGCAAAGCTTGCAAGCTGCCTTTTGATGCCCATGTCTGACTTAAGGATTGCCGGGTCGAAGAAAATCAGATATACGCGGTTTGAATATGAATTAGCCCAGATAAGCGGGTGGCGCAATGCGCTGTCGATACAGCAGAGTCCATAGTTCTTCGGGTTCGCGCAATCTTCGAGCATGTTGCTGACATATTGCGGTCCCAGAACCTTGCGTACCCGGCTGAGATCTGTTTTTATCTTTGACTTCAGACGCAGTTGGTTTTTGCCACCATAACAGGCCTGTGAAATCTCGGTAAAAACCTCGCACCAGTCGGGGTTTTGCGGGTCTGCTGATATGTTTTGCGCAATGCTTGTACCCGATGAATCCCAGATCAGGTACGAAAGACGGTTGTCTAAAATTTTTCTTTCACTTTCGAGCCAGTCGATTATTACGCTGTCTGTTGCCTGATTTCTCGAAAAGTCACGCAGCTGCTCGTCAAGATTTCTGGCAAGGTAATTGCCGATGTTGACACCGCGGCTGGTTTCGCTGAGTGCCTGCTGCAGGCTCATTTTGAGATCTTTGCCGAGTTCAAGTTCGACGAGCTGACAATAGCGATCAACAGCGATAAATATTAGAACTGCCGGAATTCCGACAAAACAGATGGCCATGAGCAGCCAGGCGAGAAACTTTCGGCCTGCGCCCAGCCATTTTGTGTTGTCAGTCTGCTTCATTGCTGTCTCCGTCTTAACGTTCAGGGTAGCCGATTACAATCATCGTGCAGTCGTCGCCGCTGCTTTTGCCAGACCAGTCGAGGTATTCCTGATAAAGTGCCTTATAAAAACTCTTTGAGTTTTTCTGGTAGTTTTGCAGAGCTGCCTGCGCCAGGCGTTCATGGCCAGAACATTCGCCGGTTGCTTTTTGCACTTCGGTGATCCCGTCAGTGTATAGAATCAATGCCTGACCTGGTTGCAAATTAAGCGAACAGTTGCTGTGCTGCGGTGATTTATCGACTCCCAGTGGCATGCTGGCAAGTTCAAGAAACCTGGCCTGACTGCTTTTGCTGTCGACAAGCAGTGGACAGCAATGCCCGGCATTGTAAAGATTGATGCTGGCAGCATTTTTGTCGAGCAGCAGATATTGAAAGGTCATCATGCGTTTGAGCTGACCGTCTTTAAGGCTGTAGAGTATCTTATGCAGTTCTTCGATAAATCTCGCGCCGTCAAGCTTCTCTTCGCGATCCGCCATTTTAACGCCGGCCTTGGCCATGGCCATAATCAGCGCTGCTGCAATTCCGTGTCCGGCGACATCGCCAATCATTACGCTCATGCGGTTGTTATCGATTTCAATAAAATCGTAATAGTCGCCGGCCAGAGTTGTTGTCGCCACGCTTTGGCCGTAAATATCAAAAGGCATGAAATTTGGCTGTTTCTCTGGGAAAAGGCTCTCCTGAACGATTTTAGCAATTTCAAGTTCGCCAAGTCCTTCGATCATGCGATTCATGACCTGCCCGAGATGGCCAAACTCGTCTTTGTCGGCAATATCTATGCGGTGGCGATAATCATGAAGACTGATCGCTGTTGCCGCGACACTTAATGACTTTATCGGTCCGAGGAACTGGCGTGCTACAGCCAGTGCGATGATGATGGTCAGAATTATGCTCATTGCTGCGCCGGCGAGCATGCGCCTGGTGATTTCGGCAATCTCGGCATCGATCTTTGAAGTCGGGTAGACAATGGCAAAACATGTTCTATTCATGTTTTTGCCGCGCCATCCCGTAGCCAGATGGGTTTGCCCGGCAAGTTGCAGACTGCTGTAAATATTGCCACTGCTATGCCCAGCATCTTTGAGAAAGGCCGCAAGCTCGTTGCCGGCTTTTCCGGCGTCTGGAAAAACCTGACTGCTGTTGGCGGTTCTGGCGAACGCGCCAGACATCAGGTTGCTGCGCGGCAACTGACAGAAATATTGCTCGAGGAAAATTTTCTGAAATTCTTCTTCATCCCATAACAGGAGCAAAAAATAGTTATTGATGTATTCATCAGGATTGCCCAGCATGTTCCAGTAACTCATTTTCATGCTGTCGCCTATGCTCATTGGCCAGATTTTGCGACTGTCGCGAATAGAATTGCGCACAAAGTCTGTGTGCTCAGGGTCGGCGATTTTGGTCAGAACATCCGATTTGTCGGCAGTCACAATAATGCGGCTTTGAAACTTGAGAATGGCGTCAGCCAAGCGTTTTACGTAAGAATTCGAATGGCTGACATTTCTGCCACCTGTGCCAAATCCAAAATGCATGACGCCGTTGCGATCTACCAGAAATGCCTCGGAAGGCTTATATTCAAAGATTGCATTTCTGATTTGTTCTATCTGTCGGGGGCTGAGCATTTTCCCGCCGTTTTCGGCATTGCTGCACTCAATTATAGAGTTCAGCTGGCGTGCATATTTTTCGCTCTGAATTATAAATCTGCTGTCGAGTTCGCGCAGCAGTCTTGCTGATTCGAGCTGGAACTCATTGCGCAGCGCAACTTTTCTGTTCTGCAGATAATCATAGGAGATAGCGCCAAGAACGGTTAGTGGTGCAATGTTCGCATACATGAATAACAGCAGAAGTTTCCATCTGATTGAGAAAAATGCCCGGCGCACTTTGAAGTTAAAATAGAGCAACAGGCTGCCCAGCAGATATAAAACGACTGTCTGGGTAATGATTCGCATACGAATGGTTTGCGGGGTATATATCTCGTGTTTTTTGAGGCGCAGTGCAAATATGCGTGTGTTCGGGTTGAGCATCTGCACTACAATTTGTGCATTGGCAGTTTCGATCATCGGTTCAGATGAATTTTCGTATTTGGCGAGAGCCAGGACCACTTCGTTTGCGATATGGGCGTTTTTGCACAAATATGGGCTGGCAAGGTCATGTAACGAGGCAAACCCGATACAGATGTCTTCGTTGCTCTGGTTTGCCGACTTGATAATGTTTTTTATGCCACGGTTGTCGCTTATGGCGTCCCATGATATGAAGCAGAGCATGCTGATTTTAGCTTCAGTATGATACCAGAAATACGGGCGGGTTTTGCCGTAGTCAGCGAGGATCAGCGAAGATTGTTCGTCGGCCAGGTATGGTTGTTCTAGCGTGTCGGGCATGAATATTCGTCCGAGAAAGCGCTTGATCAGATTAAAGTTTGTTTTTATAACCTCCAGTTTTCTTATTTCTTCAGAGTTGCCAGCGGCAAGATGAACGGTGACCGTCCTCAAGACCTGGTAAAGCTTGTTTACGACAAAACGAAAGCGTTTTTCGTCGGTGAGTTTTTCGATGACGTTTCCTGATGCATCCCAGACAACGAATTCAAAGCGGCCATGATGATTTTTTTTGAGCCTGTCTATGGCTTTTTCGAGGTAGGCAGAGGGATCTGGTTGCTGCACGGCAATGTTGAATATCTTTTGCAGCATAAGGCTGTAATAGCGCCGTTCATCATTATATGGCAGCAGAAGCTTGAGCTGGGCGGAAAGTTGTTGATAAACCTGATGCCGATGATTGTCGAGCTTCAGGTCAAGAAGGCTTGCCAGACTCGCATTGAAAACAAAAAACGGAAACACAAAAAAGCAAAACACCAGCCCGGTGTATTGCAGCAGTGAGGCTGTCCGGTTATTTATTGACTTTTGCAAGCTCTCTCCCGATAAGATCCGGCCTCACTATTATGATAAGTGCAGACCATACTGACCGGCAAGCTTTGCTTGCAACAATATGCAATCAGCCGAAAAAAAACTCTTTTACGCGGCGATGCGGCAGAGTTGTTCGGTCTGGTTCAGTTCAAATTTGAGATGGTGCAGACGGGTCAGCTTTGCATGAAGAACGGGCAGACTGAGATTTTCAGAGGTAATTTGCTGTTTCCCGCTATGCTTGAGCATTTTCTGCAGCGGGTCTATATAAGGAATAAGCTCGCATTCGAGCCGATCGATCTGCAGTTGCAGCAGCTGATAGTTTAAATGCGCAGTTTCGGAGAGCAGGCGGCCAAGAGTGATCTGGTTATCAGTCATATCTGCTTATCCTTATTGTTGAGCGCGATCTGACGATTGAGCTGAATCCGTATCTGGCCCTGATTATCTGCAGGGCCGCTGCAACGAAAAATGCGTCGAGATCTATACAGGCAATACGCCTACGCATGACAGCACCTCAGTGGCGACGATATTTGCGCAAAACGCCGATGACTATTCCCTTGATGGTGACATCTTGATTTTCGATGATAATCGGCGGCATGACTGGATTAGAAGGTTGCAGTCGCACCCGATTGCCTTCGCGGTAAATGCGCTTGAGCGTCACTTCTTCGTTTTCGATACAGGCGATGACCATGTCGCCATTATTCGCGGTATCACGCTTTTCGACTATTACCAGGTCGCCGTCTTTTATTGCCTCATCGATCATCGATTCGCCACGAACCTCGAGTACAAAGGTCTCACCGCGGCCAATCATCGATTCGGGCAGATTGATGGTCTCTGGTATCTCGTTGATCTGAATCGGTTGCCCGGCAGTTACCCGGCCGAGCAGCGGAACTTCGACGCTATTGCCGACGCTGACCGGTTGCGATTTGACCGAAAGCCCGCGTGAGCGCCTTGGTAGGGCGTCTATGTGTCCCTTGTCGACAAGAATCTTGAGGTGTTTGTGTACTGTAGCGGTTGAAGCCAGACCGAGGCCGTCACAGATTTCGGCGATAGTTGGCGCGTAACCCCATTCAGTGAAAAATCGGCGAACGAAGTCGAGCACGCATCTTTGTTTGGGGGTCAGTGGATCGGGTGTCATAAAATCGCCTCCGTTCGGTTCTTTCCTACGCTTGAATTATAGGCGAACAAAAGGCGAATGTCAAGCGAAAAAAAGACGAAATATGGTCTGTGCTGCTGACTTAATTATTAAAGCGCAATCAGCGGGTTTTGGGCGGGTGGTCGGCATACTGTGATGATTATGGTCAGGTCATCCTCGGTCTCTTTGTTGCCGATATGCCGCATGTAGGAGGCGTAAATGTTCTGGTAGAAAATCTGCGGGTCGGTGTCGTAACAGTCATGCAGCATATTCTTGAACCCTTCGTAGCCAATTTCGTTGCCGCCGGGTGAGCGTGCTTCGATGATTCCATCAGTGTAAAAGACGATGGCATCACCGCTGTCGAATTGAATTGAAGTTTCAAGATACCTTGCTTTGCTGAAGCCGCCAAGCGCCGGGCCGGCCAGAGTAAATTCCTCCACCGATTTTTCTGCAGCCCGGATCAGCATGGGCGAACAGCCTCCGGCATTTGAATAAAGACCGCTGCCGCTTTCTGAATCAAGGTAGAGATATTGAAAAGTCATGACCTTTTTCTGTTGCTTGCTTTTTGAGGCAAGAATCATCTGATGCAGAGCCTGCAGCAGTGCGGCCGGCGCGCTGAGCAGAGTCGGCGAGCTGAGAATGCCGGCTTTGGCCATCGCCATGATCAATGCGGCGCTAACGCCGTGTCCGGCGACATCGCCGGCCAGCACCGCCAAATGCCGTTCATCAACCGTGAAAAAGTCAAAGTAATCGCCGCCGAGTTCGCTCATGCTGATACTTTTGCCAAAGGTAATGAAATGGCCATGCTCGAACAGCGGTTGCGGAAAAAGGCTGTCCTGAACGATTCTAGCGATTTCAAGCTCTTCGAAGCCGACCATTACTTCGTTAAATATCGTCGCAACTTCGCCAAATTCGTCTTTGCCGACTTTGCTGATGCGATGGCTGAATTCACGGTTTTCGATAGCCAGCGCGCTGTCGCGCAGGGCATGCAGCGGTTCGATAAAACTTCTTGCCAGTATCTGTGCGAGACTTGCTGCCAGAATAAGGCTGAACAGAACGAACAGCGTCAGTTCGGCTTTCTGCTGGCCGATGACAAGGTCGATGTTGCGTATCGGGTAAAGTGCCATAATCTGGAAAAAGTCAACGTTTCGGCCATTGAACCCGACAGCGATATATTGTTCACCATCGAGTTCGATCAATTCAATCTCTTCGGTGGGCTTGGCGCCAACTCTGCTGGCAAATTGACGCAGAGCAGACGCCTGGGTGGCGATTTCCGGCAGATAATTGTCGTTGATACGGTTGCGTGTGATCAGTTTTGTGCCGGCTGTATTGCGGTTGGTAAGCGGTACAGACTTTTGCAAAAATCTTGTCTGAGCTGACAACGGTCGCCAGAACACCATTACTGAGTAGTCGACCAGTCCAGGGGCGAGCGACGCAATCAGTTTGACGAATGACAGATCGTTGACCCGACCAAAACCCCACTGATTGATTTTGCCGAGGTTGCCGATTATCGAATTGGTCATTTCGAGGATAGTCTGCTGTAGAAGAGATTCTGCTACCAGTTCGAGTTTGCTCATGGTTTGCGCAGAGATCTCTACGCGATTAAGATCGCTCATGACTTTTTTCCCGATCATATTGGCAGCCATGACATCGCTTTCGATAACGCTGGTAATGGGACGTTTCGTCTGAGACTTCTCGCGGTCAACGCTTGCCGAATCAAAGCCGCCTTTAAGAACCAGCAGGTCGCCCATACAGATTACATTATTGCTTTCGCTGGCGACCAGATAGTAATTGCCGATTTTAAAAGACTTGAGCTCATCGTTGACGGCCTGAGCCATATCGATATTGAACTCTTTGCCCCTGACTATATCTGCCCAGCGGTTAAAAAGACGGTCGAGCGCTATGGCATCGTTGTTCAGAAAAGATAAAAATCGGCGGTCAAAGCTGAGAACCATATCTGTCGAGCTCTGGTGCGCCTCAGACATCAGGGTTCGTCGCATCTGTGACGAATGTTCGTGTGAAACCACGATTATGGCCAGAAGCGGAATGCCGCTGGCAAAGAAAAAGAGAAATGCCAGGCGAGTCTTGATCGTCGCCCGCCCAGGTCTGCTGGCGACAATGGTATTCCAGGTATATGACAGAAATGGCAACATGAGAGCGCAGTAAAGCAGGGCGGCCAGTAAAGAACGCCAGATGATACTCTGACGGTCATAGCTCTTGGCGGCGAGAGCGAAAATGCGCAGCTCAGGCGTAAGAAACAGATAGCCGAGATAATGCTGCGGCAGTTCGACGAAGCTCAGCGATTCCTTTTCGCAATGGGCAAAGACCTCGGTCGTTAACCCGCAGTCTGATATATCAGCGCTATGCCAGAGAATTTCAGGCCGCAGGCGGTCTGCGCTGACCAGTCCCAGGGTGATCTGGCCATTCGCGGCGAACTGCTGTAACGAGTATTTCAGGCCATTTCTTTGTTTGAGTTTTGTCTGGTCATAGCGGATTACCACGGCAATGGTAGAAATAAAATATCTCGTAATCGGCGGTCGGCCGAACGAACTGTCGAGCCAGGCAAGCGAGAACCTTTCGGGATCGTTCTGGGCGGAAAGCATCGCTGGAATCAGCTGTGGGCCAATAATTTTGCGCGCAGTTGCGATGTCGCATTCACGATTGGGAAACCGCGCTTGCATTCCGGGATTAGCGCAGAAATAGTTGAATACTTCCAGCCATTCTGCAGAGCTGTATTCGTCGGTAAATGTTTTAATTAATTCCTTGCCGTCAGGTGACCAGGCGATGAACTCGAACTCTCCTGGAAACAGTTCTTGTTGCTGCTCGAGCCAGGCCAATACCACGGCAGGTTCGGCTTTTTCCTGCTCAAAGGCGTTGAACTTCTCTAAATACGTGCGGCACCAGAACGACTCCTGGTTAACACTCAGAGACGCTTCATTAGCGGCCCGTTGCAGTTGTGTCTTGATGCCGAATTTTAGCTCGTCTTCGCTGACTGTATAGAATCTGAAAACTGCAAAAAACACCAGCGCCGCCGGAACTCCGGTCAGGCATAGCGCTGCCAGCAGCCAGCGCAGGAGCTGCCGCGATCGTGCTGTGATGGAATTGTTTTCAGTGATTTGCTTCATTGCCATTGGTTATGATGATCAGTGTAAGATCGTCGTCAGCCGATCTGGCCCATGCGTTATAGGCATCGTAGATGTGGTTGTAATAAACTTCCGGGTCGGGGTCATAGGCTTCGATAACGAGCTGGCGCAGCCTCTCGTAACCAAATTCTTCCCCTTTGTCATTGTTTGCCTCAGCGATGCCGTCAGTGTAGAGCACTAACGCTTCGCCACGGGCAATATTGAATTCGTAGTTTCTGAACTTTGGTTTTCTGCCGATTCCAAGGGGAGTTGCGACGTGTTCAATATACTCGGCGTGCTTTTGCTCAGGCCTTACAACAAGCGGAAAGCAGTGTCCGGCATTGGCAAAGCTGAAAACACCGGTGTGCGGGTTAAAAACAAAATATTGCAGCGTCATCATTCTTTTGAGCTTTTCATTCTTGATGGCGAAGAAAATCTGATGTAGACGCAGTAACAATGCTGCCGGATCAAGTTTCTCAGCATCTGACGCCATAAGTACGCCAGCTTTGGCCATGGCCATCATCAACCCGGCAGACACGCCGTGCCCGGCGACGTCGCCAATTACTACACCCCAGTTTTCAGCGTTTACATTGAGGCAATCGTAGTAATCGCCGCCAAGTGTGGTCATGACAACGCTTTTGCCATAGATCGCGAACTGGCCGGCCTGAAAACGGTTGCCGGGAAAAAGGTTCTCCTGAACGATGCGGGCTACTTCAAGCTCGCCGAGGCCTTCAATAACCCGGTTAAAAACCGTGCCGAGATGGCCAAACTCGTCTTCGTCGCCTGCCGGAATACGATGAGCAAAATTGCGCGCACCGATAGCCATCGCTCCTTCACCAAGGTGATGAATCGGTGTCAGGAACTGCGACGACAGAGCCTGCCCGATGATTACGGTCAGCAGCAGGCTTATTAATGCGCCAAATATCATACTGTAACGAATCTGGTCGACACGTTTCTCTATCAACGCTTCAGGGCAGGCGAAAGCAAGTATCATGTGGTTCAGATTGCGCCCGCGTGCACAGGCGAAAATGTGGCGTTGATCGTTGTCAACAAAGCTGCCGCTATGGCTGTCGCGAAAACCGGCTGCTCTGGCGAACTCAGGTATAATCGCGGGTGGCATGGTTGAACTTTCTGGCCAGCTTTTTCCGGCGTCGGCTTTTCTGACCAGAAATCTCGCTTGCAGCGGATTTCTGGTAGCGTGTTCGAAATATTGCTCAATGTAATGTTCCTGAAACTTGTCGTTCTCCCAGATCATTATCAGAAGATGGGTATTGTTATAGGTCTTTCGGTCGCCAAATGTAAACCAGTAGCCTATCTTGGTAACATTACCCAGGTTTACCGCGGTGATTTTTCCGCCAAGCCGGTATGAGTCGCGGATAAATTCTGCGTTGTCAGGGGACAGTAGTGCGCTGAACAGATCATTTTTGCTACTGTGAATCAGTATTCCATTGTTGAATTTCAGAATTGCCTCGCCGAGCTGTACGATAAACCCCGAGCTTTGCCTGGTGCCCCTGGTTACCAGTTGCTCTTTGAAAACAAGATCGCCAGAGTTCGAAATCAGGTAGGTTTCAGCCGGCCTGAACTGCTTTGTAAAGTTGCCTATCTGTTCAACTACGCTTTCAGAAAAACCGCTTTGGCCGGATATTGTATTGATCTGCCCGAAGAAACCATTCAGTTTGCCGGCGATATCTTCCTTGATCTGGGCGTAACGCATGTCGAAGTCACGAATCTGGCGCAGCAGATCTGACTGCAGTTCATTACGCAACGAAACTTTTTTGTTGTTGAGATAATCATGTGCGATGAAGGCAAGTATCGTCATTGGCGCAAGAT
>Ga0154428_1201_pt3 | contig 13059 bp, 12 predicted proteins | sample RifGroC2_FD_115932 | JGI IMG/M metagenome (GOLD analysis project Ga0154428, IMG submission 115932) | Candidatus Riflebacteria bacterium GWC2_50_8 | reverse complement strand
CAGTCGTGGCCGCATCAGGGTCGCAGACATCCATGCAGCGCCAGCACACGCCTTCTCCGTGCTTCTTCCGGAACTCTTCAAGCAATTCGTGGCGGCGACCAGTGATGCCAAGCTGGCAACCCCTTGCGACCAGCTGTTCAGCAAGCGCCAGTCCGATTCCAGAAGTTGCACCAACGATAATCGCGTTTTTCGTTTTGCTTTCTGCCATGTAGTTATCCCTCAAATTGCCTGATATGAAATTATACACCGCAGAGAATTTCAGAACAATGACTGATAACGATAGAGCATTACCCGGTTTTGCTGTATCATTTGTTGCAGAATCTGCCGGGCAGGAGAAAATAATGACTGACCAGAACCGCAATTACGACCACGATGAATTCAGCAACGCCACCGATTCAACCAGGAAATCAGGCCATCAGAAAGTTGAGCGTCAGCAGGAATTGCAGGCATCGCCGCAGGTGTTGATTGTGATGGTAACTGTCATGATCGTTCTGGCGGCAATCGGTTCGCTTATTTTCCGTGGCAGGATTGCGCAAACACGCAATCTTGAGTTTCTCAAAAAAATTCAGACCGGAATACGGTTTCATCTGGTCAAAGATCAGGCTATCAGCGCTGTTCAGCTTGAGCCAATAGACTCAGAGCGCGAACTCGTGCTTTTTGAGCCAGCGACCAAGTCACGGTCGGCCATGTATTACAAGCTCGACAAAACACCGGCAATTCTTGGAGAAAACGTTAAAGAAGCACAGCTCGACAAAGATGAAATGAATACAAATATTATCAAAATCTCTTTTGATTCAGCTGGTGCGAGCCTTTTTGCTGATTTCACTGCAAATCATATCGGTGAGCAACTGGCCATTGTATATGGCGACCGCGTGATCTCGGCTCCGGTTATTCAGTCGCGCATTACTGGTGGTGAAGCCCAGATAAGCGGGCCGAACATCGAAGTTATCCTCGACGAGATTCGCAATGCTGAAGAGCATAACGCGACTGCAACAGCTCTGCCTGAAAAGGAGTAAGAAAGCCGGGAGCGCGCAAAGACTCAGACCATGCTGTCTTTAAGACGTAGAATTACCCTGATCAGAATTTCGCGAAAAGCTCCGGCGATCTGCTGATTTAGTATTCTGAACCCGGTCACTTCTACCGGTGCCAGATCGTCGGTCAGCACATACTGAGACTTTTCAGCCAAACGCAACCCTGGCGCGGCCTGCACAGCCAGATCATACAATGGGTGATCTTCAGACAAGTTTCTGATGCGTTCAGCAAACATCGTTTGCAACTGCGGGCTCTTCGAAGCAAAAATGATGCGGTTGTAATAGTGCGGGTGCTCGCAAAGCATTACTGTCGGGAAAACGCCGGCGAGGGTTCCAGTCAGATAACTGCACAAATCTGGCTGCTGCTGCGAGCGCATATTGATGTTGATAGCGAGAACCCCATCATCTTCAAGTTTGCTGGCAAGTTCGACAAAAAATTCATGTGTTGCCATGTGAAACGGATAAGTCACATCCTGAAAAGCGTCGAGAAAAACAACCCGATACTTTTTGTCGGTTCGTGTAAGAAACACGCGGCCATCTTCGACAAAAACCTGCGCATCATCAGCGTTAAGATCAAAATATTCTCTGCCGAGCCTGACAATTTCGGGATCGATTTCGACGCCGTCGATCAGGGTTTCCGGAAAAAACTGACGCGACAGCTTGGCAAAAGTACCGGTCGCAAAACCCAGAATCAGCACCGGCAGACGTTCGTTATTGCCGTCAGACTGCAGAAAAAAGTAAGAAAGCAGCGCGAGATCGTAATAAAGCCCGGTCAGCCCGGATTTTGCTGAATACATTGACTGCGTGCCGAGAACAACATGAGTAGACAGGGTGCGCCCTCCGTCTTTTTCCTTAACCAGGAGGTAGTTATAGGCCGACTCGGTTTCGAGAAGCGGTTTGTCCCAGAACGCGAAAGGCACCGAAAATGGCGACAGCGCAATGGCCGCTATAAGCAGAAGGGCCACGATCGCACTTTTTTCCCCGCTTCGGCTGCGCAGGGCATTGGCAACTGCCAGGGCACATAAAACACCGGCAAACAGGTAAAAGGTCCGGTCGGTGCCAAAAATCGGTATGGTCACAAAAGTCGGCAGAAAAGTGCCACAAATACTGCCCAGCGTCGACAAACCGTAGATTTCGCCGGCGATTCGCCCGTTGCTGTCAAGGTTCTGCGTAGCCGCCTTGATCATACAGGGAGAAGCCGCACCGAGAATCAGGCAGGGAACAGCAAAAAGCAGCACACACGACAGCATGCTGCCGGCCAGCACAGGGTTCCCTGGAAACAGGAAAATAGCGGCGCCGGCGATAGCTGCAATGAGAAACTTGCCAACGACAGGAATCAGCGCAACCCAGATGGCGGCCCAGAAAATGAGCTGATACAGCCTGCGCTCGGGGTCGCTGTGGTCGGCGAGGCGGCCGCCGATAAAGTTCCCGAGGCTCATGGCAACAAGGATTACGCCGATAATGACGGTCCAGGTGATCATCGAAGACCCGAAATAAGGCGCAAGAAAGCGGCTCGACGCAATTTCGACGCCCATTATGGCAGCGCCGCACAAAAAAGTGGTCAGATATAAAAACAGATTTCGCCTCATTGCAACCCCGCTCTCTGGACTAACTGCAGCACTCGTTCGTGCTCGTAATCGTTATGATTGTATAATCACTGTTACACAAATTATACCAATCCTACTTAATTCGTGCATACTGTCGAAAAATGAGGCTTTGAGCTTGCCACAGAAGAGTCTCGCACTGAGCCACAAAGACACGAAAAAATTCTCATTTTCTTGACCATGGATGGTCTGATGTCGCGTAAGCCAGGATGGCGACAAGCGACCTTGACCATGGATGGTCTGATGTCGCGTAAGCCAGGATGGCGACAAGCTATATTCTTTGTGGCTCTGCGTCTTTGTGCGAGGTCTGTCATCACGATTATGATATGAACGTTTTAAATGTGAATGGTATTATACCCAATGCTATAATTTGCGGAGACATTTTTTTTCAGAAGGCTGAATCTGTATGAAGTGGGCAAAAATTGCTGCGCTGGTAATTGCCTGTGGTTGTGCCACTCTGGCTTTTGTCGCATGGCGCGGTATGCTTACCATGCGGCAGGGAATGGCAGACTGTCTGAACTGGCAGGGTAAAAGTCTCGCTGAGCGCTTCATTATCGACGATGCGAGAAACAGAGAACTGGTCGCCGAAGTAAGCGGTTTCGCGCAAAGAGTTACCGATGGCACGCAGCCAGCAATGAGCGGTTTTGCGGTTCTGCGCTCTTTTTACGACGGTCCGCTGCTGCTGGCGCTGCTGCACACCAGCCTGGCCAACCATGTCAGAACAATCGCAACCACCGAAGAAATCGATCTGCAAGACGTCGAAAAGGTTTCGTTGCAGTTTTTTACTGGTGTTAGCAATGGCAAGGTTGCGACAGCTGACTGGCAAAAAGTGCGCGGCCTGCTGATGGAGCAGAAAATCTGCGAAACCGAGAGTTCAATCGGCTTTGTCATTCCCGAACAGGTCGAGAGCTTTCGCAGGAAAATCGGGCAAAAAGCCCTGTTTGACTGCATCGCCATAATGCAGCAGGCAGGCAGTAAAACCGACCCGGTTGCCAGCCAGACTGTTCTCGATCCAGTCGCCGAACTGAAAAAAATTCTGGCTTCCGCCCACTAGCCTGTAAAAACTTTTGGGGTACGGGCGTGGTAATATGGAGGAATGAAAATGTTTCGGGAGGAATTTATGAAGTATCTGCTGCCCGGCATATTGATTATTCTGTGTCTGTGCTCACAGGCGGTTACAGCGGCAAATCCTCTGACGGCAGCTGATGACCAGGTTAAAATCGATAGAGACAGCAGCCAGTCAGCAGAGCCTGTCAAAGAAAAGAAAGGTGGCCTGCTGTCAGGGCTCAAATCATTCGGCAGCTCAGTTGTCGGCTTTGTTAAGGACAAAAAGGACAAGGTAAGCCGCGGCTTTAATGAGCTCTGCAAAATAGTTCCGAAACTGACGCGAATCAGGGCCTTTTTCAAGCAAAAGACTCTGAGCGACAAAGACCGTAAAAAACTCGAAGAGCTCGCCGAAAAAAATAAGCACAAAGGCTGGCCACTCGACGGCGATATTGCCAATGTCGTAAACGCCCATTATACCAACACTTACGGCGAACTTAAAAAGGCACTCGAAAGTGACTGCAACTGGTTCGAATGCGACGTCAGGCCAGAAGGGCCTTTGCGTCAGTATGCTCCATTCATTGACGGCGAGCCAAGGCCGGTGACCGCGCACGATTCATTTCAGACCAATGGCATGCTTTTCGAAGACTGGGTCAGAATCGTCGCCAGGTCGGATCGCGGCATCAAGGTCGATCTCAAGGATAACTCAGCGCTTGATGGAGTTCTGGCTATTCTCAAAAAATACAACATAGATGAACGCAGGCTGATTCTCAATATCAATATCACCCAGCCAGGAAGCGGGCCAAAGGCAGAAAGCGACGCGCGTATAAAAGCTATCCGCAAGGCGTTTCCCGGCTGCCGCATTAAACTGTCTCCGGGCGGTGGAAGCAGCGTAGACGGCAAATACACCATGGCAGCTGCTGACCGTCTGATCGAATACGCCAAAGCTGCCGGAAAGCCAGTCATGTATGCGATGCGAGCCGAATGGGTCACCCCTGAGCTGGTTAAAAAGCTTGAACCATACGGCAAGGTCTCGATCTGGAACAGCACCTCAACCTTTGACCCAACCGACGTTGCCAAAGAGGTCGAGCGCTTCAGAAGCTGGGGTGTTACCGGCATGATCGATCTGATGAGCAGCCACAAAAAGTAGTTTGAACGAACGAAGTATGCTTTTTTCGAGTTGAAGCGTAGTTCATTGCTGGCGGTTGTCGCGAGAACTCGCTAAAGTAGTCATTGAACACCTGTATTTCGTTCAGGAAAATCAGACATGTCGACCAGAATTAATGCAGTCTGCTGCGATATAACAGACCTGGCCACTGATGCGATTGTCAACGCTGCCAACACGACGTTGCTCGGCGGTGGCGGGGTTGACGGCGCCATTCATCGCGCGGCCGGGCCGGAACTTTTGCAGGAGTGCCGCCAACTCAACGGCTGTCGAACTGGTGATGCTAAAATTACCAAAGGCTACCGGCTCAAAGCCAGGCACGTTATTCACACGGTTGGCCCGGTCTGGCACGGCGGCAACAGCAATGAACCTGCGCTGCTGACCTCATGTTATCGACGAAGTCTCGAACTGGCGGTTGAGCATGGCCTGACTTCAATCGCATTTCCGGGTATCAGCACCGGCGTTTATGGCTACCCGCAGGAAGCAGCCGCAGAAATTGCAGTCAGCACAGTGCGCGCTTTCGTAGCCAGCAATTCGTCACTTAAAGAAGTCATTTTTTGCTGTTTTTCGGAATCAGCCTTGCGCGTTTATGAACAGCTGCTGGCAGAATAAATCTACCAGCAGCGGTTTATACCTTTAAGAGAGGCACTTTAAGGCATTCTGCGGCAAACAACGTTATATCGGCAGCATTTTTACAACGCCGGACCAGAGACCTTTTAACAGCTGACCAAGCACTTCAATCAGTCTTTCGACGACTGCCAGCATCTCTCTGGTGGTTTCTTGTTCGTTTGCACTCTGCTGCCCTGGTGAATTTTTGTCTTCTTCGTCCGGGTCTTTTGATTCAGCACCTGCAGATTCTTCGGGTTCACCTGAAGATGCAGATTCATCAATATCTTCGCCGGCTTCAGATTCTTCGGTACTGGCCGGTTCTTCGGCTTCAGATGAATCGCTTTCGTCTGTCGAACCTTCTGCTGAAGCAGCCTCATCGGCAGCATCAGTTTCGTCGGCTTCTTCAGGATCTTCGTAGTCGTCGGGATCAACTGAATCGCCAGGCGAGGCAGATTCTTCGTCTTCGGCCTCTTCATCTGAAATATTGTGTTCTGACTCTTCTGGGTCGGGATCGTTGTCATCGGCCTGTTTGCGGGCCTGCAGATCAATGCGTAAAGCGGGGTGTTCCCCGGCAAAGAGGCCGGGAATGCTTGTCGGAGGCATGGAAACGCGCTTGACCGACTTGTGGGTTTCTGGTGTCCAGGCCAGCCACATCAGTTCATTAGTGACATAAGTCAGGCCTAGTCTCTTGAATATACGACCAGGCGCCATTTGATGCGAGTTGGCATTTTTGCGCGAATTGTTCCAGTTGAGATCTCCGCCAACGATAACAGCCCAACCGTCTTTGGTGTCTTTGCGCCACTGCTTTTCGAGTTCAACAAGACCTTCGTGGGTAACGTTCCAACGATCGACGGCGCGGGGTTCACCGGTGCTCTGCTGAATAACCGCGTTGAGATGCAACGAATATACCCGCGCTTTAATACCGGCGACGCGCGTCTGTACTCGCGTCCACCAGCGGTCATGCGCGATACCGATGCCGAGGTCGGGTGAGATCTTTCCCTGATCATGGGTCGGTACTGGCAATCCGTCGCGAACGACAACGGTAACCTCACGACGGCCTCGGGTTTCTGAACCGGCGTCGTATACTCTGCCAGCCTGGCGCATGTGCTGACGCATATCTACTGATTCGCTGACCAGGGCAATATCTGGTTCCTGGTCGGCCAGCCAGTCGCCAAACCCCGGCCGGTTGCGATTGCCGCCGGAATGGGCATTAACAACTACTATTCGCGCCTTTTTCAGACCTTTGTTTTCGGCCTGGTTTTTGTCATCACCTTTATTCTTGTCATCTTCATTTTTCTTGCCGTCTGAACTGCCTTTGACAACAGGCCTGAAAACTCTGGTGTGCTTTTTGAGGTATTTACCAGTTCTGACATCGAGAGTTCTGACAGTAGCTCCCCTGCGCGACAGTCTAACGGTCTGTACCCATGAGTTGCTGATCTGCGAAGGCGGCACATGAATGACGGTAACGCCGCCAACCTTGTTTCCGGGAAAGTTGAAATATTTCTGGGAGGGTGTGATGTGCAGATGGCCGGAAAACCAGAGATATACCTGTGGATTTTCCTTGAGAATCTTCTGAATTTTTCTGGCCGGCTGCACGTTTGCCTGTATTGGCGGCATGGTCTTTTTGTCGCCGTAACTGCCAGTCAGCGGAGCATGGCAAAAGATGATCGTTGGAAGATCGCGGTTTTCCCGCAGCGTTTTGCGCAGGAATTCAAAGGCATCATCAGAAGGAAGAACGCATGGAATGCCCTGCAAGGTGTCGTTCGGTAGAAAAACCAGCAGATGCCCGCCCGCCTTTTTAGCATAATAGAGAGATTTTAGATTGAAAGTTTTCTTGAAAACTTCCTGTTTATGCTTCTTTTCAGCGGGTGAGCCGCGTTTTTTTTCGCCGTTGACCAGATTATCCTGGTAAAGAATGTCGTGATTGCCGGGCACCGCATACATAGGCACTTCCGCAGCCTTCAGACCACGGCGCAGCACTTCGTATTCAGCCGGAGTACCAAGCTGACTACAAAGATCGCCGACGATAGCGAGAGCATAAAGGTCTTTCAGAGCATTCACTCTGGCAATGGCCTTGTGCAGCATGGGCAGGCTGGCCGGTTTTGCGTGCAGGTCGGCCATAACCGCCAATGTACATGGCCGATCTACGACAGAGCCTGATTTGAGACTGGCCTGTTTGTCGTCAGTGTTTGCCGCACCGGTTGCGGCGTTTTTTGAGAGTTCGAGAGGATTTTTTTCCGAAAAGGGATTGGCGGCAACGGCTGGAATTAAAGCCAACTCTGCTACAAAGAACAGAGAGACAATAAATAGCATAATTTTGTAACGCTTCATCTGATTCTCCACTGCCAAGAATTCTTTCTCGTAATGAATACCATTTCTCGGTGAAAAAAGTTTTCTGTACCGTTCAATTGTCATAATTTTCCGTTTTATCAAAAGGCCAGTGCCTTAGCAAATTTGCTTATAAAAATTGAACCACTGGTATATCGCTTATGCCGCCTCGCGACGAAATCCCAACAAAGCCTTTACTCTGCGAATCAGCGTAGTGGTCAATCGAGGCGGTTCGAGGTAGAATAGTCATTGCGCTGTGGCGTGGATAAAAATATTGCGAGGTGGGCATGATGCGACAACCCGACGTTCATAAGATATTCAGAATCACGGCAATGCTGTGCATGTTGATGCTGGTGGCCGGAACTGTGCTGGCGGAAAATTGTAGTCTTATCGTCAGCGTGCCGAAGACGACGCCAGATGATGCGCAGATATTCATTACCGGAAACCACGATGCTATCGGCAACTGGAACGGCAAAGGTGCCCAGCTCAAAGAAATCGGGCCAAACCTGTTCGAGTTCAACGCAGAACTGCCGGTTGGCAGCGATGTCGAATTCAAGTTTACCCGGGGCAGTTTCAGCAACGTCGAAAAGACGGCGCAGGGCAGAGAACTTCCCAACCGCAAAATTCACATTACCGCAGGAACAACGCTTAACAAGCGCTTTACTGTCGAAGCCTGGGCCGACCAGATTGCCAGTCCGGCAACAAAGCCAGTCATCACCGGCTGGTATTCGATCCGTCGAGCAGTCAAATCGCAGTTTCTCGAGCCGGCACGCGATGTGATCATCTGGCTGCCGCCTTCTTACCCGCGCAACCAGACTCTGCGTTACCCGGTCATCTACCTGCACGACGGGCAGAATCTTTTCGACGCGAACACCTCGTTTGGCGGCATTGAATGGGGCGCCGACGAAGTAATGACAGAATACATCTCCGGCAGCAACGCCGGGAAACTGCAGGAAGCCATCATCGTCGGCATCGCCAACACCGCCGACCGCATGAGCGAATACACGCCGTTTGTCGATCCGAAGCACAACGGCGGCAACGGCGAGAATTATGTCAAATTTATTGTCGAAGAGCTTAAGCCGCTCATCGACGGGCAGTTTCGCACACGTCCGCAACGCGACAGCACATTTATCGGCGGCTCATCGCTCGGCGGGCTGATTTCGCTTTATGCCGGCATCTTGCATCCGGGAGTATTCGGAGGCATCATTGCCATGTCGCCATCAATATGGTGGGCCGACGGCGCCATCATCAACTGGCTGCTTGAACACAACATCGCTGGTTACCCTGGTCGTATCTGGGTTGACATGGGCACTCGCGAAGGCGAAGAAGCAATATCATCTGCCAGAAAACTTGCTGCCGAGATCGCTAAAGGGGCGCCGGCGTTCAAAGGCATGCGTTATCGCGAGTTCAGCGGCGCCACCCATTCGGAACGATCGTGGCGGCTGCGGCTGCACTTTCCACTGCAATATCTCATCGGCACGCAACAGTAATACTGAGCGCTCAGACATCACAACAGCCCATCAAGCAGAAGCGAGGCAACAACATGTTATTCAGAAATATTGGCAGAACAGGCGTAAAGGCTTCTCAGCTCGGCTTTGGCTGCATGCGATTGCCGGTCATCGGTGGCGTCTCCAATCAAATCGACGTTCCGGAAGCAACGAAGATGCTGCGGCATGCCATTGATAACGGCGTCAATTATGTCGACACCGCTTACCCTTACCACGGAACCGGCTTTGACAAAGGCGGCGAGAGCGAACCGTTCGTTGCAGAGGCGCTGAAAGATGGTTATCGCGCCCGGGTGCAGCTGGCAACCAAGCTGCCGAGCTGGCTGATTACCTGCCGCGCCGACATGGACAAGTATCTGAATGACCAGTTAAAGCGGCTCAATACCGATCACATCGACTTTTATCTGGTGCATGCGATCAACAAAGGTTTCTGGAAAAACCTGACCAGTCACGATCTTTTCGGGTTTCTCGACGCCGCGCTGAAAGACGGGCGCATCGGGCATGCCGGCTTCTCGTTTCATGACGATCTGCCGACATTTAAAACGACGGTCGATGCCTACAACTGGTCTTTCTGCCAGATTCAGTATAACTACCTCGACACGAACTACCAGGCCGGCACAGCCGGTCTGGCTTACGCTGCCGAACGCGGTCTGGGCATAGTCGTTATGGAACCTCTGCGCGGCGGATCGCTCGCCCGCAACCTGCCGGCCAACGTCAGTGAAGTATTTGAAACATCCGGTTTCAAGCGCTCTCCGGTTGAATGGGCGCTGCGCTGGCTGTTTGATGATCCGCGCGTTTCCGTGGTTTTAAGCGGCATGAGCGCAATGGAGCATGTCGAAGAGAACCTGCGCATTGCAGCACAAGCTGAAGCGCAGTCATTTTCAGAAGCCGAAAAAGAAATCATGCGCAAAGTTCAGGCGGCTTTCGGAGAGCGCATCAAGGTGCCCTGCACCAGCTGTGGCTACTGCATGCCCTGTCCTGCCGGCGTCGATATCCCAAAGAATTTTCAGATGTATAACAGTTATTATCTGCTTGACGAGAGCTTTCAGAGCTCGATCAAATTTCAGTATGGCATGCAGGTTGCTGAATCGGCGCGCGCCAGCAACTGCGTCAAATGCGGCAAATGCGAAACTCACTGCCCGCAACAGATCAGCATAATCAAAGAACTCGCCAATGTAAAAGCCGTTTTCGAGAAGTAATTGAAAAACAGCTGGATGCAAAATGAGTGACAAGTTATTTCTGTTTGATGATTTTATTACCGAACTGAGCGAAGACGCTTCGCCGGGGCATCTTGACCAGCTTGAACTGTTTTACAAAGACACCGAAGAACTGTTTGGCTCGATGACCAGCATCATTACCAGCAGTCAGCTGGCAGTCACCTGCGCCTCACTGCGTCCGGAACTGGCACGCACGCCCGACGCCAGCGAACCAGCGGGGCATCTGCTGCAATGGCCCTCGGCGCGGTGCGGGCTGACCAGCGTCATTCGCAGCGACCAGCAGGGGCAATGCAATTCTTTAATCGCAGTTTTCCCTTTTATCGGCGATGGCGTCAAACAACGTTGCCGCCTGCTCGAAACCCGGCTTTACGCCAACCGTCTCGAAGCCCAGCTGTTCGCCTATATCGGCGAAGACGAAGAACTGAGCATGACTTTTTACGATACTCATTACCTGGCCAATCGTACCATTTATCAAAAGGAAGCACTTTACCATTTTATTCTGCGCGGTTTTGCCTATCATCTGGAAACGGTCACGCCCGGCCCCGATGGATTTATGGAAGCAATTTACCAGCGCGAAGAGCTTGGTGCCGACCATTACGAAATCAGCGGTCTGGTCAAAGATGTTCATGAGTATGATTTTGCCATGCCGGAGCAAAAGTTCTGGCTGATCAGAACGCTCATTGCAAGGACTTCTGGTGGAGAAAAAATTGAGATTGAACTGCTGCTGACCGGAAAAACCCTGGATCAGGGCAGTCTGCCAAAACAAGGCGACTGCATTAACGCGCTGATCTGGCTGCAGGGCCACCTGTGGGGCCCTGCAGAAGAGTGATCAATCGCTGCCGATTTTTTTAAACACGTCGGCGGCTTTCTCTTTCAAGTTGGCCGGGGCGGCTGGTTCACTTTTGGCAGGCGCTTCAGCTTTTTTCTCAAGCTCGTTGCGGCGCATGTCGGCTCCGAATTCATAGCCCAGGAATGAATTGGTGATAACCACCGGCTTATTGGCGTCAATGCCGATCTCTTCGGCGGTAAAAGTCAGCACTTCGCGCTGAGGCACCATTTTGCATTCATCCCGTGAGATTCTGACCACGGTAACGAACTGTTCTTCGCCGCTTTTTCGCACATCAAACCGGAACGAATGCTTAAAGGTTCCGCCCTTTTGCGAAATTGTTATTCTAAAATCATCGCCATCGAGTTCGACGCCGAGCAACGGCTCCGAAATTTCCTTGACCTGCGCTGACGCAGCAATAGCCAGGCCGATAAAGAGAACGATAAACACCAGAGTTAAATTGCGAATTTTCATGCAGATCTCCTGAAACAAAAGATATCAGTCAGTTCGCGGCTATTATAATCCAGATTTCGCCAAATGACAGATAATTTTATAAAGACCGCAAACTCATGGGTTTGAGCTACTCGGCTGGCGTGGTGCTCTTTTTGATGTTGGCGACGGTTTCTTTGTGGATACGGCGGGCGAGCTTGGCGTCGGTGCTGTTGTAGTTACCAGAAAGCTTGATAATGCTGGTTCCGGAAACAGCGTAAGATTGCCAGGTCGTCTGCACATAGCTCGGATACTGCGATTCGACGCACTTTATCGCATCGGTTATCAGCAGCATTTCGCCATCATCGACCGTCAAGCGGTTGACCGAGCGACTCAGCAGCAGATCGCCATGCGGTGTGCCGCCAGATTTCGCGCTTTCTTCTTCCTGTTGCAGGGCCAGCGAAGGGTGCGCAATCTGCAGCATCTGGTCAAGAGCCTCCTTAGCGGCAGCCGAATACTGCAGCAGGCTCAGGCTGACTTTTGTGTATTCGTTGTTGCCGTATTGCGTGCCGTCTTCGCCGGTTTCAAAGGCAGTGCTGGCGTCGCTGGCGCTGTGCCCCTTATATGGCACCAGACCGCTCTGCTCGATCATGGCCATGGTCCCGTTGTCAGGCGCGGCAACGATTTTAACATTTACCGCATCAGTCGGCAGGAAAGAGGCGTCTTCGGCCCGGACAGAGCTGCAGAAAGCGATTGCTACCAAAAGAAAAACGAACAAAAGATGACTGGTTCGCATAAACCCTCCTCACTTATTTCTGTATGATTCTACCGCAACTAAGGTTTTCGCGCCAACAGATGAAACATGCGATGACCAGAATTCAGAATGCTCTTGATATCTGGCCGACAGCACATCGGTGCTGCCGGCCTTTCTGCGGCTTTGTCAGTTAGTTGCCTTTGAAATAGAGCTTTACAGCGTCTTCAAAGCCGGACTGATAGCTGAAGTTGAAGTCGATCGAAGGCTTGGTCATCAGCTTGAATCCATCGGCCGAAAGATTGCCGAAGCCGACTTTTATGGTTGCAGGGCCGACGGAAGCCTCGACTTCCTTAGCCGTGTAAGAATCTGGTATTTCGGGCAGCAAGGCATGCAGAGGCTTGCCGACATCCTTGATCTGCTCGGCAATCGCCAGACTCAAAGCTTTCGCAGCCTTCACCACTTTTTTCAAATCATCATAGACGATTGAATAAGTAACCATCGACCAGAGCGACACATTCGTGCCGATAAGAAATCCCACCGAATATTT
>Ga0154428_1259_pt6 | contig 13064 bp, 10 predicted proteins | sample RifGroC2_FD_115932 | JGI IMG/M metagenome (GOLD analysis project Ga0154428, IMG submission 115932) | Candidatus Riflebacteria bacterium GWC2_50_8 | reverse complement strand
GACCGCTACAAGTTTTACCAGGGCCTGGCTGACAAGACGGCCAGTATTGCCTTTGCCGGCTGGATTCATCGTCGCAGTGAACTGACGCAAAAACTGGGAATTGCTTCAAAGAGCTTTTTGCAGCACTTTACCGAGGCCGGCGACCTGTTGACAGTAATCGACAAGTATCGCAAGGTGAAGGCATTCAAGATTTCCGATGATTCTTGCGATCTCGTGGTTGAAGGCTTCAAAAGAGCTGGATCTTCAACGACCTTTAAGGTGTTTAAAGGTGTTGGCGATGTTCTCGGGTTTGTCGATCTCGCCTTTTCGGCTTTCAACTTCGCTACTGAGCAGGAATGGGGTTATCTGTTCAGGGATGGCCAGATGACTTACAAGCAGGTGAAAGTGTCGGTAGACCTTGCTACCGGCATTCTCGGTCTAGCCTGCTTTTCGCTGGCGCCCTGGGCCGTTGTGACTCTGCTGCTGGTTTCGCTGGTATTTGTCGGTGCTGATATTTATTCGGAAGGCCTGCGCAGCTGGGTGGTCAATTTTATTGACTGCCATAAAATACTTTCCGAAAACGATCCGACGTTTGTTTCGCTGATCGGAGAAGTCGATGCTACCTGGGCTGGCAGCTTTTCGCAAAAAGTGTATTCGGTGCTTGCCCGGCAAAAAAGCCAGTATCCGGTCGAGGTTTACCCTTCGGACACGGTAAAGCAGATAAAAGGATTGCAGGATGCAATTGTTGACCGGTTCAGAGTCTGTCGACATTACAATAATCTGTCGCTCGGCAATATCGATTTACGAAAAAATCTTCATGTATTTGCTGAGAAGTGGAAAACCAAAGCTGAAGCGCAATCTGACACGTGGTGGTGGCCTCAGTTCAATCCTTTCAGCACCAGGCACGAAGATGCCGAGTCACAGTATTTCGGCTCATGGCATTATGACAGTGCAAGAATCGGTGAAGATGCGTCAAAATGGAGCTATTTCAATTACGACTTTTTTTTGATCAAGCTGTTCAAGCAGACTCTCAACAACTTTGAATCGAGCCAGAAAAATACTGAGCTGATCAATAATTCACCGATAATCCAGATCGTTCAGAACCGCATTCAGATTGCGCCGTTTCATTATTTTCCAATGGTTTTGAATCTTATGGGCTTTATGAATGCCGGCGATCCCTGCGATACGCTCGAAAAGTTCATTTATCTTTGTCACTATTCTTACAATCTCGATCTGATTGCCACGGCAATCAAGGAAAGCTGCTATTTTGCGAAGTATCTCAAGGCGATCAGCGAACAGTTTGAAGACCTGAGCAGTGGCATGGAAGAAATGCGCGACAGCTGTTTCGGCCTGAAAACAGACGATGCCGATTACATAAAGGGCTCGGCAAACCTCAGGGAAATAGTGAACACCTTTATTGATGAGCCCGCTAAAGAGCTCACTCCGGAAAAATTTGCCGAGTATGAAAAGAACCTGAACCTTGACGAGCCCGATTCTGAGAGCATGACCTATCAGGGTCTGGTAGATAAAAACAAAAACAGAATCAATGCGATCATAAGCCTTCTGCCGCTGAAAGCTCTTTCTACTTCGGCAAAAATCGTGTTGCTCAACGTGATGACCAAACAACATTTTGTGCGCAGAGCCTTTTTAACCGCCTGTTTGTCAAGATTTACCAGGCTTGAAACTCTTCTTGCCAGCGCCAACCCGGTTAGCGTAGAAACTGTGCCCGAGCTGGGAACTCCGCAGGAAAACTTCCCCCCCGGCAAAGATTATCTTGAAGCGAATGTTACGGTTAACAGCCAGGATGAAACTGGCCTGAGTCACGAATTGAATTTTGATTTCACTGCCGGCGGCTATTTCTGGAATGCCGGTTCAAACCTGCTGTTTGTGTTTAAGGACAACATGGAGCAGATGCGGGATGCGCACAGCAAAATCAACCGGCATCTTGAGTGGATGGAGCTGCTGATACAGCGTGGTGGCTATTATTCAAATACTGACATTTCTCTCGAAAAGATCAATCAGCACTGCGGCAAGATCCTTAAAGACATGTATGAACTGACAAAAAAGATTGAATCTGGCTCTGTCAATCCTCTGAAGGTGACGTTTGCCAGCTCTGATAAAAAAATATATCAGACTGACGCAAAAGAATCTTATTCAGCCTTTGACGTAAGCGATTCCGTGCCAAGAGTATTTACTGTGCCTGACCTGGTGTTTTCGATTGGCCATCCTGGGCCAATGGACGAAGTTAGAGACACCGGCGTTCCTGACTTTGACGAACTCATGATGTCTGATCCAAAGCCGGTAGACACCCTGATTACATTGCCCGGCATGACGATAACTGCGGATTGAGTCAGGGCGCGGCCAGCCATGGTCGATAAGGTTCTGCGCATCTGCTGGTAAAATGAGCGACCGCTGTCAGATCTCTGGCAGCGGTTTCTACATTTGAGTCGACTTTGATCTTAAGAGCGAGGTCGAGCCGCTCAAAGCGCCCATCCTGAATTTTAGCCGAGAACACGCAGTTCTCGATGTTGCCAGGCCCGATCTCCCTGGTCTGCGCTGCGCCCTCAGAGAGTTCCTTGCGTAGCAGAACATTGCGTGCAGCGACAAATTCGTATTCGATTCTCACGATTTTGTTTTCGTCATACATCTGAAAGCTGAAGCGGGTCGGGTCGCTTTCAGTGCTCAGCTCAACTTTGCGCAGACACCTGACATCTTCGCGCAGGTTGTGCTCGACTTCGTCAAGCAGAGTCTGCAGTTCGAGCATTTTGAAACCCTTCTCAATCTGGTGCCCGGAGCCGCGAAAAATTCGTGAAAAACTCGTGTAAATAAGCATGACAATGCAGAAACCAACCATGATTTCTACCAGGGTAAAAGCTCGGGTTCTGTTGTCAGATGCGGTTTTCATACTTGATCGTCTTGAACGAAAAATCTCTCTTTTCATCTGAATTCGGCACAGGCCAGCTCACAACCACCTCGATCACGAACATCAGTTCTTGCTCCTCAGCACTTGACGCGTCTTTAACAATGATCCGTCGCGTCATTCTGTCGTAATCGCGGTGCTCAAAATCTATCGTGCCGATCAGTTCAGCAAGCTCTGCATCATCGGTTACATTGATTTCCGCGCCCATTTCGAGGCACTTTTTGCGACAGTCTTCATAAGGCAGCAGCAGCAGACGGTCGAGTGTGGAACGCGCTACCAGGGCTGCGAGCTGGTGCTTTCCCATCGAATAGACGGTTCGGCCGGTCGAGCCGATCGAGGTCAGCAGCGGCAGTACGCCGAGGGTAATCACGACAATAGTAAGCATTACCTCGACAAAAGACATGCCCCGGGCCTTATCTGACGACATATTTATACCCCTCCAGGCTGTCTGAGATGACAACGGCCATTGGTGGCTTGTCTGTTGCCATTTCTGGCGGGAAGCAGAACAGCGGCAGTTCGTCTTTGAACTGTCTGGTCAACTGTTCGAGATTCGGCGTCGAGACGGCCACGGCGCCGGCAAGAATGACCTTGCCGGGCTCTGCATAATTGAGCATGGTTTCGGGTGCGCCCATCTGTTTGAGTGAAACCAGGTGAACACCGATCTGCACGTGGCCGGTCAGGGTTATCTGGTCGCCGGTCAGGCTGATAAATGTCAGAATGCTGTCGGCCTCGATTTGTTTGAGATAGTCGCGGAACCCCGCAGTCAGCATGAGCTGTACCGGCGGTACCGGCGGCGGTTCAAAGCCGCGCAGAATGTTGCCAAGGGTGATTTTGCCGTTGACCAGTATTATTCCGCCGCGGATCTCGCTGGTCACCGGCAGATCTTCAAGACTGAGATCACCATCTATCGCGACTACCCCATCGATGAGAAATTTGCCTTTGTCCAGTCCGGCGGCCAGTTTGAATTCTTCCTGATTGCGATAAACCCGGGTAATGCGGCCGATTACGCTGCTGTCGACCTTGTTCAGATCGCTTTTAAGAGCTTCGCTGTGCAGGTCGTAGATCCATTCTCCGGCGAAACTGTCGAGTGGTTCGTTGAGAGTTATGTCATCGGTGCCCTTAAAATCAGCGTGTGTGTAAATTTTAGGAGTATTATTTTCATCGAGGTTAGCCGGAATGTTCTGGTAGTCAAAGTCTTTGCCGGCCGGGTTCCCCGACATGGTTCGCGACATGTAGTTTCGGTATGCTCCAGACTCGATCTCGAATGCGTATTTATCGCCGAATGAAGATTGCCCGTCTGGCGGATTATAGCCTGAATCATTGCTGTAAAGCAGCTTGGTATAAAGATGTGCGCTGGGAAAATCAAATGTGCTCAATACGAAAAAGCGGTTAAAAACGCGGCCGAAAATGTTGCGGACATTGCGTGGATATGGGACTCTGGCGCTGACCGCGCCGGCCTCAAAACTTGGTCCGAAAAGTTTGAGACTGCTGCTGACGCTCAATAATTCTTTTTCGGCAACATATCTGGCAAACGCGCTGTCACTTTCGAGCACATACTTCAGATCCTGTTGCCATGGTCCATTCTGATCTGCCAGTTCTTTGCAGAAACCGACCAGTCTGAGATTTGCCCTGGTGTTGCGAACTTTCAGCGGAATTGACAGCGTTTTATTCTGCATGGTTCCGGAAATAGTGTTTACGGTCATGTTTTCGATCGGTCTGTTGTTGACATCGATGGGCTTGAAACACTCAGGTGTGACCTGCCAGAGATCAGACAGGTCACCTGCGCCTGGCTGCGTCTCCCCTGCCAGGTTAAGCACGATATCCTGATCGGATTTGCCAAGATACACGTAACCTTCCTTTTCGTTTTCGGTGTTGATCTTGTCGTGCGGTTTGATTGACATGCCCAGACAAAGCGGCTGCTGCCGACCAGCACTGCCGGCAGTCGAGTCATCGCCGGCTCCGTTTTTTATCGGGATAATGTTGATTTTATCGGAAATGCCGAATTTACCTGACTGTTCGAGATGTATCTGGTCTGCAAAAAAAGCAAATTGGCGCAGAACCGGAGTTAACGTGAATACGGTCTTGAATGGGATTCTTACCTCAAGACAGTAGCTGCGCTCGAGAAAGACGATTTCGCAGATGACTTTCATCAGGCCCTTTTTTTCTGGCTTTCTATGTTCGGGAAACTTGATTATCGCAGGGTATTGCAGTGGTTCAATATTTTCGAAAACCATCTCATGACTGGTCAGACTGATCTGCTGTTCTTCAAGAAGACTCGTCAGCGTGCTGCCAGGAACGTAGTCGAAAGCTGGCCGCTGACCGTTGGTTGCGTTGATAAAACTTTGCAGCAGCATTTCGTTTTTGTCTTTTATCTGGACCCGCAGTTGTGAAACCATGTCGCCATAGCAAGCTTCGAGCGCGAAGAGCGCGGTCTGTTTCTGGTCGGCCAGAGATACCAGCCGGGCTCGTCCTGAACTGTGACGGCTCATGCCGAACAGCAGCAGAAAGAGCAGCGCCAGCATGCCGATGGCGAGAAGATAGACGCTTCCGCTTCTTTGGTTTCTGTTTGCTGGCATAGCGTTCTTCACGGTTTCATCAGTTCGATCAATTCGGCGCGGGTGGGGCCACTTTGTTGTTTATGTTGTCTGACCCGGGCCCGGATTTTGGCGCCGTGCTGAACGTCGGGCAGTGTCAGCAGAATTTCGCGCCCGCCGCCCTCGGTTTTTATGCTGATGCCATGATTCATGACCTTCTCGACGTTGCCCGAAAGAAATGATTCACCACTGCCCGGCTGATTACCGGCCGGTTGCGGGGGCGTCGGCAACAGCGGTGAAAGGACAAGCAGCCAGATGAGCCATGCCAGCAAGCCGCTGGCAACAAAAGCGCTGGCTGCGAATTTCGGCAGATCATCGACCTGCTTAATTTCAACTGCTGCCGGCTTCTTTTGCAGGCGCAGCTTTTGAATGTTTTCGAGTGAATAAGCGGGTGCGTTTGCTTCTTTGCTCTTCTCGCTTTCGAGACGTTCCGAGAACTTCTGGATAAGGCTGATAACCGTCTGAGAGTTGTCTGCAGATTTCTGCTGAAAGGCTTCTGCCAGCCGCGAAAAAATGTTTTCGATGGCCGAACGGCGCAGACCCTTTTCAGAGCGGCTGATGCGAAATACCTTGTAAAGCATTTCGAGATCAATGTTTGAGGCGAATATCGCCTCGATTTTCTGAAGGTTGGCGTTGTCTTCTTCAAGCTGCAGGCAGTTAAACAGAATGTTCTGAACCGATGGAAAGTCGAACTGGGCGAGGTGAAAAAGCGCACTGGCGCGGGCGCTGGCATTCAGCGTCAGCATTTTTTCGAGCAGGCGGACGGCCTGATCTTTATCGTAAAGGGCGTAGACCTTTATTGCCGCCGACTGCACATCGATAGACGGGTGATTCAGTAACCCGGGCAGCAGCGGAAAAAGCGTGTCAGTATCGAGATGCATCATACATTCGATTGCCGCCGCAGCGACTACACCATCGCCATCTTTGAGTGCCACCGCCCCGATTTTTCGGACGATGGGCGTGGCCTTGTATTGAAGGGATCTGCCAAGAATCAGTGTTTTTTCTTCTGAACTCATCTTTGCCCATAATTCGGCGATCTCGCTGCAATAATCGACAAGGCTTGCTTCAGCAGATTTCCAGAGCAGAGTTCTCTGTCCGGCGTCCAGGCTGGCAATGACGAGTTTCCCGGTGTTCGTAATGTCCGATAGATCCGGGACGGTGATTCCCAGGGCTATCAGTGCATCTTTTGCTGATGAATAGCCTTTGTATGAAAGTTCTTCGAGCTTGTTGACTATTGCCTGTTTTCTGGCGGCATTTGCGGCATCCCATGAAAGGCGGCATTGCGCGATAAGTTCGTCAGCCTTTTTATTGCGGTAGACAGTTTTTAATTGCTCAAGAAGCTCTTCTACCGGCTTTTTGAGCAGGCGGCCCTGAGCGTTCAGGACGCCGCGTAGAATTTCGCTGAAAATTTCCTTTTTGCTGCCCTGGGTTCCTTCCATGATTTCAATCAGGTGCAGCGGCGGGTTACAGTCAGGATTGACCTGAAAGAGATAGCCGGCTTTGCGCAGAAGTTCAGGACTGGTTTCCATGGCCATGAAGCGCAGCAGCAGAGCTTCGATTTTATCGAACGGGAAAAAGTAGGCATGAAACATTGCCGCATCTTTTTCATCTCTTTCGCTGGAAAACAGCATGGCTTCGAAGTGTCTGAGCGCTTCATGCTGATCGAGGCGGTAAAGAATTCTTACCGCTTTCGAGCGGATCACATAGTTAAAGTTGGTAAGCAGCGGAACCAGAAGCGGTTCGATCTTTTGCGGAGCCAGCTTTTCGAGAACTTCGACCGCAGCGGAAAGAACCTGAGGATCGCTGTGGTGGCAGAGTTTTTCAACCTGATCGACAAATTCGGCAGCTCGATGTTTGCGGATAAATTTTAAGACAAACGGAAGGATCAGCACTGAATATTCTGTCCAGGCGTTCTCTTTGAGAGCCGCCAATGCAACGGGTACCTGGTCTGGTTCGAAGCTTTCAAGTATCAGCACAAACCTTAATGCATCACTTTCGGGTTGCTTTGCCAGTGTTGCAAATTCTTTTGAAATCAGGCTTTTGTCGACCTGCTGTCCCCTGTTTTTGCCAGCTCGTTCAAGAATGAGCTGCATGTAAAGCCTGATTGCGGGGTCACATTCGGTCTGGGTCAAAATGGAAAAGGCGTTGATCAGCTCGTCGTTCCAGGCAATATTTTCGATTCTTGCAACTACCGAAAACCTGATTGACGGGTCATGTGACCTGAGGTCAGAGAAAAGTGACAGAGCAAGTTCCTGGCTCATTGCGCGTATGCTCAGACGTCGAGAAGATGGCGTTTAAGCTCGTGCAAAAATTCAGTTTCTTCTGCGCTGAGTTTAACGCCAGTGCCTAAAAATCCGTCGCCGGCGGCATTTGCGGCTTCAAATGCGAGTTCATAAGCAAAGGCACGCATGGCGCAGGCTTCTTCCTGAGTCGCTCTATCAGCAAGAATCTGGTTCGCTCGCGCCACTGTTGGCCCAAGATTTTTGAACGTGTTGAAATCATCGCTGAGCAGGTCCTGCCGAGACTTGCAGGCATTTGCCAGCTCATTAATCACTTCTTTGAGAAGTTCGAGGTTTCCATACTTGTTCATCGCACTGGTCAGAAAGGTTTGTACCGAAAACATTTCACGAAGAAAACCAACCAGATCGCCAAGCGAGTGAACATCACGGGTGCTATATTTGTAGCTCACTCCAATACAAGCGAAATACATCAGGTCGTTCCATTCTTTCGGTTCGAAATCAGCTTTTGTTGTCATAATGCTTGCTCCTTAATCTCAAGAATCTCTCTAATCCACAGTAGAATCCCGGCATCATCGGCTGAAACATGCTTGCCGATATTGGCAAATTCTTTGCCGGCCATGCTGGAGAGCTTGTAGGCGAAACGATAAAAAAAGTTGCTGATTGCCTTCTGCTTGACCGGCCGGGTTTTCTGTTGCAGTAATGTTTTGAGTTCGCCCAGCTTTTGCTTTAGCGTTTCATTGCCCTCAGCCATTTTGATGTAGTTGTCACTGTTAACTGCTTTTTTTACAACTTCACCTATTGAATCAACTGCTGGCCGCAAACGCTCGTCATTGATATAAGTTCTGGCGGCCGAAGCGATCGAAATCGTGGCAAGATGCACCTGATGATCGCTTTCTGGTCTGGGCAGAAGAATGAGTTTTAAAGCCAGTATCGTCATCAGATCAACAATCAGCTGATTGTCTTTGGCGGTGAAATTCTGCATGTACATGCCCTTATTGTGAATTGTCCTCAAACTTTGAGGATAATTCAATTTATCGGGCCATGCCACAGAAAGTTTTAAATTCTGCGGTTTTCAGTTACAATCTCAATATGCAACAGCCTCCGAAAAGAGCACTGACCCTGCGTAATATTTTTCTGTATTTCGCGGTAGTGGTTCTGCCAATTCTGGTGGGCGCTCTCGCGCTTGCCAATATGGTCGAAGAGCAATACCTTGCCGGCAGGGAAACGATAAAGCAGGAGCTCGATCTGCAGAGCGCGCGCGCCCGCCTTTTTTCTACCGAAAAACACCAGATTCAGAATTTTGCGGCGGCACTTAACAATGAACTGGAACTGACTAAAAAAAGCCCGCAGGTCGTCGCGAGTTTCATTGATCGCATCGATGAACTGTATCCGGGTGCCTGCAAATGGCTGTTCTGGGACGGAAACGCCCGCCTCATCAACGTGCCCTCGCGTCATATAGTTAATGGCCAGCGCAATTGGCAGTTTTTTATGACGAGTATCATGGCCCATTATAATCTTCTCGAAAATTCCGCCAATTTGCGCAAGGATTCTGCATTTGAGCGCCAGTCTTTTGCTGCTATGAATATGCTGCAGAAAGCCATGGGCAGCCAGAAGATCGAACATGTCACTCATGCTCTCGACAACCCGCAACTCCTCGGCTGGCTTGGCAAGCCCTGCTATTTTGTCTGGAACATGGATGTCGCGTCTTATCGCGAGACCAACATACCGAGTAAGATACGCGGTGGCTTCATGCTTTTGCTGTTTCCGGAAAAATTCGCCGAGGATTTCTGGTTGAAACGCATGATCTATCGCCGCAAAAGACCTGGCTCCGGACTTAAACATCCGGTAGTCGCAGTAAACATTTCTGACGGCACTCTGGTGACGCAGGATCTTTCTCTGACTGATAGCGGCTTGTATAAAAGGCTTCTGCATGCGTATTCTGAGCGCAGCCAGAGCATTTTTGACTTTGAAAACTTTATGGTCAAAGCCAGTGTTGCCGATGAAAATTCGCCGGTCAGAATTCTGTCGCTTGCGGATATCTCGACTTTGCAACAGGTTCGCAAAAATCTGCTGTTAAGACTGTCGCATGTGGCCTTATTTCTGCTGGTTATGCTGAGCGTTCTGCTTCCCGGTTTAATGCGGTCGCAGACCATTACGATGTCACTGCGCATGCGTATTGCTGCCGTATTCGCAGTTGCCATGCTGGTGCCTATCGTCAGTCTTATCAGTATTGGCCGAAGCTTTCTGTCGCACGAGGAAAGCCGGTTGAAGGAATCAGCAATGGTCAGAATGCGCGCGGGTTTTGAAGCTCTTGAACTCCGTTACCGTGACGCTCCTAGACTGATCGAAGGCCACCTGTATGAAGATTTACGCAACCGGCTTGGCAGCGCTGCTCTTACCCTTGATGTCATTGAACAGACTATGATTACTGCGGTTGATGAAGGGGTATTTAAACATTACATCATTACTGATGAAAAAGGCCGGTTTGCGCGCACGAACTGGCTGAATATAGACTCTCCATTAAAGAAGTCTCTTGAGCTGGCGGCGGCAAAAGTAGTTAAGAATGACACAGAAATTGGCGGTCCGACTTCTGTTGTTGATGCTGCCATTGATGAAGAGGTTGAAGAATACATGCAGGTTTTCGGCTCGAGTTTTGATTTTTCGCGGCCGACTACGCTCAATTTTTTTGTTTTTCAGAACGCTTATATGTATTTTATGAGCATTATGGTGCGGATAGATGGCAAGATCGGCAACTTGTTTCTGCACCTTCCCGACTACTATCTCGAAAAGCTTTTTGCCTACGACGAATTCAGACAAAATCGCATGGCAGTCGATAGTGTCGATAGCGAAAAGCGCGACCTGCCCGCTGAACTGTTTTTTTATTCGAATTTTAAAGCTGAAAAGAGTATTCCGGCGGAGTCGCCAATCTGGCAGAAGCTCAAAGAAGCGTTCGAGCGCGCCAGCAGACTCAAAACTGAAGAGAGCGGAATGCTGACAAGCGAAGACGAAAGCTATATATACGCGATAAGACCCCTGTCCTCAATGCATACGCAAAGTTTTCTGCCCTGCCTGCTTACTTCGACAAGGCCTATAGAAGCGCGTCTGCAGAGTCTGCAGATGATAATCAGCGGCCTCGCATTTTCGGCGCTGCTTGGCGCGGTTATTCTCAGTCTGGTGCTCGCTGCCAGTCTGCTTGGCCCGATAAGCCGTATCGATGTTGCCGCACAGAAAGTAGGTAGCGGTAATCTTAACGTTGCCTTACCATACATGGGAAACGACGAACTTGGCCGTCTGAGCCAGACTTTTAACAACATGGTGCGTGGTCTGCGCGAGCGGGAAAAAATGCAGGCTTACGTTTCTGAATCAGTGCTCGAAGCGATACAGGATGAGGCCGACGCGTCGTTGCACGAAGGTCGCCGCGTCGAAGTAACCATTTTGTTTTCTGATATCCGAAACTTCACCGGGCTAAGCGAAAAGAACAGTCCTGAGCAGGTATTCGCGCTGCTCAATACGTTCTTTGGCGGTGTTGAGCCGATAATTCGCTCTAACTACGGGCGTGTCGACAAGTTTATCGGTGACGCGGTCATGGCGGTTTTTCACCATACAGAACCTGAACATCACACCTTGAGCGCCGTTAAGGCGGCCTTTGCTATCAAGGAATTTGTCGACAGTCTTGCCGCCGAAAGCGGCCTTTTTCGCAAAACACGAATCAATGTCGGGGTCGGAATAAGCACCGGCACAGTGTTGCTCGGCGATGTCGGCAGCATTCGCCGCAAAGACCTGACAGTCATTGGCGACGAAGTAAACCTTGCCTCGCGCCTCGAATCAGCCTCTAAAAAAGGCCGCCATTCAAAGATCGTCGTTTCGGGCAGCACCTGGAAACACATTGAATCATTGGTAAATGCCGAGAAGATGCCTTTTACCGAGATACGGGGCAAAGAACAGGCGGTGCAGATTTATGAGCTGATCAGCCTCAGGGATTCAGCTGTCTTTGACCCAGACAAAACCTGACGGTAGAGCCTCGCCTATCATTTCTGCCAGTTCCTTGTCTTCAAGTTGCGCCGCTTTCAACAATGGCTGAATAAAAGCTTTTTTGCGCAATTTCTTTTTGAACACATCGAGAATACTTTTGCGCAGAAGATCATCGATCTGTACCAGCCGGTCGCCGGTTTTACGGCCGATTTCGCGCAGTGCGGAATCAAGGTATGAGTTCCCCGGTATCGCTTTTTTTAGCAGATGCTCGGCCCAGGCGTTGGCGGTTGTCTGTGGAACCATCGCCGAATCTGGTGCATAAGCGAGTTCTCTGGCGCCAATGCGTCCGAGGGCATGCAATGCAATGCTGTCGACGCCGTAACTGGGCGGCGCTTTGGCTATCCACCAGCCGATACGCTCTTTTTCAGCGACTGGCAGACGTTCGAGATGCCCGAGCAGACGCCATATCTGATTGCGTTCGTGTTGCCCAACCTCGCGCTCTTTTTTGTCGCGGCGCCGGTTAGTCTGGAAAAGAATCGGTTCAATACGGCATTTAATAGTTTCCTGGCGCTCGATCGACAGGCCGGGTGCTATGCGTTTCCACATTACCCACCAGTCTGACCAGAATTCAGGGTTGTCATAAGTGAACCCTTCATCGACCATCTGCCAGATGTGATCGACTCTGGCAACATCGCCGGTAACGCCATAGCCAGGGCGCAGGCAGAAACCCAGCAGTCTGAACCAGAGAATCAGAGAACCCTGTGAAGTTCTGAACTCGCTTTCGCGTTCGGCAAACAGGTCAAACAGCTGCCGCAGCATTTCGGCATCCCAGTTCGAGCGCGGTGAGCCGAGTATTTCTTCGAGCCCTTTAAAAACAGAGTTAAACTCAGTACTGCCGGCAAATGCCTGATCGAGAAGCTTGCTGATCTGTTTGAGCTGAGCGCTGGTGATTGGCACGCGGCGTTTGGCTGGCGCTTCGGCAGCGCCTTTGCTGCTCTTTTCGCTGTCCCCGAGATCAAAGCGCAGTTCCTGCGAAAAATTACCGCCGGTTTCCTCGCAGAACACCTGTAAATACCCGGTTTCACGCAGTCTGGCATAAATTTCGACCTGCTTCTCACCTTTGCCGGTGCGTGCTTTAACAATGCAGGGCGGCAACGGCAGGTATTTTTTAGAATTAAATCTGATTAACCGGCCCGGCTCTTCTGCTTTTGGCGGCGCTGGCGTGTAAAACAGATAAAACGCTGAATCACGGCTCAAATCTATACCGAAAGTCTTGTCGGCCATGTGATAATCTTTTTCTGGTTCAGAACCCTTGGGCAGCAGGCAAAGCAGCTGATCAGGCACATGTCGCGTCGTTGT
>Ga0154428_1202_pt2 | contig 13123 bp, 12 predicted proteins | sample RifGroC2_FD_115932 | JGI IMG/M metagenome (GOLD analysis project Ga0154428, IMG submission 115932) | Candidatus Riflebacteria bacterium GWC2_50_8 | reverse complement strand
CAGAAACGACTGGCCCCAGGTGTTGCCCTTTGCATAAGGCCAGACGGGCGGGATTTCCTGATTATCGGCCAGAACATCTTTTAACGGGCCAAATGAGTGCGCGGTCGGGAGGCCGCGCGTCATTTCGCCTCGTTCAGCGGGGAAAACATAGCGCAGGCCATGTATAATAAACTCTGACAAGGCATTAACATTTGGTTTGCGCGTTTGCGGATGGATAAGCTGCGATTTTACGGCCCTTTTAAAGCCGGCGTGGACTTCGGAAGAGCTCATGCATAGCTCTTTGGCAAGAGATGCGAAGTTCCAGTGTGAGTTGACCGCAGCTTTTGCGACCAGTTTCAGGAGAATTACGATATCTTGTGGTTTCAGCATAATAATATTATATTCGCTATTCGCGAATAGCGTAAATAGTTTTATAAAGAGATTCTGGTGCTGATCACGGCAACATGTTGACTAATATATCATTTTTTGATATATTTATATCAGGATCTGATATTGCAGGAGCTAATGCATGACAGAAGTAAAATTTTCTGGAAAAGCGGCTAAGCAGGCAGCAAAACTGCCTGAAAAGATACGAGAAGTATTGAGGGCTCTGGTTAAAGATATCATTCATCAGGGGCCTGTGCGTGGAAACTGGCCGCATTACAGCAAATTAAGCACAGGAGAGCACCATTGCCATCTTAAAGCTGGACGACCGACCTACGTTGCGATCTGGAAAGTGATCGACAAAAATGTCGTTAAGATCGTATACACCGGCACACATGAAAATGCCGAGTATTAGACAAATAACACAGGAGAATGAATAATATGATGCCAAACAGCAATCTGATGAGTGTCAGGTTTCGTGTTCCGGCCAAGAAGCTTGAAGATATCAAAAATGTCGTTGTCGCGCTGGGCGGGCAAATTGACGAAGAAGAAGCGGATGACAGCGTATCCTGGGAGGAAGTTCTGCCGGACAGCCAGCCGGGAAAAATACTGCGCGGCTTACGTTATCGTGATGGAAAGTCACAGAAATGGCTTGCAGAAGAGCTTGGAATGAAACAGCCGAATGTTTCGGCAATGGAAAAAGGTGAAAGGCCTATCGGCAAAAGCCTTGCCAAAAAGCTTGGAGAGCTCTTCAGCGTTTCGTATAAGGTATTTCTCTAAATTCCAGGAATTTGTTACAGCCCTCTTTTGAAAAGAAACATTTCAATTGTTGCTCTTAAGATGCTGTGTCTATCGAAATTTTAAGGCCAATTGAGCTTAATATGGACCATAGGCTGGCAAGTTCTGGATTGCCTTTTTCAGAAAGCATTTTATAGAGGTTTTCGCGGTTCAGATGTGCTTTTCTAGCAATGTTAGTAACGCCAGAGGCTTTAACAACGTTTTTGAGAGCGAGAAGAAACAGTTCGTTGTCACCTTCTTCAAGGGCTGCATTAAGGTATGCAGCGGCTTCTTTGGGATCTTTGAGGGTTTCAAGCAAACTCTTCTGATGATCTTTTGTTAATTTGCCAGTCATAGCGCCGACCTCCTTTTAAAATCAGTCCAATAGTCTTTTGCGATTTCGATATCCTCTTCCTGCGTGTCTTTATCACCGCCACACAGAAGCAAAATAACAAATTTGCCAGATTGCCCGTAATAGACCCGATAACCAGGGCCATAGTCTATTTTTATTTCAGAAACACCATCGCCTAAAGGCTTAGAGCTGCTGAAATTGCCCATTGAAAGCCGGTCAATTTTCACATTGATTTTTGCCCTGGCTCTAATATCCTTCAGCTCTTTCAGCCATTTCTCGAATGGATCAGTGCCGCTTTCCAATAAATAGTGATCAATTTTATACATATCTAATCTAATTGTAGTTTAAAACGCACATTATTGCAACACATTTTGTGTGCGGAGGCCCCTGGGGCCGGCGGTCAGGAAGCGCCGGGGAGTTACCGTTTGCCTGGATCGAGGAAGAGGCAAAGCCTGCGTTCAATGTCCACGGCTCATGGCGGGATGTAACAAGCGCGAAAACATTTGTTCATTTGCAGATAATGTCACTGGTTGTATTCGCTATTCGCGAATAACGAAAATAGTTTTATAAAGAGATTCTGGCGTTCCAAAAACGACTGTTTATGCAATGGTCACTTTGTTGGCGCATACTGGATCATTGTTTCAGAGCATAAGCGGTGCTGCGGCTACCGCCAGGGAGTTTCTTCAGGATTTGTTTTTCCAGCAGATCCTTGATGTCACGAAGAGCTGTGTCCTGGGAGCATTTGCATATTTTAGCCCATTTTGAAGATGTCAGCGTACCTTCAAAACCCTCCAACAGCTTGTTGAGCATTTTCTGCTGTCTTTCATTCTCAAGTTTTGAGGCGTTATGCAGCCAGAAGTTATGTTTGAAAATTACCTTCTCAAGCATTGTTTCGGATGCTTTTATTGCATTCAGCAAACAATTTAAAAACCATTCCAGCCAGCATGTAACATCGAGCGAACTTTTCTGAGTTTTCTCCAAAACCTCGTAATATTGTTTTCTTTCGTTTCTGATTTGTGAAGACATGCTATAAAAGCGATAAGATTGGCCGTCTGATTGAGTCAGGATCATATCTGCCAAAGCACGAGCAATTCTGCCATTGCCATCGTCAAAAGGATGGAGGGTAACAAACCATAGATGAGCCAAAGCAGATTTTATTACCAGATCGATATTCTGTTTGTTATTGAACCAGTGCAGAAAAGCTGTCATTTCGCTTTCCAGGAGTTCTGCTGCGGGTGCCTGATAATGAACTTTTTCTTTGCCGATTGAACCAGAGACAACCTGCATCGGGCCTGATGAATCATCTCTGAATTTACCAACCTGGACTTTAAACATGCCACTATATCCTGTTGGGAAAAGGGTGTTGTGCCAACCAGAAATTCTTTCTCTGGTCAAAGGTTGACTGAAGTTATTAGTGGCATCAATCATCACTTCGACAACTGCATCAACGTTTCTGTCTGATGAAACAAGACCGGAAACATTTAAGCCAAGTCGCCTGGCAATTGAAGATCTAACCTGATTTATATCAAGAATCTCCCCTTCAATTCCAGTAGAATTTAAAACATCTTGGGTCAGAATTTCAAGGTTTGCCTGGTTTTTTAGGGCGAACCCTAAAACGCTCATTTTCCCGACGATGCGACCCTGCAGATTTCTAACTTCAGTTAGTAGAGTCAGCAGTTTTTCTGTTTCCCAGAAAAAGTTGGGCCAGTCTGGCTTCTGGTAAATATATTTTTCTATTCGCCGCATAATTTAATGAGAATATAATGATTTTTCACCGCATAGTCAAGTTTTAAGCCAAATGTGATTCATTGAAGCAGGTTTATTCTTATGCAGAGCCAGTTTCAAGAGTTGAGGAATGCTTGAGAAAGAACCTTGAGTTACTTGATGCAGCGTGAGAAAATGATGGAAAGAGACGAATTGAGACAAGACAGAGTATTGGCTTGAACTGGTAGTTCAAAGAGGGAGGACTTATGAGTAATACAAAGATTGATCGGATAGGGTTCGCGGGGCAGCTGCAGAAGGTGATCGAGCAACTGCGGGAAGAGAGTCAGGGCGTGGTCGGGCGGTTGCCGACGCTCAAGAAGAGTTTTGAAGAGGCAGAAGATATTATCAGGGGCTTTGTCAAAGATCTCGAAGAACTGCCGCGCGTCTGCGTGGTCGGGTCGACGGGCATGGGCAAAAGCACACTGATCAATCATATTCTCGATATGCCGGTAGCGGCTACCGATGCGGTTTTTTCGACAACGCGGCATGCGCATGCCTATTTTTATCCCGAGAACGCGCCGGTTTGCGAGATTGTCGATACGCGCGGACTGAACGAGGTCTTTAACCAGGTCGAAGCCGAAAAACAGCTTATCGAAGAACTCGCTTCGCGGCGGCCGCACCTGATTCTTTTCGTCTGTGATGCAGTCGGGCGATCTGGTATCGACCGTGAGTTGACCTTTCTCAAACAGTTGCTAGACCATTGTTCGAACCTGTTTCATCGCGAGGTCGGCTGCCTGATTCTTGCCAATCGTTGTGACGGCATTACGCCGGCCGGTTTTGGCAATTTGCCTGAAAATAAATGGCAGGTTGCGCAGAGAAGCGACAACCCGCGCATAGTCGAAAAGCGCAAAAACATAAAAGAAAAGCTTGAGCTGATAAAGAAGGTGGTCGCTGCCACCGGCTTCAGACGAGTGCCGGAAGTGCTGCCGGCAGCCATGACGTGGCAGCCCGAAAAGAAATTCTGGAACCGGGAAGCAGTAATGGCCGAGGTTTTCAGACAGTCGCCAACCAACGTGCTGTTCGCTTTTGGCCAGCTTGAACAGATGTCTGCCAACATCAACAAAACTCTCGAACTGATCGCGCAGGAAATCATCATCAAATTCTCGATCGTCAGCGCCACCATCTGCTGGAATCCGTTTCCGGTGCCCGATGCTTTTGTGCTGATGCCGATTCAGGTTGCCATGATCAACGCTGTAAAGGCCATGAAAATGACCGGTGACCTTGATGCAGCCGGAATAATGAAGATCGTCGGTCTTGCTTCTCAAGCGGGTAGAATGGCGGCCAACGCCATTCTCAAGATTGTGCCCGGGGTTGGTCAGGCGATCAACTCAACGGTTGCCGCTACCATCACCTACGGTCTCGGCCGCATCGCGATAGCACACTATATCTACGGCTGGGGTCCCGACAAGCTGGCCGCCCTCGCCGACTTTGCGCAGTTCCGCGAAGAGGTCGAAAAGTTTCTTGCTGGCCGTTTTAAGAAGTAAGACTGTTTCTGGTGCACGGCTGGCTGCCGGCTATCTGGTTTCGCGATGAAACTTGATGTCGCAGATCAGGCGCTCTGCGGTCATCTTTTCGCGTGCCCTGACAAATATTTCGAGGCTCTTTGCGAGGTTTTTGTGGTTTTCTTTTTCGGTTTCGAGTTTTGTCTGCAGGTTGTAGACGGTCTGCGCGAAAAGGCGCTCGATGTCGATCACCTTCTGACGGCACACCGGGTTGCTTCTGGCGAGCTTGAGCAGAAGCCGGTATGACTGCAGCATCTTTGCCGCATTCATCATCGCCGCGCCGGCGTTGATAGTTGACGCCATGTAGGAAATTGCAATGCCGCTGCTGGCGCCGGCAAGTAAACCGGCTGAACCGACGAGAACCAGGGTTCCTCCGAAGATACCGAAACCGCCGGCTGCCAGCGAACCAAGCCCGAGCCAGGCGAGACCGGCGCTGGCGGCTGCAGCACCTTTGAGGCTAAACAGCGTGGCACCGATCCAGCCGCCAACTGTTGGGGCCAGCCACCACATGCCGACGCCGGCAAGAGCGCCAAAAATGCCTATTTTCATCAGGTTTTTCCAGCTTAACCACGAGCCCTGCAGTTCTTTTCCCAGGGTGGCGAATTCTTCCTGAAAGCTTTTGATTTCGTCGGCATTGAAGCTGAAATGACTGATAAGCAATTCCTGCAGGGTATTGTTGAAGCGTTTCTGGTCGAACTTGACAGTTGCCTTGTCTTCGGCCGAAAAGGGTATGTAGGGTGCAAAAGTCAGCAGATTCTGTAATATGACCTGCCTCTGCAGGGGTTCGGTCGGAAGGGTTCTGATGCTGTTAAAATCGAGCGGCTGGTAGTTTACTTCCCTGCGAAACTGCTCAAGCCAGCCGCGCTTTTTCTGCTGCAGCTCAGGTTTATCTGCATCGACGGCGATGTCGTTTTCGATTGCCCTGACCTGTATTGCCAGGACTTTCTGGAACATTTCGACGCTAAGGCTGAGATCGCGCAGAATCTGGCCGGGATCGTTCGAAAAGTCGGCGATCAGGCAGTCTCTGATGACGTTGAGGTTCCAGGGTTCGGCACCTTTGTACCATTCGAGACAGGTCGGCTCGACCAGTCGCAGTTCGGCCCGGCACATACGCGGAAACAGACTGACAATCTGGCTGATACGGTTGTTGATGTTTTTGCCCTTGTCGCTGCGCAGGTTGGGCCATGATTCAGGCAGATATTCAGCGCCGGTAGGCTCGATAAGGTCCATTTTGTTGGCGATTATGCAGATTTTGGGGTCGAGCCGGGTTTTTTCGAATATTTCAGCGAGCATGTGCTCGAGCGCGGCGAACTGCGTGTCGAGCTCCTTGCGCAGTGAACCGTCCATGCACCAGATGATAATGCCGGGCGCGAGGTCGATGATCAACTGCCTGACATTATGCCAGGTTTCGGTGGCGGCGCCGATTTCGTCGGTGCCGCGCGTGTCGATGACGATCAGCCTTTCACTGAGCTTGTAGCCGGTGGTATGCAAGGTGCCAGAATCGACATGGCTGACACCCGCGACTTCCTGACCGACGAGATGGTTGATCAGCGATGATTTTCCGGCCCCTGAACTGCCGATAACCAGAGCCAGGTTCTGTTCGTTGCGGCTATCCAGCAGCTGCTTGAGGTTAAATGAATCCATTTTCTCAATCCTCGACCGGGCGGGTTAACGCCCTGACTATGTTGTTTTATATATACAGCATGCCACAACAATGGTCTGATATTCAAGGAACCTGCCAGGCGAAAGGTGAAGACTTTCTAGAACTCATTGATCTATGAGACTGCTTCGGAGACAATGGTCTCCTCGCAGTGACGGGAAGGTTTTGCAACAACCTTTAAGCAGAAGCTGATTCAGGTGCCTTCCTGTCAGGAATCATCAGCGCGTAAGCGATCAGAAAAAGGGAATAGAAGCTTACAAAGAAACACCAGTTGCTGGCGGCATTATCGGTGAAGAGATAGCTTAAAAGAGCCCATAACCAACCCCATGAAACGATCAGCAGGCTTTGCCAGAAAGGCCGCCACCAAAGCAGGAACGGCAGACCAATTATAGTTGCCCATAATGAGTAGACCCAGGGGTCGTAATGCGGCGGGTTTTCGCGAGACCACCAGTTCAGATAGCCTTGCGGCGTAACCTGCGTGAATTCGGGCCAGTAATAAACACGAACGGCTACAACGAAAGCGAGACCAGCCAGCATTAATAGATAGAAGCTGTACTTTCTCGACTGGACCGGCTGATCGTAGATTGAGCCAAAAAGCGGACCCCAGGCCTGCGTCAAAAGGGCCAGCGGAATCAGGCCTATGGTGAGCAGCATGTTAACTATGCCGCAGATCCTTGGATCGCCAAGCCAGATAAAACCTTCCACCCACTGCATGGCAGTTATTCCGGTCAGGGCAACCGCCGCCCACTTCAGCTTTGGGTTATTGCGGCGATGTAGCCAGGCGGCCACGCCGTAACTGCAGGTTCCGGCAATCAGGCTGGTGGTAGCATTGAAACACACCGTAGTTCTCCACAGAACAAAATTTTATGGGCCAAGTATTTCAGAGAAACGGCCTTGCGATAGTCTGCCCTGAGAAGCCTTGCCCTTGCTCAGAAGTTATTCGTAGGAATGCTTAATCGAAGCTTTTAAACCCTGTTCGGCAAGTTCCCTTTCAACTTCGCCGACGACAAAAGTGCCCAGCTTGATTTTAACTTTTTCAACTATTTTGCTGTCGACCATTTCTTTCAGAGTGCCTTCTGGCATCATTGCAACCAGCGCTTCGGGCATATTGTGACGACTGGCGTAAATTTTCGCAACTTCGTTATAATTACCAATTTCAATATCGAGGCAAAGTTTGATTTTCGGCATAAACACCTCATTTTACAATTGCTTGTGGCTATAGTCAGGCTGATAAATTATCATAACCCGCTGAAAAAGTCATCGATAACCGGGAAGGCGGTGAAAACAGACCATGGGTGCGCACAGGAGCTGACCAGGTTTCGTAGCGTGCGCGATGGATGAAAGATTATGAGCAGGCGCCGTCTGCGCCGGCGTTATCTGACGGCGTAGCGGTGTCTTGAACATCTGACTGCTGCTGCGCCAGCAGATAGTGGCGTGCGGCGATGAAGGCGGCTGACAGTTCAAGTATGACAAGCACTCGCATGCTTGGCTGCACTGTTTTTCCTGACAACCAGGCCACAAGAAGAATCAGGGTAAACCAGGCCGGAAGTGCCAGCTTTGCCACCCGTGTTGAAGAAGGCTGCATGCCGGTTGATGCTGCACCGAAGATTGCTGACAAAATTATCAGTGTTCCTTCCATCAATGAGCAGCCGTGTTGCACGTGCATATAGGCGCTTGCAAGGCAGGCGATGAGCAGTATGGTTGCTGCGGTTGCTGTGTAAGATGCGTTGCTCGTGTTCGTGTGAAACCTGGCAGATATTATTGAGCAGAGCCAGATTGCAAGAACAGTCGTGAATAAAGCTTCTGCAGATCCGTTAGAAAGAGCATATATCGAAAGGCACAACAGGGCGCAGATTTGGCCGATGTCGACAGTGCGCTCGGCAGCTTTTCGGTTTCTAAAGAGAGCCCAGATAGAGAGAACCAGAACGGCAATGGCCAGCGGTAGTCCGGGCCAGTCAAATTCAGCCGGTCGCCATGATACCGGGCCTTCCGCCAGCATGTATTCCATCGCCCAGCCGCCGGGTTCGCCCGAATAGCGAAACACCATGGCAACAGCAAACAGGCAGATCTGCAGCAACCAGGCTGAAATGGCAACCAGCTGGCTGGTCACGCTTCCGACCGTCTCGCCATTACAATTTGCGTGGTCAGCTGAATCCAGTTCCGTCATATCTTTCCCTTTTCTTTGCGCAGTTGGCTGGTGGTCAGTTGTGAACTTTGACTATCTGTAGTTGAATATACCACAATCAATTATCGATCAACGCCTCTGTGAATTTTTTGCAGGGCAAACCTTTGCACACGAGGACGCATGAGCAGGTTGCTTCGCAATTGTGTTATAGTGAGAGCCAGATTTTCTAATCTGATCGAACTGGAGCAAGTTAAGCGAACTGGTATTCTGGTGTTTGTCTGTTTGCTTTGTGTTTGTTTGGCAAGTGGGTGTTGCGATGCAGCTAAAAGCGGTTGTCAGTTAATTCAACGGCCAGTATAATGGGGCAGTGTTAGAAATAAACGGAACAATTCACCATTGGTGTATATGGTTATCCCTACGGGAGCCAGTCATAGCAGGAGATAAATAAATGAGAACTAATTCAAGCATGATCAGCGGGCTTCTTATAGTCATGGGGTTTCTTATCTGTTTTTCTTCTTCAGTTTCTTCGGCAGCTGAGTCCGTTTCAAGATACCCATGGATCATGAAAAAAACTACAGTGATTTGTTCACTTTTCCCTAAAGAACGCTCCATGAGCGTTGAGGGGGAAATCATTTTCAACAAGGTTGCCAGTTACAGTGAATTCCTGAGTTTTGACCTTTCGCCGGCAAATCTGAAGCTAATAGATGGCTCTGGCAAAAACATCCCTTACGAATATTATAAAGATGGTGGAATTTGCTTGAAAAGTCCCCTTCCGTATGGAATGAATACCATTCGATTTGAATTTCAGCACTCTTTTCCGGCATCTGATTCTGCTGACCCTTATCTGTTCGTCGGTGAAGATTTCACTAACCTGGAGTTTGGCAGCTGTTGGTATCCAAGAATTGGTCTTTGTATCTCAATTGATGGCAAATACGTATTACCGGCCAACCACATGGCTGAACTCGCGATTTCAGCCCCGAAGGGTTATACAGTCATCGGAGCCGGAAAAAAAATAGGCGAGAAATGCCATGCCGGCCGGGTAACTAGTTATTTCAGAACCGAAAAACCCGTTTTCAGCCTGGAAATTTATGCAGGAAAATACAAGACCATTCAAGGCTCAAGTGCCGGGATCAATTTCTCAATCCATGTTCGAAAAGGGCTGGATTTTAAGCGAGCCTCTGAAACAAAGGAAAATGTAGCGAAAATCCTGCAGTTTTATGTCGATCGCTATGGTTTTTTCCCATTCTCGGAGCTCGATATAATTCAGCGCCCCTATCTTCCGAATGGCAATAACTACTCAACAACACACGGCCGCGTTCTCATTAATGGTGAGGATGTTTTCACCAAATCACCAGAAGAGATGTCTCCTGCTCCTGCCTCATTGCTGGCCCATGAGATTTATCACCAGTACATATGTCAGATGGTTCGTGGAACCGGTTTTGACAGGAAGCTCTTTACAGAAGGAATGACCTGCTATGGTGAGATTCTCTGCGCAAATTCAATTCTTGAAAGCAGCCTGATGAGTAAGGCAATCGACCTATGGGCACTGATTTTACGAAAAATTCCGGAAGCAACAGACGTGGCGATCGCCAGCCTTACGAAAGAAAATCCAAATTTATCAAGATATGCTTATTACAAAATGCCGCTTTTCCTTTTGACGCTTAGGCATTGTGTTGGCGATGCTGTCATGAAAAAAGTCGAGCTATCGCTTCTGAAAAAGTATGGTTTTAAAGATCCGATAACCTTCAACGAATTTCTGAGCACCTTGAAACAGAATACAGGATCGCTTCCCGGGGCCAACCAAATTTTTGATGCATGGCTGAACAAGCCCGGACTCCCGCCGTTCTGGAAACCAGACTTAGAAAACGTTATTGCTCCAGCCCACTGATAAAAAAGGGTCGCCGACCGAAGGGTTAGTTCATTTTACTTTTCGAGCATTTCTAAACGCTGATCTATTCAGCAATAGCAATTTTTGTCACTGTAAAGGAAGAAAGCATGTCCAAAAAAAAATCTTTTGTATTGCCGATAGTGCTGATTCTTATCATGATACTTTCATTGAAATGCTCAGGAGATCAATCGGCGAACGGCAATCAGCCAAAGAAAAGCATTGAGATTTCACTGAATGCTCAAGCAGGTCCGATAATGATATTCGTCGAGATCCCGGCGGGGAAGTTTGCCATGGGGAGCCCTGATACAGAAATCGGCCATAAAGGGCGGGAATATCTACATTCTGTAACAATCAGCAAGCCTTTTTACATGAGTAAATGTGAGGTCACGCAAGAACAGTATCAGCAAATCATGGGTGTGAACCCTTCTAAATTTGTTTCAAAAAGCATGGAACTTGAAGGAACTTCTCCTGAAACAGCAAAGCAACCGGTGGAAACGGTCTCCTGGTTTGATGCCGTGCGTTTCTGCAATGCTTTGAGCCTTAATCAGGGGCTTCAACCATGTTACACTAATCAAATAGGCAGCACAACGATAGAAGATTCAGACATAGTTGTTTGCGACTGGTCAGGAACAGGTTTTCGTCTCCCGACAGAGGCCGAATGGGAATATGCCTGCCGAGCCGGAACTACTTCGATGTATTTTTGGGCCGACAGCTATGATGAAGCTGAGATGATGAAATATGCCTGGTATGGCCGCAATTCTAACCAGAGATGCAATCCAGATCCATCCGACACAAACAGAGGACCGCAAACGGTTGGTACAAAACTGGCAAATGCTTTCGGGCTTTATGACATGATCGGCAATGTAAGCGAATGGTGCTGGGATTTTTATGACCCAGGATATTACCGTGTGAGTCCTGATACAGACCCCAAAGGCCCTGACGATGAAAGATATAGGGTAAGTCGCGGCGGTAGCTGGTTTTGCGCTCTTCCTTTACCCTTTTGTTCTGCTCACCGAGTCAACCAGGACCCTTTCTTAGGCAACGAAGTTACCGGATTCAGAGTTATCAGGCAGCCGGAATAAAGGCTATTTTTGCTCCAGAAAGCTTTTTAGAAGCCCGCCAGCGCCCTTACTATGTCTGCTAAGTCTGTTAGATACTGAACTTGATTGACTATGCAATTCTTATGTGACATAGGAGCAGGTGTGAATATCGTTGAAATAATCGCGCCCTGATTCATGCTGAAAAGCGGCTGGAAATAGTTAAAGATAATTTTTAGCAGCCAGTTGCCGGCAAGACAAATTTTTTGAACAGGTATTTACATTCGCCTTTTGTTCGCCTATAATTAAAGCAGAAGAGGCGAATAAATGGCGAACATGATTTGTGGTCTTGATAAGTGTTCCGATCGGCCGCAGGAGCGACTGTCTGGAGTTATCGACAAACTCAGAATATTGTCGGCGGCGGCGCGGTATGACGTGTCGTGCGCATCAAGCGGCAGTTCTCGAAAAAGCATACCTGGCAGTCTTGGTAACGTGGCGGCCAGCGGTATTTGTCACAGCTGGGCAGCTGATGGCCGCTGTATTTCATTGCTTAAAGTGCTTTTTACCAATTATTGCGCTTATGACTGCGCTTACTGTGTGAATCGACGCAGTAATGATGTCGAGCGGGCCACCTTTACCCCTGAAGAACTTGCTGAACTGACTATTTCGTTTTACCGACGCAACTATATCGAAGGTCTTTTTTTAAGTTCAGGCGTGCTTGGCAACCCTGATTACACGATGGAACTGCTGATCAGAACTGTTCGCCTGCTGCGCGAAGTTCATAATTTCGGCGGTTACATACATATTAAAGCCATTCCGGGTGCTGACCCTGATCTGATCTACCAGGCCGGCACTCTGGTTGACCGCATGAGCGTCAACATTGAACTGCCGAGTCAGAACAGTTTACAATTGCTGGCGCCCGATAAATCGAAAGAACAGATTCTGCTGCCGATGAAGCGAATACGCGACTGGCACCAGGAATACAACCCGAAACAGAATCAGCAGTTGCTGCTGCCATCAGGGCTGCCTGCCGTTTCTGGCGGCGGCCGTTCTCTAGTTGAGCAAAGGCCGGCGTCGGGTGGAGTTAACTTTGTACCGGGCGGGCAGAGTACGCAGATGATTATCGGCGCCAGTCCCGAAGACGATCGCCAGATTCTCACGCTTTCGGAGAGCCTGTATAAAAAGATGCAGCTGAAGCGTGTGTATTATTCGGCTTATATTCCGTATAACCATGACCGGCGGTTGCCAGAGCCGTCGCAGGCACCGCCGTTGCTGCGCGAACATCGCCTGTATCAGGCCGACTGGCTGCTGCGTTTTTATCGCTTTTCGGTTGATGAACTGTTCGAAAATGGCCCACCGGCTCTTGATAACGATTTTGATCCCAAAATTATGTGGGCATTGCGGCATCCGGAGAAGTTTCCGGTTGATGTTAACCGTGCTGATTTTGACATGCTGCTGCGCGTGCCGGGTCTGGGCATGATTTCGGCGCAGCGTATTGCGCGCGCGCGCAGAGTTGGCCGGCTGAGCTATGATGATCTGATAAAACTTGGTGTGGTAATGAAAAGGGCCAGATATTTTCTGTCGGCACCTGGTTCGGCGTCTGGCGATCTCGGGCTCGAACCGTTGTTGCTGCGGCGGCGTCTACTGGCCGGTGA
>Ga0154428_1088_pt3 | contig 13221 bp, 15 predicted proteins | sample RifGroC2_FD_115932 | JGI IMG/M metagenome (GOLD analysis project Ga0154428, IMG submission 115932) | Candidatus Riflebacteria bacterium GWC2_50_8 | reverse complement strand
AGAAACCGGCGTCGAGATCGAAGCCAACGACGATGGCCGCATTCTCATTATCAGCCCTGATGCGGCCGCCAATGAGAAAGCTGTTTTCATGATCCGTCAGGTCACCGAAGATGCCGAAGTAGGCAAAATCTACGTTGGCAAGGTGAAGAGAATCATGAACTTCGGCGCTTTCGTCGAAATTCTGCCAGGCATCGAAGGCATGGTTCATATCAGCCAGCTCGAACATCGCAGAGTTAACAAGGTCGAAGACGTTGTTAACATCGGCGACGAAGTCCAGGTAAAGGTTATCGAAGTCGACTCTCAGGGTCGCGTTAATCTTTCCCGCAAGGCTTGTATGGAAGGCCCGGCCGAGAACTGAGCCAGAACTTACCAGACAGTAAAAACGCCCCGGTAACGGGGCGTTTTTTTATCGCCTGCAAATTGGGTCTGTTATCACAATTCAACGAGAGGTCGCGCCGGCAATAATCAACGTTTACTGGCTGACTTTGCGGGAAACTTCGAGGTCAAGCTCAGCACGCTTGAGCATTTCCTGCATCTGCGGCGAATCGGAACGTGCCGCGAGCGAGCGCATGCGCAGCAGTTGCTTTGACGCTTCCTGGGTGGTAGACCAGTCGAACGCCATCATGCTGTCGGCCTTCTCAGGAAAGGTTGCCTGAATAACCTGCTTGAGCCGGCGTTCCATGCGAACCTGACGGATCTTGTTCTGAATGTAGCCGTCGTCGCTGCGCAACTTGAAATAGCACTCGGCCATCATGCTGAAAAGGTCGATGCGGTGCTTTACATCCATCGCGTCGACCTTGTCGAGCGCCGAATTGAACAGTTCCAAGGCTTTCTGGTAGTTTCCGGATGCGAAATGCTGCATGCCTGACTGAATTTCAGGTTGCGGTTTCATTGAAAGATCGATTATCTGGTCATACTGCTGATTTTTTACCGGCTTCGGGAACTGCGCACTCGGTGATGGCGTGTTTTTTAGCGCTTCGCTCATGTGCGTGTTGTAAGTGCTGATAGTCGCAGTCATCACATTCTGAAACATGGTGCGCTTGATTTCGTTCGCTTCCTGGGCGGCCTTGTAGGCATTGGGATGGCGATAGGTCGGTGCGTGTGCCGTGGTTCGTTGCACTGGTTCCGTTTTGCTGTTGTGGCGGTAGTCCGAATAGTCGACGAAAATTCGATCGTGACTGAAGCGTTTCTGGTCGGATTTAAAAACCGTGGTGAGGAAGCTGTAGATGAGAAGTATCATCAACAGACTTATGCCAATTATTGGCCAGCGTTTTTCTTCCATTTAATACCTGCCGTCACTGTCAGTAGAAGAGAAATGCCCAGGATTTGCCACTTCTGCGAGTTTTATGCTGCTGTAGAACTTGGTTACGATGTCCAGCTCTTCATCGCGTCTTTTCTCAGAGCCCTCGTCGATTTTTGTGTGAATCCTGAGAACGATAAAGGCTGCCTCTTTGATTTTCTCGGCGGTGATCGGCTCGACAACCGGAGTAAAAGACTCGCCGTCACGCTGCAGCTTCTGCGAATAAGCTTTTACTTCAAAGTCAGCAATATCACGCAGAACGGTTTTTTCCATGCTGCTGTAACGAACGTCGGTCGGCGTGCTTTCGGTGAACCTCATTGGTTCCTGGAGAAATTTCAGCATGCCGGGAGTGCGTTTTTTCAGCACAGTTCCGTCTGGCTGCCACTGGTATTCATACTTAACCATCGACAGAGACGAGTCACTATCTTTGCCTGTAGTATGAGGAACTCCGGTGGTGTCATACAGAACATCGTCCAGATGCGGTGGTGTGAACGTGAAGGCGTAAAAGGCAAATTTTTTATTTGCGGTGTCGACTTCTGAGAATGCATAGCACGAGGCCATTTCAACTTCCAGGTTATCGAGAAAAATGCGGGTGTCAAGCTGTATCTGGCTCTGCGAAACAGTATGGCGCATGGTCTCGCGGCCGCTGAAGAAGAAATGCCAGGCATATCCCATAATCATCGAAACAACGACGACAACGACCATCATTTCGGTCAGAGTGAAGCCGCGTGATCTGATTTTAATTACCATATTTTCCAACTACCGTTCCAAAGCCCAGGTTAAAGGTTCGATTGGGCTCTTTCCATTCTATATCAAGTTCTACGCGTATTTTTTTGTTCTGGTCAGTGCTGGCACGTTCAAGCTTGACACTGGTGTTAAACCTCTTGTAATACTCCGGGTAAACGGTCGCTTCAGCGTCGCTGCTCACCAAAGAACCCTCTACCGGTTTTGCGGTATGAACAATGTTAAGCCGCGAACTCTGCATTTCCTGTTCGAGCACTTCAAAGCCGAGTGAGCGAATTTCTGCGATCATTGTGCGGCCGAGGCTGTGCGCAACCATGAGGTTTTTGGCCTGGGCGGTCTGCTTGTGACTGCTCTGAAAAAGCACGATCAGTGGTAACAGGCCGAATGAAAACACCACTATCGTCATCAGCAGTTCTGGTGTCGTAAAGGCACGTTTATTACTCATCATCTTCTCCGCTGCCACCCATGCTTGCTACGTGCATGATTCGAGGACTCATGAAGAATTCATGAACCTTCAGCTCGTAAGCCTTGCGATTTTCTTCGTTTTCATCGATTTTAACCTGTACCGCCTTGTATCCGGTGCTGTACTTATCAAAATACAACGGACTGTTAAAATTGTGAATTATCCAGAGGTCGCCTTCCTGCTTGTCTTTGCACATGTAAAGATTTACATAGTTGCCGCAGATTACATTGGAAGCATCGCTGATTTTGCTCAGGCAGTCCTTATCCCACTCGTTGGTAGGGCGATCCGGATAAATTCCTACTTTAGTCATATCGAGAACGTCACCTTCAGTCGTTCTGACGCCATAACATGAGTAGACGCTGGCCTCGATCATGTTGCCACTGCCCTCAATGGTCAGCATTCTGTCTGTGGTGTCTGAGACAGTTTCGTCGCTGGGATTATAGAAAATATTGAGGTGTCCGAGCGGCGTAACCTGGTCGCTGGCCTTGAGCGCTACTATGCTGCCCTTGATTTTGAAAGGGCGGTCGGGTGTGTATTTCGAGACGATGATTGTGCCGGTGCCGACATAGGTCACCGAGCTGTCGATCTGGCAGGAATCAAGCCAGTAGACACCGTTGAGCAGCCAGCGACCTTCGGCGTCGCGCGGGATTTCGCTCTCATCGACGAATTTGCGGGTTACAATGCCGCGATAGTTGTATTTGAAATTGTTGGGGAACAGGTTTTTAAATTCCTGTTCGGCTGCGGCCGAAACCATTGTGTCTTCGCCAGGCCAGATTCGGTTAATCAGCGGGGAAGCCAATACTGTGATCGCTTCAAATGGCATGGTAAATGAGCGCCAGAAGCTTTCGCCTATTGAAGACAGCGAATAACCCAGTTTGCCGAGGAATCCTTCGGGATCAGATTCGTTGTAATAGCTCAACGAAAATTCCATAAGCTCTTCTGGCGGGTTTTCGCCAATATTGTTGGTTACATTATTGTATTTGATTTTGAAGGCCTTGGCGTAAATTTTGCTTTGTTCTGCGGCTTTGACGTCATCTGCGAGCCAACGGTGTTCGATGCGCAGATGCAGGTCGTCTTTTGGAAAAATTTTGGCGGTCGCGCCGCTGAAATCAGCATTGCTGTTGGGCAGATAGCGGTCTTCAGCCATCAAAGTTGAGCTGACATATTTCCAGGGTGTGCGGCAGAAGGGACCACCGGGCAGAAACTTCTGGGTTACGCTGGTGCCTCGGAAATAAGTATCCTGGATACCACGAGAGCTTATATCACCAAGAACTTCGGTAAAAGAGCGGTTGCGGTGTGGTAACAGCCCGCCGTAAGCAGTCTCGTCGGTAAACAGACCAAGATAGGTGTCGCGGTTGGCAATTTCATCTGATTTGCGTTCTTTGCCCGGCCGCCACCAGACTGCGATTGAGTCCCACAGTGTTTTTGACGGAAAGATAGCTCTGCCCATGGTTGGCAGGTAAGACATGCCATAAAAAGTATCGCTGTATTGAAAGGCCTGATTTATGCCAGGTTGCGGGTATTTCGGGTCATAAATATTGTAACCGCCACCAAACTGGCGCTCGGCCGCCAGTTCAGGGTTTTCGAGGTTGATAATTGTCGGCCCATGCATGTAAACGCGGGACTGAAACGGCATGTTCCACAGAATAAGCCTGCCGCCTGGCCGAACCGGCGAGTTCATCTCCTGGCGCAGTCTGCCCTGGATAGTTGCCGCATCGCCGGTCGGTATGCGTTGCCCGTTGATGCTGAACAGCGTGTAATTTCGGGCGATCGGGCCCAGGTTCAGCAGTTTGACATCGCGTGAAATCGTGTAATCTATCTTGAACTTGCGCTGTTTTTGCAGCGCGATAGTTATGTCGAGTTGTATGACCAGATACCAGTCGCGCGAATAATGGTTATCGAAGCCGTCCTTGCGGTCGGGTGAACGATGATACAATTCGATATTGTCGAGCGGCCCCTGCGGAATCGGCCGGCATCCCTTGATATTTGGCAGAATTTTTTAGATGGTAAAGCCAGCCCTGGTCATATGGTAGTCTTTCAGGGTCATGGTCTGGGTTACTTTGTCTTTGAGATCTGTGAAATCATGCAGCAGGGTGGGGTTGAGGCCAGTAGAGCCGCCGCCCTTGGGAGTCTGCGATCCAGAAGCCTGCCAGAGCAGCTGCTGAAAGAAGCCTGTATCTGTTTTGTCTTTGAAGCGCTCTTCGATCATCACATAGGCTTCGTCGGCAGCGGCTTCTGCAAGTTGACGACCCATGGTGCGATATACCGAGATGGCTGCCTGCGAGTATTCGGCCGAGCTGCTCTGAGCGAGGAACAGGCCCATGAAAGCGAGCAAACCAAGAATCAAAACCGCTACCAGGTAAGCAAAGCCCTGTCGATTCATCGCTTTCTCCCGTCCTCAAATTTACCGGCCACCGCAGGCCATTTCTTTAAGTGTAACACGCCCTCAGGGAAGCGTCAAACTTGCTCGCGCCTGTTTTCTGAAAAAATATCTGCCGAAAACTTCAGCAGAACCGCGCCGGGCTCCTGGTGCGAACCGGGTGGCAGACCTGCTTTGTGGCACAGGTTTTCGAGAAATTCTTCGACATCCCAGTTCCATTCTACCGGCACCTGCGGCAGCAACAGGCCAGAATGACCACGATACTGCAACAGCAGACCATCTCGCCCGATTTTTATCTCTGAAATATCTGAAACTTTGCTCATCGGTGTCAAAACTGATATTTCTATATCGATATCTGCCAGTTCATCCAGTCGCACTTTGGGGAAGCGCGGATCATGAGTTGCTGCCGCTACAGCCATTTCGCTGATTGCCTCAGCCAGCGGTTCAACACCTCTGATCAGGCCAATACAGCCACGCAACTCGCCATGTTTTTTCAGGGTTACAAAAATACCGCACTGTTCTTTAAAGCGGGGATCGGCAAAAGTTAATTGCGGCGCCAGCCTTCCGGCCAGCACCGCTTCAAGCGTTTTGCGCACTGCCTGCAGTGCTTCATCGGCGAAACTCATGCGCGACTCAGGCGATGCGCCATTCCTGAAGAAATCTGGCCGATCGCTACTTCCTGAACCGGGCCGGTCATGTACATCAGCGCATTCGCATCCTGTTCGATAACCAGGTCGCCACCCGGCATGTGAATGGTTACCTTTTTGTCAAACAGGCCTTTTTGCATGCCGGCGGCGGCAACTGCTGTAGCGCCGGTGCCGCAGGCAGCAGTCATACCACAGCCGCGTTCCCAGACATTGACTCTGGCTTCACTGCGTGAAAGAACATCGACAAATTCAACATTGATGCGGCGTGGGTGGTTGGCGTGGGTTTCCAGCCAGGCACCGGCTGCTTTCATTTCATCGTGAGTCAGCTGATTCTGCAAAAAGATGACAGCGTGCGGGTTGCCGACGTTTACATAAACCGGTTCGAAGGTCAGCGAGTTCCAGATCAGCGGCTTGCGCTTGTCTTCGCCGACCAGTTCTCCGCTGCGCACCAGGTCAAAGCTGGCCTGGCCCATCTGCGCCCGGTAAAAAGACTCGCCATCGCTGACTTTTACAAAGCTGACTTCTTTTATGCCGCTGCGGGTCTCAATCTGCACCGGAGCTACGCCAAGGGCCTTGCGGTCAAAAAGCATGGCGGCGCCACGTATGGCGTTGCCGCACATTTCGGCTTCGCTGCCATCTGTGTTGAACATTTCCATACGGCAATGATGCTTGGCATCGCGGGGCGGTCCGATAAAAACGAGACCGTCAGAGCCGAGCCCATGGCTGGTTGTACAAAGAAGCTTGATTTTTTCGGGAGTTTTGATGAACGACAGATCCTGATTGAATTCGTCGAAGAAAATAAAACAGTTGCCGAGCCCGTGCATTTTGTGAAAACCAATCATGTTATGACCTCCCTGAACCTGTTAATTTACAAATTTGCTGATGAGTGTGAAAGCAATAATTATAAATACCACAAACAGAAAAATCTGTCTGACTTCTTCTTTTTTCATGGTCAACCGGCTGTAATTGCCGGCAATAAAAAGTATTGCCATGAAGGGCAGTACCGGCAGGCCGGTTGCAAAGAATATGGCGGCTGAAACGGCGATAAAAAAGGAACTTAACAGCAACAGCACGTTTTTTCTAACGCCAAGATTAAAGCGCACTGCCGCCTGAAAAAAGACGGCGAAGAAAAGAAAATCGGTCAGCCCGATCAGGTAAGGGATGGCGCTGTAGCCGGGCAATGGAAAGCGGAGCAGGAAAAAATTAATTGCCGAAGAAACGACGATTTTGGCAGTCGCACCCGCAGAGACGCTCCAGATATCGGCAACTGTCGCCACTATGGCGACTGGCAGCAGGTGGGCGATTTCTTCGATGCCCTGTCCGATCCAGAGTCCGATGCCGGAAGCGAGTGTCAGCTGAACGAGTGCGAGCAGCAGAATCAATCGCGCTGATTCTGGAAACTCTTCGCTGAGCTGACGGTTGACTGCCTTGAATACTTCGTTGCGGGGCTCGAGCAGCAGTATTTCAGAGTTTCCCTGCAGGCCATGTATTTCAGCCACTGAAAAAAGCACCTGGCCTGGTATGTCGCCGCTGTCGTTCAGCAACTGACTGCGTTTGACCAGGGGTTTTGCGCAGTATATCGTGGCGATCAGCCCAATCATGCCAATGAGCAGATAAACGTTGCGGTGCAGATGCAATCGCGAAAAGCCGGCAACTACAAGTGCCGAGGCCAGTGTGAGAATTGTTGCGGCGATGAACAGCGATATCTGCTGAGGCAAAGCGGCTTCCGGTGGAAAAAAAAGGGCGGCAAAATAAAGTAGAATCCAGCTGGCAACGGCTGCCGGCAAAAATACCAGATTGCGACTCATGCAATTTACCGTTGCTGCGAGGAGCGCTTCGCGACGAAGCAGTCCCTCTGTTCAATGAGATCGCCACGGCATCTTGAAGATGACTCGCGATGACAGGTTTTTCTGGGTTCGGGGCTGGTCACTGCTTGTCTTTCAGCAGATTCAGGCTTTCTGATGCAATTTTTACCGATGCAGCGTCAGTATTGCTTTTAATCGCAGCTTCGTAAGAAGTGCGTGCATCATCAAGTTTTTTGAGTTTTTCGAGGATTTTGCCCATGTGCAGATGAACTTCGCTGGACACCGGTTCGTGGGCCAGCCCGAAGATTCGCATTGCGCGATTCTGTATCTGCCATGCCTCCTGAAAATTGCCCTTGCGGTATTCGATCCAGGCAAGTGAATCGAGATAAGTGGCGCGATTGGGGCGATCAAGCTCGATCGCTTTTTCAACCAGTCCTTTGGCAAAAGGCAGTTCTTTGTTCTGGTCGGCAAGCAGGTAGCCAAGAGTATTGGCAATGCTGCCGTTCTCTGGCATCAATTCGGTCATGCGCTTGAACACTTCGATTGCCAGGTCATATTCGCGTCGTTCCAGATATGCCGAGCCCATTACCGAGAGCACCCTGACGTTATCAGGATTTTCTTTAAGCAGATTATCCCATTCGGCCCGGGCGTTGGCAAAATCGCCCTTTTCGTAATAGACAACGCCAAGATTAAGGCGTGGGCTGATGTCGCTCTGGTCGAGAGAAATCGCGCTGCGGTAAATCTTTTCGGCTTCGACCAGGTCGCGTGTGCTCAAAAATACGTTGCCGAGATTGATTCTGGCCTTGATATTGCCGTTGTCAATCTTTAAGACCTGGTTGAACAGATCGATTGCGCGATCCTTTTCGCCGAGGATCGAGTAGACCAGTCCGAGATTGTTGAGCGCATTTATGTGGGCCGGTTCCTGTTTGAGAACTTCTTCATAAGAGCGCACTGCTTCGAGATAGCGGGATGTCTCATGATAAGCCACGCCAAGGTTGTAGTGAGCTTCTACCGGCAGGTTTGGCTCCATTGAAAACGCGTTCTCATAAGAGGTTATTGACTCGGTTATCTTGCCGCTGAAATATTGCGCCATACCCAGCAGATACCAGGTATATGGCTGGTTAACATCTAATGCCAGGGTGCGCCGCAGGTAGGTAGCGGCTTCGTCAAAGCGATCCTGACGTAGATAGAGTTTGCCGAGATTGCGCAGCGCCTCGGGATACATGGGCTCGATAGCTACTGCCCTTTTCAGCATGTCTTCAGCTTTTTCGAACAGGCCTTCCTGAAGGTAGATCAGCCCGAGAAAGTTGTAGGCCTGTTCTGAATAGGGGTCTATCGACTTGGCCTTGATAAACATTTCTTCTGCCTGCTTGTTCTGCTCGAGAAGCAGGTGGTTCAGGCCTTCCTGAATCATTGAGCTGGCTCTTTCTTTCGCAGTAATCGGCCCCGGAGTTGATGCGGTCAGCGGGTTGCAAAGCAGACCGAACAGCAGTGAAGCTTTCAATAGTTTCTTCGACCAGCCGGCAGAAAATTTCATGCTTTCCTCTTTTCCTGAAAAGGCTTACAGGGACTCTTTCAGAGCGTCAGTTTCGACGATATTTGCGTTGATCGAGCGCTCAAGGCTGTTAAGCAGCTCATTGATCATGAATATTTCTTTTTCGATTCCCTGGGCAGAGGCCAGATACAATGCGTAGTTGTAGTCTCTGTTGGCCCTGATTGCGCGTTTGCTGAAAGTAACCATGCTTTCGACGGTTTCGAGCATCTGGTTAAACAGCTGCAGGCGGTTGGGAATTTCGGTGTGATAGAGCACACCATTGATCAGCTTGAAACGTGCCGACATTTTGCGGGCCAGAATCATGATTTCGCGGGGGTGTTTGTCGCCCGGTTCGAAACGGTAGCGCTCACGATGGCGTTTTACCGTGAACGGTCTCGCTTCGTGCTGCATTTCCTGCGAATGTCTGAGGATTTTCTTTATGTAGTCGTAGTTGTCGCCAAGAAAACCTGACAGCATGAAGGTTTCCTTGATTTCCTGCACGGCCTGGGCTGGCTGCGGTTGGGCAACGACGCCGATAAGGCCGGCCAGCATAGCTGAAAGCAACAGTCTGTTGGCTGTTCTTCTCATTCGTAACTCCTTTAATTCAAGAATAATTCTACCTCTTTTACGCCCATAATTGCAATCACCCGCAAAAATATGCGCGCTACAAATCTCAGAAAATATCGTCAGCTCTTCACAAATTCATAACGTTGTTCGGAAAAATCTGCAGATTGACCTCAGAGTGGTTGTGTTGGATAATTGAATCTGTTATTGATGAGCCGACAGTCTTTGGGTTATTGGCTCAAATAAAGTAAGTGCAACAGGAGGAAGTTATGAACAGACAAATTATAAATACTGACAAGGCTCCCGCAGCCATTGGCCCTTATTCGCAGGCGGTTAAGATCAATGGTATGCTTTTTACCTCGGGTCAGGTGCCGATAGTGCCCGAAACCGGCAAAATCGAAGCAACTGACATCGAAGGTCAGGCCGAACAGGTAATGAATAACCTCGAAGCGGTAATAAAGGCCGGCGGGTCTGATCTTTCAAAGGTGGTCAAGTGTACGATCTTTCTCAAAGACCTTGGCCACTTCGGCAAAGTAAACGAAATCTATGGCGCCCGCTTCAAATCGGCACCACCGGCCCGCTCATGCGTTCAGGTTGCCAAGCTGCCGCTCGACTGCCTCGTCGAAATTGAAGCCATAGCTCTCACCGAATAAGAAACAGTGATTGGCTTCGGAGGCTTCGGTCTCCGAAGCAGTCGCATGGTCAGAAAACCAAGGGGGGCTGTTCCAGCTGGAACAGCCCCCCTTGGTTAAGAGTTTTTTAATAAGCGTTATTCTTTTGACTCTATGGCATAGGCGTGGATAGTGATTGCGCCCGGTTTGTTTTCGCCGCCGACAAGCTGGCCGATCAGTGGTGTAATCAAATCAAGCGTGTAAGCTGCCCTGATCGTGACGTCTGTTGTGCTGGTGCCAATGCCGGTTTGAGAAAAAAGCACTTGCACAGTCACATCATTACCGTCGGCATCTTTGTATGTAGCGGTATTCTGGTCGAGGTAGTTGCCTGCTGCCATCATCGGTGAACGATAATAATTGAACACTGAGGCTGCTTCGGGCAGTGTAGGGAAGGCCGAAGGGATCATCATACTGCCGGTCAGCAGAGGATTGATCCGACGGGTTGACGCCCTGGCGGCTCTGACGCACTGATAATTGAGGGTTCCCCAGCAATGCAGAACCCTGCCGAAGTCGAATATTCCGATAATGATCAGAATGAATATCGGCAGTACCAGCGCCATTTCAACAAGAGCCTGGCCGCGATTCAAGCCTTTTTTCATATGGAATCTCCTGTCAGTAACGCTTAAGTGTTTCAAGTCTCTTGTAAGACGCGGCCGCGGCAAGATTAATTCCAGTGTTACCGGTGGTTGCCTCAAACATGGTCTGGTAAAACGGTGTATAGGCCGGCGAATTATAAGTTATACCGACGTTAATCATTGTGCCACCGGTCAGCGGTAGGGTGGTAACAGTAGGAGCACTCACCGTATAGGCTCCAGTCCACCAGGTTGGTCGCATGCCATTAGCATATTCTACGATAGCGCCAGTATCGTTAACGTCTTTAAGTGATTCTGCGGCCCATTGGGCGGTGTCGTTGGCGATCTGTTGCAGCGTTTGATAATTATAGAAGGCAAAGCCGAAGTCGATTATGCCGCCGACCACGATCAGCAGAAAGAACGGAAAAACCATGGCCATTTCGACAATCGCCTGACCCTTTGTTTTTCTGCGTTTGTACATATTGTTACTCCCCCTGCTATTAACTAGCAAAAATCATGCTCACAATATAAGTCTATCATTTTATACAAAATATACAACAAATCAACATAGATTTTGATACACCATGCACTTCATTTTGTTTCCTTCTTTCCCAATTTTATTTTATCCTCTTTCTTGCTCGTGCCCACACGGATGTGGGCATCTCAGCCGTCACGGGAACGGCGCGCGGCCAAGTGTGCTCGAATTACTGGTAACATGCCCAAAGCTTCAGAAAATTAACGGATTTCGCAGCTATCCAGAATCAAGCAGTCAGGGAGAGGCCCTGCGGCTTACTGAGTGTAGCATAATCGCGGTGGCTGAGACTCTGTTTGAACATCCTTGCGTTCACCAGTCCGGTGAGTAGCGGGTTAGTCTTATTGACAATAATTTTTATGGGACTGGGAAAATTTACCCCATATTGAGGTAAATCTGCCCCATCATGTTTTGGGAAATGCAATTGCTGGCCGCAAAAGCTCCTTGCGAAGAGGTACGGCAAAAAATAAAAAGCGCCCGGCGGGCGCTCGAGAAGGGTTTCCCCTTGGTTGGTTGGTCAGGAACTCTATATTTATAACTTCTTTATCATGATTTATTGCACGTACGGATCCATGCCGGCAACCTCTCGTGGGTCAATAATATATTTCACGAACTTTCCTCTCACCTGCCCCACCTGGTAATCACCGATGTCGTCGGCATCTGAGTCATTGGCATCTACCAGTTCGAACATTGCAAAGCCGATAACGCGTATGGATGCGGTAAAACTTGCCTGATCAGGAGTATACTCGCCGTCAGGGTGGTCTTTGCCAGAAAGAGCGTATAGAGTATCAACAGGCTGTACAGCCAGAACTTCTGGCGGAACATCGGTTATCGGCACAATGATGAACCTGCTTGCCGGGTTGTCAGGGTCGAGTCGATAGTCAACGGCCTGGTCGGTCGGGCCGCGCATGTTACCGCTTTCACCGATAATGCGATCCCACAATTGCAGTGGCTGATCGAAGCCGAACATGAAGCGGTCACTGTAATCGCTGGCACCACCGCCGACATAGTTGTCAGGGTCGAGCGGCCCGTAGTTGCCACCCTTCTGTCTTGCAACGACAAAGTATTTCGCAGCCTTGTCGCTTAGAGATGAGTAGAGGATATTGTTCAGAATCAGTCGTTTGGAAGGAACTGTGTTGGCAGTGCCGGCAAGATAGCAGTATTCGCCGGTGCCGGCTGCGCCCATCAGGTATTTGGCGTAGTCAGCATCCATGCTGCCGAGAACTACTGCCGCTGTTGCCACAAAGCCTGTGTTAAATGCATTGGTGTTGCTTAACGCTGTCGTTGGAGCGTCTACATGGTTCTGGCTGCGGGGGTCATATATGTTGGCAATGGTGAATGCAGCGCTGACAGCAGCTGCTACGCAGTTAATGTCAGTGAAGCGGATATAGGGGAGGCGCCTCGGGAAATCGACCAGTGCCATGCCAGCAAATGCAAGGCAGTCCTGAAACGAGCCCATGCCATTCATCTGCCAGAGAGCGAGATCCATTGTTTCTGCTGCGAAACCCTCGGCGAAGATGTGCCCGCCGCCTTCGACATGGTCAAGAATTTTTCCAGCGACCTGCCATTTCTGTTGCGAATACAAGTATGGGAGGGAGAATGGCGCTTTCTGCCCGAGAGCTGAATTTTTAGCGATGAATTCATAGCACTGCGTCGGGGCGCTAGTTCCGCAGATCAGGATCGGGTTGTCTGGATCATTTTTATTATTGGGGGTGCTTCCCCAATAGAAGGGAGTATCATCAATTGTCTGGTGAACTCTTTCAGCACAACGGGTTCCAACTTCCCCTGCAAGATGTACGCATTTTAAGCCTGGAGTTACACCGACTTTCCAAGTCCCTGAGGCAAGATTAAAGTCAGCTCGACATCCAGAACACATTTTTCCTACAGCATCGGGGATCTTGCCGACAGGCGAGACCGCCCCAAATCCTCCCAGAAAAAGGAAATGAGAACATGGCAGGCTGTGGTGGGAGCAACCGCCGCCGTAGCCGGTCATGTCTTCGTCGGTCATC
>Ga0154428_1198_pt3 | contig 13227 bp, 13 predicted proteins | sample RifGroC2_FD_115932 | JGI IMG/M metagenome (GOLD analysis project Ga0154428, IMG submission 115932) | Candidatus Riflebacteria bacterium GWC2_50_8 | reverse complement strand
GCTGGCACAGAAGGGACACTATCAGAAGCTTTACGAACTGCAATTCGCCGAAGGGGATAAAACATGAAAGACGTCGACGCCTTTATCGAATCTCTGCGCCAGGCTCCCGAAGGAAACATTTTCAACCCATGGTGGCAGCATGACGAGCTGCACGACGACTATTCAAACTCGGCAGAAATCAGGCGGCATCATCTCAAATTCTACCTGCTTGAGCGGCTTGAACACTGCCGATACCTGCTGGTTGGCGAAGCGCTCGGATATCAGGGCGGCCATTTTTCAGGTATTGCCATGACGTCTGAGCGCATGCTGCTGGGACATCTCAGCAACAAAGGAATTCGCCCTGAACACGTTTTTACACGCATGGCGCCAGCCCGAACCAGTCGCGAGGAAGTGCGCAAAGACGGCTTTTCTGAACCAACGGCGACCATTGTGTGGGGCCATCTGCTCAACGCCGGTATCGACCCATACACATTCACAATCTGGAACGCCCTGCCCTGGCACCCTTATCATGCCGACAAAGGCATGCTGAGCAACCGTACGCCGATAGACCGTGAATTCACAGCTGGCCTGCAATGTCTTGAGCGTCTTCTCGACCTCATGCAACCTGAAATTATTGTTGCCGTTGGCGAAAAAGCTTCTTTGCAACTCGAAAAGTTACAGATCGATTTTCACAAAGTAAGGCACCCGGCCAATGGCGGCGCCGGCAAGTTTCGCGAGCAGTTTTCCGCACTTATCCCGGCAGGCAGATAAGTCATCGCCTAAGACTGCGTGGTCAGCAAACACTTTACCAGACAGCAACAATTGGGCTTTGGCAATTTAGCAGAGATCTGGTATAATCTTGCATGCGGCGCTGCCGACAAGATTCTGTCACTCTCAAGGAGCTCAAGATGCACACCGAATATCACCGCTGGTACAGTCACAACGTCGGCCACGACATGCAACTGAAGGTTTACGGGCATTACGGACGGCCATTGCTGGTCTTTCCGTGCGCCGGCGGAAGTTTTCATGAATTCGAAGATTTTGGCATGCTCGACACAGTACGTGAGCAATTAAACCAGGGGCGTCTGAAGATTTTCTGCGTCGACAGCCTCGATAATCAGTCTGTTCTGCGCCGTGACGGGCACATGGGCGATAACATCTGGCGCCATGAAGCTTATGACAAATACATCGTCAACGAAGTTGCGCCGTTCATACGCAATCATTGCCAGAGCAATGTAAAAATAGCTCTGACCGGCAACAGCATGGGAGCTTACCATTCGGTCAATTTTCTGCTCAGGCATCCTGACGTTTTTGACGCCTGCATTGCACTTGCCGGCATATACTCGCTCAAAGAAGTGGTTGGCGACTACTACGATCAGAATGTCTATCTCAATTCTCCGCTTGACTACCTGCCGAATCTTAATGACGGCTGGTTTATTGACCAGATCCGCCAGGCAAAGATCATTATCTGTTCAGGGCAGGGGCCCTGGGAATATCCCGAAGACGCCCGGCGCATCAAGCATATCTTTGAACAAAAGCAGATTCCGGCATGGGTCGATCTCTGGGGGCATAACGTAGATCATGACTGGCCGTGGTGGAAAGTAATGTTGCCCTATTTTCTACCCCATATTCTTTAACGGCAATGCCGGCAACCTGCGAAAGATCTCAAAAAATGAAGCAACCAGACTATGCTGCCTATGCCAGATTTTACGATTACTTTGAACTGGCCGGCTGCGAAGAATCTGAAGAGCTGAATATTTTTCTAGACGAGTTGTTCAGAATGAACAGCATAAAAACAGTGGTCGATTTTGCCTGCGGCACCGGTGCTCAGGCCGTTGGTCTGGCGCGCAGCGGCTATAAGGTCACGGCTGCCGACCTCAGTGCTGAAATGCTGAAAATAGCACGCAAAAAAGCAACCGGGCTGCCGGTTAAATTTGTAACTGCAGACATGCGAGTTGCTGAGCTTGGTTGCCATGATGCCGCGATCTGCATTTTCAATGCGATCGGGCATCTTACCCGTGAGGAATGCGCTGATTTTTTCGTGCGCGCCCGCAACCACCTGAACCCGCAGGGAGTTTTCGTGGCCGACATTCTTAACTTCAAGGCGATGAGCGGCAAAGCATTCGCGCAATATCGGCGCATGCGCCGCGAAGCGATCATTGACGGCCTTCTTGTTCAACATGTCAGAAACTGCACCTTGCTTAAAGAAAGCCGCCAGTTGAAAATTGAGTCTCTGACCAGATCGCAGGACGGTAAAAACACACCGCGAGAAATTCGCGATGACTGGCAGATGCAACTTTATGACAGCGACGAGTTTTATACCCTGCTAAAGTCGGCCGGATTCAGCGAGATCAATTTTTTTGGGCCGGTCGGCTGCGAATTTGACTCAGAAACAAGCGACAGTATTCTGGCAATATGCCAGAAATGACGAATACGAAAGGAAACTAGACCCATGACTACTGCCCGTGCAAGACACATACTGGTATCGACAAAAAAAGAATGCCTCGAACTGCTTGAACGTATCAACAAGGGCGAAGCATTCGACATCATCGCTGAACAGCATTCCAAGTGCCCATCAGGCAAAAAGGGCGGCGATCTTGGCGAATTCAAACCCGGCATGATGGTTAAAGAATTTGACAAAGTGGTTTTCTCAGGCAATGTTGGCGAAGTCTACGGACCAGTGCAAACCCAGTTTGGCTATCATCTTATCGAAATCATGAGCCGCAGCTGAGTGGCGCAGCTTGCCTGCATAAAGTATTGGCAAAATCAGTGGTGAGTAATATACTGTGCCTGACCTTGTGATAGAAAATGTTGTCTGTAAAGTACGAAACGTGAGGAAGGATTATGAAAATCACTGTCTGGGGTTGTCGCGGAACGCTGCCCACGCCTGGTCATCACACGCTAAAATATGGTGGCAATACAACCTGCCTCGAAATTCGCAACCATGCAGGCTTTTTAACTATTGTAGATGCCGGCTCCGGGCTGCGATTTCTGGGCAAAAGGCTAATTCAGGAAAAAAACTTAGAAGAAATGTGCCTGATGTTGACACACTCTCATTGGGACCACCTGATGGGTTTTCCATTTTTCATTCCTGCTTACTTCAGCAAATTTAAAATCAACGTCTGCGGCGTACAGTCAGCACGGAACTACATGTCGCAGTCCCTGGCAAGACAGCTCGAAGCCCCATACTTCCCGGTAAATTTTGACCAGCTCAAGGCAAATTTCAACTTTTCCTGCAAAGGGCCCGGGTGCGAAAAATGCATTCATATGAAGGTCGAATCAATCAACCTGAGTCATCCGAACGGCGGATTCGGCTTCAGCTTCAGCGAAAACAACCGGCGCTTTGTGTTTTTAACCGACAATGAACTTGGCTATCAGCACCCTGAAGGGCTACCGGCAAAAGACTATGTTGAATTTGCGCGAGATGCAGACCTGCTCTTTCATGATGCGCAATATACCGAAGAAGAGATTGTCAAAACCCGAACATGGGGTCACTCTACTTACGACGAAGCTCTTGACCTGGCAATAAAAGCAAATGTAAAGAGGCTTGGCCTGTTTCATCATGATCCTGACCGCACCGATTCTGAGTTAGATCATATCGTCAGAGAACTTCGGGCAAAGGCGGCTGTCCGATCAGACAGGCTGGATATTTTCGCAGTTTATGAAGGCATGCAGATAGAACTGGAGTAACAAATGCACGTTAAACCTGGAACCCCTTATCCTCTTGGCGCAACCTGGGATGGAAAGGGAGTCAACTTTGCACTTTATTCCGAGCATGCTGAAGGTGTTGAACTCTGCCTCTTTGACCAGGAGCTCAGCGAAACCCGCATTTCTATTCGTCATCGCACCGCTTTTGTCTGGCACATCTACATCGAGGGCGTAAAACCAGGGCAGCATTATGCATATCGCGTACACGGTCAATACCGCCCCGAAGCCGGTTTGCGTTTCAATCCCCGCGTCCTGTTACTTGACCCATATGCAAAAGCGCTGAGTGGAATCGAAGATCACAAAAGAGGCCTGTTTGCTTACAACTTGATGAGTCGCGACAAGGATCTTGAAGTCAATCTTGATTATGCCTCGGGGACGCCCCTGGGCATTGTCATTGACGGCAGTTTTGACTGGGAAGACGACCGGCCGCCACGTTATCCTTTTCATCGCTCGATAATCTACGAAACGCATGTAAAAGGGATGAGCATGCTGCACCCCGATGTTCCGCCAGAGATCCGTGGCACATACGCAGGGATGGCCTCTGAACCGATTATCAGACATCTGCAGAAGCTTGGCATAACTACCATAGAATTGCTGCCAGTTCATCAACATATCGACGACCCTTTCCTCTACGACAAAAATCTGCAAAACTACTGGGGCTACAACACCCTGTCGTTTTTTGCGCCAGAAATTCGCTACAGCTCAGACAAAAGCGCGGGCGGGCCGGTGCGCGAATTCAAAGAGATGGTTAAAAAGCTTCATAAAGCCGGTCTCGAGGTTATCATCGACGTGGTTTACAACCACACCTGCGAAGGCAATCATAATGGCCCGACCATGAGCTTCAAAGGCATCGACAACCCAACCTATTACCGTCTGGTAAAAGACAACAAGCGCTATTATAAAGACTACACCGGCACCGGCAATACCATCAACGTGGTTCACCCACAGACGCTTCAGCTGATAATGGACTCTTTACGCTACTGGGTCTGCGACATGCACATCGACGGCTTCAGGTTTGACCTGTGCTCGACGCTTGCCCGAGAAATGCACTACTGGAACCAGCTTTCGAGCTTTTTTACAATTATCCACCAGGACCCGATAATCAGCCAGGTCAAGCTTATCGCTGAGCCCTGGGATGTCGGCGAAGGTGGCTATCAGGTCGGCAATTTCCCGGTATTGTGGGCAGAATGGAACGGCAAGTATCGTGATGTGATTCGCTCATTCTGGAAAGGTGACGGCGGCTACTCCGGCGAAGTTGGTTACCGACTGACCGGCAGCAGTGATCTTTATGAAAACGACGGCCGACGACCTTACATGAGCGTTAACTTCATCACCGCGCACGACGGCTTTACGCTCAAAGACATGGTTTCTTACAACGACAAGCACAACCACAACAACCTCGAAGACAACCGTGACGGCCACAACGACAACCGGTCGTACAATTACGGTCACGAAGGCGAAACTTCGAACCCCTACATTAAAAAATTGCGCCAACAGCAGATGCGCAACCTGATCGCAACCCTTCTGTTTTCGCAAGGCACCCCGATGCTTTGTGGTGGCGATGAGATCTGTCGCACGCAGCATGGCAATAACAATGCTTATTGTCAGGACAACGAAATCAGCTGGTTGAACTGGAATCTCAACGAAGAAAGCCGGCAGATGCTTGAATTTACCAGCAAAGTAATCAGCATACGTCGCGAACACCCGGCACTGCACCGCACCAAATTTTTTCAGGGCAGACAGATCAGGGGCAGCAATGTTCGTGACATTATCTGGTTCAGGCCTGATGGCGGCGAAATGGATGATGAGGACTGGACAAGTCCTAATACTCGCGGTCTAATAATGTTTTTGTCGGGAACCGGTATTGATGACGTTGACGAAAACGGCATACCACTGCATGACAACAATTTTCTGCTTATGCTCAACGCTTCGGCGCGCGATGCCGATTTTTATCTGCCGCGTATTGAAGCGCAATGGGAGCTGCTTATCGACACTGCCAATCCCGGCAAAAAAGAAACCGGACACTCTGGAATCAGAGCTCAGATGCGAGCGCGCTCACTGAAGCTTTTCAGATGCTGCCAGCCGGTTGTTCCTCCTGTTGCTCCTGCCTGATCAACGTAAAGAATTTGCTTATAGTTGAATTTTCCGGTACAATGACGCGGAAAACATTCATTGGAGTAAGCAGATGAAACGATTTCTCATAGCGATGATGGTTTGTTGTCTGTTCTCATTCGCCCCTGGTTGCGTTTTTGCCGAATCAGTCGACATATACTTCGGCCCCGAAGGTGGCTTCAGCCGCGATAACCATTCGCGCGTGCTTCGTTTCAGCGATGGCAGCACAAAACCGGCTACTCTCGCTAATGCCCTGATGCACCGCATCGATCAGCTCGAAACTGGCAGCACGGTTAAAATTGCCATGTATTCAATGAGCGATTACCAGACGCTCGACTTTTTGCTAAAAGCAGCTGCTGACAAGCAACTGAACTGCAAATTGCTGCTCTGTGGCGTATCGACATGGTCGGCCAGCAGTCGCGAACGCATTGCGAAAACCATAGAAAAAGCAGATCTTGCGGCAAAAGAAGCCGGAAAATCGTTTGACTTTCAACTGGCAGCGGTAACTGCTGAAGCAATGAAACGAAATGGCCGTGAACACACTCTCGAAGACGGCACAGTAATTTTCGGAACAATGCACGAAAAGTTTGGCATATTTTATCGACCAGGCAATCCGGTTCCACACAGCTGTTTCAACGGCAGCGCGAACATTTCGACAACTTCTGACAAGGTTTATGCCGAAAATCGGGTATTCTTCAACGAACAGCCGGCGGTTGCCCGCCAGTTTGCCGAAGAATTTGCACGCCTGTGGAATGAATATTCAGAGATCGTGTATGGCAAATGGCTGCCAGAAAAGTATATCGAGACCAGCCATGTGCCTGGATATGTAAAAATTGTTTTTAACTCGGAACCAGCAGATGAATTACAGCTGACCAGAATCGACGGCGAACTCATCAACCTCGTTCATCGCGTCGAGGCTTCGGGAAGCCTCGACCTGGCAATGTTCAGCCTGACCCGCCTTGAGCTTGCCGAGGCGATTTTGAAATCGGCAGAACGCAATCCTGGCGCACGCTTTCGCCTGATGCTTGACCACGCTCAGCTCGATGACGAAGATCCTTTGCAGAGCAAACTTGGTCCGTGGCTTGAACAGAAGGCTGCCGAGCTTGGTATCAAGAACATTCAGGTTCGCTACCGTTTTCGCCGCAATGCTTACGGCTTCAGCAGCGAAGACAAAAAGCCGATCCTGATCAGCTATTTAAGCCTGTTTCTGCATCACAAGAATATTATAGTAAATGACAAGGAAATGGCAATTGGCAGCTATAACTGGTCTAATTCAGCAGAGTTTCTTAACTTTGAAAACGTCATGTTCTTCAACGCGTTTTACAAAGACCATCAGAAAGTGATCAGCAGCTTTAAGTCCGAATTTGAGACACTCTGGAACTCAAGGATGCCGGCAGAAATCACCAGACCATGTAAAGGCATGCCGCAGACAGTTACCCTTGCCGAAGGCAAAGCTCTCCACAAACAGCTGCTCAAGACCCTCGAAAAAGAACAGAACCACAAGGTGCTGGCCGCTCTCGACCGTGAAGCCTTTAAAACTGTTGCCCAGATAATTGCGGATACCGGCCTGAGCGAACAAAGCGTCAGACAGAGCATACGCGCTCTTGAAGCGAACAAATTTCTGGTAAAATGGACAAAGGATGACGTAGAAGGCTACTCTCAGGCTGACTAATCAGCGACAAGGCAAAAAAAAGCTATGCAACCATTTATAATTGACCGTTCACTTATCGCACAGCTGCCGGCAACGACCGACACAGAACTTCAGAAACTGGCACAAGTCCACCGAATAAACTGCCTGGCAGGGCTGCTAAGCGCTCAGCATGGCTGGCTGGGCGCCTGCTTTTCAAGCATGGAACTGCTGACCTGCATTTATCATCACCATATCGTTGCACCCTTGCAGCCAATCACCACAAGAGCGTCACTACACCTGTCCAAGGGTCATGCGGTGATGGCGCAATACGCCATTCTGGCCGCACTCGGCTGTTTTGAAACAGAGAAACTGCTTACCTACAAAAAGTTTGGTGGTCTGCCGGCGCATTGCGATCGCATTATTCCTGGCATAGACTCCGACAGCGGCTCGCTTGGCCAGGGTCTATCGAAGGCGATTGGCAATGCAATAAGCAATAATGCGGCCGGCAAGCGCTCTCCAGTGTTTGCGATAATCGGCGATGGCGAGCTTCAGGAAGGCCAGGTGTTCGAATCCCTGCTGACGCTGAAAAAGCTCAGACCATGGGGCTGCATACCGATAATCGATCGCAATTTCCTGCAGTCGGACAGTCAGACAGCAGACATCAAAGATGCCGACGACTGGGCAGCTGTTTTTACCGGTGTCGGTCTGCGTGTAATTGAAGTGAACGGGCATGATATCGGCGAAATAAACAAGGCAATCAACACGCTTCTTGAATCAGTAGAACCTGGCATTATCATTGCGCACACCAGCAAAGGTGGCGGCTGCAAGCTTACCTCAATGCTGACCGACACTCCGCGCCGTCAGGGCATCTGGCACGGCAAAATTCCAGATCAAGACGAATATTGCGCAATGGTTGATGAGCTGGTCAAGCAAATTGATAACCCGGCAATCCACGACGCCTGGGCCAGGCACCGCCAGGAGCTGATGGCCGACATCAGGGTTTCTGAGGCCGACAAACCAGCCGACAACAACATCAGAGTATCAACCGGAGCCGCCTTTGGCCAGGCATTGCTGGAACTTGCCGAAACAGATCCTGACATATACGTGCTCGATGCCGATCTCGAAAAGTCGTGCCGGCTTACCGAGGTAGCCGCAGCCTTTGGCAATCGTTATCTGGAAATTGGCATAAGCGAGCAGGACATGTGTTCGATTGCTGCCGGGCTTGGCCTTACCGGCAGAATTGCGGTGGTGAACACCTATGCTTCTTTCTACAAACGCAGTATTGACCAGATTTTTGCCTGTGCGACCGAAAAAGTACCGGTGATTTTCGCCGGGCATTACGCTGGTATAGACTACTTTACCGATGGAAAAAGTCATCAATCGATTAATGATATTGGCCTGATGCGCGCCATTGGTGACATCGACATTTTCGAACCGATAGATGCCGACAACACCAAAGAAATACTTTGCCATATCATTGAGACAATGAAAACAGAGATAAAAAAATCAGGTCGCTGCCGACCGGCTTACATAAGGCTTCATCGCACTCCAGGCGACAGTTTTTATGCCGACCCGTTTGTGGCAGATGAACCGGTAGTATTTACCAGCGGCTCCGAGATTATCGCCGAGAACCTTCTTTTCACCAGTGGCCCGCACATGCTTGAATTGGCATGCTCAGCATCAGAAATTCTGGCAGAAGAAGGAATACCGCTTGATCTCGCAGCAATCGTGCACTTTTCCGACGAGAAGAAACAGCTCAAAGATCTGCTGGGTGCAGCAAAACGCGTATTTGTGCTCGAAGATCATCGCCGCGAAACCGGCCTGGGAAGCTTTATTGCCGCAATCGGCAAGCTGGCACCCGTATGCATTGGAATTCGCGAATACACGCAGTCTTCGCTGAATCTTGCTGAAATGCTTGCTCACCACCACCTCGACCCAGAAACAGTGTGTGAGGTCGTCAGAAAAGTAGTCAACTGCAGTCATCACAAATAGGAGCGCCAGATGCCAGAATTCAAGTTCAATCATAACAACATCAATGTTCTGGATCTCGAAAAGAGTCTGAGCTTTTATAAAAGTGCGCTTGGGCTGGTCGAAGTTCGCCGCCATAATGCCGCAGACGGCAGCTTTATACTGGTCTATCTTGGTGATGGCACTGGCGGACATCGCCTTGAGCTTACCTGGCTGCGCGACCGCAAGGATCCGTATAATCTTGGCGAGAATGAATTTCATCTCGCTTTTACCACTGATGACTTCGAGGCTGCTCACGAACTGCACAGCAAAATGGGCTGCATCTGCTACGAAAACCCGGGCATGGGCATATACTTTATAGCTGATCCTGACAATTACTGGCTCGAAGTTGTTCCCGAAAAGAAAATGCGCTGATCAAGGCCAAAACACCAGATGCTCAAACTGCTCAATAAAAGACGGGGCGCACTGCAGCCAACCCACCTGATTGCGATAATACTGCTGATAACGTTTATCGGAATCGCAATATATTATTGGCAACAAAGCAAAACGGCCAGACTGCCGGTAAGCGATCGCCCGTCTTTCATTGCGATCGAGCCCGCACTGGCCGAGCAAACTCGCCGGCTGGATAACAAGGTCTATGGTGGCCTGCCGCAGACAGCGACCCAGACCAAGCTGATAATATTACCGAACATCGGCTTCTATGCCGGCTACTGCGATGAACGTCGCAGCCCGCTCTGGGTTGCCTATCGCCTTGACGCCAAAGACTTTGAGCACCACCTCAGTCGACCAAAAGCATTTAAGGTCGACCCCCGGACTCTTTCGCGCGTGGACCCGAAAGAATATGCCAAAAGCGGCTATGACCGTGGACACCTGGCGCCAAATTCAGCGATTGCAAGCAGGTTTGGCAGAGATGCACAGCTTGAAACTTTTTACATGAGTAACATTGTGCCACAGACACCTGAGCTGAACCGCCGCGTCTGGCAGCGTCTCGAAAAGCTCGAAGATGATTACGCCAACAATCGTGGCACAATCTGGGTCATAGCCGGCCCTATCTTCGACGAGCACATCAAAACCATTGGTAACAACATAGAAGTTCCAGATGCTTTTTTCAAAATCATAATCGATGAAGAACAGGATGGCCTGAAATCCCTGGCTTTTCTTATTCCACAGACGGTCACCGGCAAAGAGCCTATCGAGCATTTTCTGACCAGCATAGATGAAATAGAAAAGTTAACCGGGCTCGACTTTTTCTGGCCATTGTCTGATGGGCCCGAAAGCAGGCTTGAGTCTGCTGTGCCCGCCAAACTCTGGTAACCGGAGACGACCAATCGCATGAATACCCCAAAAAAGAAACTCGCCTTCATTGTCGGTGGACTTCTACTAATGTTCGCCCTGCTGTTTTATGTTTTTGGCGGCACCCATGATGGCATGTATGCGACAGCGGTGGTAAAAAGCATCGTTCAGCAGACCGAGATCGACCCTGATTCACAGGAAAAGGTTTACGCAGTTGACCTTGAGTTCACAGCCGGCCCCTATGCCGGCCAGACCTTGAGCACCGAGCACTTTGACACACCTGGCTCCGCCTACAATCTCGACCTGGTAGTCGGGCAAACCGTTCTGGCCATCGCCGATAATCAGGAAGGACAGTTGATCACCGGCATAGATGAGAATTACAAATCCCACAGACTGCTGTTCATATCTGCGCTTATCCTGCTGCTGATTGCCGGCGTTGCCGGCGTTAACGGTGTAAAAGCCATGCTTGCGCTATTCTTTACCCTCATCGTTATTTTTGGCCTTATGGCAAGACTGCTTCTTAGTGGATGGGCGCCGATCCCCCTGACTATATTTGCTTCTCTACTTATTTCCACCGTATATCTCTCAATTATCACCGGCCTGACCAAAAAAGGGGTGATTGCTTTAGTCGGAACGGTCTGCGGGGTTATTCTGGCAGGGCTGTTTGGCTGGATGGCCGCGGTTTTGCTTAAGCTCACCGGTTACACTGGAGACGAGACCACCTTTCTGCAGCTTCTCAATGCCGAAATTGACCTGCGCGGTCTGCTGATCAGCGGCATAATCATCGGTGCCCTGGGCGCGGTTATGGATGTGGCGATTTCGATTTCATCTTCGCTTTTCGAAATTTCTCTTGCCAACCCGGGTTATGACCGCAAAAAGCTCTTCGAAAGCGGCATGAACATTGGCCGCGACATAATCGGCAGCATGGTTAACACCCTGATTCTGGCTTATACAGGCGCTTCGTTGACGCTGATACTCCTTTTTGCCATACAAAAGGAAGACTTTCCGCTGATCAAGGTCATGAATATGGAATTCATCTGCGCCGAAATCGTTCGCTCGCTGGCCGGGTTGTTCGGCATGGTTCTGGCCATACCTATTACGGCTGCAGTGGGTGCCTGGATATATTCCATGGCGACCGCCAAAGCTGACAACCGGCAGCCAGAACCCGATTCCGTTACCATTGAATAATTGCATTTTCCTATGTTAGTCTGAACGAAACAAAGCAGGAGATCGAAAATGTTGGAATCACGAGTCATGCTGTTAAGCGATTACGCGCAGAACTATGTTGAGAAGGGCCGAAAAGCAGCCGAGAAAAAAAGCTTCTGGGGAAGCATGATCAACACCATGGCGGGCCAGAAAACAACGACTGAACGCAAATTGACCGCCGGAATTGGCGATGAGCTTCAGCCAGCGGACCTTGTTGCCGAGGATTTTGCGCCATTCTGCAAAATTGATGACAGAACGATTCACATCAAAAAGAACGCCAGTGAATGCTGGGTAGCAATAGTAGAGGACGACGAGCTCTGGGATCTCTCAGACTGGGGCGAAGACTATTGTTTTGTGACCAGATTGCTGGCCGAAGTTTATTTCATGATCACCCGCGATGACTTTCATATCGACGAAGACGAGAGAACGGTTTTTCAGGCTCTGACCGGTTGCCTTGAGGCAACCAGTAACGAAGTAATTGATGCCCGCAATCTCGTCTACTGGACTCTGCTCGACAATGTTGTAGAAGATGACGTAATCACTGACGAAGAACACGAAACCCTCGCCAGAATTCGCGCAGAGCTTGAGCTCGAAGACAAAAACGTCAAAGAGCTGCATCAGAAGATTATAAAGCAACATTACGAAATAACCAGCAAATTCAGTGATGATGGCCGGCCAGATCTCGATCAGATCGAAAATATCAAGGAAATGGCGGCACGTCTTGGCGTGACCGTAAGTTTTTAAGACCTGTTGAATGGATGATTACAACATTAACCTGATCTGCCTGGATTCTGCAGACACCGATCGTCAGCTCGTTGGCCTGGCATATTTTGCTGCCTGCGATGATCACCTGCTGACCGACGAAGCGATGAACAAGCTGATCTATCTCGCCGAGCATGGCCAGAAGCACGTATCAGATGTTGCCACATCGATCATTTCACAGGCGGTGGGCCGGCGCGAGCAGACTGCACTCAAGCAGCTGATGCTCAAAAAGCTGCAAAAAGGCAACGAAGGACAGGTCACCCTGCGTGATCTCGAATGGTGTATTAAACTCCAGACAAAAGAGTTAAAACTTGCTCTTGAAGACTATCTTGAGCGTTGCTTTGAGCCAAACCACATCTCCTGGCTGGTTAAGAACCTTCCCAAATTTTACCCCGACCCTCAACAGATGGCTCTGCTAAAATCCTTTCTGGCTTATGGCGACGACCGTATAGTCAGTAATACTATCGAAGGCATTGAATCGCTGAACGATCCCGATAATGTTTCGTTATTTTCGCGAATGCTCAGTCATGCCTCTCCCCGCGTCCGTTCAGTGGCCGCCGAGGCTATTG
>Ga0154428_1196_pt1 | contig 13237 bp, 10 predicted proteins | sample RifGroC2_FD_115932 | JGI IMG/M metagenome (GOLD analysis project Ga0154428, IMG submission 115932) | Candidatus Riflebacteria bacterium GWC2_50_8 | reverse complement strand
GGTGAGAAACGAAGCGAGCAGGTTCTCGTTACCGCTCTGGCGAGCGTGGCGAAGGCCGGCAAGGGAATGTGATCGTGCCGACTGCGGATGGCCGCGCGAAAAATAAATGTTGCCCAGCGCATTCTCAGCGCGGGCCAGCGATTCGTTGTCATTCTCGATGATAAAGCTTTCGCGCGCCAGAAAGAGTTCGGCCATAGCTTCGTCAACCCGGCTTAGCCGCCTGAGCACCAGTGCTGATGCATAAAACAGGTGACCCAGTATACTGCCCGGTTTGTCTTCATATTTTGCCTTGGCTTCTTCGAGCAGCTGCAGGGCGTCGTTATAGCGTTCCTGCGCCGAAAAAGTCTTGGAAATATCAAGATAGACGTTGTGGGCAAAGGTCAGGTCGCGATTCAGAAAATTTTCTGCGAAAAAATTTATCAGGTTGAATTTGCCGGCGTAAAAAAGGCGCGAGCTGAGCTGGGTAAAACGTTCAATGATTTCTGTTTCGAGCCCGATCAACGTGCCAAAATAGATTGCCGACCCGGCCAATTCAATGTCTGGTGAAGATAGATGGCGCTCGACCCATTCTGAAACTTCTTCTGATCGCAGAAGCAATACGTCGGTGCGGTTGGCGATAAAACTCAGCAGCAGTCGGGGAATCAACGGCGGGAACTCGACATCTTCCTTGCAGTTAAGCGTATTGGCCAGCAGCCAGTTCAATTTATCGCTGTCGAGGTTTCTGAAAATTTCGATGAAATAGTTCTCGATAATTGCGTTGATTCTTGGTTCTGGTGTTTCTCTAATGAAGATCATGTTTGCCTGAAGCTGCTTTTCGCACAACTCGCCAAGACTGCGCAACTCCATCCACAGGCGCGTGGTCATTTCGACGTCAGCGGGCGGCAAGTCCGGAGGCTGCAGCAACAGGGCTTCGGGAAACCTGGTGAAAAAAAGGCCGTTCCAGGTCAGCTTTTCGGTTTCACGCGGGTCCAGCTTTACCGGAGTGCGCTTGAAATGCTTGAATGGCAGCTCGTGATAGGCTGCCCGGCCGCTCCAGGCCAGATAAAGCGAAACGCGCTTAACCACACTGTCAGAGGTCTGGCGCGCGATGTTGATCAGCAGTCTGGTATTGAACGACACCCGGCAGAACAGCGACGCCAGTTCGGCCACTGCTGGCGCATAGACTGTGTCTTTGGTGAGGTCAATCAGTGTCTTTTCTATCGTCGACACCTGCAGTCGATGACCCTTGAAAATAATCGTCTGAATATAAGTTGCAGTGGTTTTGCCGTGGTAAACAAAAACCAGCTCAAAGCCGCCAATATTGCGGTTGCGCCGGCGATGGTCAGAAACGATCGTCAGCGTTTTCGGTGGTTCGGGTGCCAGACCCAGCAGAAAGAGCGCGGTCTGATGCGAAAAGTATTCGCCCTCATTGCTGATAAGAGAGCCAAGATGCTCTAATATAATGGCAAAACTACCAGGTTCAGACAAAGCTTTCCCTCTTACATTTGAATCTTAACGTTACAATTATAATACATACCCCGCAGTCTCGCCCACATTTCTTTGCATCGCCATTCTTAAATGCAATGTGGTAATAACGCCGGCGTTGCGGTAAAATCAGGCAGATAATTCTGATTCTGGAGAAAATAATGAAAAATTTTGCAGATATGCTTTTGAGCAGGGAAGCTTTCAGCGAGATCGTGATGGGTAATACTGCCGTGGTCAGGGCAATGATTGAGGCCAAAACCCGCGTGGTAACGTCATATCCAGGTTCGCCGACCCCTGAGATCGCTTCGGCAATCGCCGGTATCAAGCCCGAAGATCGCCCCTTCTATTTTGAATTCTCGACCAACGAAAAAGTGGCAACCGAAGTGGCCTATGGCGCCTCGGTAAACGGCCACCTGTCGACGGTCTTTTTTAAGAGTGTCGGGTTGAATGTCGCCGCTGATACCTTTGTTCAGCTCAGTTTGATGAACCTGATCGGCGGTATGGTCGTCATTCTCGGCGATGATCCCGGCGCCAATTCTTCGCAGAACGAGCAGGATAACCGCCACCTGGCGCGTCTCAGCTATACGCCGATCTTCGAACCTGCCGACCCGCAGGAAGTCTATCATTACTACCTGGCCGCCGCGCGCCTGTCGCAGCAGCTCCATATACCGGTCATTCTTCGGCTGACCACCCATGTCTGCCATGCCAAGCAGAAAGTCAGTTTTGCCGCGTGGCAACCGACTGATATCGACAGGACCCCGGCATTCGACGTTAATAATGGGCCATACATGCCATTGACCAGCCTGGTTTTTCCGATGAAACGTCGCGCTCTCAACAACCTCCGCCAGGTCGCCGAAATGAACGACAAAGACCAGCTCAACCGGCTGATCGACAATAAAAACCGGCGCCAGGGCATCATCACCTTTGGCCTGCCATTTCTTTCGTTGCTCGACACCCTTGCTGAATCCGGCGGCAAGCCCGACATTCTCAAGCTGGCCATGATTTACCCGCTGCCGAACCAGCTGATCGCCGACTTTTTGACCAGCCACGAAGAGGTTGTGATTCTCGAAGAGCTCGATGACCTTATGGAAAGCGAGATCAAGCGTCTGGCGTTCGAGCGTCAGATCAAAGTAAAAATTCATGGCAAGACCGATATTGAATCCTGGGTTGGCGAATACACTGCTGACAAGGTTGCCGGCCTGTTAGCAGCCGTCTGGCCGGAAATGGCAGCAAAACCTCAGCCCGCGCCGGCTTTCAGCGTAACCGTGCCGCCGCGACCTGCTCAAATGTGTCCGGGGTGCGGCCATCGCAGCGCTTTCCATGCGGTAAAGCAGGCGCTCGCAGAAACTGACATCAAGGTCGCCGATATCGGCTGCCACACTCTCGGGTTTATGCCGCCATACAACATGTGGCAGCTTCTCATGTGCATGGGCGCTTCTACCGGCATTGGCGCCGGCATGTCGCTGTGCAACGATTCGCGCCGGGTCGTCTGCTTTCTCGGCGATTCGACCTTTTTCCATGCCGGCATTCCCGGCATCATTAACGCTCTGTTCAACAAGCATAACATCACGCTGATCCTCATGGAAAACGGCACGACAGCAATGACCGGGCATCAGGATCATGCTGCCAGCGGACGCAACTTTAATCAGGAAACAGAAAAGATACCAGTTCGCAGCGTGCTTGAAGGCCTTGGTGTTAAAAACATTTTCGAAGTAGATACCTACCAGCAGCAGAAGCTCACCGACATGGTCAAAGAGGCTGTTGCCATCGAAGGTTTCTCGGTTGTTATCGCCAAACATGCGTGTATGCTCAAGCTGATGCGCGAACAACGCCGCAAGGAAAGCTTCCAGGCCAAGATGGTCAGCATCGACCAGACTACCTGCAATAAAGCTCATGTCTGCGTCAGCGCCTTTGCCTGCCCGACCTTCGTTATGCACGAAGATGGCAGCGTCGATGTAAATCCTGATCTGTGCATAGGTGACGGTTCATGCTTGCAAACCTGCCCGACCAAAGCGATTCAGCGCCCTGAAAGCCGTAAAGGAGAGATCTGATGAAACCATTTAATATTTATCTCAGTGGAGTAGGTGGCCAGGGCATCGGCCTGATCAGCGAAATTATTCTGCGCGCAGCTGACCGCGCCGGTCTCAAGGCGATCGGCGTTGACACGCACGGTCTGGCACAGCGCGGTGGCATCGTTTCTTCGCATATCCGCATCGGCGAAGATGTTCATTCACCACTTGTATCAAAGCGCAAAGCCGATCTGGTGATTTCGTTGGAACGTCATGAGGCAGTCCGGGCGGCTTCTGAATATCTGGCAGATAAGGGCTCTCTGGTTTATTACAACACTTCATGGCAGCCGCTTCCGGTAAGACTCAATAAGGCACAGGAAATCAGCGTTCAGCAGGTTGCCGATTTTTGCCAGAAGTGTGAATACCAGTTGTTCGAAGTGCACCACGCGGATCTTCCTGATCCGAGAATGCAGAACATCGCCCTGCTCGCTGCAATCTGTCGTAACAATCTGGTCGCCGGTCTTGCCGCCAGCCATTATGAGCAGGCAATGGGCGATCTGATGTCAGGCAAAATGCTCGACGCCAACCTCAAGCTTTTTAACCGCCTCGTCAGCCATTGACCGCCTGATTGGCGCAACAAGATTTACAGGAGAATAACATGAGAATGTTTAATCGTGCGTTTGTCGTATTGTTGCTTGTTTGCTCTTTGACTGCCGCTTTTGCCGATGAAGCAGCCAAAGCTGTCGAACCAGCCCAAACTGTCGAAGCAGCTGAAGCAGTCAACGATGCCAAAGTCACCAGATTTGTCGAAGTCGACGAAACCGTCGAACCTTCAGACTCTTACCAGCTATCCATCAACAGCCAGAATATGGCTGTTTTCACCGATCAGGATGTCGAACTGCCTGCCGATGCAGCGAAAGCGAAGGTCCGGCTGGTTGTGGCGCCTGATAAACAGTTTACCTATGGTGGCATCAATCTGAGCTATCCGCGCCATTTCACCTTTGAAGCTGATCTTTCCGAGCCCGGCGTTAAGCTGTGGAGCCTGTCTGGCAACAAGGCTGTTCTCATGGTGCAGCGCTACCCGGTTGAGATGAGTCATCACACTATGGCCGAACAACTGCTGCCAAGCTTTGGCGAAGGCAATTCGACTCTTGGCGAATGTGAAATCATGCTTGATAATGTAAAAACCGCCGGTTCACGCGTGGTAACAACCATCGGCGAGGGCACCATCGCCCAGGAAATCTACTCGTTCGAAATGAAAGCCGGCTCACTTCTTCTGATCCTTCAGGACACGCTGGATCCCGCCGGCAAAAACTCCGGCGAATTTGCCGCCTTCCGCGACCAGCTCAGCAAAACCTTCAAAATCACCAGATAGGTTTAAGTCTTTCGCTGTTTTAAAAAAGCAATTGTCATATTGTCATATTGTCATATTGTCATATTGTCATATTGCCACATTGCCACATTGCCACATTGCCACATTTGTGGAATACTTATAGTATCTGGAGGTAAATATTATGCCAGCAGCACGAGAACGCCTTAGCATCGATGTAACACCGGAAGAACGCCGTCGGGTAAAGGCTGTCGCGGCTCTTTCCGGGAAAAGTGTCCGTGATTTCGTATTGGAATCGATCCGTGAAAAAATTGCCAGAGAAATAGAAGAACGTGACCTTGAGGCAATGATGACCCACCCTTGCTCAGCTCTTGAGGAGCTCTGGAATAATGATCAGGACGCCATATATGACAAGGATTAAACGCGGCAGTGTAGTCCTGGTAGAAGTAGTTTTTTCAAGCGGGTTCGGGGCAAAGCTCCGGCCCGCTTTAGTTATCAGCACAAGTGAATACAACAAGAATCGCGGCGAGGTGATCGTTTCTGGCATCACCAGCAATACAAAGCAGTTACATGACGGAGATACGGTAATCTCCGAATGGGAAAAAGCAGGCTTGAAGGTCCCATCTCTCGCAACGGCTATTCTCCAGACAGTAAAAAAAGATAGAATACAAAAGTGTCTGGGGCAGATCGATGAACTCGACTTTGCCAGGATCGAGAAAAACATTTCAGCAGTAATCGGTTTCTCAATTGCCGACAAAAAATAATTGAAAAATAATTCTGGTTGGGGCATTGCGGGGTAGGGGTGTTATCAGTAAAATCTCAGTATACACTCTCAAGGAAAGCGCGTGCACTGAATGAATAAAACCTTACGGCTTTTGGTTCTGCTGTTAATCGTTCCTTTCAACCTTCTGGCGTTTTCGCCCGAGCCTTTTGAAGTTGTTGAGTTCAGCATACTGCACACTTCTGACGTGCATGCCCATCTGATGGCGTTCGATGGCCCGACTGGCAATGGTGTCGGCGGCTATGCGCGCATCAAAAAATATAAAGACAGTCTCGAAGAGCAGGGTCGCGAAGTCGTCATGCTGTCTTCAGGCGATATTTTTCAGGGAACTTATTTTTACCGCTTTTTCCAGGGCATTCCTGATGTTGAATTCATGAACAGCACCGGCTATGCCGCGATGACTCTTGGTAACCACGAATTCGACAGCGGTCAGGAAGCCCTCGCGGAAGCGGCTGCTTACGCGAAGTTTCCGCTTCTGGCTGCTAATATTGTATTTAAAAAGATTCCGCAGCTCCAGGCTAAGGTCAAACCCTATACTATCGTTAACGCCGGCAAGCCCGAAAGTCCGGTTAAAATCGCGATTATCGGTGTTGTTCCAGAAGAGCTTAAAGAAATCGTGCAGCCGCTGTTTGTGTCTGATTTTGATGTTTGTGATGCCGCGGTTGCGATCAGGCGCTACCTGCCCGAGATCCGTGCGCAGCAGCCTGACATGATACTTTTACTCTCTCACCTCGGCTGGGAACGCGAACTCGAACTGTTCGAAGAATTTCCCGAAATCGATGGAATTCTCGGCGGCCATACTCACCTTGCCACAGACCCGCCGGCAGTCGTAACGGGCGACCGCGGTCACCGCTTCATGTCGCAGCCCGGCGAATGGGGTCAGCATATTACTCGTTATGACATTGCATTTTATCGCAACTCTGCGCACAAAGTCGACGTGCTCTCTGCTGGCCTGGTGGCAATGAGCCATGAAAGACCAGAAGACAAAGCGATGGCGCAGGCTGTTCTTAAGCTCTGGCAGCAGATTGAAGACAAGGTGAATGTCGCGCTCGGCGTTGCCGAAGTTTTTCTCAATGGCGAGAGAGATTATATAAGAAACATGGAAACCAATCTCGGCAATCTCGTTGCCGACTGCTTTGCCGATTTTACCTCGGCTGATATCGCTCTGATCAACGGCGGCGGCATCAGAAGCTCGATTGCTACCGGCTCAATTACGGTTGGTGACTGCCTCAACGTTCTGCCTTTCGATAATTACCTGGTAAAGCTCAAGATGAGCGGTGCCTCGATTAAAAGAGTGTTTGAGAAGGTCGCCCAGGAAATCGAGCATGCCGGCGGATTCGGCGGGTTCCTGCAGGTTTCGCGGGGAGTCCAGGTTGATTATTCTGGTGAGTTATCGGTTAAATTTAACGGCAAAGAACTCGTCGACGACCAGGTTTACACCGTTTGCACCATTGATTTTCTGGCCGCCGGCGGCAATGGCCTGGCCGGTTTCACCGAAGCGGTTGAGTCAGAATCTACCGGAAAGCTTACCGGCGACATTTTCATGACACACATCAAAGCTGCTGCCAGCGTGGCGCCAGCAACCGAAGGCCGCATAATTCTCCGGCAGACCGTTAAGAAGGTCAAAATGCCCAAGGGAATCATCAAGAACATTCCGACCCCGCCCCGCGACTAAGTCTGCTGTTTAAGCTTGCTCGTGGTATTTTTCGGGAGTAGTTGCGCTATCAAGCATGTCTGACCAGCAGCCGAACCAGAAGCGTGTCGCTGAGAGCGGCATGTCAGTGCACAGATGCATCAGCTCAGCGGTAGAGACATGTGTGCTCCAGTTCCGCGTGAACGGGTTTGCAAATGCGCGTGATGGCCATTCGCTTGCCAGTCTGGCCAGTCCGGCGCCTACTACTACTGAATCTGAGCTGGCTTTTGGCGCGATGTCTTCAACGAGCGCCAGCAGGGCGAACAATGCCTTGCGAAACAGTGCCAGTTCGGCGCGCAGGCGCAGCCCGCCGAATTCAACGGCGTGATCGAACACCGACAAACACCAGACAAATCCCGCAAAACGGCCTTTTCTGATTGAAGCAACTGCCCAATCCCCGGTTTTTTTGAGTTTTTCATCGTCTGACGAAATGCCAAGCTCGCCCATGGCCTTTACTATAGCTTTTTCATCCATACGCAGGCCGCCCATAAGCAGTTGCAGTATTGCAACACGGTCGTGTTTGGGCAGTTCGACAGCGAGACTCCAGTCGAGAGGAACTATCTTGCCGTCTTCATCGTAAAATATATTGCCGCCGTGCGGGTCGCCGTGAAAGATCGCCCAGGTTTCCGACATCCAGAACGGCCGCGCGATGAGCCCGTCAATGAGCTTTTCCGCAATTCTTACCCGTTGCATTTTATCGACTCCGGCGCAGTTTAGAGCTTCAGCCAGAGGCTTGCCTTTCACCAGTGTCATTGCTGTGACTCTGGCTGTGCACCACGGCAGCAGTCTGGGAAGCGCGACTTCCGGCACATCGCGATAAAGCTCGGTGGCGCGGCGCAGATGCGTCTGCTCGCGATCGAGCCTTACTTCGTCTGCTACCAGCAGGGCAGCCTCAGACAGCGGGCCGGCAAATTCGAGTTTTGGCAGGTTAAGTTCTTCACAGATTTTTTCAAGTGCCTGGCCAAGATCTGGCCAGAGCTCCAGCTCTTTTTCGAGTGCTTTTTCGGCTTCGGGCCTGACTATTTTGAATACGCCGTCAATATGACGCCCTGCAGCATCGGTGAAGGTGAAGGGCATTATAACGGCAACACTGGCTTCGGCCAAAGGTTTTTCGCCAAGGGTGATGCCTGCCAGATCAATGTTTTCACGTCGCAGAATGGCCTTTATCTGATCGACGCTCATTCTTGGCGGTAAAGACTCGAGGCGCTGCAAACTCTGTCGCAGCTCTGCCGAAAGCCTTTTGTCGCGTGCCAGGATCTGACCAAGCTTGTGCAACGTTGGACAGCGGCGCAAAACCGACTCAAGACGCAACGAGGCGTTGGCAAATGGCCCAAGCGCGATCTGGTCGTTGAGAATTTCCTGCTGGCGCTCTTCGCTGAGCTGTCCTAAAAACCAGGCGAGGCCGCCTTTGACAAATGGTTTCCATTTGGCGTAGCAGTCGGGCACAAGACTGTTCATTTCCATGTTAGAAAAAAGCGTGGTCCAATCCATGATCGTTACTCCTGAAAAATAAAACAAAACTCTTTTGCTGCATTGTAGCAAAAACATCGGCAAAATTGCAATAAAAATTTGCGTTTGCAGCAAAAATATTATAATGCCTTGGCGGGCCGAAAACAGAATCCAAGAATCCGAAGAATCCGCAGATTGCGCCGATTAACGCCGATTTTTTAGAGGGGGGTTGCAGCTTTGCGAAGTTTGCAACGAAAAGCAACCCACTGCTATGCCGACCCACTATCGTGCTCATCAAAGCTGTGCTCGCGCCCGACCCTGCATAGCTATAGCAAAGCAGAGTAATCTTTCTCGTAATCGAAAAAATCTTCTTTACAGCACAAACTTACGATCTCGTCACCAGGTCTCTCATAACATGGCCTGCTGAACCTTCCTGAAAAATAATCTGTGCAGTCTGAGTAATCTGCGGATGAATTCTCTTCTGAATTTTATGCGTTTTTTATCTGAGTGGCTGTAAATGTGGTATTATCTCTGTGAATTTTTCAGGAGGCTTCTATGGAAATTCTCAATCTGGCAGATGTACCACAATGTCTTGAACTGATCAGCGGATGGCACCATAGAGAGTGGGGCTATCTCAATCCGGGCCGCACCTTGGAAATGCGTCTGGTTGATATGCATAAACATCTTGAAGGGCACAATATTCCGACTACCTTTGTCGCCATTACTGACCAGGTCGTTGGTTCCGCGGCGCTTATCGAGAGCGATATGCCGGAACGCCCGGAGCTTACGCCCTGGCTGGCGAGCGTTTTTGTCTCTCCTGATGCACGCAAGGAAGGCATCGGTCGTGCACTGGTGCAGCGCGTTATGCAACATGCCCGCGCTGTCGGCGTCAAGGCCATGTACTTATACACTCCGGACCGAGCGCATTTTTATAAACACATGGGCTGGTATACCATGGAAGAAATCGAATACCACGGCGCCAGTGTCACCCTGATGAAAATCAACCTGTAGCCATTCTCATAACTAAGGCCGGCAGCTTCCCCAAATTTTGAGTAAATGCTTTTTTTAATGAGTATTTTATTGTATTATGACAGGCAAATGTTCAGTGTACTGGCGAATTTTGCGTTAAAACCAGAATTCAAGTGTACATAAAGAGCAGATAAAATCTTTGAACCATAGGAAAGGTGGTAGACAATGAGTCTTTCTGCAGATCTCAAAAAGCAGATTTTGCAAAACATCGATCGGGTTGTCAGCGCGGGTGCGGAATACACAGATGCCCGCTTCTACACTAACGACGACTCCGAAACCCTGTTTCTGTATGATGGCAACCTCGAAGCCAACGATACCAATTTTGAAAGCGGCCTTGGCGTACGCGTTCTCTACGGCGGCGCCTGGGGCTTTGCGGCAACCAGCGATGCAAAGATGATGAATGCCTGTTTCGACCAGGCCCTGCAGAATGCGATAACTGCGGCTAAATTGGTCAGGGTTCCTCTTCACATGGCAAAAAAGCCGGGGCACACCGGACACTTCGCTTCGCCGCTCAAGCAGGATCCATTCACGGTTCCGCTCAAAGAAAAACTTGATTTTCTCAGCGCCATTGATGCCCGCCTCAAAGAAGACTGGATCTGCAAGCGCTATGTGTATGCCGAATTCCAGAAAAAGAATATTTTCTTCTTCAACAGCGAAGGTACACAAGTTGAGCGCAATCTCAGCAATGTTTTCGCCAAGATGATGGTAATGGCCCTTGATACTGATGGCCAGATGCAGCGCCGCAGCCAGGAGCTTTTTACTACAGGAAAAGGCACGCGCGGCTACGAGATGCTGACCCAGCCTGAGCTGTTTTCGACACATGCTGAGCGCATCAAGGATGAACTCAGTCAGCTGATCAAGGCAGACGCACTCGAATATGGCAAGCGTTCAGTTATCCTGCTGCCCGGACAGGGCTTTCTGCAGGTGCATGAAACCATTGGTCACCCGCTTGAGCTCGACCGTATTCTTGGCTACGAACTTTCTTATGCCGGCGGTTCATTTGTCGATCTCGATTCATTCGGCAAATTGCGCTATGGCAGCGACAAGCTTTCGGTCAGCGCCTTTGGCAGCATCGAAAACTCGCCGGGCTCTTATGGCTTTGACGACGAGGGTACACCGGAACGCGACTACCTGCTCATTGACAAGGGTTTGCTGGTTAACGCGCTCAGCTCGCGACCGATGATCGATGAAGCCAACCAGAAGGCTGGCCGCACCGTCTTCAGCGAAAGCGGCGGCGCTGCACGCGCAACCGCATTCTATCGCGCTCCGATCGACCGCATGACTAACGTTAACATTCTTCCCGGCAATGATGGCACTCTTGCAGACATCATCGCTTCGACCAAAGACGGCGTTGTGCTCGATAACCCGGTTTCATGGTCGATCGGCTCGAACCGCGAACACTTTCATTTCAGCACCGAAATCGCCTGGGAAGTTAAAGACGGCAAAAAGACCCGGATTCTTCGCAATCCGTCATATCAGGGCCACACCGTCGAATTTTACAACTCGCTGTCGGCGGTTGGCGACGCTTCGACCTGGTGTGTCTATCAGGTTGACAACTGCGGCAAGGGCGAACCGAATCAGATTATGCAGCTCGGCCACGGCATTCCGGTCGTGCGTTTCGATAACGTGATCACCGGCGAAAGGAAGTAAGTCATGCAGAAAAATAAAGCACACGAAATGATCTGCGCGGTCAGAGCCCGCGCTGCTGCGCGCGGCATTAATGCCTCTTTTTCGCTGCACCGCGAGATGAGCCACCTGATGCGCATTGGCAATAACTCAGTTTCTCTCAACACTTCAGAAAACCTGACCCGCCTTGATATCGAAGTAATCAACGGGCGCCGCACTGGTTCGCATACTCAGATGGGCGATGTGACTTCTGAAGAATATGTTGAAAAGGCTTTGCAGATTGCGGTTGATAAAGCCGAAGTAGCCAGCCCGAAGGATTACCAGCCGATTTCGGTGGTTGTCGAGGCTACTGTTGCCGAAAATGCGCAGTATGACCAGAGTCTTGAGCATCTCGACCCGGCGTTCAAGGCTGACGCCTATCAGCAGATAATCGACAATGTCGGCGCTGCTTATAATTTCAGCGGTTCGTGGTCGAGTGGCTCGGTCGAACTCTTTCTGGTTTCGACTGCCAACGATATGACCATGCATCATCTGGCCACTGACCAGGATTTCAACGTCGTTCTCAAGCACCCGCAGAAAAAGTGGGAGCTGCGCCAGTGCAAGAGCGGCTGGCGTCTCGAACATTTTGATGTCGACGATGTTATCGAAGGTTTCAGGCAGTTGCTGCCGACCTACGAAGACCACGCCGGCTTCAAGCTCGAGCCAGGAGAATACACGGTAGTGCTCGGTTCGTCGGCTCTTGCTGAAGTTCTCATGATGGCCTGCTATACCGGTTTATTCGGTCGTTCATACGAAGAAAAGCAGGGCTGGACTTCTAAAAACAAAATGGGTGACCAGGTTCTCGGCACTAACATAAACCTCGTCGATGACCCGGCTGAAGATAAGACTTTCCGGTTTGGCTTTGACATGGCCGGCAAGGTGCGCGGCAATTTCCCGCTGGTTAAGGACGGCGTCATGATGAACCTGATGTATGACACCATGACTGCTGCGAAGTATGGGCGTCAGCCAACCGGCCACACCGGCGGTTCTCCAAGTATCGTCATGAAGCCGGGCAGTGCGTCGCCGGATCTGCTCGAAGCGGTTAAAGGCATGGGGCGCGTGATTTATATTCCGGCCCTGCATTATCTCAACATTCCCAACCCGAGCCAGGGCGTGTTTACCGGCAGTTCGCGCTTCAACGCGGTTCTGGTCGAGAACGGCAAAGTCGTCAGCCCGATTTTTTCGTCGCGCATTACCGATTCGTTTCAGAACGTTTTTGGAAATGTCCGCCTGATTTCGAGTGAAGCCGAGTCGGTCAACCTGTCGAACACTTACGGGCGCCGCGCGCCAGAAGCCGCTTCGATGCCGTCGTATATCGTTGCCGACAAAGTCAAGATCACAGACAGCGCTGACTCGTTCTAGACTGGGTTATCCAGGCCTGGTGATATTTCAGTTGAAGACATGATCCGCAGATTGCACAGATTATAAGGATTGCCTGTTGCTGCAGAAGTCGCGTGGCAGGTTGCAGGGCTTTGAGCTGCTAACAGCAGACTCCCGCCTGGCACTTGCTATCGCCAGGGCACAAAACTGGCTAACCTTGCATAATCAGAGAAATCGGCGCAATCTGCGGATTTTTCTTCATAAGAATAATACGTATAGACTGATAGTTACAATTAACAGATGCAGCAGATGGACAGCGCAATATACAAACGGGTTTTCGGCATTTCGTTGCCAGCGGTCGCGGGCTTTCTTGGCCTGATGATGTTCGACGTAGTCGACATCTACTGGATCGAAAAACTTGGCACGCGGGCGGTAGCCGGCGTGGCTTCGGCCGGTTTCATCGTCTGGGCGTTGTATTCGTTCATGACGATAACTGG
>Ga0154428_1100_pt5 | contig 13328 bp, 12 predicted proteins | sample RifGroC2_FD_115932 | JGI IMG/M metagenome (GOLD analysis project Ga0154428, IMG submission 115932) | Candidatus Riflebacteria bacterium GWC2_50_8 | reverse complement strand
CATGATCAAATATCAGGGTTTAATGAACCGGCAAAAGATGTTATACTTGTTCGACAGGTCAGAACAGGCATCTGATCAAACTGCGGAAACGAGATTTAGAAATGCACGAACTGTGGCAGCTATTTCGATCATTTTTCAGAATAGGAATGTTTACGCTCGGCGGCGGCTACGCGATGCTGCCGCTGATCCAGAATGAAGTTGTCGATAAACGCCAATGGGTAGATAACAAGGAATTTATTGAACTTCTCGCTCTTGCCCAGACTTCGCCGGGACCAATGGCGGTAAATGCCGCTGTTTTTGTAGGATACAAGCGCAAAAGCATAGTCGGAAGCCTCGTAGCAACTCTCGGCATCACACTTCCGTCTTTTCTGATTATCCTGATCATCGCCATGTATCTGGTAGGCTTTCGCGAGAACCATTACGTAGAAAGCTTTTTTAAAGGTATTCGCCCGGCAGTAGTAGCGTTAATCGCAGCACCGCTCTATTCCCTCGGCAAAGCCATTAAGATCAGCTGGTTTGGAATTGTGCTGGCCGGTTCGGTAGCTACGGCCATAGCTTTTGGCGGCATTTCTCCGGCAATAATGGTCGTAGCCATTGCTTTATTGGGGTTGGCGATCGGCATAATCCAGAAAAAGCGAAAGGCTGGTTGAGCTATGCAACTCTACTTTGAGCTATTCATCAGCTTTTTTAAGATCGGCCTGTTCGGGTTTGGCGGAGGTTATGCCATGTTGCCCCTGATCAGGCACGAAGTTGCCGGCGCCCCTCACTGCTGGCTGAGCATGGTCGACTTTACCGACATCGTCGCCATATCACAGATCACTCCTGGCCCGGTTGCCATCAACATGGCAACCTATGTTGGCTATGTTGTCAGCGGCAACATTTTTGGCTCCATACTGACAACTGTCGGCGTCTGTCTGCCGCCCCTGATAATCATGCTGCTCATCGCAAAGTTCTATCTTAAATTTCGCAAAAATCAGTATATCGAGATGGCTTTCTCGACTTTGCGCCCGGGCATACTCGGGTTGATTGCAGCTGCTGCGCTTTCTCTGATGAATGTTCATAATTTTGTCGACAAAGCGAGTCTGGCAATTTTTGCCGCCGTATTTGTCGCCTGCCTGTGCAGAATACACCCGATCAAGCTGATCATAGTGTCAGGAATCGCCGGCCTTTTGCTATACTGATCAACAGACAAAAACATACTCGCACTAAGCCGCGAAGAAACGAAGACACGAAGAAATCATTCTGGTTTCTTCGTGTCTTCGTTGTCATTGTGCGAAATCCAGCCGAATTTCTATTTGCAGTTGCGATCTCGCGAACCCCTTTGGGGGCTGATTTTAAACTTAAAAATGCTTACTCGCCCGTAGTTTTTTCGCGGGCCTGACCTTTGCCAAGAGCTTTACCTTTGAGATCGGCAGGAGCTGCTTTGCTGACGCCCGGGATTTCATCGACCTTGATCGCCGGCATCGGGTATTTATCGGTAGCTGGCATCAGTCCGCCTTTAACCGTGATTGTCTGTCCGGCCATCTTTTCGAGTTCGGCAAATCCTGCTTTGTCCTTGCCGGGAAGAAGCTTGTATTGCTTTTCGCCGCTGACCAGGATGATAGTCGAATATTTCTGATTCTTAGCAGGGTCAGCCGGAGTTACCTGAACTACGCCGCTGGCTTCGATCTGCTCGAGGTCGCCCTTGGGCTGGCCCTTACCCTTGAATTCAATTTCTTTCTTTGCCTGGTCAGGAGCGCCGGCAGTGTCGCTTACCACTGCGCTGCCTTCGTTGACTGCCACTGCTTCTTCTGCCCACAAGCCCGAAAAACCACCGAAACAAAGAACAAACATCATGCAATAACCCAGAAACTTTTTCATTTTATGCTGTTGCCTCCTGAAAATATGTCAAACTGACAGGGCTGATTATACTCCAATTTAAGCATGCGCAACAATTTCTTGCTCGTTTCGCGGCAAAAACGTCTGCAGAATTGAATTTGCCGGCTGATTGAATTACACTTAAGAACATGGAAATTACCAAAAACAGATTTCTAGGGCTGGTCGCTACCATGCTTGCAATTGCCGGCATACTTGCGTGGCAGATTCCCGACGCTGCCAGCGGTGACATGGGAACTGCCGATGTGGTTTACCTTGCCATAACTTTTGCAATCGTCGCCATGCTCATAAGAATAGAGGCTTTTACCGCCGCTCTGGCCATCATTTACGGCAGTTCTCTGCTGTTCTGTTTTTTTTATCTGTTTATCGCGCCTTTCGAAGCGCCGGTTATGCTGGCGCTCTTTTTTATGCCGGCCCTGCTCTGGCAGAAGCGTCGCATCAGCTGTCTGCATCTCGCACTGATCGGAGCAGCACTGGTCTGGCTGAGCTGGAAAATACTTGGGCGCCCGGCAATTCTGATGCTGCTGCTGCCGACCTGTCAGATACTGGCTATTCGCCTGGGCAGTTCAGTTCAGACGCGATACAGTCGTGATGGCAGCAATGTCAGCGTTCAGCTCAGCAGTACTCAGAAGCAGCAAATGCGAAAAACTGGAAGCGAAGCAGCTCCTGACTGGTGGGAAATCGTCAGACCAGAAATAGAAGCTTTTCCTGATCGCGTTAAAGAATTGTGGATGGACTACACCAACGATGCTCCGCGCCGTCACCAGGGCAGCGAAAGCGTTCTCGACCTTGAACTCCTGCAAATGCAGAACGCGCGGGTAATGTCGCAGGCTTTGACCAGCATCAAACGGCGCGACGGTTTTTTCGCCACCGATGTATTTTTAAAGCGAGTCGAAAAACTGTTCTGGAAAGTTCAGAATGCCTGGTATGACCAGAAACTTGAGACAATACAGGCGCTGGTTTCTGACGCCCTTTACGAACAACTCAAGTGCCAGGTCGACAGTCAGAAAGACATGGGAATAAGGTATCGACACAGCAAAATGACGGTGTACGACATGCGCATTGCCCAGGTTAACTGCGATAACAGCTTCGATATGATTCATGTCTTCATTCGCGCCTCTTCGGCCGACTCGGCAATTGACACCAGGACCGGCGAGACGCTGGCCGCCAACGAAGACGGCCGAAAATTCTCTGAATACTGGACATTGATCAGGCGACCATCGGCAAAAACGCTGCAGAAGCCAGGTTTGATCGAAGGCTCCTGCCCAAATTGCGGAGCACCTATTGAAATCGGCCAGGCAACCGTCTGCGGTGTCTGTAATTCATTCATACGATCTGGTTTTTATGACTGGGTTCTGGCGAAGATTACCCAGGCATGTGAGTGGGAATACAAGGAGCCGGGCCTGATCCCGGAATGGCACAACATGAAAAGTGTAGATTCAGATTTTACACTGCAGCAGATAGAAGACCGCACCGGCGTAATTTTCTGGATGATGCGCCTGGCCGAACATAGTCAGTCAGTTGAGCCGTTGCAAAGATTTTCGACCGAGGCATTCTGTGATCTTTACCAGTCCACCAGTATTGACCGCGGCTACACCTATATGGAAAATGTCACTCTGGCATCGGTATCACTGAAAGGCTTCAAGATTGGCAAACACTGGGACAGCCTGTTCATTCTTGTCATCTGGAGCGGCGTACCGACAATGCTCGACAAAAACGGCAAAGTTATTGAAAGCAAACGAATAAGCCAGATCATGCGCCAGATCTATGTTCTTGGCCGACGCCACGGCGTCAGAACCGATCAGAAAAACACGCTGAGCAGCGCACACTGCCCAGGATGCGGCGGCCCGCTGGGCTCAGCGTTTGCCGTTTCCTGCACCTACTGTAATGCTGTTTTGAACGAAGGCAGCAACTGCTGGATACTGGAAAGAATAGCCGGCGAAAATGATTCTGACTACCTCGAAGCTCTCTCCCGAAAGACCATCAGCGAGAATGAACTTGATGAAGACAACGATACCAGGTCGGCTCGTGATATTATCACCATCATGGCGCAGATTCTGCTGGCTGATGGCACAACCGACCCGGTCGAGATGAACTTGCTGAATAAGATCGCGCAATGTTATGACATGTCAGAAATTCAGGTTAAGGCGATCATCAACTCTCTCAAAGCTGGGCTGGTCTACATCCCGGCGCCGGCAGACAATCGCGAGTCATGGACTTTGCTGCAGGCAGCCGCGCGTATGGCGCTTGTTGACGACAAAATCTCGCCGTCTGAAGAACGCGAATTGATTCTACTGGCGCAGCATCTTGGCTATTCGACTGCTGACGTAACAAGGGCGGTCAGAGCCGAAGAAAAAAGGCGGTTTGCCGAACAGCGCGAGGAACAGCAGAGAATTGCACGCGAAAAACTGCACGCCGAGGCTTTGCAAAAGGCCGCGTTAGAGAAAACTGAAGATGATGATGAAGATAAAGACGGAGAAAATCAGTAGTCGCTGCGTGCTGCCTTTTTTGACGGGCGTCGGTAGCCGCATTTGCATACGCCTTTGGGCCCAATAACCCGCGCACATTCCGGACAAAATTTGCTCATTTTGCTTTCAATCCGGCTTTCAAGCTCTTTTTGCTCTTTCTGTTTCTTCTGTTCTTCGAGTTTATGGGCAAGGGCAAGAAATTCGGCGCCATCGGATGCTGGAGCCGAAGATTCGGTCAGTTCCTGAAACTTTTCGGCGTAATCGGGATTTTCTTCGAGATAAGCCGCAAAAGCCTGTTTTACATCAAGATTTTTGCGCCAGAGATGTTCGAAAGGGTAAAACGGCTCTTCATCGAGCTTTTCTTCGCAGAGAGCGATGAATTTTTCTTCCCAGCTGTCAAAGGGTTCGCGTTTCATTTATGCTCCTGGGCAGGCCCTGATAAGTCTTTAAGCAAATCGAAAATGTCGGAAGTCTTGAAAATTTTGCGTTCAAGTTCCTTCAAACAGTGCAGGTGCGTCGAAAAACCCTCAGCAATAAGAGCAAGCAGACTCTTGAATTCAGGCACATCGGTGTCAAGAACCTTTTCGGCTGAGCGCTCGCACATGCTCTGTTCATAGCTGCGCAATGCAGTAATTGCATAATGAGGAGCACATTGGCCGAGGCGGATCTCTTCGAGAGTGCCTTTAATCTGCTTCTGAATAAATCTCAGAGTCTGCAGAGTTACTTTGCCCTGACGCCAGTTCTCCGGGTGATCGCTTATCTCGTCGATAACGCTGTCGATGATCGCGGCGTGGCCTTCTTCTTCGAGTGCAAGCGCGGCAAACTCCTTCGCATAATCAGGAAAAAGCCGCGCACATTCCCGGTACATATCGGCGAACAAAAGTTCGTTCTGTTTTAAGACCACCGCAATACTTGCTATTTCCATACGACCTCCAAAGTGCCGTCAAGAATTATAACCGAACTCGCCAGATTTGCCAAAATTTCACCTTAACGGGCTTAGCGTCAGCTTTGACATGATTTCAGCCGGGAGTTATAAAGAAATGGCATACCAAATGCAAATCTTCTGATAACGCTAATCTAACACAAATTCAATGTTATCGCTGTATCATCGAATTCAAAAAATTGAGTCGCTGCAGAAAACTGTCGACAAAGAAGTCAGACAGTGCAAAAGCCATACCGGCATAGAATGCGTGCAGCATTGTGCACATTGCTGCAGCTACGAAGATATAACCGCATCACCAGCCGAATTTCTGCCATTTGCCTGGCACGCCTGGCGCCTGGGACTTCTCGATCAATGGTTTGATGAACTCGACAAGCATGACAGCAAGGTCTGCGCATTTGCGCGCTTAAGTGAAGGGGCCTGGGGCTGCAAAATTTACCCGGCGCGCGGCCTGATCTGCAGATTATTCGGGTTTTCAGCGACAACCGACAAAAACGGGCGACCTCTTTTTGCGGCCTGCCGCATTTTGCGCCAGCACCGACCTGAACTTGTCGAAAACGTTACCGGTTATCTCGCCAGAGGCGGCAAAATGCCGGTCATTGCACACTATTATCGCCAGCTGAGCGCTATCGAACCTGCGCTTGGGCGCGAGATGATGCCGATCAACCAGGCCATAAAAAAAGCGCTCGAAATCATCTACTTTCACTTTTCTTACCGGGAATGCGCCTGAACAGGAAGTATCAGAGAGGGTTCTGGATATTTTTGCAGATGATCAGGCGTTTCATGCTGAATTGCTCAGCGGTGCCGAACTTCTCGGGTGTGGCGACCGACAGTTCAACCCACATACCGACTTTGCGCACTGAGCTTTCGGGGTCTGGCAGACTGATGTGATGAAATTTGAGGCCGACTTTAAGCCCGCGGCAATAGACATGCTTGTTCGCGGTTCCGCCGATTTCAAGAGTGCGCTCAATCCCATCATTGAGCAGGTTATACATAACGATACCCTTGCCTGAACTGTCGTCAGTGAATATTTCCCAGCGCGCATCCTTGTCAGCGGCACCGTCAGCCGGATCAGTCAGGGCATAAGCGCGCAACAGATCATATTCTATCTGCGACAACAAAATTGCAGCGCCTTCCATTATCGTAAGATGCGCCATCCCTTTGTGTGAACCGCGCAGCCCGACACCAAAAATATTAAATACCACTGCAAAAATGACGCCGATGATCAGTACACCAACGGTAATCTCGATCAGAGTTATGCCGCGACGGTTATTGCCCTGCTTCATTTTGCCACCAGTCCCGCTACTTTAACGTGGCGGTTAAGCCCGTTCGACTCCTGCCAACGCACGATGACAGTGACGATCTTGTAAGCATACTTCCAGTCAGCCGGTTTGATCTCGCTGACTTCTATCGTGCGCTTGAACTGCCCGTCTTCCATGCCAAGATCGAGAGTTTTGCCGGCGAAATCGACCTGAAATGAACCAGTATCACGCGGTGCCGACACTTTAAGAAAGTCATGATCATAAGGAAGGAAGAAAGCGTAAGACATCAGGTTCGACGCATGCTGTTGCGCCAGAATGTCGTTGCGATTCTGCGTGGTCGCTCTGGTGCCCTGCCGGAACATGTTGAATATCGGCACGAGAAGAATACCGAGGCAGATTATCGAGAATAGAATCTCGATAAAAGAAAAAGCCCGGCGTTTAGCATTTGTTATGCTTTTCATCAGTCAAGCAACCTCGGGTAGTCAAAGCTGAACATGAGCAGTGGCTGCTCAGAGCGGTCTTCAGAGGTATCCTTCGGCAGAGCGGCAAGATCTTCAGCATAAACGATGCTGACGCCGCGCGCGCAGTAGCCGGCAAGCGAACCGGCAGCCATTCTTTGCATCGCCACATTTCCCTTAACGGTAATCGGAGAACTGCTGCCATTACCGGCGAACTTTACCTGGCCAACGTCTGAACCATCGCCGGTCGCGGTTAAAGCAGCATCAAGCTCGCCATTCAGGCCGCCGTCGACAATAATGTTACCCCGACGAGCTACCAGATTGAGCAAAAAATTGCCGCCATCGGCCTTGACAGTGCTTCTGATCTCAATGTTGCCTTCGTCGAGTATTATGCCACCGTGGCTGATCAGACGCAGTGACTCGTCGATTACAATACCGTCAGGGGCCTTGATGCGCAGCCAGCGGTTGAGATCGAGCTTGCCGTTGTCGAGATATCTGCGCTTCTGCAGGGCCGGCAAAAGCTTTTCGCCAGGCGCCAGCGTAATATCAGGCGTATCAGACTGATAGAGATTCCTGAGTTTGTTCTGCAAAGCTTCGAGTAAAGCTTTCATCGAAGACAAGTCTTGAATATCGTCATAAATTCCTGACAAAGGAGGTGGAATCTTTTCGGCAAACCCCTTACTGACAGCCTGCCCGCTGATGAAATCGAACAACGGATCAGAAGCCTGAATCACGCCGGCATCGAGTGGGCGATCGTTGCGATAATTGGTTATTATATAGCCAAGAGCGCGGTTATACGGCACCTCAATCAGACAGCTGGCGTATTCGCGATTGTATTTGCTCCGGCTGAGCGTGGCGCCGCCATTATTGTCAGAATACTTATTCATAAAGTAGCTGAAATCAAAGTCTTCACCACCGGCGGTCTTGTAATCCTCGAACTGGTTATCGTCATAGGTATAGGGAAGCGGGCCGTAATTCTCGCTGCTTTCGCGATATGCCTTGCCGCAAATCGTGCGCGCAGCGGCATCACCGAAAACCAGAGTCGGCGAACGCTCATTGTCAGTGCCATAGAGTTTGAACATTGAGGTTTTAGCCGACATTTCGGCATAGCCGCTCTTGATCAGGTCATACCAGGAAATCGAATCTGGATTGTTCAGATCGGTTTTGCTCAGCCCGGTTTCGCAGTTGAGTAACGCCATGTTACCGATATCGTCAGTCTTGTAAAAGCCGTTACCACGGCCTTCGGCGAGCAGGTGAAAACCTTCGGCAAACGTGCCGTAATTGCCGCCGCCACCGATGCTCCAGCCGCGCGAAATGCCAAGATTGACCCGCCCGCCCCCCAGATAAACCAGGCCACGCGATGATTTGAGAACTTCGGCAAAATTAGCCGGAAAAGCGTCGTTTCTTCCGGTATTTTTCAATATCCAGGGTCGGAAAGCGTTTTCGACGAGGTTGCCGTTGTCGTTTGAAACCACCTTGTTGAAACGTTCTTCGTCTTCTCCGCTTCTGGCATCTTTAACATAGAGAGTAAACCGCGACAGAACCGGAATAAGATTGGCTGCAACCTTGATGTTGATGGTGTAAATATACTCTTCGGTAATTTTTTCATACGAGGCGGGCGCCCGGTATTCGATGACGATCGGAATTCTTACCAGGCCGGTCTTTTCGCGCGGATAAGCGGCGGTAACGGACTTAAAATCAGCTTTTCTTACTTCCCAGCCGACTTTCCAGGTCAATTCGTATAATTCGCTGTTGGCGGACTCAAGACGAGCTATTAGCTTGTTAATGATCGGCGTAAACACTATGTTATCTGCAACACTGGCGCTCATTGTCAACAGAGGTTTCTCAAGACTCTTGAACAGCTTGCCGGAGCGATTGTGTATCTCTTTTTCTCTGAGATGCTGGCAGGCCAGAGTCGCCAGCGCCGCCGAAAATTCACGAGCAAGAAGAACGCGGTTAAGTCTTTTGGTGGCATACTGGCGGCTGGTTGAATACTTTATGAAGGCGCCAAAAAAAATCAGCAGCGCCAGAACGATGCCGCCGATCATTACTGCAACGCTGCCGCGTCGCGTCTTTATTGCCAGAATAATCCGCATTGTTTAAGAGGTTGAAGGCCAGATCGTTGTTAAAGAAAGTTCAGTTACCAAGCTCTTACGGCAAAGCAACCGGCGCGAGCTTGAAACTGCCCTGGGGCGCCTCGTCAAAATTGGCTGTGCCGAGCCACACATCATTGTCAGCCTGGCGGTCGATAAAGCGGTTCATCACATAGGGAGGCGTCAGCTCGCCAGTAGCCTTGACCTTGCCGTCGAAACCGACGCGTACAACAACCAGTTTGCCGACATATCCGGTCGCCGGCGTGTAGGTAATGACGCATTCTTCGGTAGTCGCATCGGCCCACCAGAGTTCAGGATTCATATGTTCAGGCAATTCGAGAGCAACTTCACCGGCAATCTCGCCGCCAAACTTCTGCACAACGAGCATGGTCGTCTGACTCTCTTTTTCAAAGAAAAGCCGGAACAGCGTATCGTTCTCACCGGCTACGGCAAAGCCCGACCATTCCCAGTTGGTTTTGGTAACCAGTTTACCGGTATTATCGAACAGGATAATTTCCTGGGCTGCCTTGTCGGCAACGAAGATATGGCCGGTGCGACCGGTTTCGACTCTAAACGGCTGCAACAGCGCCTCGTTAACGATTTCCCCCAGTTTATTGCCATCTACGTCAAAATGCACCAGCTTTTTGTTGATGCCATCAATCAGCCAGAGCGACCTGGTGACCCCAGACTCGTCTTTTACCAGGGCGAAATCTTCGATAAGGCATTCGGCCGGCGAAGCAACAACAGCAAATTCGGCGACCAGCTTTGAGTTGTGATCGAGCTTGAGCATTTTGGCGCCAATACTGTCAGCGACCCAGACATGCTCGCCGTCGAGACGAAAGGCCAAAGGCCCGACCGGGTATGGCTCTTCTTCACCAGGGTGATTCTTCTGGTTGAAGTAGCCAACCTTGCCGGGGCCTTCACCGTATTCAATGTTGATTTGAGCAGAAGCCGTAACCGAACAAACACACAACAGCAATGCAAACCAGACTCTTATAGATCTCATGAACTTGTTTCCTCGTTATGTTTCACACTTTGCGCAATACGCGGCTGACCGGAGCGTAAGTTGCCGAATTGATTGCGGGAACTTTGCGGCTTGAGGAATTACTCATTGCCTGAACGCTGTTGCCGCTTTGCAGAACGATACCAATGTGGGTGTCAGCATCTTTAACCCCGTCACCGGTTCGGTCGTAGGTAGACCAGGTAATTACATCGCCGGCGCGGTAGGGCGGAACCCTGACTTCCTGCCAGCCAAGGGCTTTAAGCTTCGGAATAGTTGCGAGAACACCAAGCTGAATACCAGTATTAACGCCGGCATTCATCAAAGCAGTAGTGGCAACCTGGGCGCAACCCAGAGAGCCGCCGTTAGTTGCTGGAGCATAAGGAAAGGATCTCGGAGTGCTGTATTTTGAAACCAGGTCGCGTGCGGCATTTACGACTTTTGACGCAATGCTGGAGCCCGGAGCGCTGTCGACGGCAACGGCGCTGCCACTTGGGCTGCTGCTGCCTGAAGTTGCCCCGCCCGGTGAGCCAGCAACGTAACGTGAGTGGATATAGCGGGTTTCGCCATTGTGTGAAATTTTATACCAGTCGCCCTCGCGACCAGTTATGGTGACCTGTTCATTGTTGGTAAAACCACCGACAATCTCGCCCCAGGGGCCTTTTCTGATGTTCAGCGAGGTCGACACTCTGACGTAGGCTGTACCATTCTGCAGTGTAGCTGTCGCACTTTCTGCGGCTTTTTCATCTGCTTTTGAGCTTGAAAACCACCTGGTCCAAGGTGACCTGCCCTGGTCAGAAGATTGATGGTTCTTGAGCGTCTCGTTAAAATTCATCGCCAGAACCGAGCTGCAGAGCAATACAAGAGCCAGACAAAACCAGAATTTATTATGCCTCATCACGTCTCTCCTTTACGCAACATTTATCAACAAATCTGCCAGAGAACACTTCTTCAACTATAATACTCTGATACCGAAAAAAGGTTTATCGTAAAATATTATATTTTTGAGATCCAGGTGATCAAATCATCTGGCAAAGATAACAATCTGACCCGAATTCGTGTACCTTGCCTCGTCAACTTCGACGCCGATAAACTCGGTTTCGATATAAACCTCGGGTTCGATCAACACCACCAGCAGATCACGCCCGGCGTCATCTTTCGCCAGCCAGGTCTGGTTGTCGGCATAATATTTTTGCAGCTGCATCAGCATCTGATCGCCAGGCTTGGGCAATCCTGGCAACTGATCGACAACTGGCGGCGCAATACTGTCTCTTGCCACGGCCGACGCTTTGCGAAGTTCTGTCTTGACCCGGGCCGGCTTTGCTTTGTGTTCAACAGTATCAGAAGGGCCCATAATCATCATTAAAAGAGATGCAATCGCAAGAGCGACGAGTCCATAGAAAGCAGGCTTCTGCCAGTCAAATTTATCGGTCTGCTCAACCGCAGTCTGCCATTTGATTGAGTTCTTAATCTTGACCAGCTCTTTAGCCTGTTCCATGGAGGCTTTTCTTGAAGCTTTCTCGGCAAAACGTCTGGCCAGGAACGCCTCAATCTCTTTCTCTTTGGCGATGCCCGAAGATATCAGAAGCTTGCGCATCTTCTGCTGCGCGTCGGCAAAGATTCTTTTTAACTCAGGCCGGCGAGTTTCGAGCTCAACAAAAGCACAGAGCGAATCAAGCTTGGGATTTGCCAGAAAAATGGCAATACAGGAGTCAATCAGGCTAGTTTCCTGTTCTTTTTCAAGAAAAGCCACGAGATTAGGGAAAATAAAGGAAAAGTCCATCTGCACAGTTGCTTCAAGGCCATGCGTGCGCCTTAGCAGATCTTTACTTTCGAGCAGATGCTTGATCAAAAACTTTGCATAATCCGGAGCAGCCTTACTGGTGGCTCCAATCAGCACTTTTCTGATCAAAAACGATTCAGTGTTGATGTAGCGATTAACCAGAATATGAAATTTATCCCAGTCAAACTTAGCCAGATACTCAAGGCCGGCCGCAACAAAAGCATCAGATGACAGCGTCAAATGCTGTTCGGCAATATGTGAGTAACCGCCGAGCTCAACATAGATTGCCGCCTTGAGCGCGGCATGAACAAGCGCTTCTGATGAAGAGGAACTATCAAACACGGCCTTGATTTTGGCCAGCATTTCCGGGCTTTTGCTGAATCTTGCCCGGGCAAGTTCTTTTATCTGCCGGGCTTCCTGATCTGCTGGCGCAGATGGTCCGGCCGGCATATCCGACAACGGAGGCACTCTGGCAGAATCAGCTTCTTTAACCGGCTCAGCCTCTTCGATGACCTCAAGAGACGGCAGCGCAATCGTATCGCCAACCGGTTCTTCCGGGGCAACAGGCTTCTCAACGACCTTCGTCAGCAATTCAAGCAGAACTTGTTTGAGCTTCTCGTTCTGACATTTTGCAATAAAGCTTTCTACGGCCGTGCGAACGTCGCGGTCTGAAATATTGTATCTGAGATGGCGCAGTATGGCGCTCTGCTCATCTTCTGTCTCATTATCAAATGATACCAGCAGGTTATAGACCAGCGACTGTGCCTGCAACTGCCTCGAATAATCGTTGAGGCGCGCTTTATAATCAGCAAAATTGTCACATTGTCCTGACAGTTCAAGATTGCCACAATAGCTGGCCATGAACTTCTTGAGAAAATCGGCCTTGCTGGGCGTTGTTCTGAAGATGATTCCCAGAATACGGAACGGGACTTCCCGGTCAGGGTTGTTGAGCAAAACCGTGCAGGCAAGCCTGAATATCTCTGCATCAGTTTCGACAGTGAGCAGATTGAGCAGACTCTGTTTGATCAGCGAAAAATCAATGGTCGAGCAGATCTGCAGCGCAGTAAGGCGGTTATAACGATCGCCCTTTTCCAGACAATCATTCATAAAATCGGCGGCAAGCTCGGGAAAATGCTTGGCCATGCTCCAGATTGCCAGCGAACGAATCACCGGGTCATTGATATGAACTATCTGCGACAGTCTGGTTTTTAAACTCTGTGGAAACCGTTGAACAAGCGACTTAATGCAGGCTAGCTGTAAACTTTTGCACTTTGAAAAGATATTCTGCTCTAAAAAACCGAGCAGAGCTTCCGGCCAGAATCTTCTGAATTTTCTGACGACAGCAGAAGCTACCACCGGGTTACTGGTCACCGCCAGCAGCTTCGGCAGCATTACTTCAGGATTGGCATCCTTGATATCCTTGACCTTGATCGATTCAATCAGGTTCAG
>Ga0154428_1163_pt5 | contig 13440 bp, 11 predicted proteins | sample RifGroC2_FD_115932 | JGI IMG/M metagenome (GOLD analysis project Ga0154428, IMG submission 115932) | Candidatus Riflebacteria bacterium GWC2_50_8 | reverse complement strand
TCACCCATGGTATCGAGAAGCAATACCGGCGAACCAGCAAAACCCTGACTGCGTAAACAACTCTCAACTCCATGGCTGCTTAGAGTCTGCTGCCATTCCACCGCGAAAGCCGGGTTTCTCGGCGCTACGATTATCGCCCGCCCTGCCGCCGCCTGGGATTTGATAACCGGCAGCAGCAAACTAAATTCTCCTGGATGCAGTGAACCCATTACTACGGTCCTGCGACCGGCTAGCCAGGCCCTGAAAGCGCTCAATTCGACACTGCCGGGTGCGATGGTCAGATCGGCCTTCATATTGCCCAGCACCGCAATCCGCTGCGAGTCAACGCCCATGCCAACAAGCCGTTCGGCATCTACGGCAGTCTGAACCGCCAGCAGCGAATAAGCCGAAAAAACCAGTTCAGAAAGCCCCGGACACTGCTGATAAAAAGCAGCAATTTTACTGCTGATACGGCCATTGATCAAATACAAAGGAATTCTGCGCTGGCGGCACTGTGTCGAAAATTCAGGCCAGAAGTCAGTTTCGCTGACAAATACTGCAGATGGATGCCAGCGCTCAAAAACGCGCTGCATGCCGATCTGGGTATCGAGCGGAAAATAAGCTGTCTGCGCGGCCAGGCCGCGCCGGCGCATTCCGGCAATAACATCCGGGTGCGTGCTGGTAAAAACGATTTCGCAATCTGCAAATTCGCGTTTGAGTTCGGCAGCGAATCCGTAGGCAACCATGGCCTCGCCCATTGAAACCGCATGAATCCAGAACACCTGACGGCCGGCACAGCGCCGCACCTGGCCAAGGTAGTCGGCAAAACCCTCTTTAACTCGCCGGCTGTATAAGCTCAGCCAGGGAACTGCGGCGGCGCCCACCAGCCCGGCCATGCCAAAACCCATGCGATAACAGGCCAGAGCAGCTTGCGCGCGCAGACTCAGAGAGCGGACAGCGGTTTTTTGCTCAGCTGCCATACCGTGCTTCTCCATGATACATCTGGCCGTATTTCTTTTTTTCAGCGGCGATCCAGCCTTCATGACGAGGCTTAAAACGGTCGTAGAACCACAGATACTGGTCGGGATGCTGAAGAATAAGCTCTTCCATCCAGCGCGCCAGCGCCACAGTCCTGGAAATTACCCGTTCATTGTAGTCAGCGCCTGACTCATCACAGATTGGCGGCAAAAAGACAGCCTCATATTCTGCTGAATGACCGCGGCGCAATGAATACAAAGGCAGCAGAGAAGCGCCTGTCTTCAGTGTCCAGTTAGCGGGACCAGCCGGCATACTGACCCAGTGCCCGAGAAAATCCATATAGACGCCATTGCGCGAACCGTCCTGGTCACCGATCATGCCAAGAATTTCGCCATTGCGTAACGCTCTGAGAGCCTTCACCCCACCCCGGTCACGATCATGCAGAATTATGCCGGAATAGGTGCGAAAGTGGTCGAGTATGCCGCCGATCTCATCTTCTTTCTGTGACAGGTAGAATGAGTTGAGCGGGTAACCGGCGTGAGCAATCGCGGCGCCGAGGATTTCCCAGTTGCCGATGTGTGGGAGCGCCAGAATTACGCCCTTGCCCTTCTGCAGCTCTCTGTCAAGAACTTCACGGCAGTTCAAAGCAACTCTCTGTTCAAGCGACGACCGGTTCAGTTTTGGAAAAAGCAACAGCTCATACGAAACCAGTGCAAAATGAAGAAAAGCGCGGCGGACAATCTCCTTAACCGGCTGCGGCGGCTGACGATGCCGCCGATAGTAAACACGGTCAATGCAATCTTCGAGGCGCACGCGCTCGGCACGCCATAACTGCCAGGCCGCCAGACCGGTTGCAGCGGCAAAAGCACGGCCGGGCTTTTCCGGAAGCTGACACAGCAGTTTTGATAAACCGGTTACAATCTTTTTCAGGTGTTCCAGCCCCGACATGGGAGTCAACCTGCCGACTTGCTGTTGAGCATGTCGACCACCATGGCAGCAACGCGCTCATGTGCTCCGGGCTCACCGAGGTGAGCTACAACATCGGCAAAGTCTCTTTTCTGCTGGTTATACAGCTCTTCAGATTCAAGCAGTTCAAAAGCCTTTTCGGCGAGGCGCTCCGGTGTAAGATCGTGCTGAATCAGCTCTGGAACAGCCATTCGATCAATAATGATGTTCGGGAGTCCGATATACTTAGGCAGACGATAGAACAGACGGGCTTGAATTTCAGTGAATGTCGATACGCGATAACAGATGATCATGGGCGTTCCAACGTAACTCGCTTCAAGAGTGGCGGTGCCGGAACTGATCAGCAGCAGGCGCGACAAGTGCATCAGATCGTAAATTTTTCCTTCAGCCAGGGTCACCGGAATGCCGCTGGCTGAAAGCTGGCTGCGCAGGCACTGTTTTGAAACTCCGAAAACCTCGTTGCCTTCGGTTTTGATAACCGGCACGACAAACTGATAATTCGGGTATTTCTGATGGATCAGGCGGCCGGCTTTAAGCATAACAGGTAACAGAAGCTCGAGTTCTCGGCGGCGCGAGCCCGGGCACAGGCCAATAACCGGCTTGTCCGGGTCAAGTCCATATTTTGCGCAGGTCTCTGCCGGAGTCATGATTGGTTTAGCGTGGTCGAGCAGCGGGTGACCGACAAATTCGACATTGGCACCGGCGGCCCGATAAACTTCATAAGTTGAAGCAAAATTAGCGGCAACCCTGGTGATAGAAGTGGCGGCATCGGTTACGCTGGCCGGATCGGTCGCAAATTTGCTGGGCGGAAAATAGTAGAGAGTCGGGATAGCAAGCTTGTTGGCGGCATGCACCAGTCGCATATTGAATCCGGGGTAATCAACGAGCAACAGCAGATCCGGGCGATTATCGCGCATGAATTTGTTCAACCGTGACAGAACAAGCAGCAGGCGCGGAACCTGCTTTATTGCTTCCATCAGCCCGATGGCAGCCCAGTTAGTACTGTCGTAAAGAAGCTTTACGTCGCGGCTGGCGGTCTGAATGCCGCCAACAGCAAATATTTCGAGATCTCCGCACTTTTTAAGCACGTCGATCAGAGAAGCAGCGTAAAAGTCGCCGGAAGTTTCGCCGGCCACAATCAGCAGCTTCTTTTTGTCACGCAACTGCAGATTCAATTTGTGCCACCTGTTCTTTCGATTATACAACTATTGAGCCGTCCGGTTGCAACATATTCTCGCGCAGCCTTCTCACAGGCTATGATACGATCATGCACCAGAGCACACCCCTGCTGAATATCGGTCTGAGCACTGATGGTAAATGGATCGCCGGTAAGCATTACGGCCCGACTGCCTGGCAACGGAATCTCGGTGTGATCCCAGCTGTTGAGGCTGATGCTGTTTGAATACCCCATCCCAATCGGAACCAGCAGAGCTCCGGTCTTTTGCGCCAGCATTACGACGCCGGGCTTTACTTCGTGGCGGGGACCGCGCGGCCCATCAACAGTGATGGCACCGTTCCGGCCGCTCTTCACCAGGCGGATCATTTCGAGCAGAACGCGCATGCCGCCACGCGACGAAGAGCCTCTGACACACTGATAACCAAGATTATAGAGAACATTTGTGACCAGATCGCCATCTTCAGATAGCGAGGTCATGTTAACAAGATTAAGCCGGCGATGGCAATAGATCGGTATCAGCATTGAGCCATGCCAGGTGATTATGACCACCGGCCGCCCATCTTTACATGCTTTGGTGAACTTTCTAAAGGTTGGCCGCTCAATTCTGACCAGCTTTGACAAGGCAAGAATAAGTGCCGCTCCAACAATGGACTTGAGTTTGAGCGCAATAACCCAGCCCGGGTTTTGCCAGCGACCGTCTCCCAGGCGCATAGATCCATGAATTGCCGCGAAATCGCGCTGTTCTATCGCGTTTATTTGCGTCATCACATGACCACCTGTTCGGAAAACTGCGAACGATAAAGCTGCGAATACAATCCCTGTTTATCAAGCAACTGGCTGTGCGAACCGATCTCAACGATTTCACCACGCTGCAGCACCAGTATTTTGTCGGCCTTGATAACCGTAGACAGACGGTGTGCAATCATAAAAGTCGTGCGATTGGCCATCAGCCGGTTGAGTGATTCCTTGATCAGATTCTCGGTTTCTGAATCGAGCGCGCTGGTAGCTTCGTCAAGAATCAAAATGCCAGGATCTTTGAGAAAAGCACGGGAAAGAGCGATGCGTTGCGCCTGCCCGCCCGAAAGATTGACACCGCGCTCGCCCAGTATCGTATCGTAACCATCTGGCTGAGCAATAATAAAGTCATGGGCATTTGCCAGCTTCGCTGCCTCGACAATCTCTTCATGCGTGGCGCTTAGCTTGCCAAATCTGATGTTTTCTTCGATCGTACCTGAGAACAACAACGTTTCCTGCGGAACCATGGCGATGAACTGCCGCATGCTGGCAAAAGCCAATGTTCTGACATCTACGCCATCGATCATTACTGCGCCGGCGCTCACATCAAAAAAGCGGGGAATCAGGTTGATAAAGGTCGTTTTACCGGCGCCAGAGGGGCCTACCAGAGCGACAACCTCGCCCGGCGACACTTTGATATTAACGTTGCGCAATACCGGCTCATTCTGGTTATAGGCAAAGGATACATTAGCAAACTCGACTTCGCCGCGACAGTTCGACAAGTTAACGGCATCAGGCGGTTCTTCGACATCGACGGGAGCATCGATGATTTCGAATACACGTTCACCCGCTCCAACTGACTGCGAAATAACATTGCTCATTTTTGAAAGATTCTTGATCGGGGTAAACAGTCCCACCAGCGCAGTCAGAAAGCTAATCAACTGCCCGGCATCGAGGTTGCCCCGGATTACTTCGTAACCGCCATACCAGAAGATGATGGCCAACCCGCAGGTATTGATGAATTCGATGATCGGTGTCGTTGCGGCATTGATGCGCCCGCCACGCATGGTTTCGTCGAAATTGGCGCCATTGGCCTGCTCAAAGCGGTTTTTAACAAATTCTTCAAGCGTAAATGACTTAACCACTTTTACACCGGTGATAAACTCCTGCAGCACTGATGAAATATCGCCGATACGGCTCTGCATGCGCGAGCCAATCTTTTTCATCTTGCGCGAGAACTTGTTGATCAAACCGCCAATGAACGGAATGATGACGATCGAGATTACTGCCAGTTTCCAGTGCAGATAAAAGATGTAGCCACAGAAACCAAAAAATGCGATAAAGTCGCCAATAAGCGAAGTAAAGCTGGTCAGCAGATTCTGCAGAATCATCACGTCAGCGGTAATTCGGCTCATCAACTGGCCGGTACGCTGTTTTTCGTAATAAGAAAGCGACAGCGCCAACAGACGATCGAGGCAGGAAGTGCGGATGTTGCGCAAAATGCTCTGAGCAACATAATGCATCAGGTAGCCGCGCACAAAATCGGCAACGCCTTTCAAAAACATCACCAGAACCAGCGCCAGTGCGATCCAGTGCAGGGCCGCGATGTTGCGGTCGACCAGCACGTCATTCACAACGCTTTTCATTATCCAGGCCGGGAATATCGTGCAGACCGCAACAACTGCGCTGCACAGGGTGCCGAGAACGAGGGAAGCCTTATATTCAGCGAAATAACGAAGTATGCGCTTAAAGGTCTGCATCAGCGTTGCAGCTCCTTTAGCCTGGCAGCTATATGCGCAGCTACACGGCGGCTGGCACCCTCTTCACCGAGACTTTTTCTTACCAGATCAAGCTCTTCGCGCATTTTTGCCTGCTTCTGAGGATTACCAAGAATAGCAAGCGCCTCGGCGGCAATCAGTGAAGCCTTGAAATCACCCCTGATAAACTCAGGAACAATGCGGCGCTCAGCGATAACATTAGGCAGACCGATATGCTCGGCCTGAATGACAAACTTTGAAATCAGCGAAGTCAGCCAGTTAACCTTGTAGACGACTACCATCGGCGTGCCGATAATAGCTGTTTCAAGGGTGGCCGTGCCAGAAGCAACCAGGCACAGATCAGAAACCGCTATGGCATCATATGTCTGCCCACGCAGCATAGTCATCGGCAAATTGCGGCCTTTAAGGTGCGGCAAAACCAGCGAGTCATCGATCGTGCCGGCGACTGGCAGCAAAAACCTCGTTTTAGGCCGTTCTTTAAGAATGAGCTCAGCCGCATCAAGAAGTTCTGGCAGAATGTAATGAATTTCCTGGGTTCTGCTGCCTGGAAGGAGGCTGATCAGGGTGTCAGCGTCACCCTGCAAAGCCTGTCTGAGAACAGCACGACTGGCGGAAGGTTTTGCGACACCGACAAGCGGGTGACCAAACCAGTTTACTGTGGCACCGGCACGCGCCCAGATATCGACCTCAAAAGGAAAAACTACAACCGCTTCATTGATCAGGCGGGTAATTTTTTGAACTCTGCTGGCATGCCATGCCCAGACCTGAGGACAGATGTAATAAAGTACGTGGATGTTCATGGAACGCGCGATCTCGGCAACCCGTTGATTGAATCCGGGGTAATCGATAAGCACCACCATGTCGGGGCGTTCTTCGGTCAACCAGCGTCTGACGTCATTAAGGATGCGGTAGAGATGGCGAATGTTCTTTAAAACCTCGACAAAGCCGATAACCGCCAGCTCATCACTGCTGTGAATGCAGTTCATGCCGGCAGCTTTCATCATCGGACCACCGATTCCGTCGATTCTGAGTTCGGGAGAGATCTGCCTGAGATGCCCGATTACCAGTGACCCATGCAGGTCACCACTCTGTTCGCCGGCCAGAAAGAAGATTCGATGCGCCCGGTTTCTTTCGCTCAAGCGGTTTGCTCCTTCCGGAAGAAAGCCGCGATAGCAACCAACACCAGAATCAGAGACGTCGAAGCGAATGTGCGTTTCTCTGACTTTAATGCCTCAGCGAGAGTAAAATTCGGGGCAGCAATAAAACGAGGATTTGCTTCAAGAGTGGGTATAAAGGCAGGAACAGCTTCACGATAGCACTTGTGGGCATCGGGAAACTGTTCAGCCAGAAAACCCTCTTCGTAAGGAATCATGGTGGCAAACTCAAGCAGGTAAAACATTGCCGCCACAGCTGCAAACAGAGCATTGCCCGATATGACCATAAAACCCAGAATTTTGACGAAATTTGCCAGATACAGCGGATTACGGCAATGGCTGTAGGGTCCTGAGGTAATCAGGCGTTCGGCGCTGATTTCACGAGTACGGGTTTTGGGGCCGATATGCATAAGTCCCCAGATGCGTAGACATTCTCCGGTTACGATCAGGGGCAGGCCAATCAGCCAGCTGGCAGGACGTGGCCGGGCGCAACTGGCCAGACCAAGCACAAGCGGTACCGGCAACTTATCACGCCAGACAAAAAAGAATTGTCCTATTTTTTTGACCAAATCCATCAGGTTATGTTTATCAGCGCCTGTTAGGCTGATTGTGTTTTATCTGCTCAAGAATTTCAACGGCAACCTCAAGGGCATTTTTGCCGTCTTCAACGGTTACCAACGGTTTTTTGCGTTCCTTGATACAGGAAATAAAGTGCTCAAGCTCAAGGCGAAGAGGCTCTGCCTTATGAACTTCGAGTTCTTCGCGAATGATCTTTTCTTCAAGATTTGATTTTCTGCGCAAGGTAATCGCCTGATTTGCATAGTCAAGCGAGCAATACTTATCGAGCTCAAAAATGCGCAGTTTGCGAATTCGCTCTTCACTGATGCGTGATGCTGTAAGATTGGCGATACAACCGTTTTCAAAAACGATATGGGCATTGGCGATGTCTTCGTTATCGGTCAAAACGGGTATACCGACGGCGTCAATATGCTTGATCGGCGACCTTACCAGCGAAAGTACGATATCGATATCGTGGATCATTAGATCCTGAACAACGCCAACATCCTGAATGCGCGGAGAAAAAGGCCCCATGCGCTGGCACTCAATAAATCTCGGGTTGTCGCACAGCGACTGCAATTTTATCATAGCTGCGTTAAAGCGCTCGATATGGCCAACCTGCAGAGTCAACTGCTTTTTTCCAGCCAGCGAGACCAGATCGTTGGCCTCTTCAAGGGTTTTGGTAACCGGCTTTTCGATGAAAGTATGCACGTTGCGCTCAAGAAAGAACTTGGCCACTTCGTGATGCAGAAAGGTTGGCACAACTACTGTAACTGCGTCAACCTTGCCGGCCAGTTCGCGATAGTCGGTGTAAAACGGAACTGAATGCTTGGCAGCCAGTTCGCGACCAGCCTCATTTACGTCAACAACCCCAACCAGCTTTGCGCCCGCTATTTCAGCCAGCAGCCTGGCATGATGCTGCCCGAGATGCCCAACTCCGATAACGCCTATTTTTACTTCCTGGGTGTTCATTTTTACCTCTTTGTTCCCCAATCTGCCTTTCAAATCATGTGGTCAGACGACCATTATGGCAATCCCGGCTTCATCGGCCATAGCGATGACTTCTTCACGGTCAAGAAGCAGAGTCTTCATTTCTTCAAAGGCAAGACATCTGGCACGAGCTTCGATAAGGGTGCGAATCGTATCAACGCCTATGGTCGGAATGTCGAAACGCATGTCCTGCTTTGGTCTTGCCACTTTAACTACGGTTACATCACCATTACCCAGCTGACCGCCCCGCACGATGGCTTTGTCAGTGCCTTCAATCGCCTCAACAGCAAGTATAGCGCGATTTTTGACCACTACTGTCTGCCCGATATCGAGGCCAGCGATCTGCTTGGCAATTTCATGTCCGTATTTGATGTCGAGCAGTTCTTCTTCATTGGGGTGGCGGCGTGTAAGAATGCCTTTCTGCGGCAATAGAACCGACAAAAAGGTTGTCGAGTCGCAGACATGAATGCCTTCTGCAATAAACTCCTCGGCAAGAGTGCGCAAAAGAGCGTCATCATTGCGGATGGGAGTTTTTTCGAATACCTTCATCAGTCTGGCATCTGGCCTTATGCGCTCAAACATGAGTGTTTTGGTGATCTTGCCAGCCATTACCAGTCTCTCAACACCAGCCTTGAGAAAAGTATCAATCATACCCTGCAGTTCACCGACGTGGAACCAGTGGATCTGGCTGACCAGTTTCTCAAGCTCCGGCAAAGTTTCTTCGCGAATGGCGACGGCAACGACTTCGTTGCCGCCCATCTTTGCCGCCTGGGCAAAATAAATGGGGAATCTTCCGCTTCCCGCTATCAAACCTATTCTTGGCACGTTATTCCCTCGCTTTTCTGCTCTGGCAGGCCTTAGCCGGCCAGGGGCCGAGCATGGTGCCAAGATTATATCACGAATTGGCAAAAAAAGTTGCAGAATCTGGCATTTTTTTACGTTTTTTACGAGAACGCCTGAATCCGCTGTTTGCCGCGCCGGACTTAAAGCTGTTACAACTGCGTCACCAAGGTTTAACGGCAGCAAAATAATGCTGATTTTTCAGCTGCTGTAATGCCCGGTTGATACTACACCGCTTCTTTATAGCGGATTACTCGTCAGAGCCATCGTCATAAGGTTCAGGTGACGGGTCAAAATCACGATCTGGTTCAGGCTCAGAGCCAGGCTCCGGCCTGCGTTCCGGGCGGCGACGATTCTCATCTGAGCGGGGATTATCAGTTCGCGGAGCGCCAGCACTGTCATTTCGTGATGGGCCAGCATTATCGTTGCGCTGGGGGCCATCGCTGCGTTTCTTTTTCTTGCCGGAACCGGGCGGATTGAGGTTTTTTAGCAGAATGCTCAGGTCTGGCTCTTCTTCGCCAGGCAGGTTGATCCACCAGAGATTGCGCCCGGTGGCCTGATCCTTACGCCCGCAGACCTGATCGAGGCTATAGTGGTTCTTGTGGCGGTCGGCAAATCCGAGAAGAATTTTGCTGGTAATGTAGTTGATATCCATGACCCTGGCGGTTTCTGCGCCAACAACGATTTCGGCGTTAAGCTTGGGAAACTTGCCATGAAAAGAGGCATAGTATTCGTGTTCATGCGCCAGACAACAAAGCAGACGCCCGCAAATCCCGGAGAGTTTTACCGGGTTAAGACTGAGATTCTGTTCTTTGGCCATCTTGGTCGAAACCGGGTAGAAAGTGCTCATAAACTGAGCGCAGCAGACCTCTTTACCACAGCAACCGATACCACCAATCAGCTTGGTTTCGTCGCGAACACCGATTTGGCGAAGTTCTATGCGAGTTTTAAACAAAGAAGCCAGGCTCTTGAGCAGATCACGAAAATCAACCTTGTTCTCAGACTTGAAATACAGAATAAGTCGGCTGTAATCATAGAGATATTCGGCTTTCAAAAGCTTCATGCTGAGCTGGTGAAACTGTATCTTTTCGCGGGACTGCAAAAATGCCTCGCGTTCTTTCCGGTGCATTTCAGCTATTTTTTCGCGGTCATCATCGTTTACCGGGCGCAGAATTTCAACGATAAAAGGATCTGACTCGGTTTTAAGCCCGGCCGGGCGCTGATCTACCACCCGCATGACCCGTGCAATTTCACAGCCATGCTGCGTTGTAACTACCAGGTCTTGTGGAGCATCAAATGCCATGTCGGGACGGATCACCCAATGTAATGTCGGCAGCTTGCGCAGCCTCAGAGCAACATATTGACTCAAGGTTCGAGACCTCCGATCTGCGTTATAAGGTTTTCTACGATTAATACAGGCTGCACATGACGACGCAGCAGCCCGACTGATTTTTCGAGAAGCTCAATTCTGGCACGCAATAATGCAATGCCATCAATTTCAGCGAGTGTTATGATATCTTCTTTGTGGTCAAGGTTCAACAACAAGGTTTCGTCGGTGCCTGATGCCACTTTCAGGGCATCCGCATACCAGTTAAGCAGGCACAACAAGGTTTCTTCAAGCTGCAGCGCCGACCAGCCACTCAGCAAACTGTCAATAGTGCCCTCGAACTCCTTGATCACCGCCGCCGGATAAGCCTTTTTTGCATCGGCCAGCAGCGCATCAAAGCCCTTCTGCATCGCCCGCGCAGCGCTGTCGAGCCGATCGATCAGCATGTCAGCGAACAGCATGGGAAAAGCGGTCGGCAAGCCGGCCGTCATTGCCAGAGAGCGGCAGAACTCACGACGACTGACCAGCAGTGGTATGAAAAACTCGTGACAGGGCCGCGCAGCATAGCGCAAGGCCTCTTCCATTGAGCGGGCCGCCAGAAAAATATCCTGCCAGTAGCGCGACGCCGACTCAATCTCGATAAGAAACTCGGTATGGCTGTGCTTAAGACCTGGTTGCGGGAAGTCTGGCAACGCAGCCTGTGCCAGCACAAGCGCCTGCCCAAACCTGCCTCCGCTAAGCGCACAGCAGCGGGCAGCGACCTCAGCTGACAAGGCGTGGCGCTGCATCAGCGCGGTGCGAATTTCGGCGGGCGCTGGTGACGCGAACCTGACAATCTCGCTGCGACTGAGAACGGTAGGCAGGATTGCACCTGTCTCACGAGCCAGCAAAATGAACACGACATGCGATGGAGCTTCTTCGAGAATTTTGAGCAGGCTGTTGGCAGAAGACTGATTGAGACGGTCGGCCGGGTCGAGAATAAAAATCAGCCAGCGCCCGGTGCCAGGCTTGAGAACTGCGCTTTCCTGCAGCGCCCGAACCTGATCGATACGAATTTCGTTGCCATCAGGAACAATAATTGCCACATCAGGATGACTGCCATTGGCTATGCGCCGGCACGATTCACAGTTGCCACATGCGTCGAGTGCAAGCTCATCGCCGGAAACGGGTTTTTCACATTGCAGCAGAGCGGCAAAAGCCTTGGCGACAGGCTTGCGCCCGACAGATTCACTGCCGGCAAAAAGGTAAGTCTGGGCGATACGGCCGCTGGCAACCGAGCGGCTAAGATGCTGACTTGCCGTCTGCTGCAGCAGAATATCTCTTAAACATACGCTATTTATTGGCACCGGCTTTCCTTATAAAAAATGATACGCAGAGAAAAATCATGATCACCAGAAAAATTGCAGTAAAGGTCTGGATGCCGCGATGCGGAATATCGGCAGCAAGAACCGCGACAAAACCAAAACAGGTCGATACCATCCATAAAAACCGCGTGGTATCACGTTGCGAAAAGCCTTTCTGTAACAGGCGATGGTGCAGATGCTCCTTGTCAGCCTGAAAAATCGGCACTCTTCTTGAATAACGCCGCAAAATTGCGAAAAACACATCAAAAACCGGCAAACCAAATGCAATCAACGGCACAACCAGCGGGAAAAGAATCGAACCCTTGGTAGCACCGGCAACCGAAAGGGCCGCTGTCATGAAACCCAGAAAATAAGCGCCGGAATCACCCATAAAAATAACCGCCGGGTAGATGTTGTAGCGCAAGAACGCGAGCAGGGAGCCCATTATCGACGCAGTCAACACCAGAACGTTGCGGATTACCTCGGAATCATGGAGATGCGGCGTTACCAGGCGAACAGCCAGCAGCGTAGCGAGCGCGATAAAGACGATGCCACCAGCGAGACCATCAACGCCGTCGACGAGGTTAACCGTATTGGTCAGGCCAATCACCCAGAGCAGGGTCAACGGGTAGGTTAACAACCCAAGAGCAACCAGCCCCTGACCAGTGATAAAGTCAGTTACAAAGCCGATCTTGACGCCACAAAACAACAGTATGCAGCAGGCCACGATCTGCCCGGCCAGTTTTATGCGGGCCTGCAGTTCTATCAGGTCGTCAAGCAGCCCGATCAGCATGACAAAGGTTCCCGCCAGCAGAATTCCAAAAGTTTCAGTGTTATCGCTTAAAAAAGGCAGCGCGCCGATCAATCCGCCGATGTACAGCGCAACTCCCCCAACCCGTGGAATCGGCGACTTATGAATCTTGCGACCGCCGGGGCGGTCTACCAGTCCGAGGTTGAGAGCTATCCGCCTGACCATCGGCACCAGCAAAGTACCGGCCAGCCAGGCTATCAGAAATGGAAATATGACCTGTTTCAAGCCTTGCGATTATAGCAGATAACTGTTACCCGTGCCAGCCATTTTTGTGACTGCTGTTTGCGTCAAATCCTAATGTATGCTATACCTAACCTCTACATACAGACAGCCTTGGGCTGTCATAATTTGCTGCAAAGGACACAGGCCAGATGACAGGTTCCTGCAAAGATCCCGATGCCTTCAAACTTTCCTGCCAGAAAATCAGAATGCTGCTGTTCGATTGTGACGGGGTTATGACCAACGGTCACGTCGTGCTTGGCAATAACGGAAGCGAGTTTAAATTTTTCTCGGCCGCCGACGGGATCGGTCTAAAAATGTGGAACAAATCAGGTCTGCTCTCGGGATCAATAACTGGCAGAGCATCTGAAGGGCTGGAGCGCAGGGCAAAGGAACTCAAATTCGACGAACTTCATCAGGGCGTGCAGCGCAAGGGTGATGTGCTCGAAGAAATCATGAAACGGCGCGGACTCAAACCCGAAGAAGTTGCTTATATCGGCGACGACCTCAATGACCTGTCAGTTGGAACCCGCGTCGGCCTGTTTTTTGTGCCGGCCAACCATCACCCGTCAGTGCGACCTTACG
>Ga0154428_1059_pt1 | contig 13605 bp, 9 predicted proteins | sample RifGroC2_FD_115932 | JGI IMG/M metagenome (GOLD analysis project Ga0154428, IMG submission 115932) | Candidatus Riflebacteria bacterium GWC2_50_8 | reverse complement strand
TAAATATCAGGTAGAGGGCAACGCCTTCGCCACCCCATGAACAGGCGCTGAGCGGCACCGAAAAAGCAAGAGATCGCAGTGACAAAAGATCGCGTGTGCTCTGCTGCATGGCTTTTATGGATTCACGAATTTTGCTCAACTTGGCTTTGCCACTGAGCAGGCGATCGAGCATGCCCCAGAACGCTGGTCTGGTAAGCGCCAGTATGCCGCCGGTCATAATAATCGCTACAAGCGCCAGGGTTTTTCCGCCAAAGGCGAATTGTGAAAACCCAATTGCGCATAGAATCAGCAGACCGAGAAGATCGGTCAGCCTTTCCGCAACTACTACTGGAGCTGTTTTCGCTACCGCAATGCCGAGTCGTGATTTGAGCAGAAAGGATTTTACCAGTTCACCGATTTTGGCAGGGCTCAGCACCATGGTAAATGCCGAAAAGAAGATCCACAAATTCAGTTTCAATGGCACGCTTACCCCAACGATGCCAAGAAAGTAGTTCCATTTAATGAAGCGAAGCGCGTAATTAAAGAGAACGGCGGCGATTATGGCGATCAGGTAACTCCACGAAATTGTCGCAACAAGGTCGATTACTTTCTGATAGTCGGTCAGCATAGCTGTGGCGGTTATGAAAAGAATCAGCGCAACGCCCAGCCAGAGAGCAAGGCGCCAGATGATGGTATTGATTGAAAATGCTTTTGTCACCCGGCTATTTTTTCACAGACCAGCCGTTTTGGCAAGCTTGCCGACTCAATAAATGATGGTGGCGGCAAGGGCTAAAGCAAAAGGCGGCTCAGCCGTAGTGACTGAGCCGCCTGGTGATTGCCGGGTCAGCGGTAATTTTCGTTGTTGCGCAGGTAATAGTCGCGCATCGCTTTGTCTGTGATCCGCTGGAGCGTTGCTTCGTCGCGTTCATCAGTTTTAAAGATTGGCGCAAGCGGGTCTGACTTTATAATCGACTTGGGCACTACACCAGTTATACCGCCAGATATTTCGTTCTGGACGGTGGAAATTGTGCGGTCGCTAAGACCTTTTTTCAAGAAATCAAGGATCTTGCCGAGATTGGGTGCGGCACCGTCTTCGTATTTGGCGCGTGCCAGCCCTTCCGCCAGAATCTCGGCTTTAGCGACGTTCTGCCAGCTGCCATAGGTTTGCACCATCTTGCTGTTGGCTTCGTTAACTATGCCACTGAGCTGGCTGTCAATCTGTTGTTCGGTTAACCCGTCAGCGCGCATCTGGTTAACGCGCATGCTGACATATTCATTTCTGAACGAAGTGGGCTTTACCATTGCAGATTGGTTGTAGGCCTGTTTCACAACGTTGCTTATTTCGGCTTCTTTCATCTCGGCAGGAGTGCCGCCCTTTATTCTGGAGACCAGGCTGGATCCGTCGCCGCTCAGGTAAGCCTGGCGCATAACTTCATTGCCACGTTCGTCAGAGACTACAACGTAGAGTTTGCCGTCGTCACCGCGTTCAACTTTGCCGGTCAGGTTTGCGTTTTGACGATCGAGCTTTTCTTCCATTTGCGCGAGCTTGATTGCGCTGTTTTTTGCGGTTTCTCTATAACCGTTGGCAACCGCTTCTGATGCTTTTGCGCGCAACTCTGCCGGAGTCAGATTGGCATTTTCAGGACTTTTTTCGAGTTCTTTCATTTTGAATTCAACATATGATTCACGCCCAAGCGCGCGTGCCAGTTCAGACTGGCGGTTGTATTCGATTTCGGCAGTAACCTTCTTTTCTATTTCCTGCATGCGTGCCTGTCCGTCCGGGGTTTTCTGGGCGGCGGCAGCATCGATCTTGGCTCTGCTATAGTCATTGCGCAATGAGTTGAGCTCAGTCACATACTCGCGTAATGCCTGTGAATACTCGGACTTTGTCTGATAATCAGAGGCGACTGGTCGGCGATATTTCATCAGCTCCAGTTCCTGTCTGACATCGGCAACTTTTTTCCACTCTTCGCTTTGTTCTTCGTAGGTCTGCTGAACCTTCGCACGCTTTTGTGAGGGAAGATCCCAGATTCTGGTTTTGGCCAGTGAGGTGCCGACTATTGCTGTCTGCATGGCAGCGTTGCCAATGAGCGCCTGTTTGCCTGCCTCTGAGAGGCTTATGCTTTTGTAGGCTTCCTCAAGATCCGAGATTTTCTGCTCGTAATAACCCCAGGCGGCAGAATCTTTTTCGTATTTAACCTGCTGCAGGCGGTTGTATTCAATCTGGTTGAGAATCTCTTTTTTATCGACCGCAGCACTGGCCGCACCGGTTGCAAAAGCGAACGGATTGCTGACCACGGCGTTGGAAACGAGATTAGCCTTTGATACGGTGCCGAAAAGTTTGCTTGATACTTTTTTTGCCCAGTCAGTTTCAGCGGCATAGCGCCCGGCAATGCCCCCGAGAACCCCTGATATACCGGCTGATACCAGCGCTTTCTTTTCGTCTTTCCTGAAATTGTCCCAGGTGTATTTTTCTTTGGTAATAGTGTCGAGTTCTTTAAGAGCCGCCGCCAGTTCAAGATCTTCTGCCTGTGTTCGTGAAGTTTTAGCCTCAAGAGCGGCGATGTTTGTCTTGAGCTGTTTTTCGCGCTCATCATAATTGTAATAGTTGTTATACCAGAGATTGGTTACGGCGCCCTTGGTAACGTTAGACACCGTGCTGCCGAGAAAGCTGACTGCGCCAGCTTTTGCGGCGGTCTGTATGATGGTTTTCATGGTAAGCGGCCCGACAGCTTGCACCATGCCGGCCGTCAACATGTTGAATGGCGCCATGGCACCACTTATTGCCGCCTGAATAGACACTTCGCGCCAGATCTTATCCATCGATTTCTTTTCAGATTCTGATCTGAACGAATTTTTTCTGGTCTCGTAGGCAAAGGTCATTATGCCGGAAGTGGCAGCACCGACCACTACAGCGCCAACAACTATCCAGGCCAGCGGGCAGACAACTGCGGCTGAGAAGGCCATGACCGCAAGTGTCGGTAGCAGGGCTTTGCCGACCGACCATGCGATCTCCTCGATCTTGCTCATCTGTTTCTTTTTTTCAGCTTCTTCTGCGGCTTTTAATTCGTCAATCTTGCTCTGGTCGGCTACGATTGCCGTTTTCTGGGCTCCGCTGTCAGAAGTTGAAACCGCCAGCGGGTTGGCGGCGTCCAGGTCGACCTTGTTTTCACTAAACGGGGTTGTCGCGGCGCTCGTGGTAGCGGCATGTACGGCGTTTAGATTTATTGTGTCAAAGATTCCCGGACTGGTACCGAGAATTGTCAGCATCAGGACAAGGCCGATGATGCGATGAAAAAGGTTCGTGCGAACGGCTTTGAAGGTCATATATTTTCTCCTGATTCATCAGATGATGATAGGGTATAATCTGAGTTACAATTATACTGGATTTTTCAGTTAAAGTTTACCAGCCTGAGCAAATATTTTGCATACGATGGCAGAAGACAGGATCGCTTATCGCTCGCGGTCGGGATTTTTCCGACTGTCGTTTGTTATTGCAGTAATTTTGTTGCTTACCGCAACTCTTTTATCTCTCATTCTTCAGCAATATCATCAGGAACTGCAGGGCAGTATTACTGATCGCAGCCTTAACGACGCAAAAGTTGCCATGGCCGAACTGCAAAGCGAAATGGTTGAGTCGCAGGTTATTCAGCATTCTCTTGAAAAGTTTGCTGAGCGGGCTGCAAAGGCACTTTCTGTTGGCCAGCTAAGCCCTGATTCCCTGGCTGCCATGGAGAAAATGTTTCGCCGGTATTTTCCGGTTCGTTCCAGCCTTATCTGGTTTTCTGAAAAGTTTGACGTGTTGATTCCGTCTGGACAGCAGGACCTCGAACAGAAGCGTGCCTGGCAGTCCTTTGTGAGAAGCGTTATTGTCCCGGACAAGCTGAGCGTTCTTGAGAGGAAGATTGCAAACGGGTTTGTCAAATCCAATATAAGCGACTTTCTTACCGCCGATTATTTTTCAACCTTACCGGTAAATTGCCAGTTGGTAATGTTCAAGGGTGAGCGAAACTATATTGCACTGGTTAAACTGGAGTTTACGGGCCGGGTAAAGGGCATCGGTTATCTTCTGGCACTGATCCCGACAAGTCAGGCAAGATCGCTGTGGCTGGAGGAGCGCGCACTCAAACTCGCCAAACAGCGCAGTGAAATCGCCGGCGCCTACAGTTTAAACGGAAACAGGGCAGTTGAAAACTCAACGATCAGCGAAAACCTTTTGCATGGTTTTGCCGCTGACCATGCCGGTGGCAGGCAATACAGCTGGCAGAACGGCGTTTTTTACTATTCTGACAAGCATTTTGCCAACCCGGATCTGTTGTTAACTGTAGGTTTAAAAAAGAAACCGGAAGACAGCATGAGCGAATGGATGCTGGCTGTCATTGGCATAATTTTGTGGTTGCCCGGCCTGGCGTGTCTTTTGCTGCCGTTTACCAGCGTTCCTGAGCTGGCTTTAAGCTGGTCGCTGAAAACCCGGTTTAACCTGACCACTTTTGCAATTATTGTTCTTCCTCTTATTACCGGAGGACTGACCAGCGCGATCAATACCGCCAGAATCAGTCTTGAAATGCAGAACGATGAATTTATTCAGCTGGATAAACAACTGTCGGAAGTTGAAGAATCTGTGGCTCTGCAGACCACAAACCTTGAATTATATCTGAAAGGCGAGCTTATCGGCAGGCATATTAATAACGAAGTCAATATGTCGGTGACAAGGGCTATTTACAATGATCTGAAACAATTTGGCTGCGATGTTGCCATATTAATCAAACGCGATGGTGAAGCCTGGTCAGCATCGGATATTGCTCCAGAAGCGATAAGACAGAGGAACTGTTATCTTATCTCTTTGAACCGGGCGGATTTGAAAGAGAATGGTTTTGCCCTCGAAGTTATCGATAAGGCTTTCCCGCCGCCAACGCGTGGATTCAGCGATCACATCCTGCAGAAAACCGAGTTGCTGCAGAAGGATCTGCAGAATCGCATCCGGCGTTTTGACCTTGGCGGAACTACTTTCAGCACCTTCATTACTTATATTTATGATAAATCCGGCAATATAACAGCCTGTCTTAATCTCGGCTTCAATCATAAATCCATGCTGCAGAAGTTTCTTGGCAATTACCCGAAGACTCCTTCAGGATCACCTTCCAGACTGTATTTTGCCAGTAGACTGACGGATGGGACAAGCCGTCTGCCAGCCTCGAGAAAGTTGCGAAATATTCTTAATTTCTCGATCATGACAGGTAATTCTTTTCGCTTTGTTCATGAGTGGAACAATGACAGCTACCTGGTTTATGCCCGCCCGTTCAGCGATGTTGACAGTGTCGGGATGGCTGTAAAAAAGGTGATCGTTGCCGGGCTGAATCCAAAGCGCGAGCAGGTGATAACTCTGCTGTTAACGTCTATGGCAGCAGTTTTGACCGCAGTGTTGATCGTGAATTTTTTCTCGGGATTTTTTCTGAGACCAGTGTTGCAACTGTCTGATATGGCTGCAAAGGTCGCCGGCGGAGACTATTCCGGGCAACTGGTTCCCGGCAATACTACTGATGAAATAAGTGTTCTGACCAGAAATTTCGGGCAGATGATTGGCGGACTCAGGGAAAAAGCCGAGATGCGCAACTATCTGCGGGCCGATCTGTTCGAACATGCTGCCGGCGAGCAGAAGATCGTTGCCGAGCGTGCGGAAGTTATCATATTGTTCGCCGGAATCCGCGATTTCTCGGCATTAGAAGATCAGGTGTCGCCTGAAGAGGCTATGGGAATGATGAGCCGGTTTCTTGCTGTATGCGAAAATGCTGTCAGAGAGCATGGCGGCGATATCGACAAGTATATCGGTGATACCGCGATGGCGGCATTCAAGCAGCAACCAGGCGCGCAGGCGGAAAAGTCGGCTATCGCTGCGGCTTTGCAGATTCAGAGCGATGTGAGCCTGCTAAAGCAGGAATATCCTGATTTTGCCGGTCTGACTACAGGAACCGGTGTTGCCGGTGGATCTGTTATTGCGGGTCATATCGGTTCATTGCACAACCGTCTCGATTACACATTTATCGGTGATACGGTTAATCTGGCGGCCAGGCTTGAAAAGATGGCAGGGCGTGGCGGAAACGCCAGAATTCTTGCCACGAGAAGCCTGATCGAAAAGACCGGCAATGCTTTTCTGTTCTCGATTCTGGAGCCAATAGCAGTAAAGGGAAAAGCCGGACTTATAGATGTCGTTGCCATATCCGGACACAATCCGGAGGTATCACCATGAAGCGCGCAACAGGTCTGTTCATTCTTGCTGCCGTAATTCTCTTCACGCTGCTGTTTCTGTTTATAATACAGAACCAGGAACAGCGTCTGCTGAGGCTTAATCGCAGTGCATATCTGGCTGAAATTCAGAGTATGTTGCCCGCTATGCCAGAAATAATTGCATCGGAAAACCTTGCTGGCATTGAGTTTTTCAACATTCTTAACCGTACCGGCAAATTGACCAGCCTGTCATTGCCCGCGCTTTCCAGCGCTCTCAGAGAAGAATTCGGTGAGGCGGTTAAATTCTCTGTTGCGGATCCCGATATAAAAATTACTGACAGGTTCGGTTTCACGCCAGAGGAACATGCAACATGGATCGATTTTTTCAGGTTATATGAAAAGCTGAACACTGTTAGTAGATGGCTTACACCAGAGCATGTAAGAATATTGCTGGAGAACTATCTTGGCAATTCATTTGCCCCAATTTATTTGGCTAACTATATTACAGCGTTTTATGGCACTTTTGGCAATCAGCAGGGGCTTGTTATTATTGGCAGTCACATGAGTCATATTACGCCAAAGCATACTACGAACCGCTTTCCTAAGATCAGATCTCCAGAAAAATTTGGTGATCAACTGCTTGGTTATTATTTTGTTTTTATTCCAGACACTGTTTATGGTGATTTTGCCTGGTATCAGAAGAGGCAGCAGCATCTGCTGCTTAAAGATAACAGTGAAATTTTTACCGCTGAGCTTGCAGAATTGCAGACTATTCTGGAAAGCCGGCAGCAGAAGCCTGCTGCGACCGAACTCGCTGTGCATGTTGCTGCTCGCCCGAACGGTGTTTTCGTTTCTGGGAACAAGGTTTATTCTTTCTGCGCAAACCAGATTGGCGGAAGAGAAGACAAAAATCGTCTGCTATCTCTTATCGTTACCGAGTTCCCCAGCCACTTTTCTGGCAAGAGTCATGTTCTTCTCAAGGGTTTTATCATAGTCATGTTACTTTTGATGACTTTTTTGTGCCTGAACAATCTAGAAGGGCAGCGATTCATGTCCTTTTCAATCTCAAGACATTTTTCATGGCTGGCTGCGTCTGCATGTCTGCTGCCAGTGCTTGCGCTGCTTTTTCAGGCGCTTTCGCAGCTGCATGTTCATAGATTGCAGGCCAGTTCTGAAATTTTTAACCGGCTTGAGAACAAAATTGTAGCCCTTGAGAATAATTATCAGAATCGTCTTGGCAACATGCTGTTGAGCCTGCAGCTGTTTCAGGAACGCTGCGAGGCCGGGGAAAAGACAATAGACGAGCTGCTCGAAGAATCCACGGTTGAATTGCACAGTCATTCGATCAGAGAGTTTTATGTCTGCGACAGAACCGGAAAAATAGATCTGTTCAAGATTAACGAGCCTTTGCCTGAGAACATTGATCGAGCAGCAGAAGGTTCGCGACTGATGAAACTGCTTGTGCAGTTCATGCAGCATAATGTTAAGTTTGCTGCGCAGAATGCGAGAATGTCGGTCGGTGACGGTCTTATAATCGAATCTGCCGCCGATATAATGGGTCGTGACAGTTTGTATAAGATGGCTCTGCAGCAGGGGCAGTTGTTTAAATTCAAGGCACTGCACGGCGCCATATGGATGATAAACTTTTTTCAATATGACGAAAACAGGCAGCCGACAAAATTTTTCATGTATATTGTCAGCCGTGCGCCATTTCAGGAGCGCATGGTGGATGAATGGCAGACGGACAAGGTTAATTTTCCGGAATACCTTCTGGTAAACCAGAATACATCGTTTCGCGAGAAGGTAACCCCGACATGGCTGGAAACGCGCCCGGGCTTCGTTCGATTATTGCGCCATCTTAATCTTGCTGGCGGGTCTTTCAAGGCTGCGCTGAACATCGAGAACGTCAATTGTTTTGCGGTTGGAAGGGGACTTGATGATATTGACTGGTCTATTGCGGCGTTTGAGCCAAACGATGTTGCTAACCAGTCATTGCCGAGAACGGCGGTCTGGTTATTCGCAACAATAATGCTGCTCATTATCATCGTGATACTGATCAGTCGCTATTTTTCGCAGATTTTTATCAGGCCGGTCCGCCAGTTGTCGTCGAGCGTAGCTGCTATGGCCGATGGAAACTATGATTTGCGGATGGACGTAACTTCACACGACGAAATCGGGCAGCTCTGTGAGAATTTTAACAACATGGCTGCCGGCCTCAAAGAGAAGGAATATCTCAATCGATTTTTGTCAGATATCGCCAGAGACGCCATTGGCGGCAAGGTTTCTCCGCGCGCAACCCGTGTTGATGGTGCCGTTCTTTTCAGTGACATACGTGATTTTACGACGATGACCGAGCAGAAAGAGCCTGAAGAGATTGTGCAGATGCTTAACGAGTTTATGACAGAGGCAGAAACTGCCGTCAACAGACATTCTGGCACTATCGAAAAATTTATCGGCGATGCGATAATGGTTGTGTTTCTGCCGGTTCTTGGTGCTGCTGCGCCGGCCGTGCGTGCGACTCTTGCTGCCGAAGAACTTCTTGTCGCAATTGATCAGATGAATCGCCGTCGCCAAACCGCTGGTCTGTTCACCATAGCTATTGGCGCTGGAGTTGCCGCCGGACCTCTGTTGATGGGCACTATTGGCAACCAGCAGGGCAGGCGTGATTACTCAGTTACCGGAAAAACGGTGTTGCGGGCTGCAGCAATGGAGAAACTGACACGCAAAGTTGCCGGCAAGAAAATTGTTCTTTGCCCGTTGGCGGCTGAACTGGTTGTATCATCTGGCATCAAATCGAAAATTCTCAAATCTGCTGATAAGGAAACCGCTTACGAACTCCTGTAAGGAAAGCTCTATTATGGAAACCAGCAATAATGCCCATCCCGGCAGGTTTGTTATTGCTTTTTACCTGGTCTTTACTGTCATTGCATTTTCTTCTATCGAAATAATAGTTAACCCGGTGCGCAACGATATAGAGCCTTTTCTGATGAATTTCTGGCGCTTTCTGGTTGGTACTATGATCCTGTTGCCGGTTCTGCTCTGGACCAGTCGCGCTAAAATACGGCAGTTGCGGCGTGAAGATGTTAGAGACATGACTATTCTCGGTTGTCTGAACATTCTTTTGTCGATGGGAGCTCACGCCATCTGTATAAAATATTCCAGGGCTTCGACTGCCGCTATTTTGATTTCGGCGAATCCGCTTGCGACCAACTTTTTTGCATGGCTGATTCTCAGAGAACGGATGACCTTGCGACGGGTATTTGCCCTGTTGCTCGGCCTTTTAGGGATTATTGTGCTGACATATAAGGCAGACGCATCGGTAGATCAGCCATTCGGTGTCGCTGCCGGCATTTTCGCCATGTCCGGATTTGGTCTTTATACAGTGCTTTCAAAACGTCTGGTAAAGAAGCATGGTGGGTTAATGGTGATGGTTCTCAGCTGTCTGCCGGCATTGGCATTGTATGTGCCGTTGCTGCATTTTGCTGGTGTCGGATTGTGGCCGCCTGCACATACCTGGCCTAATATTCTTGGCGCCGGCATTCTAGGCACCGGGCTTGGTTATCTTACTTTTATGAAAGCGCTTACCTTCCTTTCGGCCGGTCGTTGCAGCTACCTCTTTTTTTTCAAGCCGCCGGTAGCGATGTTTTTAGCATGGCTGTTGCTCGGAGAACAGATAAGCCTGTCAGCAATTGCCGGCACGGTTCTGATCATGACCGGCATTTTGACCGAGATCAAAAGAGCTGGACAAACTCCGCAATCTGCATAATATTTTGCTTTGTGTGCGTGGTTTCTGATCATGAGTTCTGTCCTGTTTTTCGCTTCCGGTGCTTGTCAGCTGTCTTTTAAGATGGCCGGGCTGGCACAAAGGGTTTTGTTGAGCTTATTCTCAATGCGCAGGCGGGTTTTTATGAATTACAGTTCGTTTCGCAATTTGCTGCTGATTCTGTTGCTGGTTGTCTTTATTCTTCCGGCTGGAGTGGCTGAGGCGCAGTTACCGCCGAAGATAGAAGGGTTGCCGCCTTTTCCCGAGACGGCGCAGTTTGACATTGCGCTTGCTGACATTTATGCCGAGCTTAATCCGACTAAGAACGAAGCTTCGGTTATCTGCAATCTCTGGCTGACCTGTGACGGAGTTAATCCCGTCCTGTTGCGGCTCGAAGGCGATATTCAGACGATGAAGGTTACCTCGCCGGATAAGCTGAATCTGACTTTTGTCTATATCAAACCCTATCTGCACCTTGATAATCTGCCAGCGGGGGACCACCAGATAATATTTACTTATCTGGCCAAACATGATGGTATAACCAGCGCTGGCCTGGTTTCAACAGCAGATATACGTCTCGATGCCGCCTCATGGTGGTATCCACGCAACGTTGTGCCTGACCCGCACCAGGCTATTCTCAGCCTGGTAACTGCGCCGGGCTATGCGGTTACTTCCAATGCCACGTTGCATAAAGATGTGCCCAACAATTTAAAGCAGATGCGCCAGTTTGTGCTGAGCACGGCCTCTGCCGACGGTCTGACACTCGACTGAACTGCCCATCACAGCAGGATAAACTTTGCGAACTAATTGTTTGTCACATTTGAATTGCAGGGTTACAACCTTCATGCGCGAAGTCGCAGGATTTCTCAGAATGAAAGAGAATTCTTGAACTCATATGTGGCAGTCGACTCATATATAGCGAGGTGGGTTTTTGCCGAATCCGCCAATAAAAAAGCGCCCGGCGACATTTTGCCGGGCGCATAGTTTTGTCGGGTTTATTGAGCAATTTCTTTGTTTTCTACAATTCGGCTTAGCTGGTTGAGCACATGAACTTCTTTTTCGAGTGTGTTGTCGCAGATGGCTGAAATTTCAAACTGCAGGTAGTCGCGAAATTTGCTGATTTCAGATCTGGCAATCGTCGATACGGTCAAAGGTCGGGCCGGGCGTTCCCAGTAACTCCAGCCAGAACCGTCATCAGAGTTCTCAGAAGCCGGGCTAACCCGTTTATGTTTGCCGGTTGCTGAATCTCTTATCAGGTCGGCATAACGGGCCAGCACAATGCCTTTGCGAATTCCTGCGTCATCGAAATGTTCTGGTTCACTGTTGTTGAATGCGAAAGTGCCGGCAACTTCTCCTTCGCACCCCATACGATCTTCATAGTTAACCGACAGTGTAATGTTCGAGTCGTCGCTTAGTTTTTCAAGTTGCAATAGAATAATGCCACCACGAGTACCGTTTTCGTCAGTGGGCGCTGGAAACAGCGTTTTGACCTGCATGATCCGGCCGGTTGCCATGTCAGCTTCAGGCGAACCAATAACCCGCTTTATTCTATATCCCGGCGCCTTGAGTGTTAGTGTCAGATCAAAGACCATCGGGTTTACCATACATTCAAATTCATCAGCCAGTCGCTTTTTAAAGTCTGCGGGCGAATGCACCGAATAATAGTTGGAGCCGCGCACCTGGCTGATTGACTTGATCAGTTGCGAGTTAAAGTCGAGACCCATACCGATAAAGGTCGTGTAAATTTTGTGCTCAGCCATCCGCCGGGCGATGTCGAGCAACCCGAATTCGCTTGTGTCATCGGTGTTTGGCATCGCATCGGTCAGAAAAATTATGCGATTTTCGTATTCGGCAGGATTGCTAAGAATAAAGGGCTTAAGCAAATCGCGACCCATTTCCAACCCTTCTTCCATATTAGTTGCGCCGTTAGTCTCCAGTTTAAGGATGTGCTCCTTCAGTGCCGCCATGTCAGTCATCGAAATAAGCGACACTGGTTTAGCCAGATGCGCTTCATGGTCAAATAGAACGATGCCGAGGCGGTCGTCTGGGCGCAGATGCTCAAGCATGGCCACTATCGATGAGCATGCTGATTTCAGCTTGCTCATTTTTGCAGATTCGTTGGTAATATCAGCCCTTGCCCGGGTGCTTCCGTAGTAATAGCGATCAAACGGGCTTTCCATCGAACCCGAGATATCAAGCACTACAACCATGTTGAGTTTTTTGCGGGCAAACTGAGCCGTGTCTAACTCTGATTTAAGGCCGACTGCGAGGAAATGTTCAACCTCGCCGCTGCGCTGATTTCTGCTGACTGCCGATGACCAGGTTGGCAGAAAGAGCCTTTTGTCGCCTGGCTGTGATTCTACCGCTGGTTTGCCTGTGTTGAAGCTGTAGTCATAGAAAAGCCCTTCGTAAGTTATGTCAGTTGGCTGCGGCAGATAGCCTGCTGCAATATTAGCCCGGAAATTGTTGATGTCTTTGGCGCCGCCGGTGGCAAACCCGTTGCGCTCGGCACTTGCCCTGCCCTGGTCGCATATTGAGCCTACCATCGGGCCGCTGATTGATGCGAGCAGCAGTAGTATTGTAAAAACTGTTACGATGGCGCTTATGCCTCCCATAACCAGCATCAGCCGAATCAGTTCCAGGATCAGCCAGATTCCTGCAAGATAATAAGGCGCTTCATAGAGCGACCTCATTGGATCTTGATTCGTTTCTGAAAAAGGATTCCGAGGTGTTGTGTAATATTGCCAGTCATCGACAGGCGTTAAAGTGACTGCGCTCCAGACTGTTGGAATAGTGCTATGAAGCAGCATAATCAGCACATTAACCGTTATCAGAGTCAGAAGTATCTTGCGAATGTAGAACATAAGAATCTCCAGTTGTTTGAGAATTGAAAGGGCACCGCGCATATGCCTGCCTCTGCGCCTGCAGATTGTTGCGGGTCGCAATAGTTCGAAGGTGCACATTAGAGTTGTTGAATTCAAGGCAAAGAATAACCACGCTGACAAATTTTGCCAGTTTTTCAGCTGTTTTGGAAAGAGGTTTGCCTTTGAAAGCCGGTCGGTGTGCCGATCAATTGCTGGCGCGAAGCGTACCTTCGGATTCACCGTAATTCGAATTCTGCTTCGTGGTTCTGAACCTGAATGTAATATAGTCTGAATTTTTCAGACGCCAAGTGGGGAAATTTTCCGGGTAATTTTGCTAAAAAGCGTCCTGTGCCGTGCACAGCTGGCGATTAGCTCTGAGGCTTCTAATATAAAGATCTGGCCTGCTCGATTATTTTTTTGAATTTCTCAAGCAGGCCTAAAAAGGCAAGTATAGTGATGTGTTTGCAATGTTGCGAATTCTTAGCAAATCATTGAGATTGCCACGTCGCTCTGCTCGTCGCAATGACAGATCAGTAAAACATGGAAGATTTAATCACGGCGATGGGGTGGTCTGGCAAAGTTATCGTCATCGTTCTGGTAATAATAGTCTCTGCGGTATTTTATCGGTGTATCAGGCCATTCGTATCTAATGCTCACCAGCTGTGCGGCAAAGTTTTCGGTATCGAATGTGGTCGTTCGCACAGGTGAATAGCGTCCTTCGCCATATCCGGTTCCGGCCTGATACACCGATAAAATACCGCAGAGACTATTATT
>Ga0154428_1200_pt1 | contig 13797 bp, 11 predicted proteins | sample RifGroC2_FD_115932 | JGI IMG/M metagenome (GOLD analysis project Ga0154428, IMG submission 115932) | Candidatus Riflebacteria bacterium GWC2_50_8 | reverse complement strand
AGCTGGCAAATTTCATAAATGCCTTACGAACGTCTGCGTCGAAGAAACTGCGGGTTTCGTCAGCTTTGTTGCCCTGAAGAACAAAGGCTTCTGAGAACTTTTTGTCTTCGTTGAAGTTTATATCCTGCCCGCCCAGCGCTGCGCCAATTTTGTCTGCTATTTTCTGCTGGCGGCGCAGGGAAAAATGTGGCAGTGACAGTGCCGGATCAACTATTGCGCAGATAGTTTTCGGTCGGTGTATCCCATGCCCCTGTCTGCCAAATCTGACGTCGTATTCGCCCATAACAACTTTTACGCCGTTTCGAGTACCTTCAAGAATATTCTCGAGGCGATGCGCCTCGCCTTCGTTGAACATTTCAAGGTTCTTGTGGCTGTCAATAAAGCTTTCGTCACGCTTAATATGGTTGAAACCCATTTTAGATGCCATTGCTTTTATCGCGTTGCTGCGCTTTTTCTCAAAGTAAAACAGCGCGCTTATTCCGCCAAACACTGCGCATGCAAAAAAGACAAAAGCAATACCTTCCATGTTTTCCAGCAACCAGTTCATTTGCTACCTCGATTCTCAAGTTTCCGGTCGTCATATTTTCTCTATTTCTGACAGTATATGCTCAGCCATTCTTAAATACAATAATTTGACAGCTGCGTAAAATGCTCGCGAAAGCTTGAACAGAGTGGGATTGTCTCTAATAAATTTAGCGGCTTGAAGGAAAGCTCGTTAAATGCTAGAATCAGGCCTGAGCTTTATGCACCGGAGGCAAGACAATGGGTATTGGCTTCACTGAACTGATCGTCATTCTGGTTATTATTCTTATACTTTTTGGCCCCGGCAAGCTGCCCGAAATCGGAAAAGCACTGGGCAGAGGTATAAGAGAGTTCAAAGATGCCCAGAAAGAAGTCAAAAGGCAGTCTTCAGATTCAGACGATAAGCCAGAAAGCTGATTGTCTGATTAGCCGGCATAGCTTCAGAACATGGCGCAAATTGACCAGCACTGTTGCCGACCTCAAGACAGCATAAGTAATTGTCTGATCGTAGTTGCTGACTGTTTGCGGCAAAGTCAGCCGCAGCATGTGCCTGCCTGCGCAGCCCTGCCATAACAGGCTTATAATACTATTCTGCTTATCATAGCTGATGGAGAAGATTCTTGAACACTAACAACATTAGAAACCAGCTCTGTAAAAAGACCAGCGCAAGCATTACGCTGCTTGTAGCCGTGATATTGCTCAGTATTGCTCTGGGTTCCGCAACTTTTGCCGATTCCCCGGAACAGACCGAACAATATCGCTATGCTCTGGGCCTCATTCAGCGCCATCTTTACGAAGAGGCCGGCAAAGTGCTGACGCGATTGCTTTCTGAACCTGCGTCATTTTCGCAGAGCGATGGCGCGCTGTTCTGGCTGGCAGAATGCGAATACCGCCAGAAAAACAATGTTAAAGCAGCGGGCCTTTACGGCAAGCTGATCAAGGACTACCCGCTCAGTATCTTTCGCGATCGCGCTGCCTACGGTCTTGGCTGGGCACACACCAATGATAATAATCCGAAGTCTGCGACCGAAGCGTTTGGCATGGTCAGCCGCAGTGACCGGCCACTCTGGGTCGATGCCAACCTCAAGCGCGGATTTCTTATGGTGCGCTACAACATGGATACCGAGCAGACCATACTGGTCTACGAAGAATTGCTCAAGGAAACCACGCTGACTGATACGCAGCGTTTTGAATGCCATCTGCAGGCGGGCATCGGCAAGTTCAACCAGAGCATACATCGCCAGGCGCTCGAACATTTTGCCAAAGCTCTCGAAATCTGCCCCGAAGACAAAAAGCAGCCGTTGCAGTTTTACATTGCCGAGGCGCATTTCCGTCTTAAGAATTTCAAGGAAGCGGCCAGCGAGTATGCAAAAACTATCGCACTTGGCCCCGACAGCCAGCTTGGCCAGAAATCAGCTTACTCTCTTGCCTGGAGTCATATCAAGCTTGGTGAGCCTGACAAGGCAGTGCCGCTTTTTGAAAAACAGGCCGCCAACAAATCTTCAATAGTACGCGCTGAATCGGTAAAAAACCTGGTTGACCTGCTGATGAACATGCACCAGTATGAACAAGCAATTTCAGCCATAGACAAGGGGCTCGGCGCGCTCTCTGAAAAAGACAAACCCGATCTTTCTTTTATCAAGGCGCTCGCGCTGTCGCGCATCGGCGAATTTGAGAAAAGTCTGAGTGCATTTGCCGAATTTATAAAAAAATACCCGAAACACGCTAAAACCGACGAGGCAAACTATCAGAGCGGCCTGGTCAATATCGCGCTCAGCCGTTTTAAAGAAGCAATAGAATTTTTCGAAAAGGTCAGTTCTGAAAAAACCGACCCAGATCTTCGCGAAAAAGCGATTTATCGCATTGGCGAATGCTGGTTCAATCTCGGCAACATCAAGCTGGCCGGCGACTTTTTTAATAAGGTTATCAAGGTTTTTCCAAAGGGTAAGGCTCGTTATGACGCACTCTATCAGCTTGGCGAGCTTGCTTATATGCAGGAAAGTCATGCCGACGCGCTGACCGCATTTGAAGCAATCGCTGCGACAAAGAACGAACTCGCACCTCAGGCAACATTTCGCGCCGGCGAAGTGCTGATGAAAGCCGGGCGCCTCAATGACGCTATTGTTCGCTTTCAGGATTATCTCAGTAAATACCCTGACGGCAAGCTTAAAGAAGATGCGATTTTCAAGATCGGGCTTAGCTGGCTCGAGCTCAAGGATCAGGCGCAGGCTCTCGCGGCATTTTCCCAGCTGATGAATGCCAAAGGTTACTTTCGTCAGGAAGCCCGCTTTCATATTGGCGAAATCGCGCGCAGCCTTGAGAACTACCCGCTGGCAATACAGCATTACAAGGCAATAATTGCCGAAGACGCTGTGCATCCGCTGGCTTCACGTGCCCGCCGCGCGGTCGGCATCTCGCTTTATCAGACCAAAGATTATAAGGGTGCGCTCGAAACCTTTACCGCTATTCTCAAGGATTACCCGGCAACCGACGCGGCCATCCCTGAGTCGCGCCTGTGGTTTGGCAAGAGCCTCATTGCATCGGGCGATATCGAGAATGGCATTCTCGAAGTCCTCAAAGTGCCGGTGCTTTACCCGGGCAGTGAATTCATCGGTCAGGCATACGCAGAGGCGGCGCGCGCCTATGAAAAGCTCAACAATATCAACAAATCACGCATGATGTATGAAGAACTGCTCAAGATAAACCCGTCTCCCGAACTGCGCCAGGAAGCCGAAACCGCTCTCAAGAAGATTTAAAGCGCCCGGCAAGCTTCTTTTCAAACCTTGCTTAACGAGCTGTCTTTGCTCGTGATTTTCAATTTTAGAATTCCTTTTGCCTGAGTAACAGTCATGCCGGTGGCTTGATTGTTGTCTGAAATCTCGCTTTTAAACCATGTTACGGAACAATTAAATTTTCAGGTCATTCTGCCGATAATTATTGAAGATAAAGATGGCGGAGGCAAAAAGATGCAAACCCGAAAATTAATTACTCTCGCAATGGTTCTGGGGCTGAGCACCCAGCTGCACGCCGCAGACACATTCGACATGGGCAAGGTTCAGGTTGTCGGAAAAGACGCGCAGACTGAAAAGATCGATCCGGCACGTCAGCAGATCACCTTTGAAATGGGCGAACGCAGTGCGCCGATGCCCGAACTGGTGCCAGACGTCGGTCCACTTGAATTTAGACCGATGACCGAAAAACAGCTGCTCAACAATTTTCATCGCGAAAACAAGGATGAACTCTCAGTTGCAGCAGGTATCGGCACCCGTGGTTCTAACGAAATCATCGTAAATGGCCGCGGCAGCAAAGAAGGCTACATCGGCGATGTCACGATCAGGCGCGAAAGCCGCGATGGCTTCAGGTCATCAGTTGATACCAGCAAAACCGGTCTCGAAGCCAATGTCTCTTCAACCGGCGAAGGCAGTTATTCGATGACCGCCGGCGGTGAATACTCAGTTGAAGAATACGCTCAGCGTGGCCTGACGACTATTCCGAGTCCCGATGCCGGCATAGAAAATAATGTAAGCCGCATCAACGTTACCGGCAATTCGACACTTGAAGATGGCTCGTTCTTCAAAGGCAATGTCGATATCGACTCAATGTCACGTGATATCAGAAACCCTGCAGTCAGCTTTTCAGAAGAGCAGACAACTTTCTCGATTTCTGCCGGCGCCAGTTATCTCAAAAAACTGACCGACAAATTCAAGGGCCGTGCAGCGCTCGACCTCAAGAAAGACAAGTTCACCGTAACAGCCGGCAGCGATAGAGACTTTACCAAAACCGTTCTGGATCTTGGTGGAGTTTACGAAGCATCAGCCAAAGCAACAGCAAACTTTGGTCTGAAGCGCATGAGTCTGATGTCCAAAGACGAGATTGCACCTTATGCAAGCCTTGACTATCGCTTCAGTAAGCCATGGCAGCTGCTGCTGGCCTATGATGTAGATCTCGGCAACGACAGTCTTGAAAAGATCTTCATGCCCAGTCGCTACGTGGCCGCTTCCGATATCATGGCGTCGCACCTTAAGACTACCACTGGTTCGCTCAATTACCGCACAAACAAAGGTGACACCCTCGGCGTCGATCTTTTCAGCCAGACCGAAGAAGATGCTATAGAGTATCTCGACTTTCACAATCCCGGCAAACGCATGCTTGAATCGCAGCTCAACTTCGTTAACGAGGCAAAGCGGTCTGGTGTAAGCCTGCGCGGCTCTTTCAAAATCGAAGACAATTTCCGCATCTCTCTCAAGGGCACCGCTCAGACAACCGAAAACAACGTGACCGGGCAGCGCCTTTCCTATGAGCCTAAACGTCTGCTGGATGTCGGGTTCAATTATACCGAAGGTAAGTTCATGGTTGATTTTACGCGAAGGGCGGAATTCGATCGCCTGGCTCATACGCCGACCGCTACTTTCAGCGCTGACGATTACAGTCGCTCTGATCTGGCTGTTCGCTACAAGCTCAGTGAGCGGTTCAGCACTTATCTGAAAATCAAAGACCTTTATGATGAAGCAAGTCAGATTCGTTACGATGTTCCCGAAGAAGGCAGAGTTACTCTTGCCGGACTCGAAGCGCATTTCTAGGAGGCAGTAAAAAATGCAAAAGATATTCCTGGTAGACATGTTTGTAAGTGGCGGCCCGGTAATGATTCCGATCGTGATTTGTTCGGTGATCGCCCTGGCGATAGTTATCGAGCGCCTGCGTTTCTATAACCGCAACCCGAACAATGGCGCTGTTTTCATGAAGAAAGTCAAAGGCGCATTTATCAGCCGCAACTTTTTTGATGCCATGAAGCTGTGCCGTGCTGAGAACACTCCTCTCGCCAATGTTATCGCTGCCGGAATCGACCATCTCGATCTCAGCAAGGAACACCTGCTCGACGTCATGCGCCAGGAAGCCATGGTGCAGGTCAAAAAGTATGAAAAACACATTGGCAAGCTTGCTACCATCGCCAGCGTTACCCCGCTGCTTGGGCTTACCGGCACGGTAACCGGCATGATCTCTTCATTCGCTGTTATCTCCACTGTCGGCATCGGTGACCCGACTGCTCTTGCTGGCGGCATTTCTGAAGCACTCTACACAACCGCAGCTGGTCTGATGGTTGGTATTCCGGCTCTGATAGCACACAACTGGTGCGAAGCGAAAAGCTTCGAATTCATTGAACAGGTCGAAATGTATTCGCTCGATCTCGCCAACCAGGTAACCACCATGGAGGTCAGCTGTGAAAAAGCTGTTGCCTGAAAAACGTAAACAGAAACCTCAGATTGCAGTCACCAACCTGATTGACGTAATGCTGATGCTGGTGTTCTTCTTCATGATTACCGCCTCATTCGCCCGCAATCAGGAAAAGCTGCCGGTCGACGTGCCCAAAGCGGCCAACGCCACCACCATGGAAACCGAAAACATGACAGTGCAGATTGCCAAGAACGGCAGGACTTATGTGGCCGGCAAGCCGGTTGAAATGACAGAACTGACCTCAGCGATCAAGACCTGGGTAACCAATTCACCTGACCGCCCTGTAATGGTCGAAGCCGACAAAGATGCCAATTATGGACGCATCATTCACGTTCTCGACCAGATCAGGAGCAATGGCGCCGTTAACATCGGTCTCGCAACCAGACCCGAAAGCAAATGAAACTAATAACACTGGCAAAATCTGAAAAAGTCGAAGGGATGGAAGAATTCCAGCTTTCCATCATGATTCACCTCGCTTTACTGCTGGCGCTTTCAGCCTTCTTCTACTGGCGGCATGTCTCGATGCCGCTAAAGAAGCAGATTGTGCCAGTAAAGCTCATTGCCCCAGTCGCCAGGCCACGCATTGGTTCGGGCATTGAACAGAAAAAGGAAATTGGCGCCAAAAAGGCCGCCGGCACCCAGAAAAAAGTAACCCCTGCTGCTAAAAAGCAGCCGGTTAAGAAGGAAGCCAAGGTCAAGTCCGCGGCTAAACCGGCTCCAGTTGAAGCCAAACCCCAGCCAGTAGCGGCCAAGGTTGAGCAGGCTGCTGTCGAAGCGCCAGTGCTCAATGAAAGCCCGATCGTTGCAGATACTCCGGTTGAAGTTACCAAGCCTTCGGTTGTTCAGGAAGCTGCGGTCAGCAATGCGCCGGTTCGTCCGACCCACAGCAGCCCAACTTTTGAAACGATCAGTCAGTTCAGCCTCGAAAAGAGCAGCGCCAGTGACCTCGACCCCAATCTGGCCGGGCCGATGATGACTTCGCAGCCGACTGCGCTGATGCCCGATTCTTCTCTGTTCGAAAACAGAACCAGCGCCAGCCCCGAAGATTTCATGCCGGCTCCTACCGGTGTCGAAGATCAGAAAACTCCTGATGGCGCCGGTGTGTTTGAAATAGGCTCAATCGAGTCGTTTGGCGGCAGTGGCGAACGCTTCAGCCCGCCGGCTATTCTGACTCGTGTAATGCCTGAATACCCGACCTGGGCCCGCAAGAGCGGTGTGCATGGAAGCGCCGTCTACCGCGTGCTGATTCAGAAAAGCGGCACTGTCGGCGACGTTGTGACCATGAGTTCAACGATTGACCCCAAGCTGGCAATCAACGGCGCGCAGGCGCTGCGCCGCTGGGTATTCACTCCGGTTCTCGCCAACGGCGAATCGCGTGAAACCTGGGTAAAGATCACCGTTCAATATCAGTTAAACTGAAAATTCTCTCTTTATCTACTGAATTATCTCTCTCTTGAATCCTCGTTGTTGAACCAGATTCTCCTTAAAGTGCAACTGAAGCCCGCGCAAGCGGGCTTCAGTCATTTACGCCGCTATTGTTTCATCTTAGTTGTGCCCGTTCTCGTAATCGTGCTCGCATCTGATTCTGGCGAGAGCTCGGCATAAGAAGTATACCGAAAAATCAGCTGATAAAATTCCTTGCCAGAGTAGCAGGTGGCTTTTCGCGGCTTTTTGCGGTATGCTGTTGACTCGCAAAATGCTTGAATTCGGGAGAATGTAAAAAATGGCTCTTGTGTCATTGCAGAATGTAAGTCTTTCGTTTGGCGGCGCACCGCTGCTTGAGAACCTCAATCTGCAGATCGAAAAGAACCAGAATATCTGTCTGCTCGGCCGCAACGGCGCCGGCAAAACCAGCCTCATGCGCACCATCGCTGGCGAGCAGGCTCCAGACAGCGGAGTGGTGCAAGTTTCGCAGGGCGTTCGCATATCGCATTTTGCGCAGAAGATTCCCGACAACCTTTCAGGAAGCGTATTCTCGATTATCGCTGCCGGTCTTGGCGCCAGCGGCGAACTGCTTGTGCGCTATCATGCGCTTGAGAAATCTTATAACAGTGGCGACCAGACTGAAACGACGTTGCTCGAACGCCTGCGCCATCAGATCGAAGAGGCGAATGCCTGGAACTGCCTTGACGAAATCGGCCGGGTAACTTCGCGGCTCGGCATCGAAAGCGACTGGCAATACGAAAATCTTTCCGGCGGTCAGAAACGCCGTGTTATTCTGGCAACAGCGCTGGTTTCCAGACCTGATGTTCTGCTGCTTGACGAGCCGACCAACCATCTAGATATCAATACTATCGCCTGGCTCGAAGAATTTCTGCAGCGTCTGGGAATCACCATTTTGTTTGTTACCCACGATCGCATGCTGCTGCGTCGCCTGGCCAGCCGCATCATCGAGCTTGATCGCGGGCATCTTTATGACTGGTCATGCGATTACGACACTTTTCTGCGCCGCAAGGAAGAGATGCTGGCTGCTGAAGCAAAAGACTGGGAACGCTTCGACAAAAAGCTGGCACAGGAAGAAGTCTGGATCCGCAAAGGCATAAAGGCCCGCCGAACGCGCAACGAGGGCCGTGTGCGCTCTCTCAAAAAGCTGCGCGAAGAACGTCGCCAGCGCCGCCAGCATGTTGGCAAGGTGTCAATGCAGATCAGCGTGGCACAGAACTCTGGCAAAGATGTAATTGAAGCGCGCAATCTGGTGTTTTCTTACCCACCCAGAGATATTATCAGGGATTTTTCGCTCAAAATTTCGCGTGGCGACAAAATTGGTATAATAGGCGCAAATGGCTGTGGCAAGACGACCCTGGTAAAGTTGCTGCTTGGGCAGCTGAAACCACATGCCGGCGAAGTCGAATATGGCACCAATCTGGAGATACTCTATTACGACCAGATGCGTGAGCAGCTCGATGAGAACAAAACTGTCTGGGAAAACGTTCTGCCGACTGGCGATGTCGTCGAAGTCGATGGCCGCAGTGTGCATATTATAACTTACCTGCAGAATTTTCTTTTTACGCCAGAGCGCGCCAAGACAAAAGTGAGTGTGCTCTCAGGCGGTGAACGTAACCGTGTGCTGCTGGCCCGCCTGTTCTCGCGGCCAGCGAATCTGCTGGTTCTCGATGAACCGACCAATGATCTTGATGTCGAGTTCTGCTGATCTGCCATGACCGCACGTTTTTGAATAATGTCGCGTCGAGCACCATAGTGTTTGCCGAGAATGGCGAAGTGCGCGAGATTGTCGGCGGTTATGACGAATGGCTGAACGAGCGTAAACTACAGGAAGACGATGCTCGCAGAAAGGCTGAAGCAGCCAAGGCAGAGCGTCTGGCGAAAACCGCCGCCGAATCTGGCACAAAGCCCGCTAAAATGAGCTTTAAAGAAAAACAGGAGCTGCAGCAACTGCCTGGTCTGATTGAGCAGAAAGAGCTGGAAATCAGCCAGATTGAACAGAAGCTTTCTGACCCGGATTTTTACAAAACCGGTTCTGGTGCCGCCGATCTAGCGGCGCGTCTTAACCAGCTCGAAGAAGAGCTGATGACCGACCTGCAGCGCTGGGAAGACCTTCAGACCCGCAACGGCCAGCAATAGATTTTATTGCCGCGCGGTCGGTTGTCTCTGCCAGGCCCTTCGCTCTATTTATCATCTTTGTTTCTGTTCAGTGCCTTTCACTATCGTCGTCACTTTTTTCGATTATGGTCGCGTTCTCAATTTCGTTTTCGGCAGGTCGTCTCTGCTCTGAAGAATCGCTTTTTTTATTGTTTTCCGGCGTAGTGCCGGCCGTATATACCTTGAATCGTCCTGAGTCGATTTCTGCCTTGAAGCGTTTTACCAGATGCTTTGCGACCATGCTCCGGATGCCCGGGATTATTATCAGAAATCCTAAGGTGTCAGTTATGAAGCCAGGCACGCACAGCAGCACGCCAACAATCAGCAGCAGCATGGCTTCTATGGCCTCGTCAGCCGGCAATACGCCACTTTCCAGCGTCTGTTTGATTCTGGCAAGAGTTGCCAAACCCTGCTGCCTGACTAAATAACCTCCGGCTATGCCGGTGAAAACGCAGCATGCCATCGTGAACAGAAGGCTGGTATGCTGTGCTACAAGCAGCAGAAGATAGACTTCGCTTACAGAAAAGAAGGTCACCAGTAGAAAAAAATGTAGGATACAGCCCATTTGTCACCATTTGCCATTTAATTTAGTCGGATAATCAATATTGCAGTTACAGCGTAAGACAATTCAGCCTCTTTGTGCAAGCTCAAGGCGCAGCCTGATCGCGTCTTATTGAAAATTCAGCTCTGAGAATTTCGCAACAGCTTGAACTGACAGGCTTGCGCAAGGATGGTGCTTTATTTTCTCTGATCGCGTAAAATTAAGAAAACATGACGAAGGACAACCGGTAATGGATATCTATCATCGGCCAGTGGAACTGTTGCAGAGGCTCATTCAGTTCGATACCACCAACCCGCCCGGAAACGAGTCGGCGTGCATCGCCTTTATCAACGAGCTTTTGCGCGATGCCGGGATATCGACAAAACTGCTGGCCAGAACACCTGAGCGTCCAAACCTGATCGCGCGTCTGCCGGGGCAGGGGAGCGCTCCGCCTTTGTTGCTCTATGGTCATGTCGATGTGATTACCACGGCAAATCAGCACTGGCAGCACCCTCCATTCGCAGGGGAAATAGTGGACGGTTTTCTGTGGGGCCGCGGCGCCCTCGACATGAAGGGTGGCGTTGCCATGATGCTTGCCGCTTTTCTGCGGGCAAAGACCAGTGGCCTGCCTCTGCCGGGTGATGTCATTCTGGCGGCGGTCTGCGATGAGGAGGCTGGCGGCGAATTTGGCGCGAAATTCCTGGTTGAAGAGCACCCTGAACAGTTCAAGGGCGTTCGTTACGCTATCGGCGAGTTCGGGGGCTTTACGTTTTCAATCGGCAATAAAACCTTCTATCCAGTTCAGGTCGCAGAGAAGCAGATGTGCTGGCTTAAAGCGACGGTGCGTGGAACCGGTGGGCATGGCTCAATGCCGGTTCGTGGCGGTGCCATGGCGAAACTGGCAAAGTTTTTGCAGCAGCTCGACAGACACAGGCTGCCTGTCCACATAACTCCGGTGGCCCGCGAGATGATCAGTCGGGTCGCAGCGACAACTGCCGGAATAAGCGGATTGCTGACAGGCCTGCTCAAGGTCCCGCTGCTGACCGACAGATTGCTTGACCTTATGGGTGAACGTGGGCGTCTGTTTGACTCTCTGCTGCACAACACTGTGAGCCCAACGGTTCTGCAGGGGAGCGAACGGGTTAATGTAATTCCAGCAGAGGTATCGGTCGGGCTTGATGGGCGGTTATTGCCCGGCTACCATCCTGAAGATATGCTGCGGGAACTGCGCGGCATTGTCGGCAATGATGTCGAGCTTGAGCTGAAGCATTATTGTGCCGGGCCCGGTGTGCCGGATATGGGGCTGTTTCCAGAGCTGACCGGTATATTGCAGGAAGCAGATCCCGGCTGTGTGCCGATTCCTCTTTTGCTGAGCGGAGTCACTGATGGAAGGTTTTTCTCGCGCCTTGGCATTCAGACCTACGGATTTTTGCCGACGCCACTTCCGGAAGGCTTCGATTTCACCAGAACCATACATGCTGCCGACGAGCGAGTTCCAGTCGCGGCGCTCGAGTTCGGCGCCAATGCGATTTACCGTGTTTTAAGCCGCTTTGGGAGGTAGCTTCGCCGTGATCAGCAATATGATTTTTTATCTTGAAGTAGAGCGGGAAGATGATGGCCGCTGGATAGCTGAAAACCCGTAATGAAGCCATTTCCCTTGCCAAGGCTCTTGCACTGCGAGTAATTGCAGATAAGATTGAACACGGCGAATATCCTGTCGAGTTTTAATGCACGCGTGTAATTCGCATTTTTAGTTAATCCTGAATGGGGTTGTGCCGATATTCTGGCTGCTGCCTGAACTGGCAGAAATCTGCGTTACCCGGAAAGAAACATGCCATTTGAAATCAAGGATAAGCTGGTTATAGCCGTTGCTTCGAGCGCTCTTTTTGATCTGAGCGAGTCAGACCGTGTCTTTAAAGAGAAGGGCTGCGATGCCTACCACCGCTATCAGCGGCAGAAGCAGAATGTCGCGCTGAAGCAGGGTGTGGCTTTTCCGTTTGTCAGGCGTCTGTTGAATATTAACAAGCGCTTTACCGGTCGCCAGCCGATTGAAGTGGTGCTGCTGTCAAAAAACGATCCAGACACCGGGCTGCGTGTATTCAACTCAATACAGCATTATGGTCTCGAAATTATCCGCGCCGGCTTTTTGAACGGCAAGTCGCCGATCAAGTATATTCCGGCTTTTAATGCGGCCTTGTTTTTGTCTGCCAATGCTGCCGATGTTAAAGAGGCTATTAATGCCGGGTTCCCGGCCGGAACAGTGCTTGGCAGCCCGCTCGAAGATGACCCTGACGACAATGAGCTCAGAATTGCTTTCGACTTTGACGGTGTCATCGTCGACGATGAGGCCGAAAAGGTTTTTCAGAGCAGCAATATTGATCGTTTTCACGAATCTGAGGCGCAGAATGCGGCGTTGCCGATGGACCCGGGCCCTCTGTTCAAGCTGTTCAGGCATTTGTCGGTGGTGCAAAAGTTCGACCGCCTGCAGGAACGCCGCAATAAAGATTACAAAAGATTTCTGCGCATTTCAATCGTCACCGCACGCAGTGCCCCGGCACACGAGCGCGCGATCAACACTTTGCGCAAATGGAAGATCTTTGTCGACGAAGCATTTTTTCTCGGCGGCATAGAAAAAAGGCGCATCCTCGAAGTGATGCACCCGCATATTTTCTTCGACGACCAGATGGCGCATCTCAAATCATCATCCGGCAAGAACATTCCGTCGGTCCACATTCCCTTCGGCATCACCAACCGCGGCTGACTTTTTGCACAGCCAGTTTCCATTAACGGGCAATTGTATTAAACTATCCGACAGCGATAATCAGGTTTTGTTGCTTTGTCTCGCCCATTAAATTGGTCTGGATGCGCGATTTGCCCATGACGGCATCGGTCTGGAGTTTGGCTATGAATGCTGAAATACCTTGCCAGGATTCGAAATTGCAAAGATTTGTAGACTTTTTCGGTCTGAAAAAGAGCGTTGTCGGCGTTCTGGGAATGTGCATTCTTATCGGTCTCGGCGAAAAAATGGCGGAAAGATTTCTGCCGATCTACCTGGTTGCACTTGGTGGCGGCGCCTACATGGTCGGCCTGCTGAATTCGCTCGACAATCTGCTTTCGGCGCTGTATTCATTTCCGGGTGGCTGGCTTGCTGAGCGCTACGGCACGAAGAAATCACTGATGATCTTTAATCTTGTGGCGGTTGCCGGCTATCTGCTGGTAATTCTGATTCCCAGTATCTGGGCGGTTATGCTTGGCTCAGTGCTGTTCATAAGCTGGACCTCACTTTCTTTGCCAGCCACCATGGGGCTGATTTCAGAAGTATTGCCAAAGAACAAGAGAACTATGGGCGTTTCAGTTCATTCCCTGATTCGGCGAATTCCCATGGCCCTTGGGCCGGTAATTGGCGGCTATCTGATAACTGTGTACGGCGAAATAACCGGCGTTCGCTATGCTTTTATTGTCGCCCTGATAATGGCACTGGTTTCAATGGTTTTCCAGAAAAGCATGATCCATGAGCCGGAAAAGAAATCATCGGCAGAAATTGAAGAATGCGAGTCGCACAAGCCTTTGCTCAGCCCGGAATTAAAAAAGCTTCTGATCGCAGATATACTTGTACGTTTCTGCGAGCAGATTCCTTACCCTTTCGTAGTTCTCTGGTGCATGAATGTTAACAGGATTTCAGGCATTGAATTCGGCATTTTATCAACAATTGAGATGGTGACTGCCTTATTAATATATATCCCGGTGGCCTGGCTGGCTGATCGCGGCACCAAGAAACCCTTTGTTACGATGACTTTCGTGTTTTTCACGATTTTTCCATTGGTTTTGCTTTATTCAAAGTCATTCGGCATGCTGAGCATTGCTTTTGCAATCAGGGGCCTGAAAGAATTTGGCGAGCCAAC
>Ga0154428_1153_pt5 | contig 14060 bp, 14 predicted proteins | sample RifGroC2_FD_115932 | JGI IMG/M metagenome (GOLD analysis project Ga0154428, IMG submission 115932) | Candidatus Riflebacteria bacterium GWC2_50_8 | reverse complement strand
CGATTACGTGGTTTCCGGTGAAGCCGAAGACTTCTTTCCGCAATTTCTCGGCGACTGGCTGGCAAACAATGCCAGAAAGGGCCTGCATACAACCTCGCGCGGCAAGGTCGACCTTAATCTGTATCCCGGCTTCAGCGAACTTGTCGGCTACCTGCCGCCACTTGAAATAAGCCGGGGCTGTAAATTTGGCTGCATGTTCTGCGGGGTCCCGCGACTGCATGCCGGCACTCTTCGCCACCGCAGTCTCGCCAGCATTGAAGCAATTGTTAAAGAATATTTTCGCATCAAAACATCGCGAAAACGCATGAAGTTTCTAGCGTCAAACGCTTTTGCTTACGGCTCAGACGGCCGCCAGCCAAATCTCGCTGCGCTGAAAGACCTGCTCGAAATGCTCAAAGGCATCGGCGTGCCAGAAATTCATCTCGGAAGCTTCCCTTCAGAAGTCAGGCCGGATTTCGTAACACCTGAAGTCATGCAGCTTGTCGCGCCATACCTGTCAAACAAAACAATAGTCATGGGCGTTCAGACCGGCTCTGACAATATGCTCAAGAAAATGAATCGCGGCCACAGCCGCGAAGATTCAGTCAGAGCAATCGCATTACTGAGGGAATTCGGCTTTCAGCCGCACATCGACTTTATCGTTGGCAATCCCGACGAGACCGAAGATGATCAGTTCGAGCTCATCGACTTCATGGACGAAATGCTGGAAAAATACCAGGTGCGGATTCACATGCACACCTTCGTGCCTTTACCCGCCACCCCCTGGGAAAACAAGCTACAGTCCCCGATCAACGAAAAAGTTAAACAGCGTCTGCGCGAACTGGAACGCGCCGGCGTACTCGACGGCTGGTGGGAAAACCACATCGGCTATTTTCGAACCGCCAAAGGCTGACCGGCGTAATTTTCACCGCAAAAAATTGTTGACTTGATGGTGCAGCGGTGCTAGTATAAGCGAACCGCATTGGGGTGTCGTCTAATGGTAGGACAGCAGTCTCTGGAACTGCCTATTGGGGTTCGACTCCCTGCACCCCAGCCGAAAGCCCGCTTATAGCGGGCCTTTTCGTTTAAGGCCACAGCAACACCTTCAACGAGAAAATTGATCAGGGCAAAATCTGATCAGAACAAGCGCCGGAGTAGCTCAGGGGTAGAGCAACGCCCTCGTAATGCGTAGGTCGCGGGTCCGATTCCCGCCTTCGGCTCTGATAAACAATTTAAACAGGTTTAATAAAGCCTGCAAGACCCGCTGACAAAGCGGGTTTTTTGTTGCAATCAGACTGCCCGGGCGGCTCAAGAAACAGGTATAAACAGGCGCTATTAAGCGCCGGCATTGTCTTGACTGGTGATAAGATCAGCGTATACTGAATAGGTGGGAACCACCCATCTCCGAACAGGCCGGAAAGATGGCCGCATGATACCGGGCAGGAAATGAGAGCAAATGACAAAACTCATGCAGATCGACAATGAACACCTGGAAAAAAAGATATACCAGGTCAGAGGTCAGAAAGTCATGCTTGACTCTGACCTTGCCGAGTTATACGGAGTTGAAACCTCAGCACTGAACAGACAGGTTAAGCGCAATATTGAACGCTTCCCGTCTGATTTTATGATGAGACTTACTGAAAGCGAGTTTCAGAACTTGACATGCCAAATTGGCATATCAAGTAGCGTTCACGGTGGACGTCGAAAGCCGCCCTATGTATTTACCGAATTAGGCGTTTCAATGCTTTCCAGCGTTCTTAACAGCGAAAGAGCTATCAAAATCAATATTGAGATTATGAGAGCATTTGTAAAGATGAGAGCTATTACAGCGATTCATGGCGAGTTCAGCACGAGACTGGCAGAGCTTGAAAAAACCGTTAAGACACAGGGCGGCAGCATCGACTTTATTCTTGACCTGATAGATCGTGAGATGAAAAAGAAACGAATTGGCTTCAAGCCGGGCAAGAAAGACGATGACGCCTGAACCGTTACGAACGGTAGCACAGTAGCAACAGTAGCAGTAGCAAAAGTGTAATGATATGATTTTAGCAGGTGGCGGCCGGTAAATTTCTTGCCGATGGCGTGATTAACTTCAAAAAAAACATGGACAGACAAAAAATAAATTTTTACGAAAATATTTTTCTGGGGTAACTTTCTGGGGTAACTCAGAAAGTAAAAACACATAAACCCGCTATTCATAACCACCTACAGATAAGATACGATAGCCGCCTTCGCTCTGATAATCAATTTAACAAGGTTTAACAAAACCTGACAAGCCCGCTGACCAAGCGGGCTTTTTACTGCCGAGAGACTCGACTGAACGAAGATGGACTCCAGCTTTTTACCACACAAATTTCACAGTGTTATTGTGTGGTAATTTGCCGGTAAATAATTTCATTAACAAAAAACAAACAAAAGGATTCCGGTTTTCCCCGAACATTACTCACGGCGTGGTTTCAAAACAAGCACCGGCATTGTCTTGACTGGTAATCAAATCAGCGTATATTGAATAAGACGGCCCATACACTTGAACTCGCCGAAAAGATTGCCGCTTGATACCGGGCAGGAATGACAATAGATGACAAAGTTAATGCAGATCGACCATGAGCACCTTGAACAGAAGATTTACCAGATACGCGATCAGAAAGTGATGCTCGACTCTGACCTTGCCGAGCTTTACGGCGTTGAAACCAAAGTATTTAATCAGGCAGTAAGCAGAAATAAAGACCGCTTCCCTGATGATTTTATGTTTGCCTTAACCTGGGAAGAAGCCAAAGTTTTAAGGTCACAAATTGTGACCTTACCGACTGACAGCCACTTTAGATACAGGCCGAGAGTATTCACCGAACACGGTATTCTAATGCTGTCGAGCGTTCTGAAAAGCAAGCAAGCCGTTAAGGTAAACATCGAAATCATGCGGGCCTTTGTTAAGATGCGAGCTATTACAGCCATTCACGGTGAAATGAGCAGCAGGCTGACCGAACTTGAAAAAACCGTTAAGACGCAGGGCGGCAGTATCAACTTCATTCTTGACCTGATCGACAAAGAACTGAAAAAGAAGCAAATTGGTTTTAAGCCGGGCAAAAAAGACGGCGAAGGCTGAACCAGCCGCAACCCCATGGCAGCCGAAGTGTAGCAGAGCAGCAAAAGATTCAGGGCTTTTTGGCTGGCGGTTGGCCGGCTTTAGGCGTTTTTATAACGCCCTGATGAGGCTGGCCAGGCTGGTGATTTTTTACGCCGCCCTGAGGCTGCTGGCCGGGGTTTTTATGGTCGGGAACTTGCGGTTTAAAAGATGGGTTTTGCTGCTTCTGACCCGGATTACCTGGAAACATGCCCGGCCTTTTATCAAAATCTGGCTGACGACGCATCTCGTTCGGGCCAGGCTGGCGTTTTTCGTTGCCAACCGGTGGGCGCATATCACGCAGAACCGGCAAACCATTGTCACTGCCAGGACGTTGGCGCTGACCGCCGGGGCCGGGCACCTTGTCATCTGAATCAGCAGGTCTCTGTGGCCGCTGGTTAGAATCGCCGGGTGGCATCGGTTCAGGCTCCTGTCCGGGCGGCGGGTTAAACCCGTCACGAAAGTTATCTATCTCGCGCCAGCGCCTCTGCATAGGCCCGTCACCGTCTCTGGGGCGCTTATCGCCCATCATATCCCGGCGAAATTCCCGGATATTCTGACGACTCCCTGGCTGCTGACCGGGTTGATGGCCATGCTGCCGACCAGATCTGAATCCTGACTGCGGCTGACGGTCAGGTTGACCTGTTTTCTGACCTGTCTTCTGGCCTGTTTTCTCACCTTGCTGCTGCTGTGGCCTATCCTGCGGTGGCTGCTGGGGTCCAGGCCGATCTTGTTGTTGACCAGGTTTAAAACCGGGTTTACGATCAGGGCGATGATCCGGCCTGAAACCGGGCTGTTGCCCGGGCATGTTTCCCGGCCGCTGTTGCGGCACAAAGCCCGGATGCGGCCTGTTATCCGGAAGACGCTGCGGCTGAGGAACAAACTTTCTACGCATCTGCTGCCGCTGTTCAACAGGAAGCTGCTGAAACCGCTGAAACTTTTGGCGCAGGTTATCCTGCTGCTGCGGCTTGAACTGCCGCATGCGCCCGAAATTTTCCTTAACCCGCACCTGCTCAGCTGGCTCAAAACTCTCGACGCGCTCAAAATTCTTTTCGAGCTGCTTGAATTTCTTCTCGTTCATTGAACGGGCTTTCTGCCGAATGGAATCTTTCTGCTCTTCAGAGAAACTGTTCCAGCGCGCCAGTTTCTCTTCGTAGCTCAGCTTCTTAATAATCTTCGATTCAGAAGCATTTTGCGCACAGAGATCCGTGCCAGTCAGCGCCATCAGCAGCAGAACTGACCACACCAGGCAAAACAGTTTCTGAATCATGTTTTTCTTCATTTTTCAGTCGTCCGCATCGAAATTTTCTACTGCTTCAAGGTCTACCAGAAGATCAAGATTTTCGAGAATTTCGGCGTTCTCGTAAATTTCCAGATCGCGAATAATGGCTTCATCGTCGAGGTTACGAACAATTTCTACTCTCTGACCGCCCGCCGGCTTTTTCTGCTCAACAATTCCGGTCGGTCGACCCGCCAGCAGGAAATAGCCAACGCCAGCCAGTATGGCAAGAGATGCCAGAGCCGGCATTGTCGAGAAGTTGCGCGGCGAGAGGAGCGCGAGCAGTCGCGACAGCAGGCTTCCCTCGCTCACTGATCCCTTCTTTTCATGAACTTTCTGCAGCACCTGTCGAGTGAACTGGTCACTGATTTCTGGCGCATCATAATCGCCGAGCATTTCCCAGGAATCGCGCAAAGAATCGCATTCTGCCTGGCACTCAGCGCATTCCTGCAAATGTTTATCGACCATCTCATGCTGGTCCTTGCTGAGATTGCCATCCAGATACTCGAGTAGAAGCTCTTTTGTAATCTTACATTTCATAATATCCCCCACCACCGCGAAACCATTCAAGATTCATCGCGAAAATACTCCTTCAGATATTCTTTCAGAGCAGCCCGGCCTCTGAATAACAGTGACTTGACCGACTGAACAGAGCAGTTCATCACTTCCGCCATTTCCTCATAGCTCATCTGGTCGTAGCGTCGCAAAAGAATGGCCAGTCTTTGAGACTCCGGCAGCCGGTCGAGCGCTTCAACGATTTTGCCGGCCTTTTCATCATTCAGAGCGTGCTCAGATGGGCTTTCTGCGCGAGTGTCAGCAACCGTTTCGAGCATTTCAAGGTCTGTTTCCCGCGAACTGTCGTTTATAGAAATCTTCGTGCCGAGTTTCTTCATGGCCTGAAGACAGGTGTTTCTGGTGATCACATAGACCCAGGTCGAAAACTTTGCGGCCGGACGGTAAGTGTCGCGCGCAAAATAAATCTTCACAAACACCTCCTGAGCAATGTCTTCGGCCTCCGGACTCCGACTGAGAAATCGGTAGGTAAACGCATAAATTCTCTGTTTATACCTGTCAACGAGGATTCGAAAAGCTGCTTCATCTCCACTCTGGAATTGCAGCATCAGCTCCTCGTCTCTTTGTATTTCCAGGTCGTTTCCCAAACCATACCTCGTTATTAAAAGCTGTTTATATGCTATTTGCAGGACACCATGCAAATAGTTTCCTGACCAGAATACTTTATCAGGCAAACACATTTCAACATGAAGAAAAGTAGATTCGATGAACGCCTGCAATTGCTGTTTTTCAACCCCCGCGTCTGGAAAAGGCAAGACTGACCAGAAACATTTGTTCGTGGTCAGTCAATGCCGCGTTACTTCTGCTTTCTGTTATTCTGAGGGCGAGCAACGCTATTGCCAAACTGATTGCTTTTGCCAGCAGCGTTGCCAACACCATTGTTCATGCCATTTTTGACATTATTCAGGCCATTGCCCTTACTGCCGCTGTTGCTGTGATTGCCGCTCCAGCCGTTGCCGTTGTTCTGTTTGAAACCTTTGCCTTTGCCGTTATTGTTGCTCAGACCGGGATTGCTGCCCTGCCCATATTGATTGCTCTGGCCGGGATTGTTGCCCTGACCGCACTGGTTGCCCTGCCCGGAGTTGTTGCCAACGCCAGGCTGGTTACCCTGACCAAAGCCGCCTTTGAAACCCATGCGCGGGCCTACGCGACGACCGGGCATACGGTGATTGAAAGCAGGTCTCTGACCACACTGACCAACCTGATTGTTGTTGCCCTGGTTGGGATTATTACCCTGGCCATATTGGTTGCCCTGGCCGGGATTGTTGCCCTGATCGCACTGGTTGCCCTGGCCGGTATTGTTGCCAACGCCAGGCTGGTTACCCTGACCGAAGCCGCCGTTGAAACCCATGCGCGGGCCTACACGACGACCGGGCATACGGTTGTTAAAGCCGGGTCTCTGACCGCACTGGCCACCCTGATTGTTGTTGCCCTGGTTGGGATTATTACCCTGACCATATTGGTTGCCTTGTCCCGGCTGGTTGCCTTGTCCCGGCTGGTTGCCTTGTCCCGGCTGGTTGAAATTGTCAGCTGGCACATCTGTATTTCCTGCGTTCTGACCATCTTTGCGGTGTCCAAGACGCTGGCCAGGCATATTGTCACTATGACCGGTCCGGCGACCTGATTTGCCTTCGTCATGACCATTGCCATTTCCGGTGTCATCTTCAAACGTCAGTTCCTGAGTATTGAACTCCTGCTGAGACTTTGCAGGCGTCAGATTACCTGACACCAGTATCAGAACGACCATCACCGACAATGTTACAGCCAGTCGGAACATAGATCCAATGTTGCTCACGCTAACCTTTTGTGAAGTTCTCATTTTTGATTCCTCCTGAAATTTCTGATCGCACCTGAATGGTTAAATCAAAAATTCTCCAGAAAGTTGCGGTATTTTTTTTATCTTTTGCAAATTATCCGATGCAATTTCACGGCATAAAAAAAATCCCGGGGCATCCCGGGATCTGGATCAGCTAGCAAGTTATACTTCAAATATAAAATTTCAGTCTCACAATTCAAGGGTTCGCGAGGAAATTGACGAAACCCGTTCGCGCAACAGCGCTTAACAAGGCCATTTATAAAACAGGTTGCGACATTTCAAATATCGAGTATAATCAAGTTAAGAGAGATGAAAGAGAAAAAGTGCGCAAAATTTTGAAATAAAAAACATAATTCAAGTTTTCGCGACATGAGTGTTCAGATCTGCATAGAGCTTCTGAGAAGGCATAAAGCTTTTCAGAAGAATTTGTCTATTGGCGGAGTTCTCCTGATTGAAGGCAACAGAAGCAGGCAATAAGTGCACAAGTTCTGTTCTATTTTGATCATCAGGAGGCAAAGAAATGCCGAGATTCGGGCTCATTTTCCCAGAGAGGTATTTGACTGCAGGGGTATTGGAAGTATATTGCTGACAATTCAGCAAAAGTCAACAAGCATAACGCCAATACAGGCTAACGATCTACCTCATTACAACAAAATAGACTGGCATGGTATTTGCATAAGCACCTTCTCAATCTACAAATGCCAGGATCCTAAAAGCTTATAAGAATCTGTAAAAAACAGACATGGGGGGAACAATTATGTGGGCAAAAATATCAGGAGCTATTAAGGATTCCGATGCAAAGCTGCTCCGCTTTTATCTTGATCAGGAACCCGGTCTGGTATATGAACTGAACAACAATGAAGAGACCCTGCTGCACCATGCAGCAAGAAATTCAGACTCTGAAACAATTCTCGAACTTCTTCGCCGTGGCGCAAGAGCTGACAGCAGCGACGATTTTGACTGGTCACCGCTGCACGAGGCCTGCCGTAGCAACAACGAAGCTGCCGTAGCTCTCTTCATTGAGACCGGTATTGATCTTAACATCAAGACAGCCAAAAAGGATACCCCGCTGCATATAGCTGCGCGCCATAACTCTTTCTCGATCATGGCAAGACTGCTCGCAGCCGGAGCTGACAAGGAAGCGACCAACAAGAACGGCAACACCGCACTGCATCTCGCTGCCCAGAAAGGCTTCATACCTGCAATCGACGTTCTGATGACCGCTGGCGCCAACTTGCGTGCACGCAACGAAATCGGGCTGACTCCGTTACACATGACAGCCATCAAAGGTCATTTCCGCTGCGCTGACATATTGTTGTCCAATGGCGCCAATCCGCTTCAGCTTGATGACACCGGCAAAAATTTCCTTGAAGTAGCCGAAGCCTGCCGCAACTACTTCTTCATCATTCAGGCAAAATCCCGCATCGAAGAACTGGCCGAAGAAAGTCGCCAGGCAACTTCTGAAGAGGCTGGCGCGATTGTTAACAAGGCAAAACTCAGCGACTTTTTCAACAACAAGGCCCTCGACCCTGACAGCAAAATGAAAAACAGCTGCAGCAAAATAGTCAGCAGTCTGATCACTGGAGAAAATTCGCATTCCACCCTGCTCGGCAAAATCACCGAACACACTCTCTGGTTCGCGGTTTTTCCGATCCTGCTCTTCCTCCTCTGGAAAGGCTTTGAAACTGGCACACTGCCGTCAATAATCAACCTGAACCTGAACTTAGGCAGCCTGGCAGACGCAGAATCGATAAATGCAATTTTCAACATGCTGATTGTCTTCTTTGTATCACACCTGCTTATAACCACCGAACAAGAGTCGCTTTCAGCACTGCATTTTTTCAAAGATATCCGTGAAGCTGTTCATTTCAGAGTCACACACCTTCTGTTGATTGAAGTTTTCTATGTCGGCAAGCTTGCAATAAACCAGTCATTCATCACAGAATTTGCAGTATTCTGGGTCTGGTTCATGATTCTCTACGTGGCTTCTTATCTGATGTGGTGGTCCAGCACTCACGCTGAACCTTCAAAAGCAAGCAACAGTGCAACCGAAATCTGCTATGCCCACGACTGAACGATCTTCTTGAATAATCCCTCTCATCTATGTTTTATAAAGCCCGCCAGCGCGGGCTTTTATTTTGCCATGACCGCTGCCATCTACAGATTTTTATTGCGTTAACTGCTAATCCCGTCTAAAATACCGGCAGTCTTTTATAAGCGTTAGCTGGCACAGGAGCACCGGGTCATGATTACAAGCATAATTCTCTGCATTATCGGGTTCATCATACTTTCGTATGCAGCCGACAAACTGGTCGAAGGTGCTTCCAACCTCGCAATCAACTTCGGAGTCAGCAAAACCGTTATCGGCCTGACAATTGTCGCGGCCGGCACTTCCCTGCCAGAGTTGGTGGTAAGTGTGAATGCCTCTATCAAGGGCAATCCGGCGCTTTCGCTCGGCAATGTCGTCGGTTCGAATATCATGAATGTCGCGTTGATTCTGGGCATTGCATCGCTGATCAAGCCGATTCAATGCGGGCGCGAGATGGTGCGCCGTGAAACGCCGATAATGATCGGAACAGCGCTGGTGATGTGGTATATGGCACATACCGACAGTTCTGTAAGTCCAGCTGAAGGTCTGATGCTTATGGGCATGATGATAGCCTATACCGGTCTCAGCTATTACTGGAGCCGCAAAGAGAGCGCGATTGCCGCCGAGATTGCCGAGAAATGCGATGAATTTGCCGATACTGACGCGGATAAAATGCCGACTACCGGCACCAATATTTTTTATCTGGTGATCGGACTTATAGGGCTGGTATTCGGGTCAGAAATCCTGGTGAAAGGCGCGGTTGAAATCGCCAAAACATTTGGCCTGTCAGACGAAGTAATCGGCCTGACCCTGATTGCTATTGGCACTTCGCTGCCTTAACTGGCGACCTCGGTTGTCGCAGCGCACAAAGGGCAGTCTGAGATCGCTCTGGGCAACGTCGTCGGCTCGAACATATTCAATATATTAGGCATTGTTGGCTGTGCCGCCAGCATATCCTGGTTCAACGCCACACCTGAAACCCAGGTTCTCACAGTATCTCCCAATATGCTCGGCATTCACATTCCGCTGATGGTAGTTGTCAGCATGGGCGTATTGCCGATCATGTCGACCGGCATGCGCATCATCAGGGCAGAAGGCGCGCTAATGGTAGCTGTATACATGGCTTATAATGTCATACTCTTTCAAACCACCTCACCAGCAACACCACCAGACTTGAAAGAACAGGATATGCCGGCGCAAATTCAGCCAAAAGATTCTGACCCGGCCCAAAATGACCAGCCGGCGATTACGGCAACAGCAAGCGCAGTGATTGATTCGGCAAGCCAGACGCAAATACTGCCGGCCAATGAAGAGCCTGCTGCGGTTAATAAGCCGGCGATTGAGACCGCTGAAAACGGCAACACCAGTGTTAACAACGCCAGCGGCTCAACAGAACCGGCTTCGACAACGACAACAACTGGCAAATAGCCGACTTCTACAAGACCGATACAGCAACGCTTCAAACGTAAAAAAGCCCCCAGCCAGTATTCGCGGCTGGGGGCTTTTTTTGTGTAATTTCAGCTGCCGGTCTGCCGATGCCGGGCAGGATCAGATGATAGCGGGTCGAGATCGGCAAGAAGCTGCAGATTAAGCGCGAGCATGGAAGTAAGCAAAGCGTGCGCTTCTGCCCTGGTGATATTTTCGAGATGGCCAAACGAAAAGTTTTTGCGGAACACCTGAAATTGAGCTTCCGACATGTTTTTTATCTGTCGCAACTCACGGCGATGCAGCTGATTCATTTTCTCAAGCTGCTCACGGGTTAACCTGACTTCATCCTGCGTCATCGCCAAACCCCAGTCCACTGCGGTCTACTGGCGGCTGTCTCTTTTTGCGTTTGACAATGATCTTACCTTTTCTAAAGGCATCAGCAATAGCATGAGGTATTTTCATTTCAGCCTGAACCAGATTAGCTTTTGCTTCCTGTTCAGCAGCCTTGTTTTCCTGGGTGAGTGCCATGGCAAGCGCGCGACGACCTTCCGCCTTGGCTTCGCCGACTTTCTTGTCAGCAATGGCCTGGGCGTTCTTGAGGTAAGCGCCAATATTTCTGCCGACATCGATATCGGAAATATCCAGTGAGACGATTTCAAAAGCGGTGCCGACATCGAGGCCAGCAGAGATGATTTTCTGGCTGAGAATTTCTGGTTTGTTGAGAATAACCTGGTGCGATGCGGCAGAACCTATGGCAGAAACAATTCCCTCGCTGACTCTGGCCAGAACAGTATCTTCGCCGGCGCCACCAACCATGGTTTTCAAATTTGAACGCACAGTGATATTTGCTTTTACGATAAGCTCAATACCGTCTCTGGAAATACCGTGAATATCTGGAGTTTTGATAACACGGGGATGAACTGACATTTTGACGGCATCTTCGACATCGCGGCCGGCCAAATCAATGGCGGCAGCCCGTTCAAAATCGAGATCGATCTTTGAGTTCTTGGCGCTGATCAGTGCCTGCACGACTTTCTGCATGTTTCCGCCGGAAAGATAATGCACTTCGAGGCGATCAAGGCCCAGCGGCACACCGGCCTTGCGTACACGCACGTAAGACTCGATAATCAAGCCGGTCGGCACGTTGCGCAACTGCATGGCGATCAACTGAACCACCGAAATCGGCACATTTGCAGAAACGCAGTTCATATAGGTCATGAATGGAAACAGGCTGATGGCATAAAGCCCGACCAGAACAGTAAGAATGAGTAAACCAGCCAGAATAATTTGCATTTAAGCTCCCCTGTTCATGTATTACGTCTGTCTCAATGCAATACAACATCAGTAAAAGATCTATACTGTTCAAATGTACATAATAGTTTGACTAAATGCAACTTTATGCTAGATTTTTGTTGTTAAATAAATATAAAGCACAAGCAGGAGGCCGCACTTGAAGCAGCAGATATGCAAGGACATTTACTGGGTTGGCGCGCTCGAATGGAGCAAAGAACACTTTCATGGCCATGAACTCTCTATTCGCCATGGCACAAGCTACAATTCATATTTTATCAATGACGAAAAAAAGGTTCTCATCGACCTGGTAAGGTGCTCACACGCCGACGATCTGATCAGACATATCGAAGAATTCGTCAAGATCGAAGATCTTGACATTCTCATCATCAATCACGCCGAACCCGATCACGCCAGCGCTTTACCCAGGCTTCTCGCCCGCAATCCGAAGCTCGAAATTTATGCCAGCCGCGGCGGCCAGGTTTCGATAAAGCGCCACCACCCACAGGTTGAGAATCTTAAAACGGTTAAAACTGGCGACAGTATCAGCATCGGCAAACGCACTCTCAGGTTTTTCGAAGCCCAGATGCTGCATTGGCCTGACACCATGTTCACCTACTGTCCCGAAGACAAGATACTTTTCTCTACCGACGCTTTCGGGCAGCATTTTGCCAGTCCCGAGCGCTTTGTCGACCAGGTAGACCAGAAAGGGCTCTGGTTCGAAGTCGAGAAATATTTTGCCTGCATTCTCACCCTTTATTCAGCGCAGATTCTCAAGAAAATCGAAGAATTCAGCAAGCTGGGCTGGGAAATTTCGATTATAGCTCCTGCGCATGGCCTGTGCTGGCGTCAAAACCCGGCCCAGATAATCGAGAAATACGTTGAGTGGGCAAAAGGCGTCAATCGTGAAGCCGCCGTGATCGTTTTCGACACCATCTGGGGCGGAACCGAAGCGATGGCACGCGCGATTGCCAATGGCCTGGAGTCCGAAGGCGTCAGCTACCGCATGTTCAACGCCGGTGGCGCCGATATGCACGACGTAATGACCGATATACTGACTTCAAAAGCCGTTGTACTTGGCTGCCCGACTCTTAATAACGGCATAGTTCCGACTCTGGCCCTCTATCTTGAAGAGCTGCGCGGCCTCAAATTCAGAAACAAAATCGGCATGGCCTTTGGCACCTATGGCTGGAGCGGCGAAGGCAGCAAGCGCATCGAAGCCGGCCTGCAGGAAGCCGGTATCGAAGTAGCTGTGCCGGCTGTTAAATGTCAGTTTAACCCGAGCGAAGACGATCTCGAAAAGTGCCGGGAACTCGGCCGTGAACTTGCACATAAGATAAAGGGCAGCTGAAACTCTGATGCGCGATAAAACAAGACTGGCCCGTGCTCTGGCATGGGCCGGTTTTTTGTTGGTTGCAGCCGGCGTGCTTAGCGCGGCAGAGCCTGGCCGTGTCTACGATTTGCCGCTGAGATTCATTGCCCGCGCCGAGGTAAGTCGCCTGAGATACGACTATTACAGCGTCAGAGAGTGTCTCGACGTCTACAACGATGACAACCTGATGCCGCTGGTGGTAACTGCAGTTACAGTTGACTCATGGCGCGGGCACCAGATTGACACTCTTGGCGAAAACTGGTTCGAAAACCGGCAACCGTTAACGATTGCACCCGGCAAGACCCTGCGCGTCGTCGAACACAAACACACCGTTCTTGGCCGCAGAAAGCGCGACTGGTGGGTGCGCTGGATAAGATTCAACATTTTCACCAACCGCGGCCAGTTCATCTCGAATTTTGTCGCTACTCCGTTCAAAAGGCCCGGCAAAATACTCAGTGAGCACATAGAACCGCAAATTGACACGCTCGCTGAGCCCGGAGCGCTGTCTCCGGCCCAGAAAATTCACGGCGGCGACTGGTGATTGCACGCAGCCAGAAAATCATTATAATTTCGTCTGGAAACTAATCCTGAAACTGGATTCTGGAGCAAAAAATGACAGAGCTTTTTACTGAGAGCCGAAACACGCCAGATTTTTTAATCCGCAACACCTTCATCCACCCGCAGGACAAGCCTAACATTGATTATCCTGTCGATGGCTTCAAATTGCCCGGCATCATCGACATTCATTTTCATGGCGCCTATGGCTGGGATTTCGCCTTCGGGAATGTCGGCAAAATAAATGCAATGCTCGATCAGCTTCTAACTACCGGTATAACCGGAGTTTTTCCAACGCTGATCACCTGTTCTGAGGAACAACGCCTGCAGGCTCTTGCTGATATAGCGCAGGTTGTCAGAGAGCGTCGCCGGCTGCCGATCATACATGGAATCTACCTGGAAGGACCGTTTCTGGCACCAGCGCGGCGCGGTTCTCACCCCGAAGAACTCTTGATGAAACCAGACATTGAACTGCTGAAAAAGTGGCAGAAAGCAGCTGACGGGCTGATCAAGCTGATTACTGTCGCACCCGAACTGCCGGGAGCACTCGAATTCATC
>Ga0154428_1190_pt1 | contig 14247 bp, 14 predicted proteins | sample RifGroC2_FD_115932 | JGI IMG/M metagenome (GOLD analysis project Ga0154428, IMG submission 115932) | Candidatus Riflebacteria bacterium GWC2_50_8 | reverse complement strand
TTCTGTTCAGACATGGCCTGGTTAACGCGCTGATTCCGGTAATAACCGTCATCGGCCTCGACCTGTCGAGCTACCTCAACGGTTCAGTCATCGTCGAGACAATCTTCGATCTGCCCGGAATCGGCCGCTTTGCCATGGATGCCATTCTACAGCGCGACTACCCGGTAATTCAGGGCATCGTGCTGCTTGGCGCGATCGTCTTTATTCTGGTAAATCTGTTGGTTGACCTGCTTTATGCCTGGATCAATCCGAAAATCCGCGACGAAATGCTGGGAAAAACCGCGCGATGAAAAAACTTCTACGCAACCTGACCTTTGCCGGATGGCTCAGTTTTATTGGAATAGTGCTGGTATTGCTGGTCGCCATCTTTGCGCCATTCCTGACCGCGAACGACCCGATGGAAACCGACCCGATGCGCCGCCTCAGCAAAGAAGAAGGCTTTCCGCTCGGCTGCGACCAGCTTGGCCAGTGCGTCTATTCGCGACTGATCTACGGCGCGCGCCTGTCTCTTATCATCGGCTTCTCGGCACGATTTTCGGCTTTGCTGATCGGCCTGGCCGTAGGCCTCGCCGCAGGTTATGCCGGCGGCTGGCTCGACTGGTTTCTGATGCGGGTTGTAGACATGTTTCTGGCTTTTCCAAGTCTGCTGCTGGCAATCGCTGTTTCGATGGTCATGGGCAGCGGTATTAAAACGGTCATCTTCGCGCTGGCCATAGTTGGTTGGGCCGAAATGGCGCGCATTATCCGCTCATCCGCACTCGAACTCCGCTCCGCCGAATACGTCGTGGCCGCGCGCACTCTTGGCGCCAGTCATCTACGCATAGTGCTCACTCACATTTTGCCCAACTGCCTGCCGCTGATCACCGTTATTTTCACGATGGGAATGGCGACAGCCGTGTTATCAGAAGCCAGCCTCAGTTTTCTCGGACTTGGCGTCGACCCTTCGCTGCCGACCTGGGGCGGCATGGTCGCTTCAGCCAAAGATTACATGCTGCGACGCCCCGAACTGGTAGCTTATCCCGGCCTGTGTATTGCGTTTCTGGTAATAGTTTTCAATATCTTCGGCGACGAACTGCGCGATATCCTTGATCCATCACGCAAAGGAAACTGGTAATATGAGCAACAAACGCCCGGTAATCGGTATTGCCTACGCTGACTCTTCGGTGCGCGACAGCGAAATGCGCATCAGAACTTATGTCTCACGCAAGTATTTTCACGCAGTTCAGCTGGCCGGTGGACTACCTATTCTGCTGCCGGCACCGGCGCTGGCGCAAAATGGTTCTGACCAGACCGATCTGGCAATGTTTGCTGAGCGTTATCTCGGCATGATCGACGGCCTGCTGCTGCCCGGCGGCGAAGACGTTCACCCGCGTTACCAGGGCGAAGACCCGGCCGTTGCACTCGATCTGGTCAACCCGTTTCGTGATGAATTTGAATTGAACCTGGCAAAAATGGCCTATGAACTTTATAAAATGCCAGTTCTTGGCATCTGTCGAGGCTGCCAGGTAATGGCTATTGCGCTCGGTGGCAAAGTACATCAGGATCTTGCCGGTATCGCACGGGTGCAGCATTCACAAAAGGCGCCACGCTGGGCAGTTTCACATCAGCTCAAGCTCGAAAGCGGCTCAAAACTGGCAGAAATTCTTAAAGCTGCCAACAACGAAGTATTCACCAACTCGTTTCATCACCAGGCAATAAAAGAAGTTCCGCCTGGATTCGCCTGCAGCGCGCGCGCTGGTGATGGCGTTATCGAAGCAATCGAGTGCGTTGCCGACCGCTTTTATATTGGCGTGCAATGGCACCCGGAAGAAACCATCGGCGGCGATCAGCCCAGTCGCAATCTCTTTGCCGGCCTGGTCGAAGCCGCCAGCCACCACATCGTCAACGCCAAGCTCAATTGATCAGCGCAGAGTAGTGCGTATCTTCGCAGTTCTGAACTGATTTCTCAGCTCTGAAGGCTCGCCAATCGGGTTAAAATTTCGCGCAAAAAAGCCGGCCGAACTGTTTCCAGCAACTGCCATATTCTGCCAGGTCAGCGACACTGTGTGCGTCTGATTGCCCGGCAGATCGACGATAACCTTGTAAGTCTGGTGAATACTGAGGTTTCCGGTAAGAGGCACGCGAAAAGCGAGACCCTCGTCGGGCATGTGCAGCAACTCGATCTTGCGCGAACCCAGCGCCGCAATTCTGTTGCCCTCATAAACCTTGACGTTGAGAGTCACCATTCCCGGCGCGTAAGCACGCGGAAACACGCGGAAATATGCTTCATTGTCTGACAAACTGCAGCCGACAACTTCGATTACTTCGTTTGCAACAGTCTTAAAGCCGCTGAGAGAAAATACAAACATCGCCGTAACTATGATCAGACCCATAACTCGCCGCATACTATTCTCCCTATATCGTCTCTAGTATGTACATCGGCATTTATGCGATAAAACATTAGGTAGTAGCGAAAGATAATGAAAAAAGCCCGCAAAATCAGCATGACAAAGAACATTTGTGAATTCAGGAGTGAAAGCATTTATAAAAACATCAGCAGGGCGCAGGCAGGCGAAGGTTAAAAATTTAACCAGCCTGATTTTGAAAAGTGAATGATGACGACCACGGCAACCGCCCAGATCACCAGATTGATCTGCAGGGGCCGGTCATTCATTACCACCTCTGACGGGTTTTCGCCCTGGTCCTGAATATGAATCAGATAGAGGTAGCGCAAAATGCCATAAAGCACCATCGGCACGGTATAAACCAGCTTGTCACTGCCGAATTTGGCAATTGTATCAGCGCTCACCGTGTAGAAAGAATAGGTAACAATAGCTATGGCAGCCAGAATAGAGGTCATCTGGTCGATAAACGAAAGCGAATACTGCGCCAGAATCTTGCGGTGGCGAACAGCCTCATCCTGATAGGTAGCGATTTCCTGACGCCGCTTGGCAAGCCCGAGAAACATCGCCAGCATCATCGTCGAAAGTATCAGCCAGTGCGATATATAAATAGTCGGCTCAAGCGCCTTGAGCGAGCCAACTCCGGCGGTTGCCCGCAGCACAAAACCAGTTGCGATACACATCACATCAAGAATAACCATATTCTTGAGTTTAAAGCTGTATGCCAGATTAAGCATAAAATAAGCCAGAGCGAGAAAAAAGAACATCTGCGACAGGTTGTAAGCGGCAACCAGGCTGATCAACAGGAGCAAGATCAGAGCGGCCTTCGCCTCAGTCAACGACAGATCACCGGCCGCGATCGGGCGTTTCGACTTCTGCGGGTGCAAACGGTCCTTTTCGACGTCCGCAATATCATTGAGCAGGTAAACACTGCCCGAAAGACCGCAGAAAATCAGAAAACCGGCAGTGGCGTAAAGCCAGGCTACCGGCTCAAACAACAGCCCCTTCTCCGAAAACATCAGCGCGGCAAACAGTATAAGATTCTTTATCCACTGCTTTGGCCTGAGACTGAAAAAAACCGGCGCAATCATTCGCTTGTCCTCTGTTCTATCGATATGCTGTCTGACTCGCGCTGTATTCTATCAGCAACCCCCCTCGCTGTAAACATCGAAAGAATCGAGAGCCTGTTTGTTGTTTGTTTATTTGTGGCAACTCGCCGGGAATGTGGTAAAATTCGATAAAATCGAGACTTCTCATTTCAGCATGCAGAACCCTGACAGCGAAATACTTCTGATCAGCATCGACGCCGAACCGGCAGGCAATCTTCTTAACCTGCGCAGTTTTGGCAATCGCTTTGCGCCGCTCGGTCTCTATTGCCTTGCCGCAACGGCTCCCTGCCGCATTGCAACTCTCGTCGGCAGCGATACCGCCCAGTTTTACGACAGCCTTTCTATTTTCGGAAAAGTGCGTGCAATAATTGTGCAGTTTAACCATCCCGCTGCCCCCGAGATGTCTGCGCGTCTCATCAGCCGCCTGCGTCAGCAGTTTCCGGCCGCGAAAATCGGTGCCAGCAGACAACAGCAGACGCACACCGAGCTCTTTGATTTTGCGATCAGCGGCACCGGCAAAACCGCAATATTGCGAATATTACGCGGCGAAACCCCGCTCGGCAACTTTGACCAGCCAACCGATGAAAGCTTTTCTATTCTCGACATCCCGGAAGAGCCGCTCACTGATGGCGATTATGAGATACATCCAGAGAAATGGCTGGCCGGGCGCACTATCGAGATCTTTCAACCCTGGTTGGGCCTGCTCGACCAGTCAGACCGGCACAGCTCGTGGCCCGGAATTGAGTGGATAACCCGGCTGCTGAACTGGCTCAAACTGTCAGGTTATAACGCGCTGCACTTTCGACCATCCGGGCTGGCCACTGAACACCTGCATGAACTGCGCTCGGTCATGCTCAATCTCGAAATGCCATTTGCCGTCAGCTTTAAAATCAGTGAACTGCTGCATTTTTCACGCGTCGGCGCGCCGCTTCGACAAATCTGGCTTTACCACCCGAATCGCGAGAATGCCGCGCTCACTCTCGAAAAGCTTGCCCAGATAAGAGCGGCCGACTGTCTTCCATGCCTGCAGCTCGATCACAGCGACTTTGCTCTGCCGGCTGAGGGCGCCTTAATCGCTGCAGCAGAACGCATTAATCTAAGTGACCTTCAGTGCTGGACGCTTTCCGATCTCAAACTGGTTACGTCCAGATTCTGGCGCCGCCGCTTTTTTGTCAGGCTGTTTGGCCTGCGCAGTGCCGCCGAACTGATAATGTTCATGAAAACGTCGTATAATATTCTCGACATCCTACTTTCTTCAGAAAGAGGCAGGTAAATTATGATGATCCATGTTGTTAACGGCCCCAACCTCAACTTGCTTGGCAAGCGCGAACCCGCCATCTATGGCACCCGCACCCTCAAAGATATCACCGAGGAACTCGAAGAAACCGCTTTCTGCAACAGCGTTCAGATCAGTTTCCTGCAGAGTAATCACGAAGGCGAGATTATCGACTATCTGCAGAAATTGAAAGCGGAAGATTCGGTCATTCTCAATGCCGGCGGACTCGCACACACCAGCGTCTGCCTGCGCGACTGCATTGCCGCTATCGAAGCCGAAGTTATCGAAGTACACATTTCGAATATCATGGCCCGCGAGACTTTCAGACAGACTTCACTGCTCAGCCCGGTCTGCAAAGGCGTAATCATGGGCCTCGGCACCGATGTTTACCGTGTCGCCCTTGAATGGCTGATAGAAAGAGAATAATAATTGGCAAGTCCTGGCAAAATAGAGCTTCTGGCGCCGGCCGGCACTGCCGCCTGTCTCAAGGCAGCATGCCTCGCCGGAGCTGATGCGATATACCTCGCCGGGCAGCGCTTTGGTGCCAGGGCTTTTGCCGGCAACTTCGACGAAAAAGGGCTGCGCTGGGCACGACGTGTCACCGAAGCACTCGACAAGAAGCTTTACGTAACCCTTAACACCATTGTATTTGAGCATGAGTTCAAGCTTCTCGAAGAAGCTCTCGACTTTTACGAGATTTTACAACCCGATGCCCTGATCATTCAAGATCCCGGCGTCGCAGCGCTGATTCGTCGCCGAAAAAGCAGAATACCGCTGCACTTGAGCACACAGGCCGCCTGGTTCGGCCAGGGTGGCCGCAAAGAACTCGCCGACCTCAACATTTCACGGGTAATACTGCCACGTGAACTCAGCTACGAAGAAATCTGCGACCTGCACAAAGCTTATCCCGATCTCGAACTCGAAGCGTTCGTGCATGGCGCCATGTGCTACAGCATTTCAGGGCGCTGTTTCTGGAGCATAGCTCTGGGCAGTCGCTCCGGCAACCGCGGCACCTGCGCTCAACCATGTCGCCGCGAATATCAGCTCAACGGCAAACCTGAGAATGCCAGCTGCTGCTTCAGCCCGAAAGACCTGCGCCTGATCTCACAAATCGCCCAGCTGCGAAACAGCGGCCTGACATCTCTCAAGATAGAAGGGCGTATGAAAGGCCCGGAATACGTTTATCAGACAGTCAGAACATATCGCGAAGCCCTTGACCAGACTGGCCAGCCGCGACCGGAAATGCTCGACGAAGTTTTTTCGCGGGCAGCTTCCACTGGCTTCTTTGCTGGACCGGCAGCACCCGAAGACTGGCGCACCGGAACGAATGTCGGGCGCGAAGGAGCCCTGGCAGCCACCACCACCGGCAATACCAGCGAAGGTCTCGTTGAACTCAAGATCCTGCAGACACTGGCACCGGGCGATGGCGTATTCTGGTACAACCGCGGCGAAAAACAGGGCAGCCGCATCACCTGGGTTAAGACCGACCGAAAACGCCCCGACTTCGCTCTGGTAAGAGGTCTCCCCCCAGGATTAAAGGCCGGCACCGAAATTCGCCGTTCATCACAGGGTAGCAGCGAAAACCTTGAATCACAGTGGAACCGTGACTGGGAACGCCGACCGGTCGATCTCTTCTGGTCAGGTCATGATGGCACGCCACTCGCAGTCGAAACGATAATTAACGAACACCCGCTGCGCCTGGAAACCGACGAAACCCTGCAACTGGCCATGAACAAAGGGCTCGAAGACGGACCGCTGCAGGAAAAATTTACCGTTCTCGGCGAACTTTTTAAAACCGGGCGCCACGTCACCGCACGACTCAGCAAGGGTCTGCACATCAGCGGTAGCGCTCTAAAACGCCTCAAACGCAATCTTGTCGAATACATCTACAAGCTCGAACAGTTGCCGCCACCCAGAGAAAAAACCAGTATTGCCGAGATGATCATCGCCGCCGGCGAAAATCGCCAGGTCGACTATTCACAACACTTTTCGGCCACACAACATCCGCAGATACGTCTGCGTGTCTGGAACCAGAGTTTTCCATTCCTGCGCGACATCCACCCCGACTGCTGGATATTGCCCTGGAACGGCGATCAATCAAGAGCCGACCTGGTAATTCACAGCAAAACCTCTTGGTGGCTGGCTCCGGTCATTACCCGGCAACATTTCGAAACAATCCTCGAACAGCTAAAACCGTTAGACTCAGGTGAATTCCTATGCTTTGGCTGGGAAGCATTTGATCTCGCACGCCTGCTGCCGCAACTGAAGTTTTCGCTCGACTGGAGCTTCAACACCTGCAATATGGCGGCTCTCGACTTTATCAGAAGCCGCGGCGTCGAACCGATTCTCAGCCGAGAATGGAAAGACGAGCGCATTCCCGAGAACCTGACCGCCTTTCGCACCAGCTGCGCCTGGAACCCGCTGGTCTCATTCTCGCGCTTTAAATCAGACTTTGCGCCCGGAAAGGTCATCCAGAACCCTCACAACGACAAGTTTTTTCAGTTGCCGGTTGGCAACGGCATCATCGCAACTTTTCTCGAAGATATCCCGGCTTCGCTCACCCGCCATGGCAATGCGTCGTTGCAGATCGATATCGCAATTTCCCCACAGGAAAATCCGGTCCAGGTCGCTAAAGACCTGAACCGGATGCTTGCAGCTTTTAAAGCGGCTTAGAAACCTTTTTCGACAAACCCGCGCGCCTGCGGCTTAACCGTAAGCACAGCACAAGGCGATTTTCGGGCTATTTCATAACTGTTGCCACCAAGCCATGAGTCGATAAAACCGCTCTGGCCATGCGCGCCTATGATGATCAGGCTTACTTCGTTTTCACGGGCATAGTCGATGACGCACTCGTAAACCATCCCGCCCTTTACTTTTTTAATGATGTCGAGATTCTGAAACTGCTCAGGAACAAATTCATCGAGTTGCTTTCTGTTCTGAACTTCCCATTTCTGGGCAGTATCGAGAGTATCACCGAGCGAACCAGCCTGCATGACTTCTTCTTCAATAACGTTGAGCAGATGAATCTGCGCGCCATATTCTCTGGCAAAAGTAGCGGCATAGCGCAAAGCCAGAGATGAGCCTTCCGAAAAGTCGACCGGTACAAGTATCTTGTTAATCTTGATCATTGAAGAACCTTCCCATTTATATTTGCTGTATTTTACAATTCAAACACAGCAGGGTCAAATTTATTTAATCCAGATCGGAGTGCGGCCAGTAGTCAGCACATTGATATCGAGGCCGTCGATGCGGCTGACAGCAACACTTTCGCCCACCTGGAAGGTTACATGCTTGTTGTCGGGAGAAAGCGCCGGGAAAAGGCCACCGACGTTGGGGCGCTGTAACTGCTTGGTCTCGATGTCCATATACTCGAGTTCATTGCTGCCATAGCGGTCGGTGAAATACACGAGATATTTGTCATCATTAGTGAAAACCGGAAAGGTTTCGTTAACTTTTTTGGTGTCGGTCAGCCTGATGATACCCTGCGCCAATGTTGAAATCAGGTAGAGATCATTGCTGCCATCTTCGGCAAGCACAGAGGTAGCGATCCATTCGCCGTTCTTTGACCAGTTGGCGGCGGTTACCTTGAGATCCTGGGAAATTTTGTTGGCGCGTTTGCGGTCAAGGCTGTAAACGAACAGCTCAGCCTTGCCATCGCAGGTGGTGTAAAGAAAAAACTTGCCGTCTGGCGAGAAATCTTCGATCGCAGCGCCGGTAAGCACCTTTTTGATGCGATCACCAGTGCGATTGAGCAGATATATCTCTGAAGTCATGTCGGGAGTTTTGTTGGTAAAGCCGATCCAGCCAGATGCTTCATTGAAACGTGGAAACATCATATTGTTAAAAGATGGTGTCAGCCGGGTTTTATCGGTTCCATCGGGATTTATACTGGTCAGAAAATGTGAATCAGGCGCAGCAGAGTCAATATAGAGAATCTTGCCGGTCATCGGCGGGTTTTCGCTCTGGGCCGACAGGCTTGCAGCAATCAACAGCATAACAACGATAAAAACTGTCCTCTTCATGGTTCCAGCCTTTCGAATAAATAAAATCGGGCAGGGGTTGGATTCCCCCTGCCCGCAGTATAAACCAAATTACTTTCGCGGCCAACTATATTTTAGCTGAAGCTTTTAGTGATGTTTTCGAGTTTTCCGATGTTGGTCTCAAGGTCTTTGTTATCGCTGTCGAGATCTTTGATTTCGCTCTTGAGCTTGGCAACGGCCTTGTAGTTGGCTGCATCGTAAGCGTCAAGCTTGGCAAGTTCAGCTGCTGCTGCCTTTGCCCGGACACGGTTAGCCTTCGCTTCTTCCTTGAGTTTGCCAGTTTCGGTCTTTGTTGCTTCCAGAGCTTTTCCCATTTTGGCCCAGGCTTCTTTGAGTCTGGCCTTATCCTGTTCAACTCTCTTACCGGCACTCTGAATGTTCTGGCCAACGAGACCAAGGAAGAAGTTGGTGCGGTCCTTGTCGACCATCTTTTCGTAATGCAGCTGTGAAGCAAGAAGGGTCTTCTGCAGGTCTACCAGATTATAGCCCTGATAGAAATAATCAAAAGGACTGCTCTTGAAGATTTTGCCTTCGCGGACAAGAGTCATGCCATCGTGGATAGTCTTGTAATACTCAGAAGACTTCATGCTGAGTTCGGGCATCTTGAGATCTTTAAGGAATTTCTGATACTGCACGTTTGCCGATTTCGCCATCTCAGCATCAGTCTTAACTGGAGCAGTCGGTTTGGTTTCAGTAGCAGGTTTTACCTCAGTAGCAGGCTTAGTTTCAGTAGCCGGCTTAGTCTCAGTGGCAGGTTTTACCTCAGTAGCTGGCTTAGTCTCAGTAGCCGGCTTGGTTTCGGTAGCTGGCTTAGTCTCAGTAGCGGGTTTGGTTTCGGTAGCAGGCTTGGTTTCAGTTGTCGGCTTGCTTGCGGTTTCATCTCCACCAACGATGCCGCGCAACTTATCGAGCCATTTCTGCCACCATGATTTCTTCTCAGTAGAAGTGGTTGTTGGTGCTGAAGCCTGAGTGCCAGCGCTATCAAGTTTGGCAATCTGTTCGTTGGTCAGCGGCAGGTTGTTGTCGCCTACCAGTTCAACTTTGCCCACTTTGTCGAGGCGATAAAAATAGCCTACCGGCGGATTCATCGCCATCCATTCTTCTTCGGTCATAAATTTGTTCTCGATCATGAACCTGATGGTTTTGGCATTCAGATCGGCGATACGCTGCCCCTGGGCCAGCAGTGCCCTGTTAGCAGAGTCAAGTGCGCTCTGCAGCTTGGCAAGCTTCTCTTTGATCGACCATTTTGGGAGATTGGTTACATCAGCAGTAGACGAGCCATTGCCCGGATCAACAGTAACTGTGGAACTGGCAACCGGTGTTGCTGGTTTGACAACCGGCTTTTCCTTTTCGACCGGAACTTTGAGATTCCAGCCGGAATGGATCAGATCGGGGTTTTTGAGCAAAGAAGGAAACGCATCTTTATTGGCATCGACAATCTCGCGGTAGCGGTTGCCATCGCCAAGCAGCTCTTCGGCTATTTTCCAAAGACTGTCGCCGGCTTTAACAGAGTAGCCGACAACCTCAATGGCTTTTTCAACCTTCTTTTCTACGGGCGCATCGCTGTCGGCCAGTTTCTGGATTTCATCAGAAATGGCCTTAATCTCTTGTGTGACAGCGTCAACTTCGGTGCTGACGTTAAACAATCCGCTGGTTTGCGACTGGTCAGCAGCGAACAGAGCATTGCTGCTCAACATCAAAGCGAACAATAAAAAAATGATTCCCTTGCGATTCATTGCTTCACCTCGCGAAAGTATTTAGTTATATTACATTATACTCATATTACGTTCTGTACGGAAACAAAGTTTCAGATTTTTTTTCAGCCACCACGTACACAAACTTCCGCCATTTTTTACTACCTCTATAGTCTTGCCAAAGTACTCGCCCCGCGTTCGACTAACGCTCAGCTATTTTAGTGCGCTTGCCTTTGCACTGATAAATTTTTGAAACTTTGTGGCTCGTGTGTTATTCTTGATTGGAAAATGCAAAAAGAACAGCTGAGGAGATAAATCTTATGTGGCCTAGATGGATACGAGCACTGGCTACGCTCTGGGTAGCCTGGGACAGCAGACAACGCAAAACACTCGACTGGTTCTGGGTATTGGTCGTATTGCTGCTTGGCCCCTTGCTTCTACCGGTTTATTTGACAACACGACCTCTGCTTAATGGCGAAAGACGCGTCGGTGGCCTGTTGTGGAACCTTTTTCTCAGTCTCGAAAACTTTGCGACCTGGGTCGTTGGCCTGGCCGCAGCCGCTGTTTTCATCGAAAACTTCACAACCCCGCATGACCCCAATATACCAGATGTGCGACGCGCCGAGATGAAAGCTGGCAGCCTGGCCGGAGTTTTTATCTTCATATTCCTGGTCGGCCTTGAAAAACTGGGTTTTGAATACTTTCGTCAGCATGTAGAAAATAGCCTGACCGAATCCTGATCAGGAGCGGCACTATAAAATACGGGAACCGGCCGATGCGCACAATAACCGCTGCTTTTGTCATGGTATTTCTGCTGATCTCGTTTTTACCAGCCAATGCGACCGGGCGGCTTGCCTACGGCCCTGTTCAACCAACCGAGGGCCCTGGCGGCGCGATGTATCAACACGCAGCAATGACCACCTGGGAACGCGGCATAAACCATGAACGCTACCAGGTCTTTGAACCTTCCGGACCGTCTCTCGAAAAAGCAGGCCTGGTAATACTTTTACACGACTGGCTGACCGAAGATCCCGAATACTACATGGGTCTGATCCGCCATTTGTGCCGGCGCGGCAAGGTGGTCCTGTTTCCACGCTTTCAGGGCACTGGCGCCCGCGACGAAGACTATCACACGAACATCGTCAGAACGGTGAAGGATTTTTTACTGCAGTCTTTCGCCCGCAGCGGAACCCAGATCGACCGCGACCATGTCGCCATGATCGGCCATGGTGCCGGCGGCGTGCTGGCCGCCAATGTTGCTGCCACAACCGATTATTTCGGCCTGCCCAGGTTTGCGACGTTGCTGCTGCTCATGCCACACCAGCGTTCACTGAAGCTGCTCGACCTGACCGGAATCAGCAGACAAACCCGCATGGTTATCATAAGCGGCGATCGAACCGATCCGGTCAACGACCAGACCGCCCGCGACATATTCTATGCTGCCGACCGAATTAAATCGCACAACAAGGTATTCATCACAGTATTGTCTGATTTTTACGGCCAGCCCCCACTGATTGCCGACGAACTCGCACCCCTGGCACCAGAACGGCCTATTTACGAACGACTCCTGGTCAAGCGTCGTTACGAATACGTCAAAACGTTTCGCGAACCTTATGTCGCCAGTTCGCTGCGCACACAACATATCGATTCATTCGACTGGTTCGCAATATTTCGGGTATTCGACGCGCTTGAACAGGCGTTCATACAACAGACCGGACTCAATGTCTTTAAGAACACTGCTGAACTCCGGTTTATGGGCTATTGGAGCGACGGCAAAAAACTCAAAGGCCTCATCGTAACGGATCGACCCTGAAGAGGTGAAAATGCGCAGCAAAATATTACTGGTAGTGGCAATTCTTCTCATTTCAATGCTGGCACTGGTTGGAAACCATCATCAGCGTGAATTGCCGGGATTTCCCGACGACAGCAGCCTGATAAAACTCATTCAAGAACGTTCTCCAGAAACCTTCTGGCAGAAACTGGCCGCGCTCACCGCTCGTGGCGATCTTGACAGTGCCTTGACCGGCACGACTTTGCGCAAATTTGACAAGATTTCGGCGACCATCGGCATGGATGATCGAGCCAGCATAGATGCGGTGCGTGCCGTTGTCTTTTTCAGACTCAAAAATTACGAACAGGCCGCCGTTTTGCTGCGCCATGTAATTGCGACCAGCCGTTCATCTGGCGAAACATCACATTGCCAGACCCTGCTTGCCGAAATCGACAAATTCAGTAACCGACAGCCAGACAGCTCTGTGCCCGCAACAGCTCAACCAGCCGGCAAAAGCCTCTTTTTCCTGGTCCTGTGGATTCTGCTCATATTTTTCCCGGCGGCGGTACTCAATGTTGAAAAGCATACCTGGCTGAGCAGATACTCTTCGCGAACCGACAGGCGCGGCCCGTTCATCGCATTCATCTACTCGCCGATGTGCAACATACTGCTGGCTATTTCGGCAATATTGTTACTCTTACTGGCAGTACCACGCCATCTTGGCATCGAATCCAGATTCGTTTTTCTGACATTGCATCTGTTAATCAGCTGGTTTTTCTGCCAGATCCCGCTGCACAGCATCGAAAGCCTGGTCAAGAAAAACAGCACCGGCCTGCTCAGCTATTGCCGTGAACAGTTGACACTCAGTGTTGTCAGACACCTGACACTGATCAGCGGCATAATCACCCTGCTTATTCTGCACAACATGGTTGTCTGGTTGCCAATTTGGCCAATAACCCGGCCGCTCGGGGCTGCCGTCGCGCCAGTTGTCTTTTTTGCCTCGATTCTTCTGATTCTTCAACTGCTTTTGCCATGGCTTCTCTTTCTCAAAAGGCGGAAGGCGGCCGAAACTGAACCGGTGCGCCCACAACGCATCTTTACTGCCGGCAATGGTTATCGCCAGGGCATTGTCGAAACCGGCGCCCTGAGCGTCAACGCTACCTCAATTATTTTTGGCGGAATGGAAAACCACCTTGCTCAAGAGAATTTGCAGCTGCTGCTCGATCGCAGCGCGCGCAAGTTTGGCATTCGTGCGACCTTTAACGACTTTCTGCTCGTTATCAGTTTCGGCTGCGCCATTTCGATTCTGCCTGCCATCAACCCGATTTTCTGGGCACGCCTGTTCGCCTCAGGCCCATATTTTATCGAGGCACTGGCGCTGCTTTCAGCCGCCGCATTCTGTGGAATTCTCTGCCGCGCACTCGAACGTCAGCAGCAGAAAGAAGTCGACGCCGGCTTTGTCGCCGAAAACCGCAGTGACCTTCTGCTCAGAAGCCTGGAGGCTATCAACAAGCTCAACTTTTTCCCTGACAACATGCGCGAAGGTGAACGCAGCGAGTTTGACCCGTTGTCACTCGACGAATCGCGGGTTAATCTGCGCACTGCCACCGGCCTGTATCTACCGGCGACCTCGCGGCCTGACGGCCTCGTGCTGGTTTCACTCTGGCGCGGCCGCCTGGCAATTGACTGGAAACTCGGACACGAAGAGTCAATTTTCCTGACTTCGCTCGATTACCAGGTCACCGCCAATGATACTGAAGAAGAGTTATGCGCGCTGGCTGCCAGACACAACCGGCTCGGCGCCGAATGCATTTATCTTGCCCGGAGTCAGCAACTCAAAATTGTTTTCTGCAGTCAGAAATTCAGCGCTTTTACCGCCGAAACGCCTTTGCCGCAGGACAAAATCTGCCAGATATGCAGCGAAGCCATGCTTAAAGCTTCACAGTTCGGCCCGTATAAATGGGAAAGCACCCCGG
>Ga0154428_1179_pt5 | contig 14460 bp, 12 predicted proteins | sample RifGroC2_FD_115932 | JGI IMG/M metagenome (GOLD analysis project Ga0154428, IMG submission 115932) | Candidatus Riflebacteria bacterium GWC2_50_8 | reverse complement strand
TGCCCGACTGATTGCAAGGCTTAACAATCTCATTTACAGCACTAAAACCAGAAAACAGAGAAAGATCATGACTTTTCAATATCTGATGTTAAACAAATTCGATCAGACTGCGATTTTCTCGAATGCCGGGGGCTGTAATCCTTTTCTGGTAAATGGAATAACCGGTAATATAACTGAACTGGCCCTGCCGGCGGCTGCGCTGGGCGCTTTCAAAAAAGACGCTTTCACCGAGATGAAAATCAGGTTCGTTCCAGGCGATGCTCTGGTTCTTTATTCAGACGGCATTGTCGAGGCAAGAAATCTGGCTGGCGAAGAGATCGGGTATGAGCTGTTTAAAAGCATGCTGCTGAAGAACTGGTCTGCTGACTGCGCACAATACTATAATTCGATGGCGACAGAATACCAGCGCTGGCTGGGCGGCGCAGAACCGCAGGATGACATGACAATGATCATTATCGGCCTCAGAAATTGCTGAAACCTGCCTGAAAATACGCTGAAGCGCCGTTCAGCTTGAGATTCCGCTGTATTTGGCGCCGGTTGAGTCTGGCGGGCCTGGCGCCTGGGGTGTGTCTGTAATGGTGTTTTCGGCCCAGTAGTCATAGGCAGGTGGCAAGGTCGTGCCAAATGTATAGTGCTTTCTGAAGTATTGCATCATCTGATTGACTTCCATCTTGAATGGATCATCGGGATTACTTTCATTGTCGTAGCCGTAGGGAATGTCATAATCTTTGATGACAACGTTTTCTTTGGGTATTTTCTTGTACCAGCCCTGTTTTCGCTCCCACCAGAAGTAATCGTCCCGGTTGGCTGTCCCATCGGCTACCATCTGTTCGAATGGTGCGCTTTCCCATGGTGTGCCCTGATCGAGTTTGACAACCGCTTTCTTGGCGCCGCTCTTCAGTTCTGACATGTTCTTGATGTAATCTTTAACATTGTCTGAGCCGTTGTTGAGTTTGTCTTTGTTGCCCATCTCTTCCCAGTAGCCCTTTTTGGTCGCCGGGTTAGTTGTCGATGCGATATTATAAAGCTCATTGTGTCTCTGTGGCTCGGTCTCAAGCTGTTTCAGGTAGTCGATACCGTGCTGTTGTGAAATCAGCCTGAGCAGATCGAGCATTTCTTCGTCTATATTGCTGGGTTGTACGCCCAGTTTATATTTAGCCATTTCTGGGAATTTTTTGAGGGTGGAAGACGCCAACCTGCCATCAGGAGTAAAGCCTGACCAGAGTTTGCTGATGACTGATTTGCCTGCCTGTGCGTAGATTCTGTCGTAGTCGGAGTTTACATCTATGTCTGGCTCGAGGTTCTGGTCGCTTTTTGCCTTGAGAGAGGCGAACATTTTTTCGATGTCATCTACGCCCCATTGCGGCTTTCCTACCGAGTTCAGCAGGTCTGTAGCCTGGTTAAGGGTCAGGCTTTTCTCATCGAGGTTCTTGAATTTGTCAGTAACCTCGTCGCGGATCGATTGCATCGGAACCCGATTGAGAACGCTTTCGAGCATCATTCGTGAAACATGCGTGTAAACCTTGAATCTGTCTTCGCGCTTGTTGAGATCAAGATTTTCAAAGATAGAGAGTGGGATTTTGGTTATCTGAACCATTTTTCTCAGGGTCTTTTTAGAATAGAGATCGCCCGGATCTTTTTCGATAAAGGCTACTGGCTGCCCCATCAGTGTGTCCTGCCCGGGTACTACCAGAACCTTTTTGACTGTTCCTGAATACGGTGATATAACCTGTTCGCGTCGGGTTGTTTCAGCACCATCGGCCATATAGAATTTGAGAACCATGATGATCTGGCCCATTTTGACCTTTTGACCTGGCGCGATTGCTACGCTGACGACGCCTTTGCGCTCCTTGTTGGTAAATCCTTCTTCTTCTTTGTTGTCCCAGACCGGCTCGGGATATATCGGAATCAGGTCTTCACCTTCCAGCGGGCTCTCGATATGGTGCCCGACACTCTGATCATCTGCCAGGTAGGGTTCAGGTACCATGATGAACTTGCCGAAATATAATGACTTTTCGTCGCCTGATGTGCCGAGAGAAAGCACTCTTATGTGATCGAGCAATGCCCGATACTGGCGTTTTTGGGGCGCGACTTCGACCCATATTGAGCCGTCGGTGTTTTCAGCGCCACCTTTCTGTGCTTTCGGGTGCGGAATTTCGTCAATAAATACTGTTGTTCCGAGTGTTTTATCGTCTTTAAAGTAGTCTTCAAGCTTTTCGACGTGACTGCTTTTAAACTTCTGCAACTGATTAGGAATCCTTTTGGGCTGATACCAGCGGTTTTCGTGTAACCTCGCGTTGACGACATTAATGCCAGAGAACGCGGCAAAGTCAGCTTTTTTGATGTTGAGCATGGTTTTAACAATGCCGATTTCGTGCGAAGAATAAAAAGCCAGATTGGTTACCGCCAGCAGCACGACGATGCCGGCCGCCAGTCCTACGGCTATTGAAAAGCCTCGTTTGCGAGAATGACTTCTTACTGAACTTTTTGGTCGGTTTTTCATCACTTACTCCTTAATCTGGCACCATTTGCAAGGGTAAACACTTTTCCTTCAGGCTGGCCATCAGGGCGCAGCTCTTTAATCTTTACCTCGTATTCCAGGTAATCACGTGTTGGCCGCGTGACATTCAGTTCAATTGCTCCGTTGGCAAGAACTTCAAGCTGCGGCTTGCTGTCGGGCTTTTTCAGATGCTCGGTCCAATTGAGTTTAACCAGCCGGCCGGTCTCATCCTGAGGCTTGTCTTTCTGAATGTAGACGACAATCAGTTCGAAACTGTTATTGAAATAGACAATCTGGTGAACTGTTTCGTCAGGCTCGTCGCCGGTCGGGGAAAGAAATTCCTGACTCAACGCCAGTTCTTCTGAGAGCTTGAAACTGCTGAGACGAAGGCTGTGTAATACGTCGAGCCGTTGCGTAGAGGCTTTAAAATGCCCAAGATACCTGAACATCGCAGTTACGCCGGCCAGCAGCAGAGAAAAAATGCCGATGTAAACCAGCAGTTCGACAACGGTATAAGCTTTACGATTTCGTTTAAATAGTTTGTTCATGGCTATTTGATGAAAACATAAGATTCGAGCGCAAAACTATGTTTTTTGCCGCCAGATTCCCAGAGAAAATTCAACCGGATGTTTCGTATCACCGATGATTGGGGAGCAGGACCCGGTTTTACCGTCAAAAACGCTTTGAAATTGGTGGTGAGTGAAGTTGTGTCTTTACCGACGCCGCCGGCAAATATCTTCAAGTAATCCTGTAATGAAGGGCTGTCGAGAATCGCACTGGTAACGTCTTTATCGGTCATATTATCGATCATTGTGCCTTCGGCAATGTCATTATGCAGAGAATTTAAAAACCGCTCGCAGATGTTCATCGCCACGGTATAATCTCTGATCATTGCCTGCTGGGGCAGTGCAGTTTCTGAAAACACCTTGATGGCCGCGCCGCCCACCGAGGCCAGAATAGCTATTCCCAGTATCACTTCGACGAAAGAAAAACCTCGCGCAGTTTTATTGGTCATGTTTTAAGCCCCAGTTCCTTTGCTGCTTCCACAAAAGTAGCGAATTCGGTCATATGATTCAGCAGTCCGAGTGCTGAAAGTCCCCAGTAACATTTTTCGGGAATCTGGCAGATATAGAGCAGCACGTCGGGCTCACCGATACTGTCAGAAACGACTTCGAGAAGGTCGGCCAGAGCCATTGAGTTTATCAGTGTTGCCCTGGAAAAATCAAACAGATACTGTCTGGTGCCTTTCTGCCATTCCTGTTTGAATTTCTCTTTCAGGTCGGCGCCAACTGTTTCTTCGATGTAGCCTTCGAGGTGGAAAACGTGGATATGTTCCTCTTTGGCTGACGTAACTCTGCCGACCATGGTTATGCCCCTGCTTTAATGTATTAGTTGATCATAACATCTCAATTCTTTCCAGTCCAGACCAAAAATCATGGCTGTCTGTCTGTTTGCGATTTCTGCGCTCGCGAAGATTACGAATGACAGAATTTCGGAGAGTGCAGGATTGGTTTGAACTTGGTTAATTCGCCGGGATACAGGTGACGACCGGGAACCCCAGGGTCGATATCCGATAGTCGGTGATTCTGAAATTGCCCTTGTCGCCCTTTTTAAAATCGCCGAAGTTGGTCAACTTAAGCTTGAAAACATCTCCGCTAAGGCTTCTGGCCTGCCACAAACGGTTGATCGGGTCGTAGCTTTCAAGTTCGAAAACCTTGAGTTCGCCGACCTTTGCTGCGGCTGGCTGCTTGATCATTTCAAATTGAGTTTTAAGGCTTTGTGTGCTGTCTGTTGTCGGTCTGCTGATTTCTGTGTCTGGCCAGAAAATCAACGCCAGCAGCACTACCAGCAGCATTGCCAGTTTAGTCTGATGCTGGTTAAAAAAGACTACCATGACGTTGGTAAATTTTTGATTCTGCGAAATATAACGTATTTTTTCAAGACCCTTGCAGAATTCATCCCAGGTAATCTGCAATGTGGCAAACTTCTGTTCGTTGTCGCCGCTCTTCGTTTCTGCTTGAGAAATCAGTCCCAGAGATTCTTTGAGCAATGTGATTTCTTCCTGAAGAACCTCTCTTTTCTTGCCGCGGCAAGTGTCAAGCAGTCGCTCAAGCTCGTAGAGAGTAAGGTGATCTGGCGAAACCCTGAATATTGGCGAAAAGTACTTTATCAGCGACACTCTCTGCGTTGAAAAAAATGCCCGGGTGAGAATGTTCCTGCTGTCTTCTATTTTCATCATCAGCATGGCTGCTCTTGCGGCTTTCCATGTCGTTTCGCGGTCTTCGTGCAGCCATTTTTCGATCTGTTTTTGAAACAGTTTCGGATTGTGCTTCCGGAAAAGTCTGATGGCCTGGACCGATACCGGATCCTCTTTGCTCAGGCATAATATCGGCAGATGCGGCAAAAGGCGTGCCGGACTCAATTCCGCCAGCAGTTTCAAGATAAGTATGGAATTCTGAGTGTTCGCTCTGCCCAGCGATTCCTCAAGCCACGCGATAACTGCAGCATCGCCAGGCTTAAACTTGTGGAGCACTTTCAGCAGTAGATGACGTATTTCCTCTGTCTGAGCCGATCCTAGAGAGCTTGTCACGAAATTTTTGTGCTCGGCAGATAGAGAATCTTGTGACAACATCTTGGTCAGTCTGCCTTCATCGGTCTGGTTCGGTCTGGCTGCAGCGGCTGGTTTAACCTCAGCGGTTTCGTATTCTATGCTGGTTTCGGTCAGTTGTGCGTTGTCGGTATCGACCTGGAGAGTTATACCTGACTTGCTTCTGATGTAATCCTCAATTTTTATCAGTGAATTTTTGCAGAATACCGCCCTGTCTTCTTTTATCATGTCGGCCAGCGCCAGGGCTTCGGCCGCTTCAGCTCTGAGTGCCGAGATTTCAGGAATCTCCTCTTTGCGCAGCAGTTCAATTACCGTCAGGCGCTTGAAAAAATCCATGTCGGGATTGTTATAAACAAGGTGATAAATAAGCTTCTGCAAAAACGCATCGCGCAGAGAACCGCATTCAATAAGACTCAATACGACATGCTTAATGTCATTGAATGGCAGCAGCAACATAAATGTGCTGGCGGAACGCCTGCTTTTCTCGCTGCTCAGAATCGATTCTTCGAGAAGTCGAAGAGCATGTGGCCTGGATACTTTGAACAGAAACTTGATCGCTTCAGATCTTACCAGCGCATTTTTGCTTCTCAGCAGGATTTGCAGATTTTTTGCAAGCAGAGCGGGACCATGTCCCGAAAGAAACGAGATCAGGCGCAGCGTAAATATGCTGTCATTGTCTTTGAATCTGTTGACAAAAGCGTGCAGAACATCAGGTCTGGTGACGAGTTCTGGCGGCCAGCTGAAAAAGGGAATCAGCCGGTAAAGCTCGGTTTCGTTATCGATTATCGTAACTGTGGCTCTGATTCTGAGCTTTTCCGGGAGTTTGCCAAGAAGATCAAGCAGATCGCCATGTCCGCTTATTTGACCTGAAAGCCAGTCATCAGTGATTTTGCTTTCATCAAGATAGGCGATATCTGGCAAGACAGGAGCAGCGTTTGTCTTTTTCTCCGCCGAGACAAGCTGTATCAGAGACTTTATCTGCTTTTTGAGGTCAGGGTTTTCTTCGGCAGCCTCTGCTGCTGAAAGCGCCGCGATTATTTGCGGAAAATGGGTAAAGCGGCTGAGCTGGCTGACAGCAAGCTCTCTGAGCATCAGGTCTTCTGAGCGCAGGTCAGCCAAAAATGTTTCAAGTAAAAGCGTTTCGTTTATCCGGGTCACTGTTTGAAATCATCCTGCCTCGATACAAATCTTCGCATTCACTTCAATTTGCCAGCGTATTACATTACACTTACATAACGAAACCGAAAAATCAACATCAGGCTTGGCAACATGCGTATCAAAAATTTTGAACAACTGTTATCGAACGCGGTAACACCTTCTTTATGGCGCCTCAGAAAGCTTGCTTTGAATTCTTTCGACTATGCTCTTGGCGCAATAAGCCCGCAGATTCTTTTAAAATCAAGGTTACGTTTTGCAGACAACTGTCTGCGCATTGATCAGCACAGCTTCGATTTCGACCAGTTCAAAAATATCTATGTGATTGGCGGCGGTAAGGCCACTGGCGATATGACGCTTGCCGTTGAACAGATTCTTGATGGGTGCCTGACACGAGGTTGCGTTAATATTCCGCACGAAATGCGGTGCAGCACAAATGTGGTTTTGTTGAACCGGGCCGGCCATCCCGTTCCTGACGAGGCAGGTGTTTGTGGCGTTCGCCAGATGGTTGAACTTGCCGAGCAGGCCGGGTGCGATGATCTGGTGATTTGTCTGCTTTCTGGCGGTGGCTCAAGTCTGATGCCGCTGCCGCGCGGAACGCTTTCGCTCGCCGACAAGAAAGAGCTGACCGCTATGCTGCTCAAGTCTGGTGCTTCGATTAACGAGATCAACACCGTGCGCAAGCACATCTCTGATTTTAAGGGCGGCTGGCTGGCGCGCCGGGCTTATCCGGCTACTGTGTTGAATTTGATCCTCTCGGACGTTATCGGCGACCCGCTCGACTTTATCGCGTCAGGCCCGACAGTGCCTGATTCTACGACCTTCGCTGATGCCGTCGAAGTGCTGCAGCGATACCATCTGTGGGGAGAGGCGCCCGATGCTGTAATTCAGCTGTTGACCGCTGGCTGTCGCAGCGCGATAGAAGAAACGCCCAAGGCGCATGACCCTGCGTTCGAGCGAGTTTTTAACTGTATAGTTGGCAACAACAGGTCGGCACTGTCTGCTGTTGGCGCAAGTCTCTCTGCCAACGGTATTAAAACGGTTTTATTGCCGACCGCCATGTCTGGCGATGCTGCCGAACTCGGGCGCTATCTTGCTGGCCGCGCGCTTGAAATAAGCAGATCAGATGAGACTGTGGCCATAATTGCCGGTGGTGAGGCCACGGTAAGAGTGCGCGGTGGCGGTCGCGGCGGCCGAAATCAAGAACTCGCTCTGGCTGCGGTTGAGAGGTTGTCTGGCATCGACAATGTGTTGCTGGCTGCTCTGGCCACTGACGGCATCGATGGCCCCACCGACGCCTGTGGCGCAATTGTCGATGGCTACACGCTGGCGGCAGCCCAGCGCCGGGGTCTTGATCCTGAGCAATTTCTGCAGAACAACGACGCATACAATTTTTTCAACGCACTCGGCGAACTGGTTGTAACCGGCTATACCGGCAGCAACGTCAACGACATCTATATTCTGCTCGCCGCCGCCTCCGACTGAAAGCTGACTCCCAGAGCAGTTCGGTCTGATCACGCCGAGAGCCCGTCGAAAGCACTGTAACAGCCGTCTATCTACTCAAATGTGACAGACGACTAGATGAATGTCGTATTAATCTGTCTTGATTTTAGTAGATAAATTTGATATAGTTTATTTATATGCAGACGAAAGGCTTAAATGTTTATGAAAAATTCAATTAGCTGGCAGGATTTGTCGATAGAGATTATCAAGCAGGGTTTTACTGAAAACCGGCAATTTTATGAGTGCCTGATCTGCGGTCGCGAAATCGAAAAAGGCATGGTTTACAGGGATGCAGATAACCTCTATGAAGCGCAGCGCTACATGGAACTGCATATATCGCGGGCTCATGGCTCAGTATTCGAGCATCTGGCCGGTCTCGACAAGAAGATTACCGGACTTTCCGAACATCAGTGCAAGTTGTTGCGCTGCTTCTACGAACGGATTCCAGATGCCCAGATCCAGCAACAGCTCAATATTGGGAGCGCGTCAACCATTCGGAATCACCGGTTTGCGCTAAAAGAGAAAGAAAGGCAGGCTAAAATTCTTATGACAATGATGGAACTGATTAGAGAAAACGAAGCGGCTCCGGTTAAATACCTGGCACCGCATCCTACTGCAACCATGGTCGATGATCGCTACAAGATCACGCCCGAAGAGAACGAAAAAACTCTCAAGAAGTATTTTCCTGATGGTCTTGATGGCCGACTGACAACCTTTTACATCAAGGAAAAGTGCAAGCTGGTTGTTCTGCGCCATATTGCTGCCCGGTTCGAGCCGGAACGAAAATACACTGAAAAAGAAGTTAACGCGATTCTCAAAAAGATTTTCGACGACTATGTGACCATTCGCCGATATCTGATCGAATACGGTTTTATGGGTCGCACCACGGACTGCAGCAGTTACTGGCTTTGCGCCAGCGAACCGCAGAGCTGATCTGGCAAGTTACACAGAGTAAATAAGCGGGGCTGTTTCATAGTTTTATGAGACAGCCCCTGTTTTTATGGCGGTTTTAAGCTGTTTGCGGTCAGGCGCGTCTAAAGCCGCATTCGCCGCAAAACTTGGCGTCAAGAGGCAACGGTAGCCCGCACTGTGGGCAGCAGGCCTTGTCGCCTGGCGCGTCTTCGAGAGAAAATACCGTGAGCGATTCGCTGCCCTTTACAGTAACGCCGAAACGCTCTTCTACAGCTCCGGGCCAATCTTCTATCTGTTCATAGCATGCTCCGGTTATCAACACTTCGCCAGGTTTGGCGATGTGGCAGAGACGGGAGGCGATGTTAACTCCGTCGCCCACGGCTGTAAAGTTTGATAGTCTTGGTGAACCGACGTTGCCAACAATAACTTCCTGAAAGTTTATGCCAATACCGATGCCATATTGAGGAAATCCTTCGGCAACCCATTGCGGCATCTTGATTTCGAAGGCGCGTTGAATCTGCATTGCAGCCTGAACTGCTGACAGGGTCGGATTGACATGAATATTCGGAGTGCCAAAAAGCGCCATTGCCGAATCACCCATGAACTTGTCGAGAGTGCCGCGGTTTTTGATGATGATCTCTGCAATCAGAGTGAAATAGTGATTGAGCAGTTCTACTGTCTGCTCCGGCGTAATAGTCTTGGCTAGCGCAGTAAAGTCACGAATATCGACAAACAATATCGCGATCTGTTTTCGTTCGCCGCCAAGTGTAATTCCATCCGGGTTATTTGCAAGCAGCTCGATGACTTCTGGTGCTACCATGCTCGAAAACATTTTGCGCAACCTGTCAAATTCGTTTTTCTGAGCGGCAATAGCTTTGGTATTGTTGAGAACAAGTCCCAGCAGCGAGGCTACCATGGCAACAGTGTCGAGATCATCTTCGCCGGTAAAAACATTGCCGGCATAGGTGCAGATGATGATAAGCTTTTCGACGTTGCCATCGACCCGTACCGGGCAGACAATCTTGCAGTCAGGAACCACGCCGCGGCGTTCGAGATAGGCAAGATCGTCCTGCTTGCGAAGATGGGCGAGACTGAGCACGGCTCCGGTTTCTGCAACATAACCGGGCAGAGAATCTTCATTCAGCGGTATAACCGGTATTTCTTCGTCTTTATAGCCGACGTGGTGGTCAGCAACCCAACCTTCGGCGGTGCGCTGAAATATGGCGCCTTTTTTGATGCCGAGAGCAAGATCGAGAAGATCCCAGCAGCGCTCAAGAACGAAGGAATCTTCGAGAGTACCGACCAGTAGCTTGAGGCGCTCCATGAACGCGTGCGTCTTGTCGATTATCGCCAGGTATTTTTGATGGTGCAGCGTTTTTTCATTGTCGCTGAGCTTTAACTGGTTTTTAAGAGTTGTTATCTCGCGGCGCAGGTCTTCGAGCTCTTTGTTCGAGCCGCCACCGCGCAGGCTGTCAAGAATTCCCATGCTACTTTTCCTCGAGCATTTCTGGTGGCACGTCTTCGTGGCGGACCAGTTTTCTTTTGAGCAGGTCTTTTACAATTGTATTCATTGGTATACACCCGGAGCGCTGCCCAAGCCGCATTACCGAATTTATCTCGTGAATCTTGCGTTGCCGGATCAGGTTGCTGACTGCCGGCAGCATAGGAAGCATTTCATAAGCCAATACACGTTTTTTGTGATCAAAGGACGGCAGCAGAACCTGCGATAGCACACATTTGAGTGAGCTGGAGATCATGAAGCGTATGTTGTCGCGCTGATGCGACGGAAAGATATTGATCATGCGGGTAATGCTCTGTACGGCATTCGATGTATGCAGGGTTGCTACAACAAGATGCCCGGTTTCAGCTGCTTTCAGACAGGTTTCTACCGTTTCGAGGTCGCGCAGTTCGCCGATGACGACAACATCGGGATCCTGACGCAGGGCTGAAGTAAGGCCGGTCTGAAAATCTACGGTGTCTTCGCCAATCTGACGCTGGCTGATTATAGTTTGCGGATATTTGGGAAAAACGTATTCTACAGGATCTTCGATGGTAATTATGTGCAGCGCATGAGTGCGCGCAATCAGGTCGATAAGGCTCGCGGCAGTGGTCGACTTACCGGAGTTGGTAGCACCGGTTATCAGGATCATTCCAGTATTGATTTTGACGAGGGTATCGGTTACTTCCTGAACAAAGCCGAGCGTAGCCATGTCTGGCGGCGTTGGTGGCACCAGTCGGCATGAGATGGCGAGACTGTTGCGCTGAAAGAAGATGTTAGCGCGAACTCTGGTTATGCCGGGCAACGTGAATGAGCAGTCTATCTGTCCTCTGGCTTTGAACATCTTGCGTTGATTTTCGTCAAGCAGCGAAATTACCATCTGCTCCATTTCTTTTGGCGACAAAGCTGGCAGGTCGAGACGCCTGATTTCGTTGGCGACTCTTATGATAGGCGCAAATGCTGATTTGATATGAAGATCGTAGGCTCCCTGCTTAAGAGCCTCTTCGATCAGCCCCTGCATGATATGGCTCATAGCAGTCCTTTCCGTTCTAGTCTGGTCATGAGGCCTTCCGGATCAGGGCTGTATGGGAAAGCCTGATCGCTGGAAATCAGTTTTTTTACAATCAGATCTTCAAGCGCTGCGTTCATCGATATCATGCCGATGTCAGCGCCGGTCTCAAGAAACATCGCGATCTGCTCGTGCTTCTCTGATCTGATAAGGTTGGACACTGCCGGCGTGTTAAGCAGAATTTCTCTGACGGCAACCCGCTGATTTGGCATGTCTTTCTTCGGTATGAGAGCCTGCGATACGATTCCGATAAGAACCGAAGCCAGCTGATCGCGGATGAATTCACGGGCGTCAGTCGGAAAAACGCCCATGATACGTGCTACGGCTGACGCTGTGCTGCTCGCATGCAGGGTCGAAATTACCAGATGTCCGGTTTCAGCGGCTGTCAGGGCGAGTTCCATTGTCTCGGCTTCGCGCATTTCTCCGATAAGAATTACATCGGGGTCCTGACGCAGCGCGCCGCGCAAAGCTTCAGGAAAACTCATGAAATCACGCCTGAGTTCGCGTTGCAGAAACTCGGCCTTGGCGTCACGAAACAGAAATTCAATCGGGTCTTCGAGAGTAACGACGCGCACCTGATAACTGGTATTGATAAACTGCAGCAGGGCCGCAATGGTTGTGCTCTTGCCCGAACCGGTCGGGCCACACAGTAAAAATAGGCCGCGTCGCCGTTGAATCGAATCGACGATTATGCTTGGAATCTGCACTGAATCGATAGTAGGCAGCTCAAAAGGAATTTGTCTGAAAACAAAAGCCAGGGTTCCCTGCTGCAAAAAGCAGTTTACCCTGAAACGGCTGACGCCTGGCACTGAAACCGAGTAGTCGACATCTTTTCGCGCCTCAAATATTCTGCGGATAGTCGGTGTGGCGGTAGACTCAAAAAAGCGGTGCAGCTCTTCGTCGCTGAGTGGCAGGTTCGAAGATATCTGAATTGTTCCGGCAACTCGAAAAACGGGTGGGATTCCGGAGTGCAGATGCACATCGGAAGCTTCCATTTTATGGCCGAGTTTCAGAATATCGGCAAGTTGGTCATCCATAGGCGAGGCCTCTTCCGGGCTTTTAGTAAGAGCCCAAAGTATTGTATCACACATCGGCTGATATCAGGAAAAACCGAACCATAGAGAATACATTTGCCTCAAAGCCAAAAAATATACGAAAGTTTTGTACCGTTTGTTACACTCGACAAATTTGCTGGAGAACGCTGCTTTGAGTGCCAGCGCTGGTGAATGGCCTGTCGGTATCAATCCTTCGCTGGTCAAGGTGTTTTGCTGTCAGCTGCTGCAAAATTGCCTGTTTCGAGGTACATAACGTTTCCGTGTTTCCTACAAACTTGCAGACTCTTGCTTTTGTGCCTCTGAAAAAGCCTGATTATCGGCTAATGACATTCGTTAAATAAAAAAAAATAGACTAGTTGACACAATTGCTAAAATCGGTTAGTGTATTAGTAGAGTAACACACTAAAACAGCGAAACGCAATTCGGTGCACAGAATTCGTGTCAGCTGTCAGCAACACCAGATACTCGGTTTTATTCTGATAAGTTCTACTTTATGCAGCCAAGGAGCGCATTATGAGATCGATACTCTTAAAGGACTACCTCGAACAGAGAATGTATTTCTTCATCATTCTGGCGGTAGCGGTAGTCTCACTGCTCGTTGCCGCCTGGTTCAAGCAGCTCGACTCCGGTGTCGCCATGTTCCTGCTGTTCGCGATGCAGGGACCGCTTTTTATCTATCTTGCAGCTCATCACCAGATCAGTTCCGAGGTGAGCAACCGTACCCTTCCGTTTCTGCTTTCGCTGCCGATCAGCCGCGGCCGGCTCTGGCTGGCAAAACTTCTGTTCGTGCTCATTTACGCGGCGCTGCTCTATGTCTTCTATGTGATTCTGGCGATGATCTGCGGCGCAACTCTGCTGGATTTTCAAAAGCTGTTCAGATCCAGCCCGGCATTAGGCATTGGTCTGCCGCTGGCAATAATTGCTTATGGCTACTTCACCAGTATGCTGCCGCGCGGCTTTGCTACCATATCAGCGCTGATAGTCGGCCCGGCAGCTTTCTACGTCTGCATTCATCCGATGACGCTGACCACGCTCAACTACAGTCTCGGCGCCTTTCTTCTGATCGTCATGTTTCTGGCGCTGTCAGCTGCTGTCTTTATGTCGGACCGCACCATGAGTTCGCCCTGGCGAGGTGTTAAGGGGCTGATTTTTCTGGTAATTGGAAGCGGGCTGCTGCTGACCTGCTGGTTGGCAATAGATGCTGCTGCCGAAGCTACCTGGCAGTATGACCATGAAGTGTCTTCAGACGAATGGCTGCCGTTGAATGGTGGTCGGCAGATTGTCTGGTCGTTGCAGGCGAAACAGCCCTGGTGGGATGTCGCCGACCCGGGAAGATACTACAGTGGCCGCCTGTTTGTGCAGGATCTGGATAGCGCAGAAGTCAAACAGGTTGGCAGCCGCTTCAGCAATATGATTTATTCGTCGGGGGATGAGAGTTTATTCTGTAAACGAAGCTTTGCCATTGTCCGCGCCAGCCGGATGGTTGGCGGCCTGCTGCGCGGCTACAACCATTCTATAATCAGCAGCGAGGGAAAATTAGTCAAAACTCTGCCCTCGCCTTCGAATGAATCGACTAAATTTGTTCGCCTGATTGATGATGACCGTTTTATTTATGCTGAAACAGTTGGAACAGGCAAGGATGCTATCACTGAATTCTCGCTCTACGAAAAGGGTAAGGGGGAAAAAGTTGTTTTCAGTGCCCAGAAGGATTTCGCTTTCCGGGGCTATGTCATAATGCCGCCTGCAGATTCGACAACTCAGTCCCGCGTTTATATCAACGGCGTTTCCAGCCAGGAGCCGGATCGGCAGATTCTGGTTTCGGCAGCCGATGGCAAACGCCTGTTGCTTCCGGTTCCTTATCTTAGCAGGGTTGTTGGCGTTTCAAGTGACTTCGTAATCTTTAACGAAGGTCGCTGGAACCGTGAAACAAAGCGCATCACCAGCAATATGCTTGTGCGCGTCTGGCTTGATGGACGAATTGAGCGTCTCGACTGGATTACGGAAGACTGCGAAGTGGTTGGAGTAACCGGTAACGGCAACATTCTGGCCCTGAAACTTGCTGTCGGAGTAAAAGAACAATATCTGTCAGCCAAAGAAGGCCTCGTCGAGTTTGATCTTGCTGCAAAACAGATTAAGGATCTCTTCAGGTTCCCGCATATC
>Ga0154428_1181_pt3 | contig 14476 bp, 11 predicted proteins | sample RifGroC2_FD_115932 | JGI IMG/M metagenome (GOLD analysis project Ga0154428, IMG submission 115932) | Candidatus Riflebacteria bacterium GWC2_50_8 | reverse complement strand
GCGCAGGAAGAGCTCTCAAAACAGGCTTATAGCACCTCCCGAATCCTGCTTTATGAATCCCTGGTTCGTGCCTGCACCGGGGCATTTATTCAGGAAACCTCACCCGCAGCCGATTACGAAGCTTTCATCAATAAACAGGAAAAACTTGGTTTTTACTGGATTGAACCTCTTACCATGCAGATTTACGAGCTTCGCCAGAAGAATATTTCTCTGAAAACCGGTTTTCCGGAAATTATTGCGCTGTTAAATGGCTATGCCGGTAATTCTGCCGCAAATGTCGCCGAAATAAGGCAAAAATGGGAGGCAGAATTTGACAAAATCTGCAAAAATTCGCCGAGAATTATTGAATCCAGCATCAAAAACAGTGAAACCGGAGTCTCAGAAAAATTGGCCACTTTTACCATTAAATTTGACCGCCAGATGCTGAAACAGTGGGCAGTAATTGACACTCCAGACATGCCTGAAATACCAGGAAAAGCGGGCTTTGATGAATCAATGACGATTTTTTCTGTCCCGATAAAGCTCAAGCCGGCGAAGAATTATACTATCCAGCTCAACAGTACGGGTATTTATGGTTTCAAGGACAGTAGAGGAAACCCGCTGATTCCGACCACAATCAGCTTTAGAACGCGCGAACTTTGAATTTCATATCCGGATTGTGATCGGTAAGATGTGGCAGGCGCTACTTAGCTGTATCTGCACGTTTCTGCTTCAGGTATCTTACTACCCCAATCGCGATTCCCAGCGCTACTCCGCTTGCAATGGATATTACCATTGCTGAGTCAGGAATCCGCTTGTCCCAGTAAAGATAAAGTGCGAGTGTGCCGCCAATGTTTACAATAGTCATCACGATGATCCAGATAAACAGTTGCTTGATTAGTTTCATCAGAAATCAGAGCCCCCCTGTATTCTATTTTTTATTAAGTTACCAGCCGTGTGAGCGAATGCGCGTGATTCTGCCGGGATTTGTGCGCTCAACTATGTAAAGATCATTGCCGATAATCGCCAGTCCGCAAGGATTCTGCATATTATTGGCTGCTGTTGAGCCGAATTCGTAAACAAAACCGCAGTCACTCTGCCGGTGAACGTATATTTTACCGTTGACCGCGTCTGAGACTAGAATGTGTGTGGCTGTCAGGGCTAGATCTGTGGCGTTGGTTGCATTTACAACCCATTGCTCCATCGGGGTAAGAGCGCTTGAATACTTGTAAAGCTTTCCGGCTGACTGGTCGGTAACATATAAATATGTGCCGCTACTGTCCAGCTTAAGCTTGAAGGGCGTGGTTACTTGTGAGCTTTCGCTGAAGAAGGCACCAGACCAAGAATCAATGCGTCGTACAACGCCGACAGAAGTGTCGGCAACGAAGAAGACGCCAGCACCGCGCACCATTCCCTCCGGCGCGCTCAGATTGTCTGACTCGACGGGGTAGGTAATAGTTTCGGTTACCGTAAAATCAGCAGGGTTAATTCGTTTCAGTGAGACGGGAGCATTTTTTTCAAGCGTATACAGCTGTCCCGAGTAATATGACAAGTCTGTCAGTCCACTGGTAAAAGGCGAGGGGTTCGCCGAGTCCATCGCAGCCCCGTTCAGGTCACCGTCAGTGGTAAGGCCTCCGCTGGTCCTGACCACTTTTAGCAGCCGATTGTTACCGGCATCAGCTACCACAAGCGTTGTGTTGTCGATCACCTGAATTGCCGTCGGGTTATTGAGCAGAGTACCAGAATTCAACGGGCCGGGGTTAGCATAGAAACTGCTGTTGCCCGGAACAGCATCACTTGTATATTGTTCCCAGTCCCAATCCCAGATAACTGTCGATGTTGAAACCGCAAAGCCCCAGCTGTCAGTGGCAACGCACCTGATTGTCAGCGAAGCCGGTGCATCGACCAGCCAGTTAAAATTCAGACCAATTGATTTCGTGGCAGGATCGCCTGCTATGAACCAGGATAAAGCCGCTCCCGGCATTGCTCCGCCAGCTTCCAGGTCGGTAGCGGAGCAGCTGAAATTAATCCCCGTGCCGCCGATCTTTGTAAAAATTTGCTCGCCGGCCGGGCCGGTAGCGAACTGTGCCGGAGAAGTTACTGTAATCGGCCCGAGCACTGGCAGTGAGTTGACCCAGATGCCAATTGTCGACGAACTGACGCTTCCAAAAGAATCAGTGCCGTAATAGCTTATCGCATGCCAGCCACTGGCAATACCGGTGGTTGCATAATCCGCGGCGTTGGTAGCCATGACGTTGCCGTCGAGCAGCCATGAAAAAGTCGCCAGGCCAGGCACCGGGGCAGGGGTTGCCGTAAAATTGATCGTCGCGCCTGTATCAAAACGGGTGCCTGAGGCGACTGGCACGGTGATATCTGCAGCCGCGTACCCGTAAGTGACCGTATGAGTCGCACTGGTAACGTATCCAAGAAAATCGCTGACGGCAAGGCTTATCTGGTGAACGCCAGGTGCCAGATCGCCCGGGTTCGCGATGAATGAGCTGAGGCCGGTCTTGTCTGCCCACACGCTGCCGTCTAGATACCAGGTCATACTTGCTGCCGGAATTGCAAGGTTCCGTGAGTCTGTGCCATACCCGCTGAACGAAATAGCGCTGCCGGTAAAAGCAATGGCGCCATGCGCCGGTGAAAACTCTACTGTTGGAGGATCTAAGGGCGTCACGAGAATGCTCAGGCTTTTAGATGCCTGCTGAGTTCCATCTTCGACAAGCAGCGAAACTGTTGCCAACAAAGAGCTTCCGCCAGTAGACGGCGAACCCCAGAGCAGAGAGGCTGTGTCCTGACCCGAAAGAAGTGTTCCTGACGTTACGCTCCAGGCGTAGGAGTAAGATGCAGGAAACCCACCAGATACGTCTGCATCGAACCTGGCGGCTGAAACCTCAGCTATCTGCGTTGTAGCAGTGCCGATAATATCCAAAACCAGTGGTTCTGGCTCAATGTCTGTTCCGGTGCCAGTATCTGTGTTTGTGCCAGTATCGGTATTGGTAGCTGTGTCGGTATTAGTGGCAGTGTCAGTATTGGTGGCAGTATCAGTATTGGTGCCAGTATCGGTATTGGTCGCAGTGTCGGTATTGGTCGCAGTGTCGGTATTGGTGGCAGTATCAGTATTGGTGTCAGTGCCGGTATTGGTGTCAGTGCCGGTATTGGTGTCAGTGTCAGTATTCGTGGCAGTGTCGGTATTGGTGTCAGTATCAATATTCGTGGCAGTATCAGTATTGGTGCCAGTATCTGTATTGGTCGCAGTGTCGGTATTAGTGGCAGTGTCAGTATTGGTGCCAGTATCAGTATTAGTGGCAGTGTCAGTATTGGTGCCAGTATCGGTATTGGTCGCAGTGTCGGTATTGGTGGCAGTATCAGTATTGGTGCCAGTATCGGTATTGGTGGCAGTATCAGTATTAGTGGCAGTATCGGTGTTGGTAGCAGTGTCAGTATTAGTGCCAGTATCAGTTTCTGGTTTGTTTACTGCCAGAACCCTTATCGAAACCTGAGCTTTTACGGTAAAAACCGGGATCTCGCTGGTCTTTTCGGTAACAGCAAAACCAATAGTGGCACTTGCATTAAGATTGGGGGCCTGCCAGATGGCATGATCGATGCTGCTTTCGGTGAATGTCCCAATGCTGGCGGTCCATGCTGGAATGAGTTCATCAGAATCTGGATCTACAGCGGTACTTTCAATTTTGAGCAGGTCGCCACCGCTCACTTCAAGCTTTTCTGGTCTGATCCAGACGCTGGGCGGCTTATTCTTTACACCAGCAGGCGGGAGAGTGGCTCCCAATGAAGTGATTTCGGTTATTCTAAAAGTACCTGTCGCGATGGCGATAGTCTGTTCCTGCAGGGGAGAGCCTGGCGGCGGCATTACATATATTTGGCCGATTGCACCGGCTGGCATTGCCGGCGACAAAAACACGCCGTCGCCCTGATGGGTAAAGGTTTCACCCCACAATGTCACCGTCGCAGCTGTAACCGGATTGCCATATTGGTCAACCAGCAGAATTCTGATAAAGGAATCTGCCTTGTCTTCTTGTTTAACTGCTATCTGCAAAGGCGCTGGTGACGAAGATGAAGAGACTTGCAGCGGCGCGCCCAGTCGCACCTTGTAAGAAGGAGCTTGCACAGAACTTAGTCGGATAATGAGATGATAAGACCCGTCTGGAACATCTGTGATGACAAATTTTCCGGTAGGATCAGGCCTTGCCGAAAGAGAAGCGATTTCTTCGAGAAAAACAAGCGAGTCTAAAAAATTAAAATCGCGGGTTTTTAATGATGAATGAATATTTGACGCAGCGACTATTTGCGAAACATCAATTTCACCGGATATGGTGCCGAACTGGGGTGGCAGAGTATCTTCTGAGGAATATTCCCAGTAACTGCAGCCAAAACAGCCGAAAAAGAAAACTAATGCGCAGAAACTTATGATGCAAAGCTTCCAAAATTTTTTCAGGGTGTGATTGTCATGCATAGATGTCGATAGAAAGCGCGTTTAGTTGTGGTCTCATATTTCTGATATGACCCTTCTGGTACAAAAGCGAGAATTTGTTTGTTTCAGAGGTGTTTTTGTTAAGTAAACATCGCTGAAGCACTATTATTAGTTGTTTCAGGATACACATTCAGCTTGTGAATGGCAACCGGCATGTTGAGTTTTGTGTGTGCAATAACAGGCGATGGCCCTGTAGATAAATCATCCTGGTTGGGATTGAAAAGTAGAAAATTTTTGCTGGAATTTCGTGACATTACTGCAAAAAATGCGGCATAATAATGACCAATAATGATTGTTGATTGAGGATAATCAGATGATGAGTCAGGCGCGATTTCGTATCGGAAACCAGACAAACTGTAATGTCCCGGCGCACTTGCCGTTTCAGTTTGCTGTTGATAACGGATTTGATGCGTTTGAGTGGTTCAGTGACCCTGGCCGCGTCGGCTGGCACGAAGATACCATGTCGACGGCACAGAGGGCAGAATGCCGCGCTGTCGCACGAAAGCATGATATTCTCTTCAGCGTTCACGCACCCTGGGCTGCCGATCCAACAACAACTGCCGGAGCAGCTTCGATTTTGCAGAGTATTCGTTTTGCCGGCGAAGTCGGCGCTGGAGTTGTGAATCTGCATATTTTTCCGCAGCATGACGTAAAAGTTTATGTAGAAGCCCTCATGCCTTTAATTAGAGCGATTGATAACCCGGATACGCGCCTCAGTATTGAGAATACCCGCCAGACTTCGCCAGAAGATGCCAACGCCATTTTTGCTGAGATCTCAGCAAAACCTGAGGCTGCCGGTCGCGTTGGAATGTGTCTTGACATGGGGCACGCCAATCTTTTTGAAGGCACACACAATGATTACCTGAGTTATGTCGACCGGCTTGGCGACCATGTTCCCATTATTCACTGGCATGCTCACGAAAACTGGGGTGACCGCGACAGCCATCTGCCGCTCTTTACCGGTGCAGCGGCGCAAGATGACGCTGGCGTGCGCGCTCTCGTGCAGCGTCTTAAGAGGAGAGGTTTTGCCGGTTCAGTAGTTATGGAACAATGGCCAGAACCACCTGAGATTCTTGTTCAGACCCGACGGAGACTGCTGCAGATCTGGAACGAGGAGTAAAATAATGGAGCGCAATATATGAGTGTTAACGTTTACAGTTGTAAAACCTGCGCGGCACCCATCTCTTACGACATTAAGCAGGAAAAGTGGAAATGCCAATATTGCAACAGTGAATTCGCCAAAGATGAGATTGTCGAAAAAACAAGTAACGAAGGTGAGATGGAGGTCGTCGAAGATCTCAATGCCAAGATTCCTGAGCTTGATGAATACCGCTGTAATGCATGTGGCGCCAAGATTCTTACAGAGGGCAACGCTGCCGCCACCTTCTGTATCTATTGCCGCAATCCATCGGTAATTAAATCGCGATTTTCAGGTGAATTTCATCCGAGATACCTGATTCCATTCAAGGTCACTCTGAAAGAAGCCAAAGAAACCTATTTTAAATGGATCAAAAAGCGATTTTTTGCGCCAGATGAATTTAAAACAGCCAGAGAGATTGATAATATCCGCGGTCTGTATGCGCCGTATTGGCTTTTTGACTGCCGGGCCTCGGGGTATGTCGAAGGTGAGGGCAGAAACTCAAAAAGCTGGCGCAGCGGCGATTATAATATTACCGAAACCCAGCATTATTATGTTAAAAGAGTCGGCTCTTCAGCCTATGACAAGATTCCGGTTGATGGTTCAAAGAGCCTGGCCGACGACCTCATGGAAGGGATCGAACCATATAATTACTCGGCTATCAAGGATTTTTCGCTTGAATACATGTCGGGATACCTAGCCGAAAAATACGATGTGAATGAAAAACTGGCTGCCAGAGTAATGGAGCCGCGCGCCCAGAAATTTCTGCGCTCAACCCTGGAGGCTTCCGGGCAGCGCTATCAGTCAATGAGCATCAGTTCCAGCAGTATAAATATCAACAGCGTAAAAGCTGCCTATGCCATGCTGCCGGTCTATGTGTTGACCAACGTTTACCAGGGTAAAAAGCACACTTTCATGATAAACGGGCAGACCGGCAAAACTTACGGCGAGACGCCTTTTGACAAGCGTAAATGCGTTCTTTTTTCAGCCGCTTTATTTTTGACCACATGGTTTGTGACAGTAACAGGAGCAGTTATCCTTGGAATCTATTAATAAAAGTTCAATTAGAGGCCTTGTTTCTTTGTGGTTGTGCGCTGTCTTGCTGATTTCGATGGTCGGCTCACTACAGGCCGCCGAAAAGCAAAGACTTTTTGACGAAGCCGAACTGCTGAGCGCGTCTGAACAAGTCACAATTCAGGTTGAGCTCGACAAGATTTCGCGCGAGCTTTCCGCAGATTTTATTATTGTCACCAAAAAGAAACTCGATGGCACAAATATTCAATATTTTGCCAATGATTTTTTTGAAAAAAACGGCAATAAAAATGGCTCAGGGGCGATTCTTGCCATTTCCATGCAGGAGCGCGACATAAATTTTACCGCATTTGGCAAGATTTATGACGATCACAAACGCCGACTCGATAAAATCCGCGCCAGTATTGGCAAGCACCTGACAGCTAAGCGCTACCATCAGTCGTTTATGCATTTTACCGAGCTGGTGCGCCCATCAGGATTTTTCGGCAATTTCGCCAAGGTTGCTGTAACCTGGCAGCCGTGGGTAATTGCGCTAGTCGTGACGTTAGTCGTAGTGGGTTTTCTTGCCTACAACCACAGGGGCGAGATCACCGTTGGCAGCTCTACTTATGCGGTTCCTGGCGCATTTAATCTGATTTCCAGCGAAGACAGGTATTTACGCACAACAACGACAAAGACGAAGGTAACCTCCAGCAAATCGAGCGGCGGTGGTGGCGGTCGCAGCAGTGGCGGCAGCAGCGGCAAGTTTTAGCCATTTGTCAAAGTTTATAAGCCCACAAACTCAACCGTAAAGGCAGCAATTCTCGGTCAAAGAGAAGAAACCGCGGATTACACTTATTGACGCGGATTTTTCGAGAGGTTTGAGCAGACATCACAATGTGGATTTTGCGACTTTGCCTGACGGCTGCGCGCAGAATGACAGAAAAGGGCGCAACTGCGCGAAGTCGCAGGATCTCACAGAATGAGAATTGCCAGAGCGATTTTATCCCGGGTTGGCACAGTGTTTACTTCTCACCGAGAATTGATGCTGTAAAGGTGAGAGCCTTACTCTTGGTAAAAAAATGCGAGGCGCCTAATCAGTTTCAGAATCTGCTTTGTAGCGTGGGATATACAGGTGAAAGGTGGTGCCTTTGCCAACCTGGGATTCGACTCTGACATGACCGCCGTGCTGTTTCATTATCGAATAAACGCATGAAAGCCCCAGGCCTTGTTCAGAAGGCTCTTTTTTGATAAAAGCATTCTGGGGTGAGTCTGGATGGTTCTTCTGTTCAAAACCTGGTCCTGAGTCGCAAATAGCAACACAGACCGCGTCGCCACTTATCTGTGACGGCTTAGCGCTGGAATCTGCCGGCAGATTTTCAACGGAAATATTGACTTTGCCGCCTTTTGTCATGGCTTGTCGCGCATTCAGCAGCAGGTTGTCAAAGACCAGGGTCATTCTGTTTCTATCTATGTTACATTGCCAAAGGTCTTTGGGCAGGTGCAGTTCATAAGCTATGTTGGAGCCGCGAAGTGTTAATCTGGCTGACTGATCAAGAATTGTGCTGACCGATGCCGCTTGAAAGTCAGGCTTGCCGCTATGAGCAAGGCTGAGCAATTGACAGGTAAGGTTTCTGGCCTCAGTAAAAATTTTGAGTGTAGATTCCAGCCGCTCCATAATCTTTTTCAGGTTCTTGCGGCGGCAATATTCCTGGGCAAGCTCGATGTTTCCAAAAATACTGCTGATTAAATTGCTGAAATCGTGGGCAATTTCGCTCGCCACGGCGCCAATCGTCTTTAAGCGGTTTGAGCTGTGCAGAACTTCGTTGAGCTGCTCATCGTTGCTGACGTCGCGAAAAACCAGTATCGCACCCATTATCTCGTTGAAATCGTTCTTGATCGGCAGTGCGCTGTAAGAAACTTTGCGCGCACCCCCATGCCGATCAGTCATTAACAGCGGGTTTGACGATTCCAGCTTTTCGCCGGTCTTAAGAACCCAGGCTGCCGGGCAGGGGCTGGACTTTCTGGTGTCCGGGTCATGCAGACGAAAAATCTTAGCCAGCGGCCGTCTGACGGCTTCTTCGTTTGACCATCTGGTAAACTCTTCAGCGGCCGGGTTTAGCGTGGTAACGGTACCCTGGGCGTCGGTGCTGATGACCGCTTCGCCGATACTGTTCAGTGTGGCCCATAGTCGCTCTTTCTCAGTGTTGAGGGCTGCTTCGGTGAGTTTGCGTTCGCGCCTGACTTCTGCCTCGCGCAGCTCTCGCCGGATTACCGGAACAAGCCGCTCGAGACTGTTTTTGGTCAGATAGTCGGCAGCGCCACGCTTCATGATCTCGGCGGCGATTTCATTGCCAACTTTACCGGATACACCAATAAAAGGAATATCGAGGCCCGTCTCCTGCAGAATGTTCAGCGCTTTGTAAGCATCAAAACCTGGCAGATGAAAGTCGCCGATGATGATGTCCCAGGGCTGGCGCTTCAGGGCTGTTTTCAGCTCTGCGGCACTTTCTACCCGTTCGCCCTGAACCTTGAAGCGTGCTTTTTTGAGCATACGAAAAATCAGGGCGGCGTCACTTTCTGAATCTTCTATCTGAAGGCAGCGTAGCGGGGTTACTTCGGTGACTGTCATGGTGACTCCATTGCTGTCTGGTTCGTTGATAATAGATTTACCCAATTAAATTCTACTTTTATTGGGATGATTTGACAAGAACATGATCCAAAATAGATTTGCCGGATTTGCCAGCCACATTTTTTCAAGTTCTGCACTGACAAGATCACAGGGGCGAAGGTTCGTTTAACTCCAGCCAGTAATGGCATAGCGCTTTAACTGCATCGACAAACTCTTTAAAATCAACCGGCTTGCGGATATAACTGTTGGCACAAAGATTGTAGGCGGCCGCTAGATCACTTTCTTCGACAGATGAGGTCAGCACGACAACAGGAATACGGCGGGTCCGGGCATTCTGCCTGATATGCCGCAGGACCTCCAGTCCACTGATTTTGGGCATTTTGAGATCAAGCAGAATAAGATCTGGCAGAACGCTTACTGCTGCACTCGTTGAGCTTTCAGCGCCAAAAAGATAGTTGAGGGCTTCCTGTCCGTCTTCTTTAACCACAAGTTCGCTGTCAATATTGCCTTTGATAAAGGCTCGCCTGGTCAGCTCAATATCGGTCTGGTTATCCTCAATGAGCAGAATCATGTGTGGCATTGCCAGTCTCCTCAGTTGTAAAATAAAATGATGCGCCATGGCCAGGCTCGGATGTTGCCCAGACGCGGCCGCCATGGCGATGAATTATGCGGGCAACCGTTGCCAGGCCGATACCGGTGCCTGGGAATTCAGAGGTTTTATGCAGGCGCTGGAAAGGGCTGAACAGGTTGTCGTAGTAGGCCATGTCAAAGCCGACGCCATTGTCAGCAACGACAAATACCTGCCTGCCATCATTCACGCAGCGGCCAAAGGAGATTCTGGACTCGGCTTTAAACTGGCTGAATTTGAGCGCATTTTCGAATAAATTCGCCAGGACAACCTCAATCAGCTCGGGGTCGGCGTTTGTTGTCAGCTCTGGTTCAACAATGAATTCTACATGCTGATCAGGATTAGCGTCTCTGATTCGCATGATAATCGCATTGGCAATAGCACTTAAGTCGACAACTTGTAACTGTAACGGTGAACGGCTCACCCGCGAAAGTTTGAGTAAACCGTCGATTAATATGCCCATCCGCTGAGCTTCTGAACGAACGCGTTCGATGAATTTGTGTCCATCTTCATCGAGTCGGTCATGGTAGTCTTCCTGCAGCGCCAGGCTCCAGCCGTCGATTCCACGCAGTGGCGCACGAAGATCGTGCGAGACAGAATATGAAAAGGCTTCGAGCTCTTTATTTGCCGTTTCGAGCTGCGCGGTTCGCTCAGATACACGGTTTTCCAACTCTGCATTAAGCCTTTCGAGCTGGAGATTCCGTTGTTCCAGGGCATCTGCCATCTGATTGACCGCATTGCACAGCGTGGTGATTTCGCTGGCCGAAACCGGCACCGCTACGCGCACCGATAAATCACCTTCGGCAAGAGTCTGCACATTTGTGGTCAGGTTTATCAGAGGGCGAGAAACCCAGCGTTCGAGAAAGAACATCAGCAGCACGAAAATAATGATCAGTATTGTTTCGGCTATCAACAGCGAACTTCGCACATTCGCCAGTTTGCGATTAAGTTCGACAAGAGAAAATTTTGTTTCGACCACGCCAATAAGCTCTGCAGGCCGCTCAGAGTCGGGGTTCAGATCAGTTAAAAAAACCATTTCACGAACTTCTGTAGTGTCTTCAGCGCTATTTTCTGGTGTAGCGCGGCCACCGGTATAAATCTGCCCGCCTTCCCTGTTCAAGAAGTTGACAGTAATCAGGCTGGGAATGAGCAGTGACTGCGAGGCCAGCTGCTGCAGCTGGTCTATGTCTTCGGCAAACATCGGAGATATCGCCTGCTTTGCAATCTGCGAGGTATATGTCCTGGCGGCATTGTTGAAAGAATCGAGAATGAACCAGCGAATATTTCGATAATGTGCGATGCCCATGATTGCCATCATCACTACTGCTGTAATGATGAATGAAACAAGTATGCGGACTCTGATCGACAGCATGCGTCAGTCTTTCTCCATCAGTAAAGCTTTGCAGCTGATTTCTTGATCTGGTCGGAAACCTTAATGCGCAGCTTGTCGAGAACTGTCACGTTCAAGATCAGTTGCCAGCGGTCAAACTGCCTGACTCTAGAAATTGCCGGGCGTATTTTCAGTGATTCATTCAGAACTTCGTTGATAGCTGCAGCAAGAGGTTGCGGTGAAAGAACGTAAGCAAAGGCCGATCCCTGTTTGACAAGAGATTCAGAAAAGCTCACAACCAGGTTATGAGCACGAAATGAAGCCAGAAATATCGCCTGAATTATTGCATCGTTCATAATACCCGGGTCAGGTGGCAGGAGCGCAGCCGTTTCTGGCTGGCCGAAAGCACGCAATGCTGTCGGCAATGTGCGCGGATCACTCAGTTGATGAGAATCGATCTGCATTCCTGTCTCCATGATCACCTTTTCGAGATCACTATCTGGCGCAAAGCGGCTGGCAACATAAGGATACCAGACCGTTTTAATTTCAGGCACTAGAGATTTCAAGAGCTGCATCTGCATTGCATAAGGCTGGCGGGTGTCCAGAAAAATGGTGCGAGAGTCGTCGGGCGGTGAATCAATAAGCGTTGTCAGGATATCAATATTCCAGGCCATGTGCAGAGAGAGTTGCAGGGCCGCATCACCCAGTGCGATGGCAAATTCAGGCGGCTTACTCTCTAAAAAGCTGAAAGAGGTTTTGCCAACGGGGCAGAAAACCAGTTTGTGTTCAGCCAGAGATCTCAAGTTGGTGACAGTATCCATATGCAGCGGAATATCGGGTCGAAAAAAGACCCAGACTTCAGCGCTGACCAGAGACGGCAGGCACAAAAGCAGAATCGCTATTACCCCTATTAATATTTTTTGTCTTCTCACAGTTTGCATTCTCTTTGTCAGCGCGGCGCTACAGATTCCATAACATCTCTATCGAGATTTCGCGGCCCGGCTGCGGATGTTCATCGAGTATTCCTACCGGGTTATCTACAGAAACGTAGGAATGGTAAGTGTTTAGCAGATTCCTGACGCGAAGGATAATTTTGTCGGCAAGGCCAGGGAAGCCGGTTTTCTGAACGGTCAGATTGATCATGCTTCTGCCGGCAAGCGTTTCTCGAGCATCAGCGATGTTTCTCGGCTGCCGCGAAGAAAAACTTCCCCAGATGCACGTATCATACGACCCGGCTTTAAACGAATAGCCGAGATTGAACTTGTTATGAGGCAGTCCTGGAGCGACTGTTGCCGGTTGCGTTTCTGATCTCAGGCGAAAAGTTGATACGTTGCCAAAAAACTCCTGACCAGCCCGAAAGCGCTTTTTGATCTCGAATTCTGCACCATCAATTGTGATCTTTGAAATGTTCAGATAAGCGAGAAAAAGTCTCGGGCTTTCGATACGGTCGCTCAGATTGTTAATAAAGAAATTAACCTTGCTGAACCAGCCGTCAAAGAGCTCGCCAAGCAACTGAAATTCGTAGGTCTGAATCTGTTCGGGCTTCAGGTCGCGATTGTTGTTGATTTCATGAAAGTCAGGATTGCGGTAGGCTTTGCCGAACAGAAATTTGCCGGTCCAGCGCTCATTACAGCGGCGAATCAACGCTGCCCTGGTGCTTAGCCGGTCACCGAAAAGCGAGTGTTTGTCATATCTGGCGTCAAGCACTACTCTTGTTCGCGTCGAAAGACGAATATCATCCTGAACGGTCAGCGAATTGTTGGTAAAGCGCTCGGGTTCTGGCGCTGCTCCGGGCAATGTGCTCAGCTGCCCCGGGTCACCTGGCGAATCGTATGAGGCGGAGACTTCAGACTCAAGAAGCTCAATGCCAGACAGCTCGCCTCTGACTGATAACTGGTGTTTGCCGGTTTTACGGCCTTTCCAGAGCAGGTTGATTCCCCAGCCGGCGTCCTTTGAATGATCGTTCTCCATCACGCCAAAAGGGTAGGTTGTGCCAAAAGCGGTTGCTCCAGGGCTGACAGTTTCGGCAGTTTCGCTGTCACTGAAGCGGTTATAAAACAGTCCGACAGTAAAACTCGACTCCGCAGCCATATCACGATTGTAACGAAATGACAGCATGTCGTTTGAGCGCCTGAAGAAAGTTTTTCTGTTCAGGTTCTCAAAATACCCGAGATAGCCCTCGCGGGATCCTTCGACGTGGTGAGCGAGAAAGGTATAGCCACGTGGGTCGGAAATCTTGAGCATGAAATCCTTCCTGGTGAAGCCATCCTGCGTGTAGCCAGATTTGCCATAGACATCGCGCTCGATGTATCTCGACTGCCCATCACTGCCCACGCCAGACAAATTAAGGTCAAAAATTGTTGTGCCATGCTTGAAAACTTGCGAAAGGCCAATTCCCCTGGTATTGAAACTGCCAAATTCGGTTTTAAAATAGCCACCTTCGGGTGGGTTGGTCTCAGTAATGCAGTTGATGACGGCAAGAAAAGCGTTTGAGCCATACATGGCCGAACCGGGGCCGCGTATAATCTCTATTCTGCTGAACCGCGCAAGATCGAGAAGGTCGTAGGTCCAGTATGGCGTGCCAAGAAACTGGTTGTTGATGCTGACGCCGTCAATCAGCACTACGAAATTTCGGTTTGAATCAAAAACCCCGCGCGGGCCAGGCCACCAGTCGCCAGAGATTGAGCGCCATGGCGAAAAACCCGGAGAAAATTCGAGCAGTTCCGGAATGGTTCTCGCGCCAAGCTCCCTGATCTGAGTCCTGGTAAAAATCGAAATTATGGCCGGTGACTCTATGGCAGGCTCGAGCGAACGCATTGCAGTTATCACGTTTTCAGGCTCGTAGAGCAGAGAAAATGATTCCTGCTCAATGTCGCCACAGTAACTGGCCGGTACAACGCCGATGAAGAAAATAGCTGACAAAACCAGTGCGGCCAGCCAGTAATTGTTGCGAATTCTGCGATTAAATTGCATTTCTCAGGCCTTTGTGACGTATCCGTCAGCAAAACGACTACGACTATTGTGTTTTAAGGTGGAGCGAGCCGTGAATGTTACCATTCATTGTAAAAGTTTGGCAAGAATCAATTATTAAACTCGCCGGCGAATTTTCGGCATTTCGGGCAGGTTATGTCCGGGCAAATGAAAACGCCGTGTCTTTCGACACGGCGTTCATCAGAATTCTGTTTGCTGGTATTACTTCTGACCCATGTAGGTCTTGAGTGAAGGATCGCCCATCAGGTGATAGACTTCCCAGTAATACTGCTTGC
>Ga0154428_1165_pt2 | contig 14649 bp, 9 predicted proteins | sample RifGroC2_FD_115932 | JGI IMG/M metagenome (GOLD analysis project Ga0154428, IMG submission 115932) | Candidatus Riflebacteria bacterium GWC2_50_8 | reverse complement strand
CATCGCCGATACGGACTTGTGTTTGGCGATAAGGAGGCTGAGCAGGTGTTATCGAAAGGAGAGTTCGATAAAAAGGCATTCCAGGCGAACTCTCGCCGCCTTGAGCAACGGCTTGGTAGTTTGGGTTTGCTACGACGTTTGTCGGACGGCTGCGCATACGTTATTAATCCCTATCACACGGAAGTTAAATGACTAACGACGAACTGATTGGCAAAGTTGCAGTATGTTATTTGCGCGACCGGCTTACGGAGGACGATTCCACCGGTGTCGCTCGTTACCTGCTTGACTGCCTAACCGCCGACCAAACCGCTGCCGTAGCCAAAGCGATTCTGGCTGACACTTTGTTGTCAAAACTGGTTGAAATCAAGTTGCCCATACACTTCGTAGGAAATCTAGGGCTACCGCCGGAAGTTCTCACAAAAGAACGAACCACATACTTCCGCAACGCCGCATGCTACAAGTCCGCACTGCTTGTGGCCAACACAGGAGATGACGAAGAACAATCGCTCAAGGAGTTAGTGCCCATTGGTACGCCGCAACTCCAATCTCACCCCGAACTCTGGGTGAACTTGGCTGCCGAGGGTTTGCCCATTACCGACCAGCAGCGGCTTTGGTGGGTAAAGGCATTGCAAGGGCTACTGGAAGTGCGGTCGTTCGCGCTCGACCGCTTCGCAGAATACATTTTGCAGACACGGACTGCCATTGAGGACGGCCATCCCATATTGTCTGCGCTCGGTGTAGCTTTCCCCGCACTGCATGTCCCGAAAGACACGGCGTTTTTTCGTAGCCTGAATGACAAGACGGCAGGCCACCTTTCTAAGTGGAAGGCGCTTTATACACAAGCGATTAGAAGGCGCGCCTGCTACCTCGTGAAGCAGACACCGACTCAGGCTTTACTTTTGGAAGACGATTTAGTCAAGTCATTTGAGAAGGTCAAGGACGCCATTCCTAATGAACTGCACCCGGCCATCAATGTTTTCATTTCGGCTGACAGCGGCTGGAACAAGGAAGCTGCCGAACTAGCGCAATGCGAGTGGGAGATAGTGAAGCCGCTGTTCGATGGACTGAAAAGAGAAACGTTCAATCTCGGTAGGGCAACACTTGAGTTCTATAACGAGCGTGAAGCCGACCTGCTCACTGATGATGAGCGTGATTACCTAGACAGACTGCGTAATAGCAAACGAAGCGAAGCGCAAGACGAAGACGAAGATTTTTATCGGCGTCACCGAAACGAACTCAAAGAGCAACCGTCACTTAAGGCGAAGTGGGACAGATTTATCTTCGGCACGCCTGTAGAGACAGAGGATTTTTTGCTGGGCATAGCACTTTGTTTGGAGTGGTTATTCGATCAAGACATGCCATCTTCAAAACGACGTCTCAAACTCACCTGTGATCGTCGTACGAAGAAGGATCTTAAGGATCTAAACGTGGATGCGGGGTTATTCTTCGTTCGGCGCTATCGGGGGTTGAAAACTCTGTTCGGGGGTCGCGTGTCTTGGGACATCGGCGACCTGATGAACTTTGAGGCGTTGAGTGACCAGTGGCGCAAGGCATCCAAACCATATGTCAACCGTTCAGTTGCAAAGTCCGCACTGCAACTGAAATTCGTTTTGGAGTTAGAGGTCGAGTTTTCTACTGGAACGACCGAGAATTACTTTAAACAACTCCTCTGGACATATGACCCGAACATTGTCGCAAGCGAATTCCCGGGAGATTGGGCACGCTTGACAGAGCACCCATTGGTGTATTGTTGTGTTAATCGTGAGCCGGTTAGTGGCAAAGGACATTTCCAGTCACTCGACCTTCGCAATGTCCGTACGCTCTATCCGGCCTACGGTCAAGACCGAGGTTCTTTGGTCGCCATCTACAAGAAGGAACATGACTTCTCGCTTATCTGGCCTGTGAACCTTTCTAAGGCACAGGAACATGGACTTGTGTCTGAGCAGACGGCCTCGAAACTGTTGAGTCTCTTCCAGACGTTTCAGCAGAGCTACCAAGGCGCAATTAAGGGCTTTCTCGAGGACGGGCTAGCGTGCGATCTCCTGGTGAAACAGGCCGAGGACTATGGCGCTTTGTTAGAAGCCATCTGCAAGGGCGCGAAGGGTGACCGCAACCGAGAAAATCTTCTCAGGCCACTGCTCCAAGTCGGCACGGTAGTGGTAGAGGGTGGACGCGTTACGGCCATTGTTACGCCCTGGCATCCCCTCCGGCTCTCCGCAATGGCTAACAAAGGGCTGCAGGTGGCAGCGCTAGTGAGATATTTGTTGACTGCCGAGAGCATATTTTTTGGTACTCCATCTCTGTTCTTTAAGGAACTCGAACAGGAGTTATTACACCCTTACTATCCAGAAGTCGTGCTGGGCTGGCACGACAAAAAACCTGAACTGCTATCATTGACCGACCACCATCTTGACTACAGTCTCCACGAGTCCCCTGTCATTAACAACGATGGTTTAGACGAAACGAACGAGAGCCCGGCGGAGACTTCGACGCTCATTGTTGATTTGACGAAGAAGTTCCTGACACTTTACCCGCACGAACGGGCCAATCTGTCGGTTGTCCTCTACAACTGTGATTCTGCGCGATTACCCTACGCGCTCGTGGACAAGATGAATTCACTCCACGAGGACGAGGAGGACATGCGATGTCAAATCATTCTGCGCCATCGGGACGGGGTAAAGTTGCGCGAACTTTACGAGAAAATTATCGAATCCTCGGACAACGATGCCGACTCGTTTGTATCGAGTGAGGCTGCAAAGGACTTCATGGCGCGGCTTCGTATTGGTATCATGGCCGACCAGGCGCCAGTGCCCGACCCAAAGGATGGGCCTTCGGCAGACATGGTGTTTTTACAAGATGTCATAGCTCGACACTCAGGCATAGATTGGTATCCTGAGACATGCGACCCATTGGATTCAGCATCGTTTATCCCGGCTCGCTGGTCGCGCCGCCGGCCATCGGCTATCGACGACATGAAATCTGTCGTATATATGTGCTGCCCGGTGCAGACCAAGGAAGGCTGGTCATTCATTACTGCACTAACGACCTTTATCAAAGGTGACTGGGATGGTCTCGAAAGCAAGCGCCTGCTTCCGGCCCGCAAGCTTGACTTCAATGACCCGCAGACGGCTAGCATCTTCAAAGAAATTCACAACCTCGGGAATTGGGTGGTGAACTACGATGAGTTGCTCGACCGCCGCCAACTGCTCAACCAAAATGTCAAAGTCATCCGTTACAAGCAGGGGGCAACGCAAGGCCGAAATATTCTGATTTCCTCGACTGCGTCTTTGAATCTTCTGCGCTCAATGGTTTTCGGTCGCATTAAGGATTTAAACCTTGAGTTGACCGATTCCGATTGCCGTGATCTCGCCGAGAAGTTCATTAACGACGCTAATGAAATCTCGGGAGATATCGTGCTACGTGCGGCCAAGCGAGGCCGCAACGCCAGTGAACTTATGGGAGTTGTCCTCAGCCGATACATGATTCGGCATGAGCTTGGGACAAATCGGCGCTTCGGCTGGTATTTTCTCGACGACTACGCCGAATGGCTTGGCCAACATGAGGAACAGATTGCGGACATTCTTGCGCTAGTTCCTGAACAGACTCTTGAAGGCAAGCTCCAGCTTTCTATTATCATCTCTGAGTCCAAATACGTCGACTATGCTAGTCTTGCCGCGAAGCGCAAGGAGTCACAGAAGCAACTGCGTGACACAGTGCGCCGAATTAACGACGCTATCTTCGGCGATCCAAAGCGGCTCGACCGAGACCTGTGGTTGTCTCGGTTCTCCGACTTGATACTGAACGGCATCCAGTTTCCGGCTAACTCCCCGATTGATTTAGCCGCGTGGCGCAGGGCTGTTCGAGACGGCGAATGCGGTATTTTCATGCGTGGCTACTCACACATCTTCGTGTCCGGCCCGACCGACGCGCCGGAGTGTTCAGACTTCGTTGTCGTGGCTGAGGCTGATCAGTCATGGCAGGAAGTGTTCTCGCGGGCGCGGCTGCGCGAGTTAGTCTTGAGCTACTGGAAGGATTCGAATCCTATTGCTATCCGCAAGACCATCGCAGACCAAGATATCTGGACGGAGCAGAACTACCGGATGCCATCGGAGCGGATCAAGATTGTCCAACGCCGTAAACAAAATGAAGATTCAACTAGTATAGATGAAAAATTTGGCGATAATGAATGTCAAGGTTCACAGCCGAAATCCCCGTTGACCGGTAGCACACCGCCTGCACTCACTCAGCCAGCAGTACAATCGCTAACACCATTTGAGTCCGTCGCCTCAACCTCGGCGTGGGCCTACCCGAAGGTTGGCCAACTTATCATCGATTATCAGGGAGGCGCACAGGATAACGCTGCCGATGACGATTGGCTCAAGCAGGTTGAAAGCCGCTGCAAGGGTGCGTTGCAACAATTTCAGCTGCAGTCGAAGTTGCTTAGTAAAATACTCACACCAAACGCCGCATTGTTAAAATTCCAAGGAAGCGCTAATCTTACTGTCGAGCAAGTGCTTAAACGGCGCTCGGAGTTTCTTACCACACATGGTCTGAACGTGATTTCTGTTCGGGCCGCGCCTGGGGCTGTGGCCATCGCCATTGCTCGTCCTAATCGTCGTATACTGCACCTACCTGAAGTATGGAAGCATTGGAACCCGAATTGCTTGCATGGTAATCACGACTTGCTCATTGCTGTGAAGGAAGAGGACAGCGCCCCGCTGTTCCTGTCTCCGAAGTCTAACGCTCCGCACACGCTCATCGCTGGCTCTACCGGAAGTGGTAAGTCGGTACTGATGCAAAACATAATTTTGAGCATTGCCTGTACTAATACGTCTGAACAGGCCAAGATCGTTCTCATCGATCCCAAACTCGGTGTGGACTATTTCTCCTTCGAAGGCTTGCCACACTTGCAAGGTGGTATCATTGACGATCAGCAGAACTCCATTCTGACATTAAATGAACTCGTAGGAGAGATGAATAGGCGCTATTCTGTGCTCAAAGAGAACAAGGTTTCAAATATCTTCGACCTTAATAAAAAGCCGAATCCAACCGAGCGTCTTCCGTTCCTATGGATTATTCATGACGAGTTCGCTGAATGGATGATGACACCCCAGTACGCCGACGCAGTTTCCGATATCGTTGGGCGACTTGGTGTTAAAGCTCGTGCTGCAGGAATATCACTTGTCTTTGCCGCGCAGCGCCCAGATGCTAACGTCATGCCTATGCAGCTTCGTGCTAACTTGGGGAACCGTCTTGTTCTGCGCGTGGATAGCGAAGGAACATCAGAAATTTCTTTAGGAGAAAAGGGTGCAGAGCGTCTTTTAGGAAAAGGTCACTTGGCTGCGAAGTTAGAAGGTGAGATGGGCGTAATCCATGCTCAAGTTCCCTTGGTAGACCCTATGTTTATTGCAACTCTTGTGGCGGCATGTAAGGAAGAGATCAAATAATGCCATCTGAAGTCATAAATGTGCCCCACAGGAAATTTAGGACATATGTATAAGTTTTTTGCTTGAACAGAGTCTAATATTTAAGTGGGAATGATTTTATTACAAAAATTTATCCTATGAAAACAGTTGGACCTATCCTGAATACCTATTCAGCTGAAGTCGACCACTCATTCCCGATAATGTAGACTACCTGTCGGAGCGGAGCCACGCTGGTCTTCAGTAGCTTAGTTTACTAGTCGGCTTTAACCACATTTTCTTCGAAAAGAGATTTCTAACATTTATCTTTTAATTCTGACGGCACGGGGTCCATTTGAGTTTTTTTGTAGCCTGCCAGTTTCTTGTTCCTCAGCTTGACCTCACCGTTGTCTTCCCTGTCTATGAACCTTATTATACCTTCACCGGAGTCAAATGACTTTTCGAAGGAGGCAAGGGTTTGCTCATCTACTGTAAAATCAGGCATGGCCCCTTCGCAGATTACTGTAAGATTGTAAAATTTCCTTTTCATTATTCCTCATTTTTATTTATTTCTATTAGGCCTGAACCATTTATTGATCTTATGGTGCACGGGGATGCGGACGGTTATATCTGCATCGAAAGATCTTTTGCGCACTTTAGCTTCTACAGGCTTTAAAGGACCGCCTAAAACCGATGTCCTTTGTGACAATGTCTGCTATTTTCCAAGTACCGCGTCCTTGCACGTCTTTGCCACCCTGAACATAACTTAACCACCTTCTTGGCCGGTATCTTGATAGCTGCACCGGTCTGAGGGCTCTGCCTACTATGGCCTCCCTGTTATAAACACGAGCTCGCCTATCCCGGAGACGGTTCTTCGCTTCATTGTAAGTTAGCCCGTCAACACCGCAAGTATAGTCGATACATCCTTTTTCCTAAAGCCGCTTTTGCCGCCAGGGATTCGACTATCTTCGCCTTCGTCATGGGTTTGCCACTCAATCTTCTCCTTATCCGTACAGAGTTTTTTTAACGGAGGTTTATCTTTTGAAGGGCTCCTTGCAACCAAAAAAGATGCCTCCTGAGGTAATACAATATGTGTGGGGCAATAGGAATATTTTACTTTTACCCAAAAAACTCGAAAGGGGCACACAATGGTTTCAGACAAGAGAAAGATTTTGGCTCTTTCGATGGGCGTGAGCATTTTGGTTTCAGTCGGCACTATATACCTGTACGACGCGTATTATCGGTTTTTTCTGGCAACCGAAGATCGGTTGCCAGAAAAAACCGTCAAAGTGTGAAAAATTAAAATAACCCACTACCGAAAAAACGCCTTCACCTGAAAATCCCCTTCAATCCTCCGATTTAACCCGCTTTTTTCAGACTCGCTGCTGTTATATCGTATTTCTGCGGGACTCATGGCGGGCCGCGTGGATACGTACCTGCCGGGTATATAGTCAGACTCCATTCAGCTTAAATCCAATCAAAAGAAGTATAAAACCATATGTGCACTGTAAAAGAAACGACCAATGGGTAGGAACTGTGCTGCAACGAGACGAGGCGGCTCGTAATGAGAGGGGTCGGCCTCCGTGCCGGCGACTGCGCGTTGACCTATGACGACGTTGACGGAAAATGCCCCGTCCTCGATAACGGCCATCACGTGGCCTTTGAGAAGATGGCTGGCGTTATTATGCAAAGGGAAATTCTTGAGGACAGGTATTGCCACGGCTGTTTATATCACAGGAAAAAGCAGGTCGAAGCCGTGAAGGCGAGCGCCTGATCGCGAAGGATTATCGCCAATGTCAAACATATCTCTTTACTGGTTTCAGAAAGAAGCCAAGAGGCGCGTCGAGGAGGCCTGGGGAGAAGGGAAAAAATCCCTTCTCATAAGCGTTCCCACGGGGGGCGGCAAGTGTGTCTCCTCGGATATGCTTATCTGGACCAACAACGGGGTGTTCGAGATAGGCGATCTCGCCAAAGGGGTTCCTGCCAATACGGCCCTTTACCGCCGCAATATGGACGTTGAAACCCGGAAAGGCTCCAGGAACTGCGCCTTAATCTATCGTTCCGCCTTGACTTCCACGCTCAAGCTCAAAACCGGCCTCGGCTATGAGATAGCCGGTACGCCGGAGCACCCCGTTTTGGTGCTTGCCGCGGACGGCAGCCTGAAAATGAGAAATTTGGAGGATACCAAGGCTGGCGATACCGTTGTCCTGAAGAAAGACAACAAGCTGTGGGCGGATTTGACGGATTTGCCGTTAAAAAGCCTCGGCGCCGAAGCGAATGCCGCCTTCTACATGAAAAAAGTCATGAGAGAGGTATGCAGCCTCGGCAGATACCTCGGTTCCAATGACCGGGAACGCTCCCTGATTTCGCGCGAGGATAAAAATCATGCCCGACTTTTCGTGCGGCGTGACGATGAAATTCCAGCCGTCATTTTGAGGGGTGGACGGGATTTTGCAGCCGTATTCCTCGGAGCCATGTTTGCCCGCAACCGTAAGACTGGCAGCATCGAGTTTATTACGCCCCATGAGAAACTTTCAAAGCACGTCCAGGTCCTTCTCCTTTCCCTTGGCATTCCGGCCGTAAGGAATTTTTATTCCACTGCCGCGTCTACGGATACCGTAACGTATCGAATTTCGATACCGGGGGATTTTGTCCCTCTTTTTAAAAGGGTTACAGGCTTTAACGGAGGCGCGGCGCATGAGGAGAACGGGCATGGCCGCGCGGTCAAGGGTTATTCAGGGGAGATAACGGTAAGGAAGAACCTCCTTTTTGAGAAAGTCGTCAGCGTGGAGCCCGGCTTCGACGATGTCTTTGACCTGACCGTTCCGGACGGCCACGAGTTCGTCGCCAACGGGTTCGTTGTCCACAATACCATTATCTTCTCCTCGATCCTCAAGGACGTCCTTCAGAAGGACAACAGGAGAGGGTTGATTCTCGTCCACCGCGATTCGCTTCTCACGCAGGCGGAGGAAAAACTGAAATTCGTATGGCCCGGCGTTAAGACAGGACGGCTTCAGGGCGGCGTCTATCAGTTTGACGGGCAGGTGACCATAGCCTCCGTTCCTACCCTGGCCGGCAAACTGGAGGAGTTCGCCGAGAGCTGCCGCACGCTGGGGCCGGTCGATTATGTCGTCTGCGACGAGGCCCATCATGCATATGCTTCCTCGTGGCGAAAGATACTCAATTTCATGAAGGCCAATTATGACTCGCGTTTCCTCGGCGTCACGGCGACCCCAATAAGAACGGACTCAAAGGAGTCTCTGACCGAGATCTTCGCGGATGTGCCTTACGTGGTTAGCATTTTTCAATTGATTCAGGAGGGGTTCCTCTCTCCACTTTCGGGGTATAGCATTGAAACCGATCTGGACCTCAAGGGCGTGCATAGAAAGGGCGGCGATTATGACGTAAAGGAGCTGTCCGAGCGGATACGGCATAGCGAGTTCGACAAGACGATCGCTCAAAAATGGAAGGATATGGCGCTGGACCGCAAAACCATCGCCTTTGCCGTCGACATAAGGCACGTCGAGTCCCTTACGGAGCAGTTCAGGCGTGTCGGAGCCAGGGTCATAGGCATTCACGGTTCGCTTCCCAGGGAGGAGCAGAGAAAAATACTCGCCGAATTCTCCGGAAATAAATACAACGTCCTGGTCAACTGCATGCTCCTGACCGAAGGTTTCGACGAGCCGTCGGTCGATTGCGTCCTTATGGCGAGGCCCACGTCGTCGCGGTCCCTGTTCGTCCAGATGCTCGGCCGCGGCCTTCGCCTCTCCCCCGGGAAAAAGAACTGTATTTTGATCGATTTCGTCGGCAATTCCGATTCGAACGAGCTGATTACCATGCAGGACCTTTTGGGGTTTTACGGGCTAAAGAGAGCCGAGAGGCTCTTCAAGGAAAAAAACCTCCGTGAGAAGGAGGATGCCCTGAAAGAGAACGGGATTGGAAACGAACCGTTTGTGATTTCGCCCGAGACGATACCGCAGCTTCAGGCCATTGACGTATTCGGAAAGGAATTTGAAACCTCAGTCGCGTCCAAAGAGATAGACGTATTCAATATCAACAGTTTTGCCTGGGGCGAGATAGGTGATGACCTCTTCGTCACGGTCAGAAGAAACCTGTCGCTTGCCATATGCGCCAACGTCCCGGGTGACGGACAGAAAAAGTTTATACCGTATCTGGTCCATAACGGTGAATGCGAAAAATGGATATGCAGGCTTTCCGAGCCGGTCGAAAAGGAATTCGCCCTTGCCATCGCAAATGTACAGCTATTCGACTACGGGGACAGGAATCTCGCTTCCAGCAGCGCGGCGTGGAGGGATGACGTTCCTACGGAATCGCAGAAGAAAATATTGATGAACGCGATACAGCGGCATAACAGGTCGGCCGGCAAACCCATTTCCTTCAACGAAATACCGGAGAAGAAGGGCAAATATTCCTCGATGATAACAGCGCTGTTTACTTACGGATATATCCAGAGCAACGGCATGAAAAAAGTCACGAGGGATGAAGCCGTTGATTTTCTCAAGAAACTCATTATCGCCGACATGGGCGCCGCCGATGACGGGAATCGAAAGATAGATATCAACATGAGTACCCTTCAGATAGAAGGGGAAGCCACCGAGGAGGACAGAGCCACGTTCATGGAGATGCTTCTCGCGCTCCAGAAGATGAAGCACTCCGATTTTCACATCGCTTTTCTAATGCAAAACCCGGTGATATTCAGCGGCGACGTCATCCGCGTTTACCGCCGGAATTATCCGTCCAATCCGTTGACTGACAAGCAGAAGGCCTTTCTCATGGACAAGATAAGTCTGGTGGTAAGGCTCCATTACCGCGACAGGCGTTTTGAAATTGTCGAGCCTAAAATCAAAAAAGGGGACGCCGAAGGTGAAAATAGACTCCATTGCTGATTCGATACTTGGGCTCATAAGGGAGAAAGATTCATCCCTTTTTGAGCACAACATAAGGGTTGGAGACCTGGCGTCGGCGCTCGCGGAGGCGCTTGGCATGGATGAAAAGACCGTGTTTTTGACGAAGATTGCCGGAAAAATGCACGATATCGGCAAGCTATCCGTGCCGGAGAGCGTTCTTTACAAGCGTGGATCCTACGTGGATGTCGAGATGGATATCATGAAAAGGCATTCAGTCCTTGGCGCGAGGTATCTCGCGGTTGCGTTCGGCATACCGTCGGCTCATGCCGACGGTTATATTGACGGGCTCATAGCCAGATGCAGGGAGGGAAACAAGGAAATGCCGGGTTCCAGGGACATGATAGTCTCCGGCGTTCTTTTTCATCATGAAAAAATTGACGGTTCAGGGTATCCGAGCGGGCTTAAAGGCGCGAAAATACCCCTCATGGCGACCATACTTTGCCTTGCGGACTACTATATCGCAATGAGGGAAAAACGCGCGTACAGGGACGGATACGACAACTCCACCGTTCTTGAACTTGTGACGTCTAACAGAAACAGGCTTTTCAATACTCCCGTGGTCGACAAATTATGCGAGTTTATCAGGGCTGACCGGCGTTATAAGCTGGATGCCAGCGTCGAAGGAAAAACCAGGGATGCTCAGAGGTTTTTTCTAGGCAGGGCTGGGAACATAAGTTTAAGCGGAATGTATATCAAGACAGGAAGGATAACGGGAGTAGGCCAGGAACTTGTCATAAATTTCGCCGCCGACGGCAGCATTGTAGATATCCCCGCAATCGTTTCAAGGATCGATAAGGACGGGATAGGCGTAAAATTCATTCACGAAAACGGCACAAAGGTGTTTTTTGAAAATTTCATAATGAATAATTACGGCGAATGCGACGGAAAACACCTTGTGCATTCCCTTTTTGAAGAGGCCGCTATTTATGAATGATTTGGGCCGCATAGGGGGCGATCTTACACAGGTTGGATCAAGGATGGCACCGTTTTCCATGGTCGGGGATATTCTCTGCGCTTCCACGACCGTGATGGACGTATATGAGGCGATTCTTTATTACGCCTGTTACGCGACCGGAAGCATCGGCGGCTTCATCAGTACGAACGGACATTTTGAGTATTTCGACATGGTTGTGGGCAGTTACAGGAAAAGAAGGCTCGGAGCGAAGGGCGGTATAAAGATTTACGAATATCCGGTTCTTTCGAACGGCGAGATCTCGCAGGTCCACAACGTATGGGTTTATAAGAGCGGTTCGACGGGATGGGTGATGGGGCTCGAGACGCCGGAGAGGCCGGACGTTAATCTTCTCGAATCCATAAACCTCATCGCAAAGGGCGCTATAGGGTTCGTAAGAAGATTTGAAGAGGAGGTGAACACGAAAGACAGGGATCAGCTTACCGGTCTTTTTAACCGTGGCCGTTTCTACAGGGACCTTAAACATCTTGCAGGCACGTTCGCCCATAACGGCAAAAGTCTCTGGCTGCTGTTCATAGACCTCAATAACTTCAAGGTCATTAACGATACCTTCGGCCACAAAATGGGTGACAGGGTGCTGCAAAGCCAGTCGTTTGCCATATCCCGCTCGGTCGCCGACGCGGGAATGACCTATAGATACGGCGGCGATGAATTCTGCGTGATATTGCCGGGGCGCGATGAACATGAGGTGAAGCTGATAGTGCGGCGCATAGAACTGGCCTCGGAGCAGGCCCCCGGCGGCATAACGGTCAGCGCGAGCGTGGGGTTTGCGCTGTATCAAAACGGCGAGGATCTCGAGGCTTTCGTGGCAAGGGCCGACACGGAAATGTACGACGCAAAAAGGCTGATCAAGGAAAAAAAGAAATAAGGGGAAAATTTTTATGAGTTACCTGTACAGTTTTATCATCGGAGGAGGACTGGTTGCGCTTATTAATTATTTTTCAAGGCACGGCGCGTCAAGTTTTGCCGGGATATTGATGACCGTCCCGGTAATAACGCTAGTGAGCATTGTTATGGCTCCCGATAATGCCTCATATAAGATCGCGGCGTGGGGCGTGGTCGGGGCCGCGGGTCTTATGGTCTTTTTGGTCTCATATGTATTATGCGGATGGAAGTTTGGCGAGGAGCTTAAATATCTCAATCTTCTGATCGCGTTCGTTGCCTGGTTCGCGGCCATCCTGTTTATATTCGGAATATATTCAAGATTCAAAATCAAGTAAAGGAGACCGGACTTGACTGTCAAGGAAAACATAGAACGGGTAAGGATGGAATCGGATATCGTCGACGTCATCATGGATTACAATGTCGTTATCGAGCAGAAAGGACCGGTGTATAAAGGGCTTTGTCCTTTTCATGCGGAAAAAACCCCGAGTTTCACGGTTTACCCGGAGACTCAGAGTTTTTACTGTTTCGGCTGCAACAAAGGAGGGGATGTATTCGCTTTCGTGGGCATGATGGACAATACGCCGTTTCGTGAGGCGTTTCAAAAGCTGGCTGATAAGAACGTGATTCCGCTTAATCGGCCTGCGCATAAGCCGCACTCGATGCGCGAGCGGCATAATTATAAAATTCATACTGAAAGGGAAAAAATCGACATGATTACCGCCGCATGCTACAGCGAAGCCTATATGATGGCCCGTCATACGCTTCTGTTCAAATCCGACGGGAAAATCGCCGCCAATCATTTGAGGGAAAACGGTTTTACGGATGATCATATCAAGCGGCTGGAAATTGGCGCTTATACGCCTTCCATCAGAAAACACTTGTGGGACATCTACGGGGAGGAACGTTTAAGGCAAACAGGTCTCATTTCCTATGGCATGGGGTATAACTACCAGCTCGTCATGCCCCACCGTGACTTGAAGGGGGATATTGTCGGGCTCGTGGCGAGGCTCGTCAACTGCGGCGTGTATTCCAACGGAGATCCGCTGCCCAAGTACCGTTTTACAAACAATCTCGATAAAAGCATCCCCTTCAATCTGTTCGGCGCCGCCGACGATATCAGGAAGAGGCGGGAGGTGATTATAGTAGAAGGGCATTTTGACGCTCTTACGCTCGTCGCGCACGATTTTCCCCAGGTCATCTCCCTTGCCGGCAATTCTCTCTCTCGCGTCCATATCGACTATCTGAAGGACCTGGAGGTTAAGACTGCATATCTCTATCTCGACAATGATTCTCCGGGCATTGCGGCCACGGAAAAAGCCTTAAAGCTCCTTGCCGGGTGCGAGGAGATATATCCATTCGTGGTTGAGACGAGCCAGGATTGTAAGGACGCAAAGGCATATTTTAAGGCTTATTCGGAGCACCCGAACCCGTCTGAGGCGTTCATGGAACGCCTCAGGTCGGCAAAATCCGGCTGGAAATGGCTTGCCGACTCCATGGCGCTCAAGGTCCAGTCGGATAGGGACAAGGTGCTTGTTATCGAGGAGGCAAAGGATGTTTATTCCATGATTTACGACCCGATAAGCAAACAGGATTTTCTCAAGACCTTTTCTGAAGGGTTGAAGGTGTCGTCCGGGGATCTCAAGAAAATGTTCCTTGCCAAACCTCCCTGGAAAAAGGCCCGGCCCAATGCCCTTGAACTCCTGCTCGAACGTATAAACCTTATGATTACGAACAATAAGAGTATCTTCGACATACAGGAGTTCATAAAAGAGCATTATCAGGCGAACAGGCACAAAATGAGCAGAGACGAGAAAAACGCCACTTCCATAATCAACGTCATGTGCGGCAAGTGCGACATCGAGGGAATCCGCAGCTTCGTAGACAGCAAGCTGGCCGCCATAAAGGAGCAATAACCGGTGGACCGCCTGTTTAAATTCGCCGATTTTCTGGAGAAAAGCGCGCCCGGCGGGTTGGCAAACCGCATATTGGAATATTTCGGGCTCGATTTGCCTCCGTTTGTGATCGTGCCGGCCCTGATCGTCTTTACGGTCCTTTTTCTTGTTTACGTCTTTGTTCCTTTGATAAAGGTGCTTTTCGCGCTATTTTCCGCACTCGTATCTTTCATCTTATATAGCAGGGTTAAGGGAAGCGGCCTTACCGGAAGGTTCGCCACTTTTTGGGAGATATGGCGGCAGTTCACGATTGCATCCAGACCGTCCTATTTTTTATTAAATTTTTTCATTCTGCCGGCATCGATGGTGTTTTTCACGCTATCGGCTATTATCGGATTGGGATATATGCGGAATGGAGTCATGGACCTGGACCTATTCCGCAATATGCCGCTGATTGCCGTCATTGCCGCGGCTTCCTGGGTGGCCGGCATATTTCTTTTCCGGAGGAGGAGCTACAGCAAGATCATGTCCGAGGCGCAGCCCTTCCCCCTCGGCAAGTATAAGTTGAT
>Ga0154428_1161_pt2 | contig 14743 bp, 10 predicted proteins | sample RifGroC2_FD_115932 | JGI IMG/M metagenome (GOLD analysis project Ga0154428, IMG submission 115932) | Candidatus Riflebacteria bacterium GWC2_50_8 | reverse complement strand
AAGACTGTTGATGTCTACGAAGTAAGCCGCAACCCGACGCCATATGTCGGCAGTGCCGTTGAGTGGAGCGGTCGCATTGAGTTTGTCACTAAGAAAAATGGGCGGCGCGTGTTGTTTGTCAACAGCCAGCCTTCAGTAAATCCTGACAACAACATGGATTACTCTTTTGAGGTCGAGTTTCCCAAAGATCTGCCGGTAGATGCGAGAATATCAGCATTTGCGCAAGTTTCGGTCAAAGGCAAAATCCTGCGGGTCGACAAGTTGATGAATGAGGTTTCCAAATCTATGAGTTCACGACGTCAGCCGGTTGTTGAAGCGGCCGAAGTAGAATTCGTCCGTGAAAATTATGAGCAGCCACTTATTTTGAGGTTTTATTGATGTATCTGAGTGTGCGCAGCTTTGTTGTAAGTTAGCTGGCGACTGATGCAATGGGTTAGCAGACTGCCTGAATCTTTGCGGCAGAAGCCGCTTGCTGTAATCGCCAGGGCCGCTGGCAAGGCTTTGCTGATGGTTTTTTTGCCCTTTATCATTTTGACAGGGCTCAATCAGTATTTTGCCGAAACCGATCTCAGCAGGCGAATCAAGGCTGAACGCCAGGAGATGGCCAGGATTCTCAGCGATGTTTCGGCACAGGCTGAGCCGGTTAAACGTTTTAGCCAGGCATTTTCGAACCTGGCAGCGCTGCCCTGGCCATCTGAAGCATTTGACCGGCGCCTAAAGCAGAATTTCGACGCCAACCCCGGGTCGATAGAAGTGTTTTTGTATGATGCTCAGGGAAAGTGCCTGGCAGTGCCGTTTATGCCAGCTCCACCCAGGTATGTCGCGCAGAAATTTCTTGAGGCGGCCATCGACCCTGCGCTGGGCAAGAAATATGAGCGTTTTATATTTCAGTTCTCGGGTTATCGAAGTGCGCATGTCGTATTGAATCGCACTCCTGATGAAATTGTCAGCATTGGCTCAAGCCACGATCGTCATTGGGGTGGCTGGTTTCACCTCAAAGACAGCGCTGGCAATTTTTCCGGCCACCTTATAGTTTTTATTGGCAAGCGTCTGTTGGATAAAGATCAGCTTCTTGATGACGCCATAGTCAGTGCTTCCAGCAAATTTGGCCGTAATTACAGTTTTGGCTGGCAGGATCCTGTGCATAGAGAATTGATCAGGCCTGAATCAGCCAGTTTCTCTGGTGAAGCAATCGCTCTGGTAAACAGCATGCCCCATGGCGAAAGTGGTTTTATGTTTAATCAATGCCCGGGTATAAAGTTGTTTGCCGATTCAGGAACGGTCATTGTCGCGAGAACCGTTCAGCCTGTCGAGCCGGCCATGCTTTTTAATGCACTTGCTTTTACGATCAGGCTGCTGGCGGGGCTTGCTTTTCTGCTGCTTACATATCTATTGCTCGGCATTGCTACGGTATCTCCTGGGCTGCGGGTAAGACTTGCCGCTCTTTTTCTTTATGGTGCCGGTATCCCTTTGATTCTTTTGATATTCAGTGGTATCGCTGACCGGGTTGAGCGCGAAAAGGTCTTGATCGACGGTTTACAGCAGCAGAGTGTCGCAGAGTTGACCAGAATCGACGAAGGCCTGACTTATGAGTATCGTCGTCTCGAAGGAATATTCAGGGCCGCGATGCAGAAGGGCGCCGCCCGGCCGATGAGCGAGTTTCGCGAATCTCTAGGCGATATTTCGCGGCTGATCACAACTTTTTCAGAGTCGGTGCGTGAAATTCTTGTTGTTGCTGACAATTTTAATCTGTCTTTTACTCATGAAAACCCGCTTGGCAAGGCTGACAGCAAAAAGCAGAGCATGGTTCATTACGGCGAGATGCTGCTTGAGACTTTTCGCGGCGAGTTCGTCGAGAAACATGACAAACCTGCGTCGACCGATGTCAAATCGGTTATTTCCGACTTCGGCGGCTGGCTTGCACGTGGCCTGATAATGGGCAGCGGCCGGATTGGCATGCTGAACATGCTCGACAGCGTTTTGCCGACCTATGTCGATGTCTTTATCGATGATTTTAACCATGCACGTGCCATGATGTATATTTTTCTTTCGCAGGCTGGTATGCAGCGCAACTATTTGTTGCAGGTCAGCAGATTGCGCGATCGTATCAGGGGCGATGACCAGCCAAGATTTGCTGCAATGCCGATCACTTCTACGCCATTCTGGCCGTCGTTTCCCAAAAGATCGACCGGTAATGAGAGCGCTTTGCGGCGCCTGGCTGATCAGGTTGTCAGAAACGGTCTGCCAGCACACGAAATCGCCGCAGTCGGGGGGCGTAACTATCTGCTCAGCGCGGTCAGGGGAAACCACATTGATGGTTATGTGCTGATGCTGGCCCAGCCGTATCATATCATCGAACAGAATGTTTCGCGGCTGAATCGGCGCATGCTCATTTTATCGATACTTGTTATCCTGCTGGCCCTGGTGTCTGCCAGAATTACTTCTACAATGCTTCTTCGGCCTCTCGAAAATCTTAAGACCGGTCTTGTGGCAGTTTCAAACGGTGATTTTCGAGTGACGCTTGAGGGTGCCGCCGTCGAAGAGTTTTCATCGATGATCGCAAGTTTAAATCGAACTCTGGTTAACTTTCAGGAAATGCAGGTGGCACGCAGTGTTCAAGAGACTCTCTGGCCTGAAACCTTTCTGAGCGGTGATGACTGGCATCTCTGCGGCCGCTGTGTTACCGCGACAGAACTGGGTGGCGACCATTTCGACTGGTTTGTCCTCAAAGACGGCCGGGTGCTGGTGGTTGTGGGCGACGTAACCGGCCACGGAATTGCGCCTGCAATGGTGCAGGCTTCGACCAAGGTCTGGTTGTCGCTGCTTGCCGAAAATGCCGTGTCGGCCGCTGCATTGTTGCAGGAAATCAACCGCCTGCATTTTAAATACGGCGCCAAAAGGCTATATATGACATGCTGGCTTGGCTTTTACACGCCGGCCGATGGCCGACTCGACTTCGCTTCGGCCGGTCACCCTTATCCTCTGGTTCTGAGACCTGATGCCGAACCAGAGGATCTGACTTTACCTGGCATGCCTCTAGGTGTGCGCGCAAAGCCGATAATCGGTTCCGGGCAACGTATGCTGGCGCCTGGCGAAAGCCTTATTCTTTATACCGACGGACTTGTCGAAACCACCAGTGCAAACGGACAGATGCTGGGCTTTGACGGCTTTCAAAAAGTCTGCGCCAGGGCCGCTGCCCTTGCACCGGCCGAAATGGTCAACTTTATAATCGCGGCGGCAAACGCCTGGGGTCCGCAGAACGATGACCAGACGGTTATTGTGCTCAAACGCTTCATGTCGGGAGAACCAGATGCGAGCGAATGACACCAGACCTGTATATTGGCTGATACTGCTGCTGGGAGTGACCCTCAATCTGATTGTCATCAGCTTTTTTCACGAGCGCAACGAGAAGCGCGAGCATCAGACCACCCGCCACAATAGCGAGGCGCTGCTCGAAAAAATGTACGCATCTTTTCGGTTCGAGAAAGTGTTTGACCGGGAATTCAATGCGCTATTCAGCGACGTTGCCGGGAAAACTGCCAGCGAAGCCGCCAGCCTGGCCCGGATCTGGCTGCATTCGCATGGTATGGCGTCTGATGCCTGCGAAATCGTCTATTTTTCAGATAAAGCGCCCCTGAATGTCAGCCCGGAAAGTGCCGATGACTGGAAATTTCTGCTCTCCCGCTTCGACACAGGCCTTATCCGGCCACGTCTCGAAGGCGAAACCAAAAACCGTATGATAAGACTGCTTAATGGCGGGGTCGGTTTTCCGAGACTTGAAGGCAAGCCCGGCATGGTCCAGAAAGTCACCATCGCCAAAGACCGCACCTATGGAATATGGTTCTCCGAACCGGAAAAGTTCAAAACAGGCATTAACGCAATGATTGTTTTGATTCACGACCGAAAACTCACTGACCGACTCATTGCACAAAATCTCTTTGCACGTCTTGGCCTTTCTACCGCTGAGTTCGGTTACGTTAATCTCTTTAACCCTGAAGACTCTGTGGTCCCGGCAGGCCTTAATCCATACGTTATTGCGCCCCGCATCAGCGGAATGGATATCAAGAGCGGTTGCGAGTATCTGACATTCGGCGATCGCGAAGTTCTCGTCTCTTTCAAGCCTGATGGCCGCATTTTGCTGGCGTTGATGAATTATAAAAAGCTGCCGGCACCTTTCTGGAGCCTGGCACTTTTCTTATTCTGGCTGCCGCTCTGGCTGAAAGCTCGTCAAACCGCGCAGACCAGTCTGCGACTTTCCCTCACCTCATTGATCAGCTTTGTTTTTGTGATAAGCATGGCTCTTCCGGTTCTCGCTGTGGGCTTTTACTGGAACCTTTTTATCGATTCCCGTCGTGAATCGGCAAAGATCGAGACTGCCAGCCGCCTTGAAAAACTCCTGATCCAGCTCGATGCCAACTTTACCGAAGATTTTCGCATTATCAGAAAAAAGTATGTTGATCTGGTAAATATTCTTGATAAGAAACCTGAGAATCTGCAGGAGTTCATCGATCAGTCACTGCGACTCGAATTGCAGTTTCTGTTCGACACCTGCCTGCTCATCGATGGCGAAGGCAAATTTGCCCGGCCCTACGCGGCTTCAGGCATGCAGGTTCGCCGTCTTGTTTTTTATGACATGGCGCATCGCGCAGAGGTTTGCCGTCAAGCTTTTGCCGACGGCTGGATTCCCTTTGATCTTGAGGCTGAATACGTTTTCAACACCACGCCTGAGAACTTCGACATGAACGAGTTTGCCAGCCTCATGCCTTCGCAGGGGCGAACCGCTTATACCTCACTTACCAGTTTTACCGGCAAAGATCTGATCAACCGCCACAACAATGCTTTGTTGGGCGCAGGTGCCGGCAGCAAGGAAGAGGTTTCGTCGATGGTAATGTCTTCATTTCTTGATTCAGAAGACGAGAATTCAGTCTCACGCATTCAGCAGAATCTTGGCGAGTTTTTTGAGCTGGGTTTCGATGTGAACCAGTCCATCAATTTTGTCGAGCTGATTAAAGACCGCTCTGGCAAGGCAATTTATTGCCTGATCTTGTTTTCCGGCAATTACAATTTTACGCGCAACTATCTCGAGAAGATCTTTCGCGACAAGGGGAAATGGCCTGAGAATGTTTCTTATATGGCCGTGTCGCCGCGCCTGTTTAATGTCAGCTTTCCGGCAGTCGATATGAGAATGCGCATGCAGAGACTGGTCAGCATTATGCAGCCGCCGAAAAATCTGCATGTCGAAGAGCACCTGATCAATGGCAAGCCGCATCTACTCTGTGCCTACGTTGGCAAAAAAATGCCCGCTTACATCTTTTTTGCGGCCATGTCTCTTGAATCAGTCGACAAGCAGCTCGCGAACCTTGAAAATCGACTTCTAACAGCCGCACTGATTGTCATGATCGCTGTGCTTTTTGTATATATTCGCCTGGTGCGCGGAGTTATTCGGCCAGCAAGGCTCATCATGAGCGGAGTTCACGCCATGGAGGCGCATGACCATTCGCACAAAATCGTCATTGAAACCGGTGATGAATGGCAGCAGCTCGCCGAAACCTTTAATAATGCTCTCGAAGGTATGAAAGAACTTGAGGTTGCCCACTTTGTGCAGACCTGTATTCTGCCGAGTTCTGATATCTGCTCGGGTAGTGCACGATTTGCCGGGCGCACCGTGCCGGCTGACGATGTCGGTGGTGATTACTATGATGCTTTTGTGCCGGCTGAAGGCGAGATGGTTTTTATCATGGGCGATGTCTCCGGGCATTCGATTTCGGCTGCTCTGGTAGTTTCAATGGCACGTGCTGCTTTCTCGGGCATTGTTGATCTCGGAATTAAAATGCCGCACGAAATATTCACCAGAATGAACAATCTGATGCTCGAACACCTGCGCCGCGCGAAAATGATGACCTGTTTCGGCGGCCACATAGATAAAAATGGTCTGATGACCTGTTGTAATGCCGGTCAGGCCTTCCCTTACCTGATCCGCGAAGACGGCAGCATCGAGGCAGTAAAGCAGATTGGTTACCCGCTTGGCGCTGCCCGAAAGAAGACCCTGAAGTATTTAGAGATTCAACTGCCAGTCCGTTGTCGCCTGGTCATGTTCAGCGATGGCGTTGTCGAAGCGATGAATGAGAAAGACGAGCAGTTTGGCTATGATCGCCTCGAAAGACTGGTGAAAAAGCTGGGCTGGCAGGTCAGTAACGTAGAATTTTTTGAAGCGGTATACCGTGAAGTTGGAAAATTTTCGGGCACAGTGCCCTGGGGTGACGACGTTACCGTCGCGCTTCTCGACTACGATCGCAGCAAATCCTGAACTAAATTTTCCGGCAGCTTGAAATTGTGCACCGATTTAACCTATACTTGCCGTGCCATGCGAACAATTCATAAAATTTTTGTCTCATTAAAATCTGCAGTTATACTCATAGCGATACTTACAGCACTCGCAACCTTGGGCACGCTGGTGCCCCAGAATCTTGATGCTGTAGAATATATCAGACGTTTCCCGAGTATCGGGCACCTGATTCTCTCACTCGGCTTTGACGATATGTATCGCAGCGCTCCATTCCAGACCTGTCTCTGGCTGTTGTCGATTTCGACCATCGCCTGCATAATAACCCGCTGGAAAAGCACTTACCGCAAACTGTCGGCACGTCTTGAGCGCGCAAGCGTTAAAGAAATCAAAGCTTACGAAGCCGGCCGGCACGTCTCAGCTCCTCTTAAGCAAGATTGGCAGAGCGATTTCGCAGCGGTCATAACCGACGAAAACGACGTGCTGATTGGGCTCAATACTTCCGGAAAAGTTTCGCTGCTCGGCGGCATGTCGCTTCACATCGGGCTTTTGCTGGTTCTTGCCGGCGGCCTGATTGGCGGCTATCTCGGCGTCGAGACGGTTGTCAGAGGCTCAAAAGGCGATCTGGTGCCGGTAGCACCTCTCGAAGCGGTTCGCGCCGCCAGAGATGCTGATCGCATTGCCCGTGTTGCACGTAATATCAGGGAATTTTCTCCAGAAGACCCCAGACTCGACAAAATGCGGGAAGAGATCGATGCCCTGCATTCAATCTACAAATCTGGCCTGGCCAGTCCGGCTTTCAAAATTGCTTTTGACGAGCTGTGGGTTGAAAATTACCAGACGCCTGACGGCCGCGGCATGGGAGTCAAAAGCTGGAACTCACGCGTCAGGTTTATTGACCAGAGCCATGAAAGCGAGCCGGTGCAGGTAATGGTGAATCAGCCGGTCAGCTACGGCGATTACACTTTCTACCAGTCGAGCTGGAACAAATTTTACCACAAGGTAAGCCTGCAGGTCGAGTTTGTCGGCGATGCCTCGGCGTCAAGCCAGCTGGCAATCAAGGCTGGTGCCTTTCCGCAAACTGTTGAACTTAAGCTCAAAGAGCCATACAAGCCTGCATGGTCGCCATATGAGTTCGTAATGATGGACTTTATGCCGGATTTTCGCATAATTAACGACCGCTTTGTCAGCGTATCACATGAACTCAATAATCCAGCTGCCATGATTGTTGCTTACGACAGTTCTGGTGCCGTTGCTGGCCGCGCCTGGGCATTTCCACAGGACCGTATGTCGATGGCCGGGCACGTTACCAGCATGCCGTTTCAGTTTACTTTTATCAGTGCCGAGCCCGAATACGAAAGCGGCATGCAGATGGCGCATGACCCCGGTAAGCCACTGGTTTGGGTTGGCTGTCTGCTTTTTACACTCGGCATGATTATGAGTTTTTATGTGCCGTATCGTGAAAGCTGGCTGCTGGTTTACCCGGATGGTAAGGCATACATCGCGATATCAGGCAACCGCCCGGCCAAAATTTTTGCCGATGACCTGCAGCAGCTTGATAGACAGTTGACCAACAACGACAAGGAACCACCCACAGCATGAATGAAACCCTGATTTTTGGTTTTTCGATGGTTTGCTATATTCTCGCGTTTGTCGGCTTCAGCGCGCATATCAGCCTGAACCGTGAAAATCTGTATATGCCTTCGCGCGGCATAGCCTGGGCCGGAGTCATTGCCGCCCTGGTTGCTCTGATTCTTCGCTGGCAGAGCGCGGGGCACCCGCCGCTTTCCAATATGTATGAATCGCTGGTCACCCTGTCTACTTTTATTGCCCTTACCGGCCTGATATTTACCAGAAATCAGCCTTTGCCAATGCTTGAAGCGGGCACCTGTGTCGGTTCGATTCTGATGTTCGGCGTGGCTTCGGTTTTTGCTTCCGATGTTAAACCGCTGATCCCGGCGTTGCAGTCATACTGGCTGCATCTGCATGTTTCGCTGGCCTTCGTCGGCGAGGCGCTGTTCGCCATTGCCTTTATTTTGAGCTATCTCTACTGTTTCCGAAAAGTCATGACCAGCGCTGCCGAAAAGAACAGTTCTGTGGACTTTCTCGAGAAAGCCGCCTGTTATCTGGTGGTGGTTGGGATGCCGGTCGTCTTTATTCTCAGTATGACTTTGCTGGCGAGCTATCTCAGTCAGCAACCCTCTTACAGCGAGCGCTGGATGGGCCTGGTCTGGGGCGTCATCGCTCCTGTTTCTGTCACCATGTTGCTTCTGATGCTGCTTACCTGGATGTATCGTGGCGCTGTGCATAAAGGCGTCGAAAAGTGGCTGCCAGACGCCGACAGTCTTGATAAGCTTATATATCGAGCAATTGCGCTGGGTTACCCGCTGTTTACCGTTGGTGGCCTGATTTTTGGCATGGTCTGGGCCAACAAGGCCTGGGGCCGCTACTGGGGCTGGGATCCTAAAGAAACCTGGGCACTGATTACGTTTCTTGTCTACTCAATTTACCTGCACGTCCGCCTTGCCCGCGGCTGGAACGGAACCTGGACTGCGTGCCTTTCAATAGCGGGGTTCCTCGTCACCATGTTCACCCTCTTCGGAGTCAATTTCCTCATCAGCGGGCTCCATTCCTATATCGGCTGAGCTGTCGTCCGAAATCACCGGCTGACCTGCTTCTGCGCACTTCTGCTGCCAGAAAACCCCGGCAATGAAATCCCATGCTTCTTCAGCACAGAAGTCATTCTGCCACTCAACCTCGGGCACGAACCAGGAACGGAAAGCGTTTAAAAAATCGCGGTGCTGCGGCAGCTGCGCGATTGCGTCGTCCGGGTATTCTGCGTTGTCCCAGAGTTTTTCGAGTATAAGTGCTGCCGTCGTGTAGTTATCTACCTGCAGCGCCGTGGCAGTGTTTTCGCTCAGCAGTATTCTGGCGCGTGGATGCAAAATGGCAGAGCTGCCCGGCATTACCACCAGATTGTTGTTAAGCAGGTGATCGCGAAGCGTTTCCGGCCAGCAGAGAAATTCCTCTTCGCGAATGCCTGAATTAAGCATTTGAAATCGTCCATGCAATTCATCAGCGGTAGTTGCAGAAGAAATGGCGATGCGCGAAAATACCTGCGCTGCTGTGAGATGCAGCTGAAATGGCCCGAAACACAGCCACAGACCAGGCCTGTCCTGAGCATCCCAGAACTTGTAAAGCGCCTGAGTACCCTTAAAAAAGAGTCGGCAGCCATACATACTTTTTTCGTTGAGCCGCAATGCATGTTTATACAGCAGTTCGGCTGCTGCCGGCTCATCGACCAGCAGCAGTTCAATAATCTCATGGCGCTGGGCCCGGTTCAACTCTGGCTTGATGTGCATATAGACGTTAAGCAGCGCGTTATACCATTCCGGGCGCTCTTCTGTCGCCAGCACTGCCAGCCGGCGCAGCCAGTTTAGAATCTGCGGCTTTTTGCCAAGGCGCGCTGCCATGCCTTGAAAGATTTTGAGCGAAATGCCGATCATGCTGTATTTGTGCTCTGACCAGAGGTATTCGTAAATGCCGCGATGCGAAGGCTGTAACATCTGTTAAACTCGTCTCTTAGGGTTTTTACTTATTCCAACTTATTTCGCTCAGAGAAACCTTCGCCGTCGTTCTGCTGTTTGTTTTTTCGTGCTCGTGCTCTTGCTCGTAATCGTGCCCACACGGACGTGGGCATACTCGGCCGCCACGGGAACGACGCGGCCAAGTGTAATCGCTGGCGATTCTATCACCAAATGTAACTAAAAAGCAAAAGGCCGGCACCAGGGCCGGCCTTGCAGAAAAGCTTTGTTTAGGGGCTGTAAAACAATAACCTGGACAATCGTTATTGTTTTTTCGGCCCCTTATGGCCGCTCGCAAAAAGTAAATGACCAGGTTATTTCTTTACAAGGCCTTATTCGTAAGTCACAAAGGTGCGCCATTCGCCGTCTTTATAACGACTCACTGTGCCACCAACCGTGCCGACCCAGACTGAGTCCCCCTTGACCTTGATGGAGTGCACGCTGCCTTGTTCCAGACCTTTGTTGTCAGAAACTTTTTTCCAGGTTTCACCATCATAAATAGCGATTCCTGAAGGGGTGCCCACCCACAGATTACCAGAAGAGTCAATCGCCAGATCGCGGATTACCGAATTTGGCAGACCGGTTTTGTCGGTGTAGCGCTTCCATTCTTTGCCTTCGAGGTTGCAGCTCGACAGGCCGGCGTTGGTTCCGACCCAGATCAGTCCATTATTCTCATCGATGCTGATACAGGTTATGTAGTCTGAAACCAGTCCGTCATCAATAGCCTGGCTGGTGCGGGGGTTGCGGTTGGTGTAGCTGACAGTTTTCTTGCCGTCGTTCATGGTCAGTCCATCACCATGCGTGCCAATCCAGAGAGTGTCATCGAGAACTGCATAGCTGCGTTTGTAGGTGTTGAGCAGAGAATCCTTGCGGAAATACTTGAGCCAGTTTGAATCTGCATGCGCTCTTTGCGGAAACAGCATAATGCTGATCAGGCTCATCACAATAAAAATGAATAACCAGCGTGAATTGGTCTGTTCCATATTTGTCTGCCTCGTTTTATTTATTTGTTACTTGTTATATCGGCACTTCTGTCGCCGAATTTATACCTGATGCTTACTCGAAAAGAGGAACGTTGTGAGCCACAGTACCGCTTGCGCCCTGCAGTTTTGCTTCTGAAACAATCGGTATGGGCGGCGCCTTAACCGGTTTATGCTGATTAAATGTCGACGGTGAGCTGAAATAGTGGTCAAGCGAGGTGTTTTCGCCTGAAGAAAATGAGGTGTATGGAAACACAACCCTCTTTAAACTGCTGCCAAGCCCATAGAAGCGGCTGAACTTCATTTCAACTTCAACCTTTAAAACGCCAGCCGGAACGCTGTCGACAACTTTCTCGTAGTAGGCCGTAAAATCCTTGCCGAGACCGTTTGACCAGATCTGGGCATAGTCATCTATTTTGCTCTGTTTCTCGATCATGTCAATATTGCCGAGATAAGTGCCGTTGATGTAAAGTTTGCCGTAGTTCGGCATTTTATCGGGGTTCCCGCCGGTGTATAACAGTCTTATGCGCAGACGCGCCCGTGGTTTCTGCTGAGCTTTCAGCAGCGGACTGTGCAGGTTGACACCGCATTCCGGGCATACCATCGCCAGGCTTGCCAGTTCTTCAGCTCCGCAGGCCGGACAGACTTGCCCTTCAGCCAAGACCAGTGCCGGAAACAGCAGGATCATTAATAATATATATCTGATTTTTTTCATTTGCCTCTGCTTTTTCTATCGACATTCTCAGCCCGGCATCTGAGTCGCAGAGTAAAAATCACCAGAATTCACAAAAAAGGTTAATTGTGCCGATAAGTATAGTTGACGTGAAGGAGAGGTAAAATGAAAGAAGTTCTGTCGATGTTCGCAGGCTTGTATGCAGTATCGTTGTGCGGATTTCTGCTGTTCATCAAAAAAGGCTTCCTGCAGATTACTGGCGAGAGTTCGCTGCCATCTATAGACATGGGTTGCAGCGATGAGAGCAGCGAAAACGAATAATTTGCTTGATTTAGCTGTTCGCTTGACCTAAGATAAAGAATAATTTATTTTAGGTTTAAGCATGTCTTTCGATACCAAATTTGAATTCATACTGCAGTTTGAGAAGATTCTCGGGGAGATGAAAAGCAAGAACCCCGAGACCTATGGTCGTAACCTGCAGTTTTTGAGTATCGAACCAATCGAAACGGTTCGGCCGATTCTGCACAAGTTTTTTCCAACTGATGCCGGACTTATCGACACGCTGACCCGCAAAGATGTCGATCTGATGCTCATGCGCATTCTTCGCTCCGAAGTGGTCGGCTTTCAGGGCGAGGGCGAAAAGCTTGTCAGAAAGGCCCGCAACATTATTTCGCAGTTCGGCTTTCTGCCTCCGGTTGCGTTTTTCTATGCTTACAACGGCGCCGAACTTTTCGAATCAATGCTTGAGCGCACCTACAAGGCTCTCAAAAAGCGCGGCAGGCCTGTTAGTCTCTCAGACTTGTGGCGACGCTTTTCCGCACCTCTGACTGCAAGCTTTGAACTGAAAAACGTTTTTACCAAGGATCTGCTGTTCAAGATCAGACAGCGACTCAAAAACTATCTCGAAAAAGATCCGCGGTTTTATCTTGATGCACGCAGCCCCAAAAAATTGTTCGTTGGACTTTCGGAATGGGGCAGCACGGTTTTTGAAGATTAACTGATAAAGAGGGTGAGAGAAGCTTGGCTGACAGATCCGCGCGATCAAGTGCTAACCGCAGCAGACAGCTTCTGGTTTTTCTCTGGTTGCTGGCTATCGCACTGATGGCGGCGCTGGTCCCGGTATATGCATGGGCAATGCCTGCGCTGCTTGGCATGATAATTATCTGTTTTGCCTACCTGCGTGATCAGATTCTGGGCCAGTCTGCGGCAGAAGAGGTATGCGACTTCTACGCCAAGGTTCATCAACTCGAAAACATTCAGATTTTGCAGAGTGACAGGCCTTACAGCAGAATTCTTAAAACCGTTCTCGAGCTTGGCCAGTTTGACTGGGCAGTTATGTTTCTGATGGATTTCGACAAAGACAGTTTTGTTGCTGTCGAAGCTGCTGGCATTGAATTGTCGCGGTTTGCAGCGGTAAACTTTGATGAGATCGCAACCGAACCGAATCTTGATGACGTAACCCTTGCTTTCAAGCTGCTCGAACATGCATTTAAAAAGCATGAGTTTCGCGGCGCGCTGGCGGGAACGACCCTGGTATGCAGTCACACATTCTATGGCTGCATGATGGTCGGGCGTGACGATCCTGACTGCGACCTTTCCGAAGATGACAATTTTCGTCTTGAGATCCTCTCTGACCAGATTTCCATCTGCCTGCATAATTATCGCCTGCACAAGGAGCTGGCGCTGCGCGCCGAGGATCTTTTCGAGCGGCAGTCGCAGATTCAGCGTGAGCTCGAAATGTCGCGCATCGTTCAGGAAGGTGTCATGCAGCGCGAAACCCCGATTTTACCTGGCCTTGACGTAGCGACATACAGTCGCCCGGCCCGTTTTATTGGCGGCGATTTTGCCCGCTATGTCGAGGATCCCGGCGTTAACCGCATGGGAATTCTGATCGGTGATGTCAGCGGTAAAGGTATTCCTGCGGCGATGGTCATGGCCGTAGTTGTCTGCCTGTTTAACGAAAAAATCAGTTTTGCCACACCACCGCAAAAGCTGCTGACCGACATTAATATCGCTCTTAAGCAGTTTCTTGGTGCTCGTTCGCGTTTTAATTCTTCGGCAATCTGGGGAATTTTCGATCTCGACAGTATGAATTTTCGCTATGCCAGCGCCGGTCACGATTTTCCGCTGCATTTGAACTTCCGGACCAGTGAGCTGACCGAGCTTGCTTCGACCGGCACGCTGCTCGGCCTTTTCAATGAGAGCGAATACCAGGGCAATGAAATCGCGATCGACCAGGGTGACAAGATTATCTTTTACTCAGACGGTCTCATTGATTTTTTTGAATACAATCTTGGCCACAAAGATGGCTTTGTCTGGCTCAAAGAATTTTTTCTTGAACGTCGCACAAAAACATCTCAGGAAATAGTCAACGAAATCACTGCAATGGTCGAAAATTCGACTGAACCAACCAAAGACGATATTACTGTTGCGGTATTTTCAATTGCAAACACGACCTGAACCCGGATTCGGCAAAACATCTACGCTTGTCATTACGCTGTTGCTGGCGTTGCTTATCTGTTCGACGGTGCAGTCGGCCCAGACTGCGACTGTTGTCGATGGCACGCACCGTTTGCGTGAGCGCAAAGCAGAACTCGACGCTCTTCTGCGCCGGCAATATCTCAGCAGCAGTTCATTTCGCGCACAGATCAGGGAAAATTCGCGCAGCATCAGACTGGTGCCAAACGAGAGCGAAGTGGGCTTTCAGGTCTACAATTTCTCGTCAGACAACTACGAATATCGTGTTGGCAAGCTGGTAGCGCAGGGTCGGCATTGCCATCTGTTTATCGAGCGTGAGAACGCACAACTTTATGGTAGCCGCGCCGCTGATATCTACGCTCAGATAGTCGATAACTTTGATAACAGAGTTTATAAAACCGTCGACAGCTGGTTCGGAAAGCCGGTAATCCCGTCTGAATTCAAGCTTCCTGATGAGCGGGTTTACATTTTTCTCGTCGATATCAGAGACAACTTTGCCGAGGGCTATGTCGCCGGCTATTTCGATCATCGCGATCTTGATGGCCTGTTTGGCAACCAGAAGCCCGTATTTTTCATGGATATCGCGCCCGGCGATCCCGGCGATTACGGTGACAAGGGCAACCAGTTTTATCGCACCCTGGCGCATGAACTGCAGCACATGGTTAATTTTTCGATACAACTGGCTACCGACAGCGCAGAACAGGAACGCTGGCTCGACGAGGGGTTCTCGATGTTCTGCGAATAC
>Ga0154428_1139_pt1 | contig 14749 bp, 13 predicted proteins | sample RifGroC2_FD_115932 | JGI IMG/M metagenome (GOLD analysis project Ga0154428, IMG submission 115932) | Candidatus Riflebacteria bacterium GWC2_50_8 | reverse complement strand
CCATTTCCAGCAGAAAGCGGATTGTTTGGCAAGCCAACCGTTATCAACAACGTCGAAACTCTCGCCACCGTGCCATTGATCATACGCAATGGCGCCCAGTGGTTCAGATCGCAGGGTACCGCCAAATCGCCAGGCACCAAAACTTTCGCGCTTACCGGACATGTTGCCAACACTGGCCTCATCGAAGTCCCCTTTGGCACATCTTTGCGTGAGATCATTTTCAACATAGGCGGCGGCATTACCGATGATCGCGGCAAGCCTATGCCGGATGGTTTCAAGGCGGTGCAGATTGGCGGACCGTCAGGCGGCTGTCTGATCAACGAACACCTAGATCTGCCGCTCGACTTTGACTCTCTGCTCGATAAGGGCGCCATGGTCGGCTCGGGCGGCCTGGTTGTCATGAATAAAAGCACCTGTATGGTTTCTATCGCGCGTTTTTTCATGCAATTTACTCAGAATGAATCCTGTGGTAAGTGCGTGCTCTGCCGTGAAGGCACCCGCCAGATGCTGAGCATGCTCGATGACATCATGGCCGGCAATGCCGATGAAAAGACGCTGGAAAACCTTGAGAAACTTGCCCGTGCCGTGGCCAGAGGCTCGCTCTGCGGACTCGGCAAAACCGCACCAAGCCCGGTCATATCGACTCTGCGCTATTTCAGAGCTGAATATGAAGCGCATATCTTCCAGAAAAAATGCCCGTCGGGCCAGTGTAAAGCCCTTACCACTCCCGAAATAAATCCGGCACTGTGCAAAGGCTGCACGGTGTGTGCTAAAAAGTGCCCGGTTGGAGCCATCAGCGGCGAACTGAAAAAGCTGCACAAAATCGACGTGGAAAAGTGCATTAAGTGCGGAGCCTGTGCTGCAGCTTGCAAATTTAACGCTATCCTGGGGGTGTGACTATGTCTGACATCGAAAAAAATACAGTAACAATCAATGGTATGGAAGTTGAAATAGGCGACGAGCGCAACTTGCTTGAACTTATCCGCAAAGCCGGCATAGAAATTCCGACCTTCTGCTACCACTCAGAACTCAGCATTTATGGCGCCTGCCGCCTCTGCCTTGTCGAAATCGAAGGACGCGGACTGCATGCTTCGTGCTCGATCAAGGCTAAACCCGGCATGGTTATCAGAACCGCCACCGAAGAAATTCGCGAAATCCGTAAAATATCGGTCGAACTGCTGCTGGCAAATCACAAGGTCGAATGCCCAACCTGCCCGAAAAGCTCGACATGCAAACTCGAAGAACTTGGCCGCCGTCTCGGCATTACCGAAGTGCGCTTTAAGAAGACCAATATCGATTACCCCAAAGACTTCTCTTCGGATTCGCTGATACGCGACCCAAACAAGTGCGTGCTCTGTGGTGACTGCGTGCGCTACTGCCGTGAAATTCAGGGAATCGGCGCCATCGACTTTGCCCACCGTGGCAAAAACACCATCGTATCACCGGCATTTGGCAAGGAACTCGCCAAAGTCGAGTGTGTAAACTGCGGTCAGTGTGCTGCCGTATGTCCGGTTGGCGCTATCACCGTGAAACCAGAGATTGACAAGGTATTCAAAGCTCTCGATAATCGCAAAAAAATGGTGATCGCCCAGATCGCGCCAGCGGTAAGAGTGGCTCTTGGTGAGCAGTTTGGTATGACTGCCGGTGACGTCGTTACTGGCAAAATTGCTGCTGCGCTTAAGCGCATGGGATTTGCCAAAGTGTTCGACACTTCATTCTCTGCCGATCTGACCGTTATCGAAGAGGGAACCGAATTTCTCAATCGCTTCAGCAAAGGTGAAAAGCTGCCACAGTTTACTTCCTGCTGCCCGGGCTGGGTGAAATTTGCTGAACAGTACTTTCCAGAAATCCTGCCGCGACTCTCTTCGTGCAAATCGCCACAGCAGATGTTCGGCTCGCTCGCGCGCGAGGTTCTGCCCGGCCTTTATGGAATCAAGCCTGAAGACCTGGTAATCGTATCGATAATGCCCTGCACTGCCAAAAAGTTCGAGGCAAGAAGGCCTGAATTCAGCCATGGCGACATCAGAGACGTCGATTTTGTATTGACTACCCAGGAACTCAGCACAATGATTGAAGCCAGTGGAGTGCGTTTTGCCGAGCTTGAGCCTGAATCGCTCGACCTGCCACTTGGCTTTAAAACAGGAGCAGGCGTGATTTTTGGTACCAGCGGCGGTGTAACCGAGGCGGTGCTGCGCTTTGCCGCCGAAAAAGTCACCGGTCGCAAGCTGGAAAATGTCGACTTTCACGCGGTGCGTGGCGAGGCTGGTCTGCGCGAAGCTACTATCAATCTTGACGGCAAAGAAGTGCGCCTCGCCATTGTTCATGGCCTCAAGAATGCGCGCAAGGTCGCCGCAGAAGTCAAGGCAGGCACCAGCAAATACGACATTATCGAAGTGATGGCCTGCCCGGGCGGCTGTGTCGGCGGGGCCGGTCAGCCGGTCAGCTTTGCCGACGGCACGGTCAAAAGGCGCGCGAAAGGCCTTTATGAAGCCGACAAAATGTTGCAGTTGCACAAATCCCAGGAAAACCCTTATATCATCGAAACCTACGCCAAAATACTCGGCGATGTTGGTGGCAAAAAAGCCCATCATCTGCTGCACACCAGTTATCAGTCACGACGGCGCATTACCGAAAAGGGCATGCCATTGCTTACTGGCGAAGGAACCGACAAACTGCAGATCAAGGTCTGCGTCGGAACCAACTGCTACCTCAAAGGCTCACAGAGCATTCTCAAAGCCCTGACACGCGACATTGAAAGTCGTGGATTGAGCAATGAAGTCGATGTTCAGGCTACTTTCTGCTTTGAAAAGTGTGGCGAAGCACCGAATGTGATGATCGGCGACCAGCTCATCAGCAGATGCACGGTCGAAAAGGCCCGCGCCATGCTTGACGCCGAACTTAAAAAGCTTTCATTGAAAGCCACCACTGTGGTCGCCTGACGACTCACAGTTCTTTGGCAACACAGTTGATCCGTCTACTACCACTCTCTAATTTGTCGCACGCCAGCTGCCGGGGCAGAAAACACCTCTTCTCCTGCACAACCCAACCCAAAAGCTCCGGCAGCGCGTGTCGACTTTTTTGCATCCTGCGCGAAGCGAAGCGCATAATGACGGTTGATTTTGACCGATAATGAAGCAAACTATGCTTTGCACCATATCGCCAGACGGGGCTATAATGTACGGGAGTTCGACTGACTGTAGAAGAGCTGTTCTGATGAATAAACCGGAGGGCGAAATGCATGGCTAAGAAGTTCAAGATTACCATCTGTTCCGGCACGACCTGTTATGTGCTCGGTGGCGCGCAACTGATGATGCTCGCCGACTCAATTCCGGCCGAGCTCAAAGATCAGGTCGAAATCGTAGATTCGAACTGCATCAAAGCATGCCATTTCGAGAATGCGCAGCCGCCTTTTGTTCAGATCAACGACTACCTGATGTCGCAGGCTTCTGTCGCCAAAGTTGTCGATTACCTTCGCAAGCACCTACAGGAGCAGGCATAAATGAACTATATCAACAATGCATCACTGCTCAAACGTCAACTGATTGTGCGTTTTGCCCGCCTCATGTTTGCAGGCAAACTGAAGGAGCGCATAGATTATCTGCCAATGCAGCAGGCTCCCAGAGATGTTGCGGCAGTAAGATGCTGCGTTCATCATGACCGGGCTGTAATCAGATATCGCCTTATCGCCCTCCTCGGCTTTGCTATCGAGAATGAAAAACCTGAAGACGAAGCAAGAAGTCTTGCCAGTTATGCCGAAGAAGCTGAAACACTTGGCGAGAGCCGTCTGGCCGGCAGTGTTCTTACTGTAATCGACGAGGCCTGCAGTGCCTGCATCCGCGCCAACTACCGGGTAACCAACGCCTGCCGCGGCTGCGTCGCCCGCCCCTGTATAATGAACTGTCCCAAAAGCTGCATCTCTTTCGAAAACGGACATGCCCTCATCGACGAAAAAGTCTGCATCAGCTGCGGCATCTGCGCAAAAGTTTGTCCCTATCATTCCATTATTTATCAGCCGATTCCCTGCGAAGAGGCCTGCCCGGTCGATGCCATCACCCAGGATGAACGTGGCAAAGAAGATATTGATGCTACAAAGTGCATCAACTGTGGCAAATGTCTGCAAGCCTGCCCGTTTGGCGCGATCATGGAGCGTTCTGAAATTTTCGAAATTCTACGTGCTATTACCAATCCGGCTGAACCAACAGTAGCGCTGATTGCTCCTTCGATCATCGGTCAGTTCAATACCAGCCTCGGAAAGCTGGTCACCGCGTTACGCCGACTCGGTTTCGACCATGTAGCCGAAGTTGCCTGGGGCGCCGATCTGGCTGCCGAAAAAGAGACCGCCGAGCTTATCGAGCGCCTTGAACACGGCCAGACCTGTATGACTTCATCATGCTGCCCGGCTTATGTCGAAGCTGTCGACAAGCATCTCAAGACGATCAAACCCTTAGTCTCTGACACCCTTAGCCCAATGCAGTATACCGGCGAGTGGGCTGGTCGTCAGTGGCCGGGCGCGCGCCGCATTTTTATCGGGCCCTGCATTGCCAAGCGCGCCGAAGCGCGCCGGTCGCCGCATATCGAAAATACGCTTACCTACGAAGAACTCGGCTCGTTTTTTATCGCCGCCGGTATCGATGTTACCGAATGCGAAGAGAGCAAAGCCGATCTCGAAGCCAGCAGCGTCGGCCGGAAATTCGCGGTTTCTGGCGGCGTCAGCGCCGCCATCACCAGAGCTGCAGCGGCCGGCGGTCATGCCGTTACTGAAAAGGTCATCAACGGGCTTGATACCAAGTCGCTGGCCACTCTTAAAGCTATCGATAAAATTGTCAAACCAGGAACCTTCATCGAAGTCATGTCATGCGAAGGCGGCTGTATAAACGGCCCCGGCGTCATCAGCAACCCGGTAGTTGCCCGGCGATTTTTAGAAAAAATGCTTGAGGAAAAACAGCCATGACCTCAACCAAAGCCACGCGCAGTCCAGTTGTATTCACCAACAAGGCGGAATGCCGCGACTGCTACCGTTGTCTGCGCCACTGCCCGGTTAAAGCGATTCGCATGGATAACGGTCAGGCCAGCGTCGACCCCGAGCGCTGTATTGCCTGTGGCACCTGTATCAGAGAATGCCCACAAGGCGCCAAACAGTTTCGCAACGATCTTGAACAGGCCGTCAGACTTTTGAACGCTGGCAACAGGGTTGCCGTAAGCATTGCTCCATCCTTTGCGTCATTTTACAGTGACTGGGAACGCCGGCGACTGCCTTCTGCCCTGCGCCGGCTTGGTTTTGCTCATGTCGCCGAAACAGCGACCGGCGCCTATCATGTAGCCGAAGAAAGCCTGCGACAGCGGCATAAGAGCATCGATTCGATCTGTACTGCCTGTCCGGCCGTTGTTGGTTTTATTGAAAAATATGCACCGGAAATAGTGCCAAATCTGCTGCCGGTAGCGTCGCCGATGCTGGCTCATGCCGCCATCATTCGCGAAAAGCTCGGTCCAGAAACCAGAGTTGTGTTTATCGGCCCATGTATCGCTAAAAAGAGTGAAGCCGACAACAGTGAAGGGTCGCAAAAGATTGACTGCGCGCTTACTTTCAGCGAACTCGAAGAGTGGCTGACCCGCGAAGGCATTCAGCTCGATCGCCTTGAAGACAGCTCTTTTGATGATGAGCCGGGTGGCGAGGCACGTCTTTTTCCTCTACCCGGAGGCCTCACCCGCACCGCGAAGATCGGTTCAGACAGCCTGGCTGCTGACATAATAGCAGTGAGCGGTATTGTCGAAATACGCAAACTGCTCGAAGGTCTTGGCAAATCAGGAACTCGCCTCTTTATCGAACCGCTGTTCTGCGCGCAGGGTTGTGTTAATGGTCCGGGCGCTCCGAAAAGCCGCAATCTGTTCGACAGTCGACATCAGGTTCTCAGCTATGCAGGCGCTCATCCCGGCACTGCCGTTGCCGCACCAGCCACACCAGATTTGATAGCCGCGCATTATAAGAGCGCGACGCCTGAAGGATTACAGCAGGAGTTCAGCGAAGAGGAAATTCAGAAAGTTCTCGGCGCAACCGGCAAGAATTCGAAAGCCGACGAGCTTAATTGCGGAGCCTGCGGCTATGACTCATGTCGCGAAAAAGCCATTGCTGTTTTGCGAGGTCTGGCAGAGACCGAAATGTGCATCCCTTATATGCGCCGACTCGCTGAACAGCGCACTGACCGTATTATTGAAACCAGTCCGAACGGTATAGTGATGCTCGACAACCGGCTCAACATCATCAATATGAATCCAGCTTTCAGAAAGATGTTTCTCTGCTCTGAAGCGGTTATCGGCCGACACATCTCGTATCTTATCGATCCCGAACCCTTTGAAACAGTAGTTACCGGGCGCCGAAGCCTGGTTGAAGAAACTATCAAGCATCAACGCTATAACCTGGTGGCGCACCAGATAATTTATCAGCTCGAAAGCGAGAAGCAGCTGGTCGGCATCTTTGTCAACATTACGAGCAGCCGCCACAGCATGGAAGAGCTGACCAAACTTCGCCACAGCACAGTGCAACAGGCGCGCGAAATGCTCGAGCACCAGGTGAAAATGGCGCAGGAACTGGCCAGATATCTAGGTGAGAGCACCGCCCGCGGCGAGACTATCATCGAGAATCTGGTTAAGCTTACCGAAAGCGACGAAAAGCCCGGAAGGATCACAGAATGGGATATCTTCACGTCGAAGTAACGGGTGCCAGCAATTCTAAAAAGCCGGGAAACGCCTGTGGCGATGCGTTTCTTTCGTTTCGTACGACAGACGCAACTGTGATCATTCTCGCAGACGGCATCGGCTCGGGCATAAAGGCTAACATCTACGCCAACATGGCGATTTCCCGCCTCGAGAAGCTTCTTAATGAAGGCTTTTCATTGCGTCGGGCTTTTACTTCTCTGGTTAATACCATGCACGAAGCCCGCGGCACCGACATGCCTTACGCGGTTTTTACTGTGGTCAGAGTTTTGAACAACGGCGAAACTACAGTTCTTGCCTATGAAATGCCCGAGTCAATATTTGTCGGCCGCCATTCGGCCAGTGTGGTGAAGCGACGCAATTTTACACTGGGCAACGATGTAATCAGCGAAACCAATCTTTTTCTTGAAACCGGCGAAGGCCTGATACTGTTTTCTGATGGCATCACTCTTGCGGGCATCGGCGGCAAGACCAGGCTTGGCTGGAGCAGCGAAGAAGTATGCCGCTTTATTAAAGACCAGCTTGTTTCTGGAGCCGACAGAAAGCTGCTGGCAAAGCTCGTTCACGAACAGGCGCTCAATCTGTGGGGAAAACACTGCGGCGATGACTGCACGGTTATTGGCGCTCTGTGCCGGCCTGGCAAAGTAGCGACTATTTTCAGCGGCCCGCCGCTTGATAAAGCACATGACACCCGGATTGTCGAAGACTTTCTTGCACAGCCCGGCCTCAAAATCGTTTGTGGTGCCACAACCGCGCAGGTCGTTGCGCGCCAACTCAGTCGCAAATTGCAGATAAACACCGCCGATGCCAGTCTGATTGCGCCACCCGGTTACAGTCTCGAAGGTATAGATCTGGTAACTGAAGGCGCGGTAACTCTCAGTCAGCTCTTTAACATACTCGATGCCAACCCGCTTGATTTTGAGACTGACTCATCAGTTACCCGCCTTTACGATTCGCTGATTGGCGCTGACCGGATAAACTTCATAGTTGGTGGCAGCAAAAACGTCGGTCACGCTGACATCGCTTTCAGACAGCAGGGCATTATGCCGCGCCACAAAGTGATCGACCTGCTCGCCCAAAAACTGCGGTCAGAAGGCCGCCTCGTCGACATCAGGCAAGTATGACACTGCTGCTCATAGTTCGGCCAGGCTATATCCGCTTTAATCGTGCTCGTAATCGCAATCTTAATCGTTCTCGCCTTCCCGCGAAGCTTTAACGAGAAGTGGTGCTGTGCCCACACAAATGTGGCAATTAGAAGCCATTGAAACAGCACGACAGAATTTAATCGCTGTTTATATCGATTTTCAGCTTGTGAAATCTCTTTTAAATTTTTCCTAAATCCACCTGGTCGACATCGCGTTGTTATTAGCAGAACACAAACAGGAGGTCGATCATGAAAAAGCTTGCCAGAGTTTTCAAAGTAATCATAGCCGCCGGTGTCATATTTTTATCAACTGCTGCACTAATGGCCGAGCAGTGTCAGATCAACGAAAGCGATACTGTCAGTCAGCTGGCACAGGAATTCTCATTTCAGGGTGAAGTAGCCAACCATGACCCATTTAAACCGGTCATTGTCAAAAAAGTTATCGACCTGATAAAAATCGAACGACAGACCCAGATAAACCCGGTAATCGAACCCAAAAAAGAGGTCATTCCTCCGCTCAAACTTGAAGTAACCGGTATCTGCGGCAACGACGGCGTGAGACAGGCAATCATTCAATTCGAAAACGATGAGCACATAGTTGAAACCGGTCAGGTAATTGATGGCAAGTTTAAAGTGATCGACGTCAGTCCCGACAAACTTGTTGTTTACTCGATCAGAGAGCAACGCCGCTCGACATTTCCTCTCGAAAAAACCAACTGACCTGCACCATTTCGCACAGAAGGGGCCGCCAACGCGGCCCCTTCTCATTTCAGATCCATACATTTTTCCGCAGATTCGCGCAGATTGCGCAGAAGGTTTTCGGATAACTGCAAAAAATACATATAAATAACTCCCGAATAATCTGCGTTAATCCTTTTAATCTGTGGATAACTCTTCAAAAGAGTCTGTATTATTATTCTGATCAGCTTGTCCGAGAAATAGTCAAAACCAATATCTCGTAAAGTCTTCATGAACAGGCAAATGAATTGTTGCGGAACAATATCCAGCTGACTTGCATCAGACGGCATTTTGCGGTAAGATAACAGGCGAAATTGCGCGAAAGGTCCGCCATGAGTAAGAAAAAGCTGATAAGATTCAAGGCCAATACTGAATTTGAACGACTGTTTGAGCCACCCGCACTCGACCTGATTGCTCAGGATCACGAGCTGAAGGGAAAATGGTGCGAAGATTTTTTCAAAAACAACAACGAACTGGTTCTCGAACTCGGCTGTGGCCGGGGAGAATACACCATTGGCCTGGCACGACTTGATCCCGGCAAAAACTACATAGGCATCGACATCAAAGGCTCACGCCTGTTTTTCGGCGCAAGAATCATTGAGAAAGAGCGACTCAACAACGCCTGTCTGGTCAGAAGCCAGATTGAGCTGGTACCGGCGATTTTTGACCGCGAAGTCAGCGAAATCTGGCTGACATTTCCTGATCCGCGCCCAGATCGAATCCGCCGCCGACTGACTGCGCCAAACTTCCTCAACCGCTATCGTAAAATTCTTCGTAATGACGGCAGTATCTGCCTCAAAACAGATGACTACGATCTCTATGAGTTTACTCTTGAACTGGCGCGCAAAAACAAACTAGAAGTCCTTGACCACACCAGTGACCTGTATTCTTCGCACCTCAAAGAACAGCTACCGCCAATTCAGACGATGTACGAAGAAAAATTCATTGCCGCCGGCAAGAAAATCTGTTTCTTAAAATTCAGACTTGACCGCGACGTCGCACCACTCAAGCCCCAAATTAAAACTCAATTATTGTAGCAACCACCCGGCATTCGGCATCCACCAATTATAAGATGACAAAAGAATTCCCAAGGATCCTGCTTTTTCCGGCAATTTTGTTCATTATTTACTGTGGCATCTTTTCTTATAGCCATCTGCTTGGCGTCGATATAATGGAAGCCCGAAATTTTGTCACCGCCCGAGAGATGATTGAAAATGACGACTGGCTTGTTCCGACCATGAACGGCGAGCTGCGCCTTGCCAAACCACCACTCCCAACCTGGCTGACTGCTCTCGCAATGAAGCTGGCAGGCTCTGACGCAAATCTCATTGCCAACAGGTTACCAGCCGGACTGGCGGCTGTTTTACTGCTATTCTTCTTTTACCGGTTCATGTTACTGTACGGCGCATCAAGACAGTCTTCCATTGCGGCTGTCCTCGTGCTGGCAACCTCTTATATGTTCATGTATATGAGCAGGCGAGGCACCTGGGACATGATCAGCCACACTTTTGTGCTGGGGACAATCTGGACACTATATCAGGCTATTAACGGCTCAAATGCGAAGCAAAGCTGCTTTGTTGCTGCCGGAATATTTGCAGGGCTGTCATTTATGAGCAAGGGGCCAGTGTCTCTTTACACCCTGCTGTTACCCTTTCTGCTAAGCGAGTTCATTCATGGCGATCTACGAAAATATCTTCAACACTGGAAAATGCTGGCGCTGGCGTCTGCTATTGCCTTATTGGTTGGTAGCGCATGGCCAGCTTACCTGCACTTTACTGTTCCCGAAGAGATCAACAAGATTGCTATGACCGAAATCAATTCCTGGAGCAGCAGGCATGTCAAATCGATCCTATGGTATCTCCAGTTTCCAGCCGCAACCGGAATTTGGGTGTTCTTTGCATTGCCAGCCCTCTGGTTGCCGCACAGTCGCCGAGTAACCGAAGAACACTTTCCGACAAGCAAAATAATAACCTGGATCATACTCTGTTTTATTCTTTTAACAGTGATTCCGGAAAAAAAGGACAGGTATCTGCTGCCAATGACCATTCCGCTCGCAGCATTGCTGGGCGGTTATATCACAGCATTGCTGAACAGTCAGCGCAATGCGAACAGGCCGGCAAAGATTCTCCAGTTATACAATTTTTTCTCTTACCTATTCTTGATGGCCACCATTGCAGGAGGGCTCTACTACTTTGCAAGATGTGGTTTTGATTTATACATCGCGTTCATATCTTTTGCCAGCCTCGCCATGCTGATTAAGCTCAGCAAAATCTTTCGCGCAGGCCAGCAACCAGACCTGATTTATATAATTCTGTCATTCATATTACTGACGCAAATCGCCGGGCCACTTGCCAGCAGACAAATCGGACCAGACAACTTTATGGTTTTCCAGAAATTGCGAAACAGCCCAAATTTGTCGACTTACAAAATCTACTCTGACCGAACCGATATGATAAAAATTATTTGGGCAGCAGGCAGAAAAGTTTACCAATGGAATCCTGACGAACCGCCAGATTTGCCGGAAAACGAAAAAATTCTTCTGTTAACCGAAACAGGAGAGCAAACAATGGCGTCAGCCTCTGCCAACAATGACTACCTGATGCAGCCTGACCATGAGATTACTTCAGGTAACTGGAATCTGTTTATCGTTTCCAGGAACAACGAGAGTAGAACGCCGCTCCAGTAGCATAAGTGGCAGGCATACAGGTCGCCATCAGCACTTCAGCATTTTAGGGAAAAAGGCCTCGTAAGCTGGTTACTGATAATAAGTTAGTCGGTGCCGGCGCAATTGCGAATGCCTTTAATGATTCAGAATTCGAATTATCACAACCCGCACCAAAACACGATATATCGTATATCATTTTCGCGGTTTATACGAAATATCGTAGTAGTAGACAATCCACCGTCAACACAAACCGCCGCAACCGCCACCATTTTAGTATCAATTAAAAGTGGCACGATTAATGCGATGTATATAAATGTGTTGATTCCTCTTGAATTGAAGTTAATCAACTTATCGAACCTAAGGAGCAAGCCTATGAGATGAATAGAGGTTTCACTGTCAGGTGAATTCCTCTGAGCACTCAAGTTTTTTCAAGCAACAACCTCTCTCTCTGATTCTAAACCCCTTCAACGACTCATCTAACGATGAGCCGTTTTTTCATGCGCAAATAAAGTATCTTCTTGTATCGTGAATTCTGATGCACTAGAATTATCAGCAGATAAGGTTACGACAGGAGTCAGTATGGGTCAGGAAATCGAACGCAAGTATCTGGTAAAAGACTCCAGCTGGGAAACACTGGCAAAGGGCATTAGATACTGTCAAGGGTATCTTTCTACAGCTAAAGAGCGCACGGTTCGCGTCAGAACCTTTGAAAACAAAGGTTTTCTGACTATAAAAGGCATCGCAGTCGGAATTTCGCGCGCAGAATACGAATATGAAATACCAGTTTCCGATGCAGAAACAATTCTGAAGACACTTTGCGAAGGTCCTCTAATCGACAAAAAGCGTTACAAAATCAGTCATGCCGGGCTTATCTGGGAAGTCGACGAGTTTTTTGGCGATAATGCCGGACTGGTAGTCGCTGAAGTAGAGTTATCTTCAGAGAGCCAGAAGATCGATTTGCCAGCGTGGATCGGTGAAGAAGTCACCGGTGACTTGCGCTATTCCAATTCCAATCTGACCAAAAATCCCTACAAGAACTGGAAATAACGTGAAAAAACTTCATATAGCCGTTCTGTTCGCCTGGCTAATCCTGCCAGCAGCATTTGCTCAATCATTAATAATTCCTGAAACCCGCGAATACAAAGTTTTGCTCGATATCAGCAAATTTTCTTCGGCCCAGAAGTGCTGCGAACTGTTCCGGGATCTTTTCGAAAAAGTTGCAGACGATCATGGTTTTCCTACAAAAAGAACTGACCGGTTGAGCCCGGACCGGGAAATATGCTTTATCGACACTCCAGAGTTCGATCTGAACAAAAGTGGTTTCCTGCTACGGCTCCGCGCTGAAAAAATCAATATTTCCAAGGTAGAAAAACTTTTGCAGCCCACTGATGACGCCGAACTGACTTTGAAGTTCCGCGCAGAGAGCATTGAAACTGCCATTATCGCGCCAGTCGAGTCAGAAGAAAGATATGGCAGCAAGGTCTCAGCCGAAACCGATGTTGTCGTAAAATCAGCGGCTCCTATCTCGATATTCTCACGCTCATGCGGTATCACTGATTTTGGCTCGACACCCGCATCAATTGAAGAACTGCTGAAATATTATCCACGTCTTGCTCTGGCAGGGCTGAACGGTAGCCACAAACTGAAAGTCGTCAATGATATCGTTATTATTGAACAACGACTTCTTCAGGGCTCGATCGAGTTTGGCCGCAAAAAATCAAAATCACTCTTTTCAATCTGGTACAAAAAGGGTGAAAGCAAACCAATGCTTGCCGAGTTCTCGTTTAAAATCAAGACAAAATCTTATATAGCGCAGAACGTGGAGAACTCCCAGAATCGGGTCGACAATTTTTTTGTCGACCTGATAAGCCGCAGCAAGCCTTTTACAAGTCAGGATCAGACGAAAACCGGCATGGTTTACCAGTATCAGAGCGAAGATTGATTAAAGGCTGAGTTTGGGGCGGGCAGGTTTTGCCTGAGGTGGCAGTTTGATTGCTTCTTTAACCTCATCCAGGCTCGTGCCTTTGCCCATGGCCATAAACTTGCCATCTTCGTCAACCGGCCACCATCCCTGCACTCCGTTGACAACAGTATAATGATTGTCAGCGCGGTTTAAGAATAACAATACCCGCGACCCTTCAACCAGATCAGGGTTATCTTCGATCCCGCGGTAAGTCTTGATTTTAAGGCTTTCACCAACGGCTACCCCACCTTTGAGCGGCTCATTGACTGTTACCAGGTTGGCTACCACTTCCACTTTTGAGGGCATGCGACCGACCGACTTAACCCCGACGACATCAACCAGAGCGATAACATCAGAACTCTGTACAAGAGTTTCGAGACTCAGCGTTTCGATCATGCAATATCCTCCGACTGTGAACAGGGCCATCAGAACAGTTAACGCGATGTATTTCATATAGCCTCCAGGCTTCTGCGACCAGCATGTTTGCAATATCATCTTAACAGACAATTCCCACATAAGGCAAAGTCATACATATATTACAACGAAAGAAGTTCTTAGCGGATTTAAAATGTTTTATAAGCCATCATAAAAGAAAATGAGTATAATTAGGTTGAGAATGGTACAGTCGGGGGAAAATCATGAGCCGACAAATTGTCTTAGCACTAGCCTTGCTTGCATGTTTGCTGATCGGGTTGCCGGCGATATCGACAGCCCAGAGCGGCAGCTATGTTGAAACCATATATCAGGCCATAGATTCAGCAGTTTCACAGTTTGAGCGGACCGGCCATGGTTATGACAGCTCTTCAGAGAATTCTCTGACGGATGAACCCGCGCAGATAGTTGATCCTGATCATATTGCCAGCGCCACGGCCAACGCCGAAGCAAAGATACAAAATGTAATCGACAGCCTTATCCGCATTCTTGGCGCCAAAATGGCGGGCATTCCGGTCAATATAAAGATAATCACCTGCGAAAAGATAATTCCACCAATTGACACCGGTACTGATACAGGGACCGACACGGGAACTGATACCGGCACTGACACTAATACTGGAACCGACACCGGTACTGATACCGGGACTGACACAAATACAGGAACAGGCACCGGGACTGACACTGGAACTGGTACGGGAACTGGCACAGATACGGGAACCAACACCGGGACAGGCACCGGAACCGATATTGGCCCGATTGACGACCCACTACAGGCTCTCAAAGACTCAATCAACGAAAAATACGGTATAGAAATTGCCGATGGCGTCGATGCAACCTGGAGCGAAGGCCAGCTGAATACTGTAGAAGAAACCTATTCGCAGCTCCCAGCAAGTTTCATGAGCTTCACCGAAAAAGTAGTTCGCGACAAGCAGGGACCAGAAGGCGCACCAGCAACCGCACGTGGCTATGTTCAGCCGCCCGCACTGGTAGTTCATATGCTTGACCCGGCAACCGTTATATCAGATGAGCTTTATCAACAGCTCAAAGATTTTTATGGCCGCGACCCGACAGAAGAAGAGCAGCTATACCAGAT
>Ga0154428_1186_pt1 | contig 14785 bp, 8 predicted proteins | sample RifGroC2_FD_115932 | JGI IMG/M metagenome (GOLD analysis project Ga0154428, IMG submission 115932) | Candidatus Riflebacteria bacterium GWC2_50_8 | reverse complement strand
GGCAGGGCTATCAGCAGCGAAAAACCTGGCTTCATGCTGTATATAAAAATAAAACTCAGGCAGCCCCAGGCAAAATCGTTAGCGCTGGCATTGCGAAAACTGGCAAGAAATCCGGCTAATGCTGCAATAAACGGCATTGCCAGGGTCTGCCGATCAATAAAAGGGCAGCCGCCAAGCGGAAAATTAAGATAAACAAAAAAGATCACCGCCCAGGCGAAGGGATTGGGTGACTTTACTTCGTTGCGGATGAACAGTACGCTGGCGACAAACCAGATGGCCGACCGGCCGGCCAGTGCTATAAAAGCGCCGGAAAGTCCGACCTTCATATAGCTGAAGCCTACTATCATCGCCATGCAGGCTTCGACCACCGGGTATTGCCAGGCAATTGGCGCCTGACAGTAACGGCAGCGGCCGCGTAGCGACAACCAGCTCAAAACCGGGATCAGGTCGATAGCGTGCAGTTGGTGGTCGCACTTCGGGCACGCCGATGGCGGAAATACCACGGATTTGCCGATAGCCATGCGCAGGATTACGACATTGCTGAAACTGCCGAGCAGACTGCCGAATATAAAGAATAATGGTGTAAAAAGTAATTTGAGTGCTTCGTTTTCTGACATGTTCTATGTTTAGCCTGATTCTTGTGCAGTTTCAATACTATTACGCAATCTTTTTACATCTTTTACCGCTTAACCGGCAAAAAAAAAGAGCGGCTTGCGCCGCTCAATTTTTTTAACAATCACACAGTGGTCAGGTCAGCTTCCGGCGTCGAGGTTAGTCGGAGCTTCGATGGTGCCGTGAACGCTGCACTTGATAACGCCTTCTTTAGCGAGGTCGCCTTCTTCAGAGAGGGTGCAGTCTTTTTCGGCCGGTACGATAGAGCTTTTCAGGTATTTGCCAGCGATAAGTTTTGCTTCGTCATAGGTGCTCATCATGGCGTTTGAATCCATGTTGTACATTTCAACGGCGCCCATGATAACTCTCTGGTTGGCGAAGCATGCTTTCTGACGAGCCTGTTGGCGTGCTTTGCGGAAGTTCGGGATAGCAATAGCAGCCAGAATACCGATGATGGCGATAACGATCATAAGTTCGATCAACGTGAAGCCTTTTCGAGATCTCATAATAAAACCCCTTTCAAAAATAAAAATAAAATTAGAACTTCGGTCAACTTAAGAGTACCTCAAAAAGCACATTTTGTCAATGCGACCTTGTCAGGCGCTCTTAAGCATTCTTTCGAGCTCTTTAGGATGCATGGTATGAACCATAGCCTCTTCAAGAGTGATGTCGCCGCGCAGATAGAGGTCTCTGAGTGACATTTCAAAGGTCATCATGCCATCGTCATGACTTGTCTGCATAACGGTGTACAGCCCTGAGATTTTTTGTTCGCGGATACAGTTAGCGACGGCAGGGTTGCCGATCAAAATTTCATTGCAGACAACGCGGCCTTTGCCGCTGGCTACCGGCAGCAGTTGCTGTGCGATAACTGCGCGCAGAACGAAAGACAGCTGCGAACGGATCTGTGACTGCTGATGGGGTGGGAACATGTCGATGATGCGGTTGATCGTCTGTGCCGCGTCAGTGGTATGCAGAGTACCGAATACAAGATGGCCGGTTTCGGCCATGGTGCAGGCGGCGGCAACGGTTTCCAGGTCGCGCATTTCGCCTACCAGAATAACATCGGGGTCTTCGCGCAATACTCGGCGCAGTGCTTCGTCGAAAGACTTGGTATCTATGTGCAGTTCGCGCTGGTTAATGACTGAGCGCTTGTGATAGTGCAGATATTCGATCGGATCTTCGATCGTCATGATGTGGCAGCGCCTGGATTCGTTGATAATGTTGATCAGGCAGGCCAGTGAGGTTGATTTGCCAGAACCGGTAGGGCCGGTAAACAAAACCAGGCCTTTGCGCATGTGGGTAAAATCGCGCAGTTTTTCGGGCAGGCGCAGTTCTTCGAGTGTCGGAATCTTGGTCGGGATAATTCGGAAGGCGGCGCCGATACAGCCGCGCTGTTTGTAGACGTTGACGCGGAAACGCCCGAAGCCATGCACGGAATAAGACATATCGAGTTCAAAATTTTCTTCAAATTCTTTCTGCTGCTCGGCAGTGAGCATATTATATATCAGAGATCTTGTGTCCATAGGGGTCAGAACGTCGAGGTCCGTCTGTATCAGTTCGCCGTCAACACGGATAACCGGTGGTGTACCTACGGTGATATGAAGGTCTGATGCCCCATTTTCAATGACCAGATTCAACAAATCGTTCAGGACAAACATTTCCGCACTCCTTAATGGATCTTTTTTTATTTAGTGAAGTTCTGTAAAAATAACACTCCCGCAACTGCGCAGGCAGTGGGGGAGTGTCGGTTTTATTCTGGTTAGGTACAGCTGCATCGACTCAGTGTTCGCCCATGGTAACGCGAACGACTTCTTCGAGCGACGTCATGCCGGTCAATGCTTTACGCAGAGCTGATTCGCGCAGTGACAACATGCCTTCTTCAATGGCCTGGCGGCGGATATCATCAGTTGAACCGCCGTTCAGAATGATATCGCGCAGGCGTTCTGACATCATCATGACTTCGTATACGCCGATACGGCCTCTGCTGCCTGAGTTGCCGCATGATTCGCAGCCTTTGCCCTTGTAGAACATCATGTTCTTTTCATTGATGTGTGGCAGGTCGATGCGGCGGATGAGTTCGGGAGTGATACCGAACTGGCCAATCTGTTCAGCGCGCGGTTTAATTTCGAATTTGCAGTCTTTGCAGATTTTGCGGACAAGTCGCTGGGCCTGAACCAGAATTACCGAAGTGGTAACCATGAAAGGTTCGATACCCATGTTAACGATACGACCGATGGTGCCCGGCGCGTCATTCGTATGCAGAGTCGAGAGAACCAGATGGCCGGTCATCGACGCCTTGATGGCGATTTCTGCTGTTTCAAAGTCGCGAATCTCACCAACCATGATGACATCCGGGTCCTGGCGCAGGAATGAGCGCAGCGCGGCCGCGAAAGTCAGTCCGATTTCAGGTTTACATTGCACCTGGTTGACGCCATGCAGCATGTATTCAACCGGGTCTTCGGCGGTCATGACGTTGGTGTCGATCGAGTTGACCGAAGTCAGAGCCGAGTAAAGAGTAGTGGTTTTACCGGAACCCGTCGGGCCGGTAACCAGAATGATGCCGTATGGTGAGGCAACACCACCCTTGAAACGTTCAAGAGTTTTGGGTTCAAAGCCAAGATCTTCAAGGTTGACCTTGAGCGAGGTCTGGTCAAGAATACGCATAACGATCTTCTCGCCCCAGATAACCGGAAGAACCGAAACGCGCAGGTCGATCATGCGGTTCGAAACTTTTATCTTGATACGGCCGTCCTGTGGCAGACGTTTTTCTGCAATGTTGAGCGAAGACATGATTTTGATACGCGAAGTAATAGCAGCAGTTGCCTTTTTCGGCGGCTGCATCGCGGTATACATCATGCCGTCCTGGCGGTATCTGATGCGCAGTTCTTTTTCGAACGGTTCGATATGAATATCGGAAACGCCGTTCTGAACGGCCTGCGAAATAACCAGGTTGCACAGTCTGATGATCGGCGCATCGTTTTCGCCGAGTTCACCGAGGCCGTCGAGGTCTTCATCATCAGCGTGGCCGATGTCTTCGAGGTCGTCCATCAGTTTGTCCTGCTGGGCAACTGCGCCGTAGGCGTCCTGTAACGCTTTGTTGATGTCGGTATGTGTGGCGACGACCGGTTTGACCATCAGGGCTGTCATCAGCTGAATATCGTCGATTGCGATAATGTTGAGCGGGTCGACCATGGCCACGGTGAGCTTGTTACCGACCTTGTTGATCGGAATCAGCATGTGGCGCTTGGCAATATGTTCAGGCACGAGTTTGGCAATGACCGGGTCGATAAGGTAGTTCGACAGATCGATAAAAGGAATGCGCAACTGCTTTGAAAGAATCTGAACGATGTCCTGCTCGGTTACCAGATGCATTTCTACGAGAACCGCGCCAAGACGTTTGCCGCTCTTTTTTTGCAGCGCAAGAGCCTGCTGTAGCTGTTCCTCGTTGATCAGGCCTTCCTGGATCAGGGCATCGCCAAGTCGCAGTTTCTTGGAAAGAATCGAGGTAGCCGCCGCAGATTTGGGCATTGGTGCCTGGCCTGGAGGTGGCCCGCCAGCCGGTGTTCCGGCCGGTGATCCGGCTGGGGCTCCTGGTGCGGCAGGAGGGGTTTGATTCATTACTGCAGTTCCTTCCTTATTTCTTTACCAGAAATAATGCCTCAATTTACCTAACTAAGCAAGTAATCTGATATTACCCGCCAAAAATGCACCTTCTGATAACCTCTTCGGGGGCTGGCAGTCCGGTCAACAGGCTGAACGATTCCACGCCCTGTTCCAGCAGGAGCTCCCGACCATCCATTACGGTACAGCCACTTTGTCTGGCTGTTTCCACCAATCTGGATGCTGGTGCATAATTAAAATCGACATAAAACTTACTTTTGCTGAGAAATTCTTTAAGCTCTGCAACAAAATCATCTTTATGCCACCCGAGTGGGGTCGCGTTGATTATTATATCAGATTCTTCTATTGCGTAGGCAAAGTTTTTCTTATTCCATGCCAGTCTTTTTATATCATTTGTCTGTTCCGAGTCAATAGCATCGCTATAACTTCGGGCGATCTGGAAAACCCGGTCGCCGCTTTGCTGTAAAGCCCAGATTGCTGCTGCTGCCGCGCCGCCGCTACCCATTACCAGACCGGTTCTCTGCCTGCCGAATTTCGTGAGCATGCGCAGGCAACCGGTGGCATCGGTGTTCCAGCCTTCAATACGGCCGTCTTCACAAAATTTTATGCAGTTTACTGCTTTGAGAGAGTCAGCCGGGTTATGCAGCAGGTCGCAAAACTCTGCCACGGCCTGTTTGTGCGGTGCTGTCACATTGCAGCCGCTCACGCAAAGAGCTTTGAGCCCGGTGATAGCTTCGGCGAGGTCGGCGCGGCAGACTCGAAAGGGTACATACACGGCATCGATGTCGCAGAAATGGAAAGCAGCGTTCCAGAAGGCTGGACTGGCGGAATGTGCGACCGGATCGCCGATAATAGCAAAAATCTGGCTTGCGCCAGAAATTTTGAGATTCATCTGATTTGACAAGTTAAACTAACCTTTGTCAAAATATCGAGCAACTTGCAGTCTCATTAAAAGCGAATTATGCATGTTGCTCTGTTATTCACAAATTCAGGTCGCAAAGCTTAGCCAAAGCTTTTAACCGCTTCTTCTTCAGACTCAAAAACGTCGAAAACCTTGTCGAGCCTGGATCTCTCGAGAAGCTCCTGCACTGTTGGCGCAAGATTTATGAATTTGAGGTCGCCATTGTTCTTTTTCAGCTTTTTCAGGGTTGTCGCGAAAACGCCAAGACCCATGCTGTTGAGATAATTTACTTCCTGCATATCGATGATCAGCTTTTTTTTGCCGTCGTTAACGATCTGATCCATTTTTTCTTTAAACTGGTCAACAGTGTCAGTGCCGACTTCGCCCCGAATTACGATGAGTGTTATATCGTTTCCCTTGGGTCTTACATCTATTTTAATTTCCATAACAGTCCCTCCCCGAACATTACTGCCGTTCAAGCTTCTAAAAATAACTCATCTTTCTCTTATATGCAAGAGAAAGACGAGTTAATGAAAAAGGGGAATCAAAAATTGTCGTTAATTAAAACTTTTTCGATGCTGAAACCCGGTGTGCATCGCCGAGGGTTTCATCGGCGTAAGAGTAGTCGAACTGCCAGGTGTCGAGTTTGAAGCTGGCGCCCAGTGTCAGGTCGCCGTCTTTGCTGCCGAGGCGGAGCGCTGCGTAATCCTGCAGCCACCATTCAGCACCGGCGAACAGTTTGGCGTCCATGTCTTCGACCTTGTTAATGTCGGCGGCCAGGGTCAAATTTGACCGGGCTTTGTAGGCGACGCCGAAAGTAGTTGTCAGCGGTACATCGTCTTCGTGTCCGGAAGCAGTATTCCAGTCAAGAGTTTCGCCGATGTCGCGGACTGACAGGCCGAGGGTGGTCTTTTCGCAGGCTTCGTAGAGCAGACCGAAATCGAGACCCCAGGTGCTCGCCGAGTTGGTGAACAGTTCATGTTTGAGATACTTCAGGTTTACGCCGCCATAAAGTTTGTCAGAAAGCTTGCGGGCGTAAGAGCCGAAGGTGTTCTTTTCAGCATCTTTGAAGTAGCTGAATATGTAAACGTTTTCTCCGGCAGTGTAGGTGCCGTCGGGTCTTGTCGCAGGCTTGTCTGCATCGTTTGTGGCCATTCTGGTTTCAGGAATGCCGTCGACACCAAAGCTGACATGCGAGAGAGCTGCTACGCCATTCTTCTTGCCGCTTTTGTCTTTGAGAACATGAGCGTAGTTGAAGAAGTTGTATTCGCGGTCCATGGTCAGATCAGCATGCATGAAAGATGCTTCTGACTGTTCGAGCCTGGCAAGACCGGCCGGGTTCCAGAATGCTGCAGTTGAGTCATTGGCGAGAGCGGTAAACGCGCTGCCCATGCCAAGTGCTCTGGCTCCTACGCCCATTTTAAGATATGCGCCTGCTTGCCCTGCCGATTCGGCAAAGGCTGTGCTCATGGTTCCTACGCTGAGTGCAACGAGGAAGAGCGTCTTTAAAACCTTTTTCATATGTTTCCCCTTACGAGTCGATAGAACTGGTTATCAATCTATTCGGCAACTTTGTTGCATTTATGAACGATAATTACAAAAAAATCTTTAAAACTGTCGTGACCGTATGGGCACGGCGCGCCGTACCCATGCTTCATATCCCTGTCAGTCCCATATCCTGAAGAGTCTTGAAGATCTGGGCAACTGAACTGTCGTTTGAGCTGTCTTCTGATCTCGCAACATTGATCTGTGACTTGGCTTTGTCTTCGTCACCAACACCGCCGCGCCAGTAATAGCAGAAGGCAAGCATGGCATGAGCTTCGGCATTGCTGATCCCGATCGGGTGTGTCGCGGTGAAGCGATACGCCGTATTGGTAAGGCCAACTGCTTCGAGCAGCTGAATTGCCTGGGTAATGCCGGCATTCTGGCCGCGCTGAATCAGGGCGGCTGCCAGGCCGATGCGGGCTTCATTATTTGAAGCCGAAGCCTGGGTGAAAGATGAATAACCTGATTCGACGCCGGAAGACTTGGTGAGCGACCATCCCAGACCGTTATAGGCTTCTACTTTCTGAGTTTCGGTGATGCTGGTAATAGTCAACACCTGGTTAAACTTGTTGATAGCGCTGCTGAACGCGCCATAGCGAAAGTCTTCCCAGGCTGAGGCAAGCAGAGAGTCAGGGTCGGTCTCGCCGATTCCGCCGCCGCCAGTTCCCCCGCCACCGGTTCCGGTGCCCGGTGTCGGAATTTCGGGCGGAATAGTGTAACGGCCACTGCCGCCACCACTGCCGCAGCCACTGGCGAGAAAGAATATCACTGCAATGGTCAGCACCACTATCGATTTTCGGTTCATTTTACTATCTCCATCTAATACTCGTGCTCGTGCTCGTAATCGTAATCGTCGTTCTTGTTCTCGTTTTTGTATGGGCACGGCGCGCCGTGCCCGTTCTGTGGGGGCGCGTCGCGACGCGCCCCTACGCGCCCCTACGGGATCATTACCGCAACACCGCGATCTTGTGCGTATATTTAGCCTTTTTGCTCCAGTCATCGGGATCTCTGACCACGATGCGGGCAAAATACATGCCGTTGGCTACCGCTTTGCCGGCGGTCGTCTGCAGATCCCAGACCACGTTCTGGACAATCCTGGTTCCTTCAACTGCCGCGGCGCGCATGCTGAGATTACGGTTGTCAGCGACCTTGTGACCGGACACGTCATAGATATTAACTTCGACTTCGTTCCAGTCGATATCGTTGCGGTTGGTGCTGATGCGCATATTGGCGCGGTTGCGGGCCGGGTTCGGGTATTGAACGACTTCGTAGATGCTCAGCGGAGGCTGGGCCACGAAACGCAGTGCCGGAGTTACCGTCATGTTACCGGCTTTGTCGGCAACGCGCAGGCTCAGTTCGTGTTCGCCGCCGAGCAGGTCTTCGGTCGGTATGAAGTTGGCAACCATGCCAGTGCTGTCGATCATCAGCGGTTGCAGTTTGCCGTCGAGCACGGCCCATGCCGAATCACGGTCGAGACCTGAGGCGAATTCCTCAAGCTGCCAGCTGAAGGTCGGGCGTGCTTCGCGGACTGGTTCTTCGCTGATTCTGGTCGTCATGTTGGCGCGTGGTGCCAGCACGTCTTTCATCATGGCGAAGGTGCCACCGGAAGATGCTTCGAAGCTGGCGATGCCATCGCTGACTGCAAAGGCGACCGGTTTCCAGCCGGCTGCATCACTGCGATACAGGCCGATGCCATTGCCGATCTGGCTGCTTTCGATTTTCATGCTCATTCTGACCGGGCTGACAATGCGTCCGGCCGGAACATTAAGGCTGTAGGCGTTACCGACTGGAGTCAGTTCGACGTCGCTCCGGCTGTTCGAACTCAGAACGCTGCTGCGCAGTGTCTGGCGCTGAGCGGCGCTGAGATCGGCCATGATGCTCGGCACGATTGCCGGCAGCGTAGTGTCTGCGCCGACTTTGGCGAGTTCTTCGTTAAGAATGGTTACCACGCTGTTGGTTTTGAGGCTGCCGGGTTCGAAGACGACCTCGAAGTTTTCGTCAACTGATTTGATCGCCGCCCGCACTGCTGCGTTGACATAAGCTGTTGAGAAGCTCATGTTGGCAGTTCCCAGGTTGGTTGAGATATCGCGGGCGGTAACCTTGATGGTTGCCACGCCGGGGAAATTCGAGTCAAGATGCGCGCCACCGATAAACATGCGGCTGTTCGGGCCAGAATTGAGAATCAGTGATACTGCAGTGCCGCCGCTCTGGGTAATGGTCGCGGTCGGTGCACCAGAGAGGTCTTCGTTCGACTTAACCACAACGCTGATATCGAATTCGTTGGCCGGACTGCTGAATGCGCTGATGGTAAGCACCGGTGGCGTGATATCCTGACCCTGGAAGGTTGTTCTTGCAATACTGCTGTCACTCGGGTTGCCAAACAGGTCTTTAACGCCGCTGGCGACCAGCGTGTAGTTTTTGCTTTCAACAATGTCATCAAAACAGGTGATGGTAACCGACTTGAGATCGGTTCTCAGCACTATGGTTTCAATGGCAATGGTGTCAGTTCCGCTGGTGAGAGTGTAATTGCCAATACTCTGCGAAGTGACTGATTCCACCTGCTCATCAAAGACCAGGTTGAACTGCTTCTGAGAAGTCAGCCCATCATAGGTAATCGCGCTGATTACGGGTCCCTGAGTGTCAGCGGTGAACTGAGCTGTGTTGTTGCCTGCTGCGATCTGCTCGCCATCAGCGCTCTTTACGCCTACTTTAACGATCAGCGTATAGAGGGTGTCGTGATTCAATTTGGCATTCAGAGGCAGAGTGACACTATTGCTGGCGATGACAATAGGTGAGCCAACGCCAATTCCGGCCGGAGATGAAGGAGACAGTTCGTAGTTAGCTGGCGCTCCGCCATCGTTCAGGTCGATGTCGTGACTGAGGCTTACCATTATTTTCTGGCTGTCAACCTGGGTGACGCCGGTTACCTTGAATATCGAATTTACTACAGTCAGGTCGACCGGGTTGATAGTTGCGACGTTACCGGCAAGGTCGGTAACAGTAACTGTATATACGCCATCAGCGACAGGTTGCAGGTTACTGTCCTGGCCGTTCCAGATAGCGGTGAATGGCGACCCGCCGCCTTCAAGATATATTTCGCGGATCAGGCTTGAGCCTGTGGTAATCTTGACAAGTGCAGTGCCAGAGGCAACAGTCGGATCAGTGCTGGTTACTTTGAATTGGAGATTAGTAACTCTCGGATTAAATCTGGTTACTGCTGCACCGCTGTCGACTCTGAACATCTGGATTGCATCGATCAATGGCGCTGTTGGGTCGATTACCAGCGTCGAAGTTGCTTTGCCATTGCCGCCGAGCGCGGTGCCAAGGTTGCCGGCGAGGTCGACGAGAGCGACCATGTATTCGCTTGCTGGCAGCAGTCCTGCCGGAACCTCGGTGTTTTTACCGTCGAAACTGATGGTGTAACCGCCGCCGGTGAGGCCTGACAGTGCATAAGTTTCGGTCGGAATGCCGGGGCTGGTGAGCCGCATTTTGAGCGCCTGACCAGTCGAGGGTCCGAATACGTCGACTTTGGCGAACGAACTTACAGTTGGGCTGAAATAGGCTTTGCCTAAGGATGTTTTTACATTTGAGAAGGCCCATGATGACACTTCAGGTTTGCGACCGTCATAAGTAATGTTGCCACGATTACTGCCTTCGTTGCCGGCATCATCGTAAACGCGCATCACATATGTGGTTGGGCCGGTTTCGCCTATGGCCACACCGTTAAGAGTGCCATCCCAGGTTGCTTTGCCTTCGAGGCCAACGATCGTGACTGGTATGCTGGCCAGTGACGCCTCGCCCTGATAGATGTGCAGCCACAGGCTGTTCGCTACCGGTGCCACCTGGAAGTTCACGGTAATTGTAGCGATGCCTGGTGCTACGTAAGGGCTGAACGGGGCATCGGTCAGGTCGCCAGTTGGTGAGCTGTATTTAGAGGTTGTGGACTGGTAGGTAGTAACCCGATAAGAGAGAATTGTCGGGCCTTTTGAGCGAACCTGCAGCTGGCTGCCAAGCTGGACTTCATTATTTCCACGGTTGCCTGCTTCGTCATAACCGCCAGATACGTAGTAGGTAAAGGTACCCTGCTGAGTGTTGGCGTCAAAGTTGGCTGAGTTGGTAAACTGTGCTGTTGTCGAACTTATCCATCTTGAGAATACGAAAGACATTACCGAGTTGCTGGCATCGCCAAGCCTTAATTGCGGCTGCCATGAGCTGCCAACCGTTTGATCCATGGGCTCGTTGAAGGTCAGGTCGAAAGTCATGCCGCCGGCAGGAGTAATGCCAACAGTTCCAGTCGGTGTTACATAGAGCGGATCAGGAATCTTGCTGTCGAGCACCAGGGTGTAACTGGCGTTTTTGAAGCCATTGACCGAGGTGTCTTTGTCGGCAAGGTTATAGGCCATTGATGCAGTGTCAGTAACGGTTATATTCAGACTGCTGTTGTAAACGTCAGCAAAGTTGCTTACCTGTACCAGACTTGGCTGTCTTTGAATAGCAGTATTGGTAAGATCGCTGTTGTTCGCGAACCGTGCGACAGTGCGAATTATTCCGCCCTGGTCATGCTCCATCCAGGACACGAACTGTGCAGTATCTCTTGGGCTGGTAAAGCCGAGGTCATCCTGGGCAAACAGCTTAAGAACTGGAACTCTGGTGCGGTCGACAGGAATGTATACGTCGGCCGAAACAGTAGCTGTTTCAAACGCGACTTCGTAGAACAAATTGCCGACGGTCTGGCCCTTGAACAGCTGGATCTGTTGGGCTGAGAGAGATTTTGCCGGAGAGATCGCAACTGTTTTGATAGTTGGTGGAGTCATAACCGGGAAATACGTGGTAATTGCCTCGGCAACGTTACCCTGCGCCGGGTATCTGATGTTCGAGTTGCCCCACAAATCTTTGAAGGCGCCTGAAGTACAGGCAATGTAGAATTTGCTGGTGCCCCAGCTCAGCATGGTTTTGAGAGCTTCAGAGGTCAGCGGTATATAGACTGTGTTAGACGCATAATCAGTGTTGAATACTTTATACTGAGCGTAATCAACCATGGTTATGCTGAGCGGAATCGATCGGCCAGTAAGATCTGCCTTTTCATGCAGATAGATCAGTGACATATCCATTGGCAGATCGCGGCTGAGCTCGATGGTGTCTGCCAGATTTTTGTAAGGATCCTGATACAGTCGTGCGCGGCGTTCAGGGGTGTTCTGGAAGTTGACCTGGAGTATCGGCTGCGCTCCGGTAAGATTGAGTTCTACCGGACCTCTTATCGAAAACTGCGTGCTGAGCGGGATCAGGGTTGAGGGTGTTGCATTAGTGTAGGTGATCGGGTTGACACGATTGCCTTCGAAATCTCTGATAAGAGGCGCTGGATCAGCCGGATCCGGCGGTTCATACTCGCTGCCGTTGATCTGCATGTGGAACTGTGAGCCGATTCTGGTGTAGTTTAGCGCGATCCAGTCCTGTGCTTCCTGAGAGATTTTGAGGCGCACGCGTCTCGGGGTGTCGAGTCCGACAACAGTGTCAGAAGCCGCGGTCGTGATGAAGCGGTAGCGGTTGGCATATGAATCATCAGGATTGCCGCGATTTCTCCAGATTGCCAGGTTGTAGAGCGTATTTTCGTCAATGGTTGTCGCGTCCATGTCCTTGTCAAAGTCGAGATAGAAGAAGTCTTTTTCTGAAGGAGTGTTCGCGTTGTATGAGGCTTTTACCAGGTTTGGCCTGGTTGTGTAAGTCTGCGTGACGGCCACCGGGAAATTGGCCAGAGTCTGAGGCAATGGTTTGAGCCAGTTGCCAGAGATGTCAAGGCCGAGAGGAACGTCATATCCGCTGTTTGGATATATTGGTGCTTCGCCGGTGGTTGTGTCATGAGCTATAGAGATGTAAAGGTTGCCTTCGCCCCAATCGGCAATGATACCTTTGGTAGAAGACGAAAGCATGATGTTGATGCTCGATGTCTCCATGGTTTCCATTACCTGATCGTTAATCGAATCAAGGGGTGTTGCTGCACCTGGCACCTGAATGTCTGTGTGATCCATTTTGCTGCCAATCCTGATGTAACCAAGGCGGGTCTGCAGATCAAGAGGATTGATTGCTTCGGTAAAGTCTAATGTGAGCAGACTGCCGTCATACCTGGCGAGGCTCAGCTCTGGTCGTGTCGTGTCTACGGATACCTCGTGGTCGGCAAATGCTTTGTTACCTGCGCGGTCTCTGACATATATTCTGGCGGTATATGTTGCCAGGTCTACAGATGCAGATCCTAGTTCGTAGGGTTTGGTCGTGTTATGGGCAATGTTTCCTACGACCTGATCGAGAGGGTAAGTAGAGGTGCCAAGAAAGCTGGTGCAGTCAATGTAAGCAGTGCCGCGACCAGTAATGTCAGTAAGATCGGTGCCAGTTGCTACGGTAATTGAAGCGATGATTCCATCTGATGAAAGATTATCGCCGAGATTCTTTATGTAGCCATCGCCAACGTTGGCGGTTCCACTGGCAAAGTTCAGGTCATTTATTCTCAGCTCTGAACTTATAATAACCGGCGGGCTGTTATCAATTGTAAAGGTTGCCGGGGAAAGGTTCGACTGTGAGAAGTTATCGGCATCATCTGAGGCCATGACTCGGTATCTTGGTGTTACGCCATCCATAGCTGGCCAGCCAGTAATGGTGGTAGTAGCTACTCTGAACTGGGTTTCCCAGAAATTGGTGCCGGAAATCTGGTAGAGCGGAGTGCTGAAAACTTCGGTCACGCCATCTGCCATATACATTCGGAAGGTTGAAGAGCCTGGATCCGGGAATTTTTCGATCTCGGCTCTGACATAGAGCAGATCGTCTATATTCATCGCATTCGATGCGATGTTGTCGCTGTTTTCGTCAAGCACTGTAAAAACGACGCCTTTGACAAACGGAACCTGAGTGTCGATTCCAAACGGGTTTTCGGGGTCACAGGTAATAGTGCTTTCAGCCATTACGATAGAACTTGTATCTGGGTGCAGCACCTTGGTCTTGAAAACGGCTTCGGCCAAATCAACGCCACCGGCAGTGACATTGAAAACATCACGGTAGACGTAGTTGCCGGGTCCGCTGGTCGGGGCAACCTGATAGGTCAGAGGCACCCAGTAGGTTTTCATGTCGCCGTCGAAGTAGGCTGAGGATGAGTCATCCTGCGTGGTGTTGATAAGACTGCGAATATCTGCCAGAACGGTGGCGTTCGGGATATTATGGGTGTTGTAAAGAGAAGTCATTACAACAGTCAGGGTTACCTGGTCGCCAGGATTAGCAATATAGTTAGGACTGTTAAGAGGAACGGTGTCGGAACTCAGATCAGCTCTGGTCTGCGGAAATCCTGCAAATACCGGTATTTTAGATAAGAATCTGATCTGGTTGGTATAGCTGTAGGCCATGTTGCCGGATTCGTCATAAGCAAGAATGGTCAGGGCTGAGAGAGTTCCCAGACCTTCAGGCACATTCCACTGATAGGTGAATTCGTTGCCACCAGAAGTGTTCGGCGGGAAAAGCGTCGGACTTGGCGGTGTCATGCCGTTATCGAGGTAAAGGTTAGTGAAGTCGATCATTGGCAGGATGCCGTCATGATTAGTCAGTCGCACTTTGATCTGTATTACGTCGCCAAGGTTGGCTTCGCCGATGCGGCCGTTATCGACGACAAAAGAAATCGGGTAGATCTCGATTTTCGGTGGCAGGTTATCAACTGTTATTGAATTAGAAGTGTTTGCAATTACTTCGTTGCCGTTAACGTCGGTAAGGGTGACAGTTAACTGAGCGGCCAGACGGTTGGTAGTGCCAACTATCGGCATGAAGATCTGAGTCCCTTTCCAGCCGCTGGTATTAGCGACATAGGGAACGTAACTGGCGTTATCACTGTAACCCAGTGGTGTCAGGTCGACGGTAAGTGTGCCCATGTCGCCAGGATTGCCCTGAATCATGACTTCAAGTCTGACCTGGTCAGTAGCGACGCTTGGATAGGTTGTGTATATGCCATCGAGATCGACAATACTGTTTCCGTTGTTGTCGAATATCTGGGTGTTGGTTATCGAAGTAATCGTCAGGGGCTTGTTGTCGACAAAGAGCTGTTCAGTGCTGGCGATTGCGCGGTTTCCTGCGTTG
>Ga0154428_1185_pt2 | contig 14845 bp, 11 predicted proteins | sample RifGroC2_FD_115932 | JGI IMG/M metagenome (GOLD analysis project Ga0154428, IMG submission 115932) | Candidatus Riflebacteria bacterium GWC2_50_8 | reverse complement strand
CAGACCACCAGCTGCAATAACCCTTTGTTTTTCAGCTTCACAGAGCTGGCGATATTTGGCCAGTGCTGCGGTATATTCATCGCCCTCGGTCTGCCCGATTTCGTCTCTGGCAAGCATCTCGGGATTACCGCCAAGCAAAATATCTGTACCACGACCAGCCATGTTGGTAGCAATGGTTATGCTGCCCTCGCGACCAGCCTGAGCCACAATCTCGGCCTCACGTTCATGATATTTGGCGTTAAGAACCTGGCATTCAGTGCCGCGTTTGCGCAGCATTGCCGCGATAAGTTCACTTTTTTCAATAGAGATAGTACCGACCAGAATCGGCTGACGCCGCTCGTTAACTTCTATGATGTTGTCGACTATCGCTTCGAACTTTTCGGCAACAGTCTTGTAGATTACGTCGGCAAGATCCTGGCGAACGCATGGCTTGTTGGGTGGAATGACCACAACTTCGCATTTATAGATCTCTTTGAATTCTTTGGCTTCAGTCTCAGCAGTACCGGTCATACCAGCCAGTTTGCGATAGAGACGGAAGTAGTTCTGAAAGGTGATCGAGGCGAGAGTCTGGTTTTCCTGCTGAATCGGCACGCCTTCTTTGGCTTCAATCGCCTGATGCAGACCATCAGAATAGCGGCGGCCGAACATCAGGCGACCGGTAAACTCGTCGACGATTACGACTTCCTGGCCTCTGCCGTCTTCACGCGGCCTGACGATATACTCTTTATCGCGGTGAAAGAAATGCTTGGCTTTTAGTGCATTCTGCAGATGATGCACGTGGTCCATATTGTTGTTACCATAGAGATTTTCGATGCCCAGAGCCTTTTCAACTTTGGCAATGCCCTCTTCAGTAACCGACACACCGTGGTGCTTTTCATCAACAATATAGTCAATTTCAGGCTTAACCAGCTCACGCGCAACTTTCGCAAAGACAAAATACAGTGAAGTCGCTTTTTCAGCAGGACCAGAAATGATCAGTGGAGTTCGCGCTTCATCAATAAGGATCGAGTCAACTTCATCGACGATAGAATAGTTGTATTCGCCGCGCTGCGTGCATTCAGCCAGGCTCAAAGCCATGTTATCGCGCAGATAGTCGAATCCAAATTCGTTGTTGGTGCCATAGGTAATGTCAGAGGCGTATGCATCACGCTTCTCTTCGGAGCTTAAACCATGTACATTCAATCCGACCGACAATCCGAGAAAAGTATAGACCTTACCCATCCAGGCTGAGTCACGCCGGGCGAGGTAATCGTTAACCGTTACCAGAAGAGCGCCGCGACCAACCGGAACCATGAGATTATTGCTGTTTATCAGCGGCTTGAATTCTACCGGCTTGTCCTTGAATTCAACTTCGGCAAGTTCAAGCCAATCGGGGTTCAGTTCAAGTGCATTAAGATAAAGAGGCAGAGTGGCAACAAGAGTTTTTCCTTCGCCGGTTTTCATTTCGACGATTCGCCCTTCATGCAGGGCCAGGCCACCAAGAATCTGTACGTCATAATGACGCATATTCAGAACACGGCGAGCGGTTTCGCGCACAGTCGCAAAGGCTTCTGCCTTTATATCTTCAATGGTTTTGCCTTCAAACAACTGCTGGCGGAACTTAAGCGTCATGCCAGCCAGTTCTTCATCAGAAAGGTTTTTATAATAATCTTCGAGGGCGTTTACCTCCTCTAGAGTATCGTCAAGCCTTGCCAATTCACGCGCATTGAAATCGGGAATGAAAAATCTGATGAATTTATACAGCCAGTCGAACATGCTGACCCCTTTCAAAATAGAAGGCGCGGCCTTGCTTAAGGCACGCGCCAGACAAATTCGGTTAGCCTTTGCCCAAGCCGGTTACGGCTCAAACTTTGCCACTAAAAAACTACTTCTCTTCGGCAGAGATAATTTTTATGATCTCGTCTACCGACTCTGCTTCCATGAGCTCGGTCCTGAATTCCTGATAGCGCAGAAGCCGCGAAAGTCTTGCCAGCGCCTTGAGATAAAGGCCGCCAGACTCTATCGGAGCTGCGATCAGAAAGACCAGATGCACCGGACGGTTGTCAAGTGCTTCGAACTCTATGCCGGCGCTTGAACGGCCAATAGCAACGACAACCTCTCTGACAGTTGAGGTTCTTGAGTGAGGTATGGCAATCCCTTTGCCAATTCCAGTCGAACCGACTTTTTCTCTCTCAAGAACAGACTTCAGAAAAGCGTCGGCATCGGTAAGATAGCCGGCAGTATCGAGCATATCAATAAGCTCTTTAATGGCATCGAGCTTGGTGGTGGAACTCAATTCCAACTTGGTCAGCTGGGGTGATATAAATTCGCTTAGTTCCAAAACTCCTCCTGCATCCCTGTCAGGGGCTAGATCTCGTATTTAGTATTCGGGCTCGATAAGGCCAAAATTACCATCGCTGCGACGATAAATCACATTGATTCTGTTGGTTTCGGCGTTAGAGAAAACGAAGAAGTCCTGATTGAACATGTCGAGCTGTTCGGCGGCTTCGTCAGAGAACATCGGGCGCATCGGGAAAGTGCCGCTGCGTACGATTTTGGGCTTGTTGTCTTCGGGTGCGTTTTCAGTGCGACTGGCAAAGTCATCACCAAAAGAGAGAACGCTGTGGGTTGCCTGCTTGTCGGCACCTTTGCTGTTTCTGCGGCGGCCGGTGATTTTTTCTTTAAACTTCTTGACCTGGCGTTCGATCTTTTCAGCGACGATGTCGATTGAAGCGTAAAGGTCTTCGGAAGCGGCTTTGCCGTGAATCGGGTTACCGATTGACTTTGCCCACACGGTGACTTCGCAGACTCTGCTGCGGCTGACGTCTTTTGAGTCTTTAACAGAGAGGGTAACGTCAACTTCGACAATGTGGTCGAAGTATTTGGTGATAGTCGTCAACTTTTTTTCTGCGTAATCTTTGAGCGCATCAGTAAGCTGAAGATTTTTTCCTTTGATAACAAATTGCATAGAATGCCTCCGAATGATGAGGAATAGACGCTATTCCCCGGATATGATCAGGGTAGCAAATACTAGCACACCCCTCCGCCGCTGTCAAGATACACCATAACATCTGAAAAACTCAATCCTTTTAATTTTTGCCGCTTTCTTTTCATTTATTTCTTTCAGAAAGAACAGGAAAGCAGCAGACATTAAATCTTGGACAGCCCTCAGATTAATGATCGCAGATGGCACATTCATCACGTGTGACAAACCATGCCATTTACTTTTCTTTGTAACTTAATTGCAGAGATACTCGTATAAATGTACAGAACAGACATTGCCCGCTCAAGGTGGTATTTGTCCAAAACCTATGCAATCATCGCAAGATTAGAGAAGAGTAACCTGAAATGTTCATGCATCAAATAAATGCCCTGAAAGCAGTCTGCCTGATATTTATGCTGGGCCTCATCGGTCATATTTCTGCCCAACCCAGGTTTGCTGCTCAAGACGCTACGATTCGCAGCATCGTTTTCGATCAACAAAACCGAATGTGGGTTGCCACCTTCGGCAGAGGACTCTGGGTTGTCAGCGAATCTGGTATCAGCAGGTTCTATGACGAGGCTCTTAAACAACCATATCCAATGATCAACAATCTACTCATTGACGGGCAGGCTCTCTGGGCAGCCACCGCCGGAGGCGGCTGCATAAAGGTCAACACCACTACCGACCGCATTGAGCCTGTCGGTCAGCATGCGGGGTTCGAAAAATTACACGCCATTGCCAAAACGTCATCAGGGCTGATTCTCATTGGCTCAGTCGGCAGCGGCACCGCTTATCTCAACCAAGATTGCTGGCTGCCGGTAAAAGAATCGCAACCGATAAATCTTGCCTGGGTGAACTCGATTGTCGAATGGCAAGACCGGTTATGGCTTGGCACCTCAACCGGGCTCTATTCAAACGGCATTGATCTGAGCGACTGGAAACCACGCTATGAACAGCTTAATCGCGGCGTGAATCATCTGGCTGTAGCCAGTGACACGCTATATGTTTCTACGACACGCCATGGCATATACACCCTTTCCCCCGGTGCGAGCCCGGTAAAAGTCTCAGGCATAGAAGGAATGATTCATGCAACCAGACCAATGGGCAACAGTATTCTGGTTGTCGGTGAAAAAGCGCTATGGCAGCTTTACGATGGTAGAGCTAAAGAGCTTGAGAATTCTGTTTCACGGGCAAAATGCGCTGCGATAGATACAAAAAATAGATTTTTAATTGGTACAACTGATGGTAGAATTTATATATCTGACAATGGTACAGACTTTAAGTTAAAATATACTTTCAGCGAAAACGGTCTTGAGGAGCAGAAACAATGAAGGTGGCAAAGTTTTGTGGCGCAATATTTGCCTGTCTCTTAGTTCTGATTACAGTTGGGGCACCAGCTGCTGATGATATCGAGCTTGATATAGAATCAGGCAAAGCGCTTTTACAGACAGGTAATTTTAAACGTTCAGCCGAACTGTTTAACAGAACTCTCACCCAGAAAAAGGAAGAGCTGAAAGACCACCCGCGTCATGCTGAGGTCTGGTATCTGTTCAGCGTTTCATTACGCAAACTCGGCCGGACAGACTTGGCAGACAAAGCACTGGAGCGCGCAAAAAAGCTGCGCGAACTGTCGCAAGCCACAAAAGCAACGCCACCAGGCGAGAATATCGCAACAGAAACTGATTTTAGCGCAACGGTAAGCGAGGCTCCTGTCGACAGTCACCCCGGCAAGGATCTGTCGCCGGACAAGAAACCCGCCATGAATGCGGCAACCGACAACAAGCCTGACGAGCAGACACCCTCTGATAAAGAACCAGTCAGCGAACCGGCAAAAGACAAAAATCAAAATGCTGAGTCAACTCCTAAAGCAGCCGATCTGGCCAGCCTGAAAAACGAGAAAGCAAAAGCGGCTTACCAGAAAGCAATGACGCATCTCGAGGCAGGTCAGACGCAGAAAGCCGCAGATGAATTGCTCGTAGCGGTTGATGCCGAACCCGGAAACATCGAACTGCTCGGCAAAACTGCAGAAATAGTCGATCAGATCGGCAGCAGTTATTACCAGAGGGCTATACGTGTATACAAGGAGCTTGACAAGGTTAATTCAGGCAAGCTGACAATCAAGCAGCAGACAGCCTGGGTGCGCGCCTGCATGTTTGCAAGCAAACCAGATCTGACACTGGCAGAAACAATCCTGTTTCCATTACTTAAAAAAGATCCGGAAAACGTCGAACTGCTTGTTCTGTCTGCGCAACTAGATACTGAGAACAAGAAGTATCAGCTCGCCGTCGCCAGTTACGAAAGAATCATAAAACTCGACGCGACCAACATGACTGCCTACCTTGGCCTTGGCGACGTTTACCAGCGTATGAACCAGTTTCCCAAGGCTATCGAAATTCTGCAGAAAGCCAGATCAATGTGGCCAGAAAGTTTCATGCCTCTGGTGTGTCTTGGTAAGGCTTATCTCAAAAACGGTAACAACGGCTTTGCCCTTGTCATGTTTAATCTGGCCTATGAAATGAACCCTGAAAGCTTTGATGTAAATCTCGCCATGCTCGAAATACTGGCTCAGGGTGCAGATTATCGCGCCAATCTGCATCTTGCAAAGTGCGAGAGCATCGTCCGCGGCGATCCACGTGTTGAATTCTGGAAGGCAGTGTTTCTTGAACTCGATGAGTACCCAGCAAAAGCCATACAGATATACAGCCTGCTCGCACTTTACGAAGACGAAATTGCTTACCGGGCCAAGCTGCGACTCGGCCAGCTTTATTCCGGAAAAGGACACGAATCGTTTCCCGGCGACCTGCTGGTGCGCGAGCGCCCACGATTCAGCCGGGTCTACCGCGCCATGTTCAACCAGGAATTCGCCTACAGCTATTTTCAGGACTATCTTGCCAAAATGCCAGATGCTCCGGCAGCACAGGCAGTTAAAAGCTGGATTTATGAGAACGAAGAAGGCGTCAGAAGAGCGCGCGAATTTGAGGCTCTGATCCAGAGCCAGTTAAAAACCAACTAGTCTATATATACTCACCCAGGAGGAGTTATGAGATCAAATTTTATGCAAAGACCGTTCTGTATTGTTTTTCTCTTACTGATCGGCCTCACCGCCACTGTGCCCTTGAGCGCAGTTGAGGTAACCCCCGGAAAAGAATCGAGTTATTTTCCGCAGGCGCTGATCAGACCGTTTGACTCAAAGTTTGAGGCAGATGGCCCGCTCGCCGACGGCATGAACATCGAACGCGTATCAGGTCATTCAGACAAACCGGAAGCACAGATCGCGATCTGGATGCCTCTTTACGAACCACAGCCCGTCGTCAAGAACAAGGCAAACATGCTTACCGATGCTACGCTCATCTATCGCAACACCGGAGCAGGCAAAGACAAGTTCCCATTTATCGTAAAAGATAAAACTGCCAACAAGTTTTATATTTACCGCAAGGTTAAGTATCACTGGGTTTTTGAACAGCCCGACGAGAAGAAAAAAGTTCTGGCTGAAGGCAATAAGAACGGCACTTCCGGCGGCGAAGTCTGGACACCGTTTTTACGGCCAAATTCTGTTAACGCGCAGTTTTTTAAAGACATGGCTACTGGAGCCAAAAGCGAAAGTGATGTGCCAGACAAAAAACTGTTTGTAAACAAGCACACTACGGCTTTTGACTCTGGTATACGTGGTCGTGAAGACGTTGCCGGTTCAAAATTTCTGCAGCAGGTCGGCATGATCATGACCTACGAACGCGCAGAAGTACCCGCTCCCGCCACTTCTGGCAACGGTTACCCAGAAACAGCCGTGGGCACAGCAAATCCTGACGGCGACATACCCGGCACCGCCAGCCTTGGTGCTGTTCCTGCCGACGACACTTTTGTAAAGTTCGGTCCCGAAGGCGCCAACAAGACCACAAAACCGATTCCAGATGCTCTCAAAGACACATGGAATCTTACTGCTGAAATCGACGGCAAGACCTACAACGAGTTTACCGATTACAACGTAGTCTATGTCGAAGATTATTCTTACCCCGAAGTCAAAAAGGACTTTCTTGACCCGCAAGGCTCGGTTTATTCTGGCGTAGTCGGCAAATATCTTGGCTATAATGGCGGCCCTGATGGCATGTCTGTCGGCTATGAAAACGAGAATTCTGATTTGCAGCCAACATCTCCAGCAATCACCAGTAATTTTGAGTATCAGTTCAGCCCCGACGAACTGTATCAACTGCCCAACCCGTTCTATGATGGTGCCAGCAACCTTGAAGCAGTAATGTTCTTTTACATCCTCAAATCAAACGGCACTTATGGCCCATATATTGGTCGAGCCTACAGCTCTCGTGAACGTGAATACTACGAAACCCACCACCCATACTGGAAACACCAGCCGCAGGATAAGCGCGACAAATTCATCGCTGACCGCTATACCAACAGCTGGCCCGGAAAATTTCTCAACCCATGGGAAAAAGGCGTTGTCTATTACTGCCTCTACCAGAACGGCGACCCGGTCACCCGCACTAACGAGCTTAACGAAGCCTGGAAAAAGAAAAGTTCAGCAGAACTCTCAGTATATGCCGATATCATGGACGAACTCGCCGGCAAAACCACTCCGGCTGCAGTAGAAGCCAGAACCGCTCTTCAGGAGCTGAAAAGCTTTATCGACAGTTCGAGCGAAGGAACCCGCGAAGCAACCAGATTTGCGCCGATCGGTTTCGAAGTGCATCTTGGCCGCTGCATCGTTGGCCCGATCGCGCTTGAGAATATTCCTTCACAGCATACTGAAAAGCCGGTTAACAAAACCGACCCGGCAACCGGCAAAACCATCGAAGTCACGAGTGGTTCATGGACAGTAGCCGGCAAACGCGTTATTCTGCCCAGACATTTTGCCACCAACTCGATTGAATGGAACGACCACAGCGCAACTCCAATCGCCGGCAAAAAGATTTCAGGCGTCGAACGCCAGGTTCTTGCCAGCGCCGGTGTTGACGACAGCAACCGCAAAACTCTTTCCGAACTCTATTATGGCGATTCAATGAGCCACCCGCCCGATTGTCTGATGACCCAGGAAGTTTCGAACTGCTGTGGCAACGCTGCTCCGGCCGGCTCTGTAATCAAGGTCGAAGACGCTGCTGCATTCAGCAAACCGCTGATCAACGTCGAAGCAGAAGACATGAACAATGGCGTAACTCACAAGATCGGCATTCCACCGGTAGAATCCATTGAAGCCGGCGGCCAGCTGGTAAGCAAGGATGCCAAAACCGGCACGGTTACGAACCATGGTGAAGACGGCGTTGGCGGTGATATCGATATGACCGGCAGCGACTGGATGGTAGTCAAGGTTGACGGCACCGAAGAAAAACTGCCAGCTTTCCCGACCGATCCCGAAGGTCCGGATAAAAACGGCATCCCGGTTGAAGACCAGCGCATGCGCTTCAATATCGCGCCCTACGACAACATCGACAGCCTGACTCCCTTCCGTGGCATTCTTAAAACTGAAGTTGAAATCGAAGCTCTCAACGAGAGCCAGCAGCCTACTGGCAAGTTCGAAGATATCGAATATGAACAGGATGGCCAGATTGTCAGCAGCAACAAAATCGTCAAAGATGGCAGCGGACTCGACAAATTCGAACTTAACGAATTTGATCCGAAAGTAAGCTTCTATCACATCTTCAGGGCTGCCGGCTGGTATCAGTTCAGAGTCAAAGCTTATGACCGCGGCAAAGACGGCGGCATTGGTGGAGCCCGCGAACTCAAATTCAACATCAACGTTCTGCCGGCAAGCTTCAGAACCAGATCTATCGACAACAAATAATATGTCATAACCGATTGAACTTAAGCCTCCATGCGGGTATTATAACCGCGTGGGGGCTTATTTTTTATCTGTGAGGTTTCAAACAATGCGAATTTACCGGCTGCTGGCGCTGCTGATCGCTTTTTTTGCTCTGACTGCCGGAGCCAGAGCCAACGAAAACTTCGTAATCACCCGGGTTTCTCATCCATTTCTTGCCAATGAGGAAATCAGGGCGGTCGCCGCGCGGCAAGGACTGCGCGTGTGGGCGTTGCACAACAGCCTGTTTATAGAAACCAGCGATGGAAGCATTCTAACGTTTACACCAGAAAATTCACCGCTTAACGCGGCCGGCAACATAACATCGGTTGGCATCTGCAATGGTGAAATATGGGCGGCACAGAACTCGACATATGGTGGCTTCGGCCTTTGCCGATACGATTTCACAAAGTGGACAACCTTGCGCGACCCTGATGCGCCTGGATTGCTCAACAACCGCATTGTATGCATGCATGTAGACAAAGACGACTACCTCTGGTTCGGGCACAGAGAGCATGGCGTTTGCAGATTTATCGAAACCGTAAACCCAAGTTTCCGAAGCTATAAGATCATGCATTTTTACGACAACAGCCTGTTAACAGTATATATGCAGCTGACCCACCTCTGGATCGGCAGCAGCAATGGTATTGTCAGACTGCGAACCGAGATTAAATCGAACGTCGAACTGAATGTTGACCCCTGGGTTTTTCCCAAGTTTCCGGCGCGCGAAGTGTTCAGTATCTGCGATTATACTGACGATCGCATTATTGCCGGAACCAGTCGCGGTCTTGCCATATTTGACGGCGAAAACTGGTCAATCAAACGCAAGGTTGACGGCATCAAGGCTCTTCCAGCAACTTGCTTACAGAGAGTCGGCGACCAGATATGGATTGGCAGTCCCGTCGGACTGCAACTCTGGCAGGAAAATCAGCCCGGCCGATTTTTTACCGAGGCAGACGGGTTACCGTCAAGCCACATCAAGGCATTGTGCCTTGATGAAAGCGGAAATCTGCTGGTTGGTACCGCCCGGGGAGCCGCAATGGTGATCAGGCAGAAATAATCAGGGCTCACCCGGAGTAAGCGTGTAATAACTTGGGCGGCCACCATTAAGTATTTCTCCGGCACCAGTAATAATGCTGGAGATATCAACATATTTGTCTTCTTCATCAAACCACGTCTGGCTGTGCGTCCTGCCAAAAGCATGATAGATATGGTTGTAATAAGGTGTTTCGGCTAATCTTGCCAGTGATTTTGGCACAAGTTCAGACCAGAACTTCGTATCCGCATCATCTGCCGTTCTGTTTTCCACAGGCAGCGATGATTGATCAGATTTTGGGTCAACAGGACTTACTGAAGAAGGACTGGATGCGGCAGGAGCCTGCATGGTAGGTGCTGGCGGATTTGCTGGCAACGAAGTTGGATCTGCAGCAATGGGTTGCGCTAACGGCAACGCCTCAGATGCTGTAGCGGCAATGCTATTATCAATTTTCGCACCGGCAGACTCTTTGGAAAAATGTATTGCCACCCATTGCGGCAGAACTCTGGCAGCGTGCGGGGAAAGAAGAAAACGCGAGATCTTGCCGGTAATACGATAACCACTGCGCAAAGTATGTTCGCGATTAACCAGCAACAGGTCTTCAGCCAGCTTGTTGCGGTTAATCATAAAATCAGCTTCTTTCATTTTTCTGATTTTCCAGGCATGCTTAACCAGCCGACGACGCATATCTTCGCGGACATCATCGGTCAGTTTGCCGACTTCCTGTTCGGTAACCTTGAGAATATGATCGAGATAATCCTGTCCATGCCGTTTCCACAAATCTTCCGGGGTTTCTCTTATCAGCTTAAGCGCAGGCATTAAACGACTGCTGGCTTCTGCCTGACCAGTTCTGACCGGGTTTTCAAAATCAAGTTCAGGAACAATACATGGCACAAATTCCCAGACAATTTTCTGCTGACCATGCGTCAGGGCGTTGCGCACCTCATCTTCGAGTCGTGCAATTTTGTCGAGGGCCACACCGGTAATCTCGTGCGCCCTGTTATCAAGCTTGACGACCTCGGTGCGAATTGCTGGAGGCTCTTCTGCCAACGCAGTATAAAGCTCATCACGTAATCTGGTCAGAGACGGCATGGAATCAAGCTGTGCAATCTCCTGACTGGCGCCGGCGCGAATATTTTCGGCCTCCTGGGCCAGTTCTGCAATTTTCTTTGCCTGTTCCTCGCTTAAATAAAGCCCTCTCAGCAGATTGAGCAGAGAAATTTCTTCAACCACGCCACCCATTTCATCAATATAGTTAGCTGGCACAGCATGTGCTGCCGCGGTAAGCATCAAAATCATTATCAGAATCACTGCCTGTTTCATTGCCATACTCTCCTGATCATCAGATATTGCCATTCGGCAGATCGTCGAGCCAGACACCAGGAATCTGGCAACCGCAATCGGGGCATTTTCCAGCCGACAGAAAACTGCGCAGAACTTTAAAGCCAAGGCGTTCGACAACTTTTTTGCTGCAACCCGGACAATAGGTGTGATTGCCTTCCTGCCCCGGATTGTTGCCGGTATAAGCGTATTTTATCCCGGCCGCGATCGCCAGTTTGCGCGCCGTTTCGAGCACACCATTGGGGGTGGGCGGCAAATTCTTAAGCATAAACTCAGGAACAAAGCGTGAAAAGTGCCAGGGCACATCAGGCCCGAGGTTTTTGACAAACCATTCTGCACCGGCCTTAAAGACTTCCATGTCGTCATTTTTTTCCGGAATGAGCAAAGAAACCACCTCGAGATGGCGCCCGGAATCCTTTATCGCAATCAAGGCATTTTTTACCGGATCAAGTTTGCCAGCAATCGTATCGGCATAAAACGCCTCGGTAAAGCCTTTGTAACCGACAACAAAGATGTCAATCACTTCAAAAAGGTCTTTGAGTGGCTCGGCGTTGATATAACCAGCTGTAACCATGACAGTTTTGATGTTACTCTGCTTTGCCAGCCGCGCAACATCCTTCATATACTCGATGTAAATCGTCGGCTCAGTATAGAAAAATCCGATTGTCCGCAACTGCATATCAATTGCGCGCAGAACGATATCTGAAGGGCTCATCGCAAAGTTGGCCGTCTCGGCCGGCGACTTCTGCGAAAACTGCCAGTTCTGGCAGTATTGGCAGACCAGGTTGCAACCTGCTGTAGAAATCGCCAGCGCCGGACCATGCACATGGTAATGAAACAGCGGCATCTTCTCGACCGGATCAACCGCAATAACGCATGGCAGGCCATAAACCAGGCTGGTGAACTGGCCGTTTCTTATGCCGCGGGCACGGCAGGTACCATTCTCGCCCTCGGCAGGAGTACACAAATTTGGACACAACTGACATTGCAGGCGGCCGTCTGGCAACTGTAAAACATATTGGGCCGGAAAATCGCTTTCGTTGCCGGCCAGAAGCTTCGAAGCGCTGCTCAAGGCGTAGGCTCCGGCAAACAATGCCGATGTCTGCAGAAAAGATCTGCGGCTGATCGACCAGAAGTTATTCTCGCTTTTCATGACTTTTTGCCCTGTTATTGCGTATACTTTTTATACGGGTGATCTTTGACCAGTGTTACTATTAGTTTGCATCCGGTGTCAGAATTCTGTTAACTTGAATCTAATATATGTCACCGCACACAATGCGTCAAAATAAATTAACACCGTTGCGCAGCGCTTTCACTATGCTGGAGATAATTCTTGCCATGGCAATACTCGCTGCCACCATGGTGCCGATTTTTTATTTCATGACAAAAGGGGCGTCTGATACCGATTTCAACGTGTCGCGAATGTATGCGATCAGTCGTGCCTCGGAAACTCTCAATGCCATGCTCGACAACGTGCCTTTTCAGACCCTGCGGGCCGGAATACCCGGGTTTATTCGCATTGACGACCTTAACGGCGTCGAAGGCTACGAAAAGTTTGATGAGGCCTGGGCCGAAAAATTTATTACCACTGTTTTTCCAGGCAGCGAAAAAACTTCGGCGGGATGGCCATGCCAGAACATTCTTAATGACCCACGCGGGCAGCATTATAAAATAACCCTGCGCGTAGAAGATATACCCTCTCTTGCAGCATCAGCTAATCTCAAGCCGGAAATGAAAATGATCGGCACCGATTACCCGGCGGCGGCGCCGGCTGATTTCGGGGCTTTTCCTGCAGTAGAGCCGACATTCAGCTTTTTGAAAAATCCGGCGAAACTGATGAGCCAGGCCTGGCATCAGATTAAATACGTACCGAACCCGGTCAGTCAGATGTCTGACGGCACAAATCACCTGTTCGAAATTGAGCTGCCCGGAAAAGTATCGGAGAACCACGAAAATTTTTATCGTGATGAAGGCTATGAAAAATACCAGGCCAACGCATTCAGATTTATCAACCCGACCGCAACTCGCCTGAGTCAGCGCATGGCCAAAAGCGAGGTCAGTTATACAAATGATGAAAACTTTAAATACTGCGGGCTTAAACGCCTGATCATCGAGGTGCAGTGGAATATCGAGAAGGCCTATCTCAAAAATCCAGATCAGCCAGGAACCGGCCAGCGCCGAATCCATCTAATCACCATCAAGGCAGATATCGATGTATAAGCACCTGATAAAAAATAGAAATGGCATGGCACTTATAATCGTCATAGTCTTTTCTCTATGTCTCATGGTGCTATTTGCTTCGATGTCATTTCAACACCGCAGCGTTGCTGGTCGCACCAAACTCAACCTGCGCGACCAACAGGCTTACTTTGCCGCGCGCGCAGCCATGCAGCATTTTCTGCTCAAAGCGCGGCTTTTTCCTACCGAGCTTTATGACGCCGTTGAGTTTAAACAGGGCAAGAACCCTTATTTCGATTTTGCCGAATTTCCGTTTCGCAACGAAAGCGGGCAGCCGGCTTTTCAAAAAATACAGAGCCTCTCAGGGGTCTATAAGCGCATTATCCCAGAAGAATCAGATTCCAGCGGGCGCATCAGATTTTTTTACACACCCCTCAAAATGAGCGGTTCAGAGCCTGAAATACTGATAAGAATAGCGAGTTTTTATAACCCCAACTATCGATACCTCGCGCCAGGACTCGCTCCACCCAACTTGCCCGAAAAATATATCAGCCCGGATAACACGTCGAATGCTGCTCATTCGCCAGAAAAGTTTCTCACCTATTTTTTCAGAGACTGCACCAATGACCTGGTAAACGGCATGATACTGCAACCGGCTCTGGTTACCGGAAAAGCCAGCGGTCTGGAAACTGAGCAAAGCTGGAGTATCAACGACGAAGGCTACCCATACACCATGAGTTACCAGATCAAAAACGTGGCAATAAGGGCAATTCAAGGGCTGCGGCGCTATAACGAAGAGGCTATTGAAATCGAGTGCGAAGGCAATGTTATTGATTTTCAGGATATTCCGGCCAGCAAAAAGATTCAGCAGGTTCGCAAGATAACCAGAACCGGCCGCCACGTAGATGAATAAGGGCTTTGCCGCAAGTTATCAACTGGCGGCAATCTCTGCCATAGCCGGTTTTTCTGCCAACCTGACCCAGGTCGCCCTTTTCAGATTTTTTATGGGCCAGTTCTACGGTACAGAAATTCATCTCGGACTATTTTTGAGCGTCTGGCTGCTCGGCATAGCCCTTGGCGGCTACATTGGCGGCAAAATCAAGATTCAACCGGCAACCCTGGTAAAAATGCTGGCGCTGCTTCCGCTCTTACTGGTCGGTTTCATATACTTTGCAGCAGGCCTGTTGCCAAGCCCTGCTGGAAAATTCATATCCTTTGCGCCGACGGCGCTGTTTATGCTGTTCACAGTGACTCCGGCGGCCATCCTGTCGGGCTTGTTTATACCGGCGCTGATAAGGCTGACCAGGCAAAGTATCGGCTATTTTTACAGTCTGGAAGCAATTGGCGGTTTTATCGGCGGTGTATTTTTCTCTCTGCTGATTGGCGGAAACGCCAATTCAGTCATCTGCCTGCTCAGCCTGTCAATACCAGCACTGACCGGCGTCCTCATTCAGTCACGTAACAAGGCTTTGCCAGCTCTCCTTTTACTGGCAGCCGCTCCGGCGGTTTCCTTTCTGGCGCCACT
>Ga0154428_1234_pt2 | contig 15226 bp, 16 predicted proteins | sample RifGroC2_FD_115932 | JGI IMG/M metagenome (GOLD analysis project Ga0154428, IMG submission 115932) | Candidatus Riflebacteria bacterium GWC2_50_8 | reverse complement strand
GCCCGAAGAGCCCGTCTTTGCCGAGCTTATTCACTCTGATCAGACGTTCGAGCGGGCTTATCAGCCAGAATTCTTTGACACCGGCCTGTTCGTATATACGGCGCTTGATTATATTGTCTTTTGACGAAGTTGACGGTGAAATGATCTCGACCACCAGATCGGGTGCGCCGACAATGCCACGTTCCTCAATCTTCTTCGGGTCGCAGACCACCATGATGTCGGGCTGCACCACTGTAAAAATCTCCTCGTCTTTCTTTGCGTTTTTTGTCAGAATCACATCAAAAGGTGCGCTGATAACTTTACAGGGTTTGTCTTCAAAAAAATTAGCCATCTGCCTGAATAACTCACCACTTATGCTCTGATGTGTAAAGTTTGGCGAAGTCATATCGAATACTTCACCGTCGATTATCTCGTAACGATTGTCGTCATCCCAGGTCAGATAATCTGCATAAGAATAGCGCTGCTGCTTTCGTTTGGTTGAACCCGCCATAACAAACCTCCGCCCCGCATTTTCCCTATTATACAATGCCTCGCACAAAGACACAAAGCCGCAAAGAACCCCGGCAATTCCCGGTCAAAAATGCAAATTGCTTATCTTCGTTTCTGGCAAGGCCGCCATCGTAGTTATCAACACGTCTTTGTTCGATTGCCTTTCAGCCTCAGTACATCATGCTGATTCTACTTGTTTTTGTTCGCTGCAAAAACCATTAGCAAGTCCAAGGAAGGTCTCTTTATTTCTTGCGTTCTACTGCGTTGCTGCCGATAATTCCGCGAAAGGCCTGAAGAGCCTTTTCATCAAGAAATCGGCGTGGAAAGAATAGAAGGATTTCTCCCTTCCGAAAGAGATATATATGTGATTCGCCAATTTCCCACTCAGTGATCATTTTCAATGGAATTTCGCGGGCCGGAAATCCGTAAAACAATGCAAGGGCATATATCGTTATCGTTGGGTACATCTTGCTATCGGTTTCTACTGTTATCTTCTCCTGAGAAACAGTAAGGTGTAAATGTGTGTCCTGCTTAGTAGCTTCTCGGATCAATATGCCAGTTATGTCCAGGTATGGAAAGAGAGTTAACAAGCATAAACAGAATAGAATTACAAACACCGGGAAGAAGATTTCCAGAACCTGATATTGTTTCGACATTCTCTCGATGTGAGGCGCTACAATCACTAAACACCCGATAATTACAAGCGACTGAACGGGCGAAAAAACAGTGAAAGAGTTTATTTCCTCAAGCTCATCAGATTTAACCAGCCCGGAAATGTCAATTGTTGTTGTCTCGCTCATTTTACTCTCCATCATATCAGTGTGAAAAGCTGTCTCTAAGTATGCACTCAGGGAACTCCTCTTGAGATATTTGTGGCGTAGGTAGTCAACAATCTGTTTATCTATGTGTTGTGGCAGCCATGATCTGAAGTCCTCAACGCCTGAAATTTTTCAATCAGCGTCATACGGGAGCCTGTCCTTGCCACATTGAGAACTGCTTCCCAGGCCAGAGAATGCACCTGGGAAGGGGGTGAGATAAAACGTTATTCTATTGCCGACACTTTTGCTCTAAGCTTTTCAGCAAGAGCTCTTGTTTGCGCTCCATCAGGTTTATCGGTCAATTTTTCGCGAACTACAATACTTATTCCTTCAACATGTCCCAGGAGTTCACGGGGAAAATCCTTGTCTGAAATTTTCAGGAGGATCGATATATACTGGCCAACTTTCTTTATTTCGCTGCTGGTCATATCTCTACCGATGGAGTGTTCGGTAATATAATTTATTCCCAGAACGGCGGTTTTCACCTGATCGAGAATCTTGCTGTTTCCTGCGACTACTTGCGATCGTTGTATTTCAGAAGGTATGGCAACAACTTTTGCCCGGAGCATTTCAGCGGTCTTCACTGCCACTTCGATGTCTCGGCCGGACTGGTGCATTTTCAACATCTCTCTCACTGTGATGGCAATTCCTTCAACATGTCCAAGAAGTTCGCTGGGGAAATCCTTGTCAGGGAAACCCAGCAATGTTTTCATGTGTTTGGTAAGTTGTGCAATTTCATTGTTTGTCAGGAGCTTCACTCTCTCTTTTTCGATTAAATCATTAATCCCCATTATTGGAGTCTCGAACTTTTTAAGGGTATCTTGGCTGGGCGCAGCCTGAACAGACAATGTAACCAGTAAAAGAACGAAAACACATAACGCACAAACGGTTTTATTCATGTAAATCCCTCCGAAAATCTTAGTTCTAATCAGGAGCTTTTTGTTTCAAACCTATGCTACCACACCCGAAACGATTGAAATCATGGTTATGTCATATCAATTTTCATCAAGCGTTTTGTTAACCTTATCAACTCGACACCACCTGAATTTGCAGCAAAAATTTCCAGAAAAAATCCTGACTCGGTTGGATTGTTTTGCGTTATCGACAGTGACAATCGTATGGCTTTAGCGGAGAAGCAAAAGAAAACGGCCTGGCATTACATCTTCTGCAACGAGCTCTGGAACAACGGCATTACAGATCAGCAGAAAGCAGCCTGAAGCGACGCTGGAAACAGCGGTCCTGCTTCACACATACTTCGGCGGTGGCGGCGATTTTACACGTTTCACCTTCGGCAGGGGTGGAAACAGTCGGCGGCAGTCGATGCTCAAACCTGTAAACTGCGCGATCGCTATCGGTGCTGTATCGTCATAGATTTCTTCACGCTCGAAGCAACCATCAATGCCGAGTTTATTCACTCTTATAAGGCGTTCGAGCGGGCTTATCAGCCAGAATTCTTTTACGCCAGCCTGCTCGTAGATTCGGCGTTTGATGATATTGTCTTTTGACGAGGTTGACGGTGAAATGATCTCGACCACCAGATCTGGCGCACCGACAATGCCGCGTTCCTCAATCTTCTTCGGGTCGCAGACCACCATGATGTCGGGTTGCACCACGGTAAATATTTCGTCGGATTTGCCAGCATTTTTTGCAAGCAGCACATCGAGGGGTGCCGCGAATACTCTGCATGGTTTATTATCAAAAAAATTAGCCATCTGTCTGAATAATTCACCACTTATGCTCTGATGCATAATGCTCGGCGAAGTCATATCGAATACTTCACCATCGATTATCTCGTAACGATTGTCGTCATCCCAGGTCAGATAATCTGCATAAGAATAGCGCTGCTGCTTTCTTTTGACCGATCCCGCCATAACAAACCTCCGCCCCGCGTTTTCCCTATTATCAACGCCTCGCACAAAGACACAAAGCCGCAAAGAACCCCGGCAATTACCGGTCAAAAATTCACATTGCTTCTCTTTGTTCCTGGCAAAGCCGCCATCGTAGTAACATCTTGTTCGATTATCATTCAGCCTCAGTATATCATGCTGATTCTACTTATTTTGTTCGCTTCAGCATTGTTTTGCTTTTTTCGTGCTCATGGATTGCCTGCCCTGCGTAGCTTCAGCGAAGCAGGGTGCTCGGAATCGTGACCACAGGTATTTGGTCATACTCGGTCGTCACGGGAACGGCGCGCCCAAGTGTAATCGCGTAATATGAAATAATGTATTTGCCTGTCTATCTAACAATGATAGAATTTATATTAGAAGAATAATTTTTTGCGTGAGGTCTTCTATGAAAGTTTTTACTGCGGTCATCGAAAAGTGCCGCGACACGGGTCTTTATGTCGGTTATGTACCCGGTTTTCCAGGTGCTCATTCGCAAGGCGAATCTCTGGATGAGCTGAACAAAAACCTGAAGGAAGTCATCGAAATGCTTCTTGATCTCAAGCAGATCTGTCGCGATATCGGCCTGACCGTTCATGAATTTCTGGATAAAAAGTAAGCTCTTTTTTCTGATTACAACTTTACGAATCCTTCACCGCTGGCGGCGATTACTTTACCCGCTTAACTTTCGGCAGGGGTGGAAAAACCCGGCGGCAGTCGACGCTCAAACCAGCAAACTGCGCGATTGCTATCTGGGCGCTGTCATCATAAATATCTTCGCGCCCGAACAGCCTGTCTTTGCCGGGTTGAATTTTTATCAGTCGTCTAGCCAGTTCTTCAGCTTCAGGTTTGGAATATTTTCAAAATGGCGGATGTTCCCTGTTGCAATTGTAAAACCTCTGCTGATCGATATTGCGGCAATCAACAGGTCAAAGTCCTGGGTCGGCTTGCCGATTGCGCCTCAATTCTGCTTTCAGTTGGCCAAACACTTTTGCTGAGTCTTCTGAATCAGAAAATATCGATTTCTCTCTTGAAAAGTTCTACCTTATCAAGGTTTTCTTTTGCCTTTGCAGAGTTGTAGGCTCCGAAATAGAGTTCGGCAAGCACACTTGTGGTTATAGCCAGCTTTTCTGCGCCTGCTTTCTTAAAGCAATCGGCGATCTTTTTATTTCCGTTCAAAAAGTGAATACAGATATTCGTGTCGAGCAAATACTTCATCGTAAAGATTCGCGCTCTTCAGAAGGAGTTCTGGCTGCGTAAACATCTTCTATCTGTTGCTGAACAGGTCGGGTGTCTTTCCATGATCCGCACAAGGCCAGCAGTCTCTCAGTAGAATTCTCATCACTTTTTTTGCCCCAAAAATCTTCTTTTAACAGCCGGATAACTTTTTCAATCTTTAAGAGGGCTGACTCAGGCATACCCTGGAGTTCTTTAAGTATTCTTTTTTCGTGAACAGTTCTTGTTGTCATCTTGCCCCTCTTTAGCAAAGTCCTTTGGCAAAATTATTATATCGCAATTAAGATTGCCAGCGTCAAGAGAATTTTACCCATACTTCGGCGGTGGCGGCGATTTTACACGTTTCACCTTCGGCAGAGGTGGAAACAACCGGCGGCAGTCGACGCTCAAACCCGCAAACTGCGCAATCGCTATCTGGGCGCTGTCGTCATAAATATCCTCGCGCTCGAACAACCCGTCTTTGCCGAGTTTGTAGACTCTGATCAGGCGATCAACCGGATGCACCAGCCAGAACTCTTTAACACCGGCCTGTTCGTAGACCCGGCGCTTGATTATATTGTCTTTTGACGAAGTTGACGGTGAAATGATCTCGACCACCAGATCTGGCGCGCCGACAATGCCGCGTTCCTCAATCTTCTTCGGGTCGCAGACCACCATGATGTCGGGCTGCACCACTGTAAAAATTTCGTCGTCTCTTTTTGTGTTTTTTGCCAGAAGCACGTCAAGGGGTGCCGCGAATACTCTGCATGGTTTATTTTCAAAGAAATTCGCAAATAGCCTTGCAAGCTCCATGGAAATGCTTTGATGCATAACACTCGGCGAAGTCATATCGAAAACTTCACCGTCGATTATTTCATAGCGCCTGTCGTCATCCCAGGTCAGATAATCTGCATAAGAATAGCGCTGCTGCTTTTTTTTGACCGATCCCGCCATAACAAACCTCCACCCCGCGTTTTCCCTATTATACAACGCCTCGCACAAAGACACAAAGCCGCAAAGAACCCCGGCAATTCCCGGTCAAAAATTCACATTGCTTATCTTCGTTCCTGGCAAGGCCGCCATCGTAGTTACATCTGTGTTCGATTGCTATTCAGCCTCAGTATATCGTGCTGATTCTACTTACTTTGTTCGCTTCAGCATTGTTCTGCTTTTTTCGTGCCCGTGGATTGCCTGCCTTGAGTAGCTTCAGCGAAGCAGGGTTGTCGCTCTTGCGGTTAATCGGCGCTTATCTGGTCTTCATCTGCGGATAAGCTCATGAGTTGGCGTCTTACATAAAGCGGTCGCCGACAGATCAGTTCGCTCAGTAACGCACGGCTTTGAAAAAATCTAAGTCAGACTGAAAAGGCATATAGCGCCAGCGCTTGAGCTGAACCACCTTGCGGGGAAAATTGATCTCACAATCTGCTATGATTTGAGAGGTGTATGTGGCGAGAACGCTGGTCGAGTCGCCGCTGTAAACCAGAAACCGGCCCTGTGCCTTGATTGTGTAGCTGGCCGGTATGATTACGCCTGCAGCAGTCGTGCCTGGGTAAGAAGTAACTCTGAAATGATAGGGCTTAGTGCTGCTGCCGGTTTCGCCATAATCGAAGGTTGCGAGACTTTCGTCGAGGTAGAACCAGTCAGTGTTGGTGGCGTTTGGGTAAACCGCCGCACTGAAAGGAGTGTTCAGTCCCGTTGTCCAGTCTGTGGTTAACGGGGCCGGCGCGATAAAATAGCGGCGTTCTTTGGCGATTGTCGAATCATCTGTAAACATCAGTTTCTGGCTCTGAGTAATTGCCATGACCATATTAACCCCTGAAAACGCCGCATCGAGGGCGCGATCTGAGTTGTCGATCATGCCCTGTACCTGAGTTTCGGTTTGCACCATTTTGATATAAGCCGTAGAAATCGAAACCAGCAGACCAAATACCATGATTACCATGATCGTGCCGGCCATTCCGCGTGGTTTCTCGTTGTTCATGTGTGTGTCCTCAGCCAGCTCCAGGAGCCATAAAAGAGAGTGTCTCGCTGGCGATTATCCGGTAGGTTCCATCTTCTTCGGGGTCGTCATTCTGCAGTTCGATATGTATCTGCACAGTCCAGGTCGAAAGGCGCGTAGCGGTAAATGAGGCAACGTTTCTTGCAATGCGGGTTGTCATGGTCGAAATGATTGGGGCTGAATATCTTTTGAGACAGGTCTCTGTTGTGTCGACAGCGATGGTAAAGGTGGCGCCGGTAATTCCTGTAATGGAATATCTCAGCATACTGGTCGGCGTTGCGTTTCCTCCAATAAGTGCTGCAGGTTCTGTGATACTGGCTGCCCGCATCAGATCCTGGCGGATCAGTTCAGTGATCATACGCATGTAATTGGCGCCAGAAATCTTGCTGTAGCCATCCTGCCAGATTATGCCACTATATTGAATGTAGCCGATGACACTTACCATCAGCATGGTCATTACTATGGTGGAAACGATAATCTCTGCCAGCGAAAAACCCTTTCTTCGCAAACTTTTAATAATATTCATTTACCACAAGACCTCGGTGTCATTGGTAATATCTACCAGATCGGCAGCGTAGGACTCTGAGCTGAAAACACCCATCGGGGTTACGATTACCTTGATGCCTGAACTGCCGTAGCCGAAACCGATATAACACTCAGCAATGGTGTCGTTGGCGGGGAGGCCGGGGTTGGTAATGTCTGGGCCCAGGCGGATCTGCCCATTCGGCCAGAAGTAAAGGGTTCGCGGAAGATTGGTTTTTACTTCGGTGCCGGTGTCGAAAATAATTTCTTCGGCTTCGATTGCATCGAACCAGTATGAGCTGTCATAGTTGCCGTCATCGTAGGTGCCTGCATCATATGTGCCGACAGGAGGGTCGTCAAAAGCGCTATGTACCTGCACGCGGTATGCTGAGGGCGCTTCGCTTGCCGGGTTGGCAGTATCGAAAATCAGGCGATACACTGCCTGCTCTTCGATTGCCTTGTAGCGCGCCAGTCTGACGTTCTGCACAAAAATTTCACCTTCGGCCTTTACCTGCATACCAGAAAAAAAGTTAGCCATGCCCGGCAGTACTATGCTCGACACGATCGAAATGATGGCCAGCCCGGCCAGCACTTCCATCAGAGTGTAACCTTTTCTTAACTGAATCTTCATAAAAAATTTTTCTCACGCAGAGGCGCAGAGTCCGCAGAGGAAGAACAGGGCAAAATTCTTTTTTCTGTCATAATATCCTTTCAGCGTCTCCGCGTGAGACTCTTCTTTTGGCTCTCCTCTTTTGCCTCAGGGGGTGTATTTGTGAATCGGTGAATTATCGGTTGGCGTTGCCGAACTTCCGCCGCCGATCAGGTAGATCGAAGAACCGCAGGGAACCGCCGAAAAGTAGGCTCTTGCTGCCGGCATGTTAGCTAGCTGTCTGACTACGCTGGTTTCAGGGTTCCATGCATAGGCGGTATTTTGAAAGGTTGTGCTGATTATGCCGCCAAAAATAAAGATTTCGTCGCCAAACGAGCAGACAGCAGCATAAGCCGGCTGAGCCAGGGTAACCGTCGCGCCGGTAATGTCGGTAAAATAAGCGGCGCTGTTGTAGTTTACAGGCGTCCATATGTTGTTGTCAAAGTCAAAAATATCGATGTTAAGGGCGTTGGTGGTGCCGCCGGTGTAGCCGCCGATGCGATAGACTTTCCCTTTGTGCCAGACCAGACTATGCCCGAACACTACCGTGTTTATTGGCGGCAACGAGCGCGAAATGCCAAAAGAATGGTTGGTCGCATCTGTGTATTTATCAATTGCGTGCGGCCAGTAAACATATGCTCCGGCCTGAGTAACGCCACCAGTGCTTAATCCTCCTGCAGTTACAATGCCATAAGGCGTCATGCAGGCGGCAGCGCCAGTCAGTTTTGTGTAGGTAGTGTCGCGCGCGTCGTTCATGATCTTGGTCATAAGCGGCATCCCGGTTACTGAAGCTCCCAGGGAGTCGATCATTTTAAACGCTATTATTTCTATTTCAGCAGTAGAGCCGCTCCAGCTGCTCAAACACACCACGCGATAGTGTCGGTAACTTGCCGGAGTGCCAATGGAAAAGGTTTGCAGGCTAGTGCTGTCCGCCCCTGTGCCGGAAGATAATGTGGTCCAGTCTGCAGAATCACTGGCCGTGGAAGGGGTTGGGACATTGCTGCCTTGAAATTTAAAGTTTTTCAATCTATCACCATCGCAGGTAATTTCAATACTATCAACAGTTCTTTCATTTCCAGCTCCCAGGTCGATCGCGAACCATGGTGGATTGTTAACGTAATCCATCGGGGCGTCTGTCTCCCAGTTAGCCGAAGTGCCGTCAAAAAGCTTGTAAAGCTCATCCCCACCTTCCTCGTGTGAGGCCGTTACAATCGTGGTGCCGTACACATACGTAATCGGCGTGGTGCTGGCAACGTATGCTCCCGATGGAGAAACGGTCTGCGGCAATTCGTCTGCCGACGAAACCACTGATCCGTCAGCGGGGTTGAAGCGTTGTACCCATGCGGAAGCATCGGCAGCAGCAGTGCCGCTGGCACCATTGAGGCTGTAGATCATATTGTCGTAGGCGACGACCGAATTATTTTTTACTGCGAGAGTCAATGAGGCGGGTGATGCCAGCGGTGCGACATCGACACCGACAGCCGGCGGTGACACCGGGTTGAAACGGAAAATGTTTTTGGAAGGCACTGCCGCGGTGCTGACCGCGCCGCCCATAATGTAAATGCCGCCGCTGGCCAGTGCCGCGTTGTTGTTACCCATAACGACTACTGAGAATGTGGCCAGCTGCTCGTATTTTCCGAGGTGAGATGTCGATTTGATCGTGTTGAAAGGTTTGGTTGCCATGGCACGCGGAGGTTTGTCCATGGCAACGGTTGTTATGAGGCTGCCAAAACTGGCAGGAGCAAGCGATGATTGGGTCTTTGGTGTGCCGTCGAAGAAGTCGTCCTGAGGGTTGCCAATGTTATTGATAAAAATTCTCTTACTAACGGTGTCTTCGGCAAAGATCAGTTTCTGCCCGTCTGGGCTGATTACCATCTGCTTATCTGCAACACCAAGGGTTTCGCCGACGTCTATCCGGGTGAAAGATTTGCCGGGTTTCAGCGCCCAGATATCATCCTGGACAGTGTCAAACTGAAAGAGTATCGGGTTGGCAAGGTCACGCGAGAATGCCAGAGCGGAATCAGGATCGTTTGTACAGCCGGCAAGGTCGTAAGCTCTGAGAAAAGTCGGATTAAAGTTAAATGGCCGGGTGCTCTCTGAGCCGATCGCTGTCCAGCCAGCCATAGATTGTGTCTGTCTGTCTTTGTCAGCGCTGACGCTTGGGGTTGTTACGCCAGCAATGGCGCCTGCAGAAGGGTTGGTGTGTATCCCAAGTTGAATATTGCCGCCATTGGTGCACTGGTCGACTTGGATAATGCTGCTTGAGAGGGGGTCCTGATTCGCGGTAAAAGTAAAATTGCTGAGGGCGTTAAGTGAATGTGAGCCTTTGAGCTCATGGTTATAAAACAGTCGGGCTGGATCTATGGCTGCTACTGCAAATTCTTCAGCGGCTGTTTCTGGGGTAAAGTAGCCGAAGAATCTTTTGTTTGCATCGCGTTTCCCGGGGCGGTTGTCGCCGGCAACACTATCAGTAAGCAGAAGAGCATAATTGCCCGGATAATCTATGTAGCTTCTCCAGGTTTCGCGTGAGGTAATTGCATTCTTTAACTTGATTCCGTTTGCCAGAGTTGGATTAGAAACCGTAAAAAGACAGGTATCCGTAGCGTTGCCAAAGGTCCAGGTAGTGTTATTCATGGTTCGGTAATCCACTACCCACCCGGTAAGCTGAGTTTCGTGACCGAAGTTGTTGTTGGCAAAATCATAAAGATAAACTTTGTTTTGTGTTCCCTTGCATTCTATCGCCAGAAATCTTTCGTCAGGGCTTATCGCGATGTTTTGCGCGTAAGGCGGTGGGAAATTATTGTTCGCAGTGGTGATCCAGCGGGCGAAGCGCTGGTATCTGCCTCTATTCGAAGTTCCCCATTTGATCTTGCCGACCCAGTCAAGCATGGCATTGCCGTCGGCCTTCTGGAAGAGCATGAGAAAGCCGCCGTTGGTCATGGCTTTCATATCCTGCGGCACCCAGACCGTGGCAACGTTGACGTCTCTGCATAGCTCGCCGGGAAGGCCACTAGCTACAGGAGCACTTGGGATCCAATAACCGTTCTCATTCCATGTTCCCCCCGGTATTTCGAGATTTGCGAAGAAGTTATCTGAGTAAGTTGCAATATCTGTTGTTGAATAGGTCGCGATCCTTACCGTTTCGTCATCAGTGGAATAAGCTACCACTTGGCCGTTTCCGCAGTCTTGGTAATGAGTTCTTACGCCATAAACCGAGTCATAAGTATCAATACCGCTGGTAGCGACACCAAAGCATACTTTGAATTTTGTGCCCTGCGCGCTGCCGCCGATGTTTTTTGGCACCTCGCGAGCAACCAGGCTGCGGTCGTAATCGAACTTGAATGTGTGCAGGTCTAAATATTCAATCGTGCTGTCAGTGTTGTCGTTCCCGGCACCAACGATCAGATATTCGGCTCTGCGCGTCGAAATGTCGGCGCAGGGCTTTGTTGAACTGTCGTAGGTAAGAATTCGGTCTGGTGGTATGGAGGTCGTGTAAACCCCGGCGGCTATGCTGGCAATATTGACAAAATATAGTTCGGCCACGTCTTTATGAGAGAATAATGCTTCGTAGCCGACTGGCGATGAAATTGCCAGGTCAGCTGTTATCTTGTATGGATAAGCTGAAGTGGTTGGAACAACGTTGCCGTCACCAAAGAGGATGCTGCTGATCGTGGCGATTCGGAGGCCCCCCATGTTGGTTGCATTTTTCTTGTCAGTCATCATCAGATATTTTGAATCTGGTGAAATTATTATGTCTCTCAAAACTTCCTCTGAAGTAAAGTCTGAGACTCCTATTTTCGAAAATGGCATGGAGCGATACTTGGCAATGAAGGCTTTTGTCTCGCTATCAACTACATAGACAAATTTGCCATCGCTTGAGGTGCAGACAGTGTTAGGTTTTTTGTCACCCGTGGGTTTGGGCATCTTTTCATAGTTCCAGCTTGCAGTAAATGATTCTGGATACATGGGGAATCTAATAACAATTTTTTCGTCTCTTATTGCCAGGTAGAGGCAACCGTCCTGGCCAGCAGTAAGATCGGAAAATATTTCGTTATCTGTATCACTATCTGCGTTCAGGTCTACCCCTGTTACCAATGTTACCGGCGGTGGCCAGTTCAAAGTGTCAGTTGCGACATCTATTTTATAGACGTAAAGGTATTTATTGCAGTGACTGGTGACAAAAAAATATTTGCCATCTGGCCTGAACACAAACCCACGATCTGCTTCTGCCTTGGTGGCGTCGTCTTTATCAATTTTTGCATACCTTTCGTCCGCCACACCCAGAGGGTGTGTGGCGACAATTTCAAACTTGCCATAGCTCGCACTTGACTGGTCAATGTTGAGCAGTCTTATGGTGCTTTCGCACTGAATTCCGACAATCTTGCGCGTCGGATGAATGTCGATGTTCCATGGCCGATTAGCGTTTTGCGCGTCATCATTGTTCCCTTTGGTGTCATCGACCAGAGGTAGAGAGAACGTATCGGAAATGCTTCTGGTGACAGGGTCTATTGCCAGTATTTTGAGCATATTCGAGTTAGATATCCAGATAAACTGGTCGCCGAAACTCGGAATATTGAGCAACGAAAAATAACTGATCGAATCGGTTGCGATCACATAGGGCCCGTCAAGCAGTTCAGCGTTAACAACTACTGCCTTGAGTCCTCGCGGCGTAGTCAGCAGCTTGGGATCAATCAACCGACCCACGGTTGTCGTGGCGACGTTGACATTCTCTTTTACTTCAACGCTGACTTTATAACTGTACAGAACTTCATCGGTGTCGATACCGGTTGCATCTGTGAAGCTGGCGTTGTTTGGCTCGAGTCCGCTGTCAAATGAGAGGTAATTTGGGTCATCTGCGATTTGATAGACATAATGATAGGCAGTTGAGGTATCAATCGCTGAGTGGTCGAAGGCGCCCGAAGAAAGCTCTTTATTCAGGCGTGAGCGTGCGAGCATGCGGAGTTTTTCGCGGTGATTGAAGTTTTCAGTGTGTCTGATGCCGCCCTGCATTGAGCCGACAATTGGCAATATGCAATAGCCTGCAATTACCGTAGCGATAAGAACTTCAGCCAGCGTGAAGCCGCGTCGCTTAAGATACAGGAAAATTCTATGCATTCTCAACCTCTTCTCGCCCAACCTGCTTCTAATTCGCAACATCTATGCCACATAGCAACGTAAGACCTGCTGCCAGAACTTGCGATGATGGCGTAGCATGTCACAATGTTTGTAAAGCATATCCGGGTAGGTTTTCTAACCTTTCTCATACAATAATTTTACCATGTAATGTGGCAGAAAAATGTATTCTTTTTTTACGTCCGGCAAGATTTTTTTACGCCACTTCAGTGGAACAGGCGCAGCACAGGAAACAGGCTTGAGCTGTCGTCAGTCCAGACGCGAACATTTCCATATTTTGCTGCGTTCGCTTCATAATTGTCAGATAAATCCCGCCAGTCGATCTTTTTGCTCTCCTTCAAGGCGCTGACAAGACTCGCAGACCGCGTAAATATAACGTATTCAGCAACGTTGCCAGCCAGATAGCTGTGGCAATAAAGCGAAATGGCGAAAAGGTGAATCGGCACTGTCGCCCACAAGATAGTTTGCAGCTTGAAATAAGCGACCGGAAATAGCAGTATGGCAATAAAAAAGAGGTTTTCGATCTTTGTCGGCGCCAGATTATGGCTGCTGAAAGCCATTACATAGGTAATCAGGTAAATTGCCAATGGTATCACCCACAAAAGAGGAATCGGTGCGATGTCGGTAGTTATAAACTGGGTAACTGCCAGCAGAATAGCTGACGGAAACAAGGCAGTTACCAGCCATTTGAGCTTGGTTTCGTAGTCTGGCTGGCGCTCTGAAGATTCTATTTTGGCTGCATCAGCGATCTCTGATTTTACGTTGAGTCGGCAGGCAACCAGCATTACTATCAGCAGGGCAAATCCGCCCGCCCATATATTTGCCTGAACAGTCAGACCGAAAGATGGTTCAACTAGCGATGGATAAAGCAATAGCGCGGCAAAACTGCCCAGGTTGCTGGCGGCGAAGAGAAAATAAGGGTTGCTGGCCCGCGCGTGCCCGGTACGGCTGAACCAGGTCTGCAGCAGCGGCGACAGCGCTGCCAGAACGAAAAACGGCAACCCGGCGCTTTTAAAAAGCTTGACGATAAGCCACAGCTATGGTTCTTCGGGCACTGCCACACTGCGGTTAAATGAAATCGGCAGTAGAACCAATGCTCCTGCCATAATCAACAGATGAGTTAAAGCCTGCCGGTACAGCCCGATCCGGCGCAGCGAAAAGTGCGCGTAAGCGTAGCCTGCCAGCATAAGCGTCTGAAAAAAGAACAGGCAGCTGTTCCAGGCTGGTCGGCTGTACAAGAAAGATCAGAAATGCCGACAGAAACACTGTCGCCGAATATAAAACCAGCAAAATGGCTGTACTTTCTTCTGTCGTTGGTCATTGCGAGAGTAGCGAAGCGTATGCCAAAGGCATAAGCCACAGCTCTGCGGCTAACCCCATTGTATCGTCATTGCTGCAATTACTGCTGAATCTCAATGATAAAAGTTTTTCAGGCTGCATGCAATGACAATCTCATTATCGCACACCATCGCCAGCCACCGCCAGATTTGCCTCGTACCGCCCGCAAAGACGCGGCGACAGAATCCGCAGACGCCGCCGATCAAGGCCATATTTCATCTTGACCAGGATCAGTCTGCCTTGTCGTTTGCGCTCAAGAACGAGAAGATAATTCTTCTCAGTGTCTCCACGCCTCTGCGTGCGACTCTTCGGCAGCTCACAAATAAAATCAAAAATTTGACAACCAGGGTCTGATTTTAAAGGCATTTATGAAGCTTTACTGTGTATTCAACAGTCAACTCCTGCGAGTCTTTTTTATTTGCTATATGCAATTGGCAAATGGCATTGACAATTGGCAATAAATAAGTACTCTTTAGGGTGTGGAGGTGTTACTTATGGAAGCGATTATTGATAAATTCGGCCGGATTGTTATTCCTAAGGAAATCCGCGATACATTTGGTTTGCGCCCGGGATCGTCGCTGCAGATTGAAGAAGATGAGCAGGCGATTATTTTAAAACCGCTTGCAGGCACTCCTCATCTGAAGAGCGAAAATGGCTGGCTGGTCTTTACCGGTGAACTGCAGGGCGATATTTCAGATATAATCGAAAATGTCCGCAAAGATAGAATTGACCAGGTTTCAGGAATGAAAAAATGAAAGTCTTTGCTGATACATCTTTTCTGGTTGCTGCCCTTATCGAGAACCATCCACAGCATGACCGAACCCGGCCATGGATCGAAAAGCTGTTAAAAAAATCGATCATTATGGGTGTTTCCAGCCACTCGCTGGCTGAATTATATGCCGTTCTTACTTCACTGCCGGTTTCGCCTAGAATTCCGCCTGGCACGGCATTGCAGATGATCAGCGAAAATGTTGTTCAAAACGCGCAGATCCTTGAACTGAAGTCATCAGATTACATGAAGTGTCTGCATCTCGCTGTCGAAAAAGGGTTTCATGGCGGTATCGTTTACGACGCGCTCATCGCTTACTGCTTCGGCAAATTCAAAGGCGATGCCCTGCTTACTTTTAACTATAAAGACTTCGCCCGCATCCTTCCCGACAGAAAAGAAGCGATTCTCGTT